>SXGQ01277136.1_pt1 | contig 18509 bp, 18 predicted proteins | sample 3178371 | NCBI WGS metagenome assembly SXGQ01 (sample SAMN11356859, study PRJNA531348) | freshwater metagenome | isolation source: freshwater sample F1-20 | place: China: Fuxian Lake, Yuxi | collected 2017-12-25 | reverse complement strand
TTACCGTTAGATGGTTATTTAAAATCTCTTAAAAGAGAAGCAAAATTAAATAATTTATTAGATGAATAAAGCAGATAAGTATTACATAGAAAATCTTAATAAAATTTTATCAGAAGGTTCTTGGGATGAAAATCCTAGAGCTAAATGGAAAGATGGAACACCAGCTTATACAAAATTAATTACAGGTATATTTGAAGAGTACGATCTATCTAAAGGTGAATTTCCAATAACAACATTAAGAAATACAGCAATCAAAACTGGTATTAAGGAAGTTCTTTGGATTTATCAAAAACAAACTAGTTCATTAGCAGTTGCTCGTGAAATGGGCGTTAATTGGTGGGAAGAATGGAATATTGGTGATGAAACAATCGGTCAAAGATATGGAGCTACTATTAAGAGATATGACCTAATGAATGATATTTTATATGGATTAAAAAATGATCCTTTTGGTAGAAGACACATTATTAATATGTTCCAATATACAGATTTGAAAGAAACAAATGGATTATTTCCTTGTGCTTATGAGACAATGTGGTCTGTTAGAAAAATTGATGGTGAGTATTATCTTGATATGACTTTGACTCAAAGATCGAATGATTACATCATGGCTGGATACATCAATAAGATACAATATGTTGCACTTCAAATGATGGTTGCTGCTCATTGTGGCTATAAAGTCGGTAAATTTTTTCACCTTGTACAAAATTTACATATTTACGATAGACACATGGATGCTGTTAAAGAGATATTAGATAGAGATAGTTTAAATATAAATCCAATAATATCATTAAAAGAAGTTAAAAATTTCTATGACTATACAGTTGATGACTTTATTATATCAGATACTGATGGTATAGAAAAACTTTCACAAAAATTAGAAATTGCGATATGAAAATACTTATAGTTCAAGTTATGACACCTGATATAAAAGACTATTCAATGTATTCTTTACCAACTAATATTGAATATTCTATTAAATGGAATTACGATTATTTTTTATACACTGCTAAAAAGGAAGAAATAAATTATCATCCAGCATGGTTAAAAATAACATCATTCTATGATATAAATGTTGATAAGTATGATTGGGTTTGGATATTAGATGCTGATGCTATAGTTAATAATCACGATCTTAAATTAGAAGATATAATAAATAATGAAACTAAACCAATTATAATATCAGTTAATGATAAAAATGGAGGAAGATATTTAAATAGCGGATCTATTTTGATAAAAAGTTCTTATGTTAAAGATCTATTGAAAAAATATGAAGATGCTATTGATAGTAATTATAAATTTTTAACGGAAAGATTTTGGGATCAGGAGTTAATAAATGATTGGTTTGAAGAAGATCCTATTCCATTTTCCGTTAGACCTATGATGGAATTGAACTCACATTGGAGAATTGAAAAATTATCTGAAGAGGATTGTGAAAAATATAGAGTTGACTATAGAGAACCATATGATCAAAAAATGAATTTAATTCACCATTTTATGTCATTACCACATAATATAAGATTAGAGTGGATGAAGAACAGTTGGATAAACAGACAGTTGTTAAAGTTTAAAAAGATAATTGATAAAAAATAATTGATAAAAATGAGTATAGAACAGAAATCTCTTTATGAGATAATTAAAGAACAATTAAGTGATATTGATACCACAGATTTAAATGATAACATTAACGATAGTGTTGAAATAAACATTACACCCGAAAAAGTTTATTTTTGGACAAGAATATATCTAAGAGATGAAAATCCAAATATTGAAATTGGAGATTGGATTAAAATTGTTTGGACACCAACTGGTGAGTTTTTGAGAACTCAGTTTATAACTTGGGGTAAAAAAGGTTTAGATAAGGACTCTGATGGTGTTGTTGGTTGGAATTCAGAAGATGATAAAAGAGTTGTATGTCTTATGATCGATGAAAGTGATATTAACACAAACGATCAAATTCCTTTCATTAGAACACTATTCAAATTAGGTAGATTCTATGAAGATAATTTGATTAGAAGAGATGAATTACAGTTTATTATTGAAAAAAATAATATTTTATTAGAATATTATGATTGTGACTTTTAAAAATCAAAAAATCCACACTAAAAAGTGTGGATTTTTATTTTCATAAATTTTTTAAACCATGTTTAAAAAATGAATATAAATCATGAAATATACAAAAAATAATTAAAAAAAATATGCTCATTGAAACACAATATTTAACAAATACCAAAAAATTAGTATGTAGTTACGTAGATAAATCTGGAGAAATTAAGATGAAATATTATGATTGGGATAATCCAATGAAATATGTTACATGTGATGATAATGATCCACTTAAACACCCAACATTTAAATCTTGGGATGGTAAATCAGTTAAACAAGTTCAAGTTGAGAGACCGGATAGATATGCTATCTATGAATATTTAGATGCTCTTCCCGAAGAAGAGCAAGAAGAGTTATTTGAATTTAATTTACCTAAGGTCTACTTCGTGGACATCGAAACGGAAATTGTGGATGGTTTTCCCGAAGCTGCTGATGTTAAAGATGCTGCTGGTAATGTTACTAAAGAAGGAGCTGCTACACAAGTTTTATCTATATCAATAGTTTATGATGATAAAATCATACTTTTAGGATTGAAAGATATGCCAGAGGATATGCAGGATAGAATTAGAGTTAATACAAATAAGTATTTTAAAAAATTCGAATCAGATTATAAGTTTAAATATGTTAAGTATGATGATGAGTTTGATATGCTTTATGCCTTTTTCTATAAAATGATACCAAAGATGCCATTAATTACTGGATGGAACTTCTTAAATTATGACTGGTTATATTTAGTTAATCGTTCTAGAAAGATTTCAAAATGGATGAATGGTAAAGAGTATAAAATAGATCCATCAGTTTCATCACCACTTAAAAGATTGAATAAAATGTGGGGAACTGAATTTGAAGTTCCATCACATAGAATGATATTTGATTACATGCAATTGTATGAGATTTGTGATACCTCTATTAAAGTTAAAGAGTCTTCATCTTTGGATTTTGTTTCACAAAAATTAGTAGGAGTTGATAAAATCAAGTATACTGGATCATTACAAAAACTATACGAAGATGATTTTGAAACATTCATGTATTATAACGCGGTTGATAGTGTCTTAGTTCAGAAAATACACGAAGCTAGAAATTATATTTCAATTGTTTATGCGATTTCATCATTATCCAGAATTAGAATTGTTGATGTTGTTTCTCAGATGAATAATGCTTTAGCATCATTAGCTATTACTGAAGGTGTATTAAGAAACCGTTTCAGAAAACAAGATAATATTGTACTTTTTAAGGACGAAAATAGAGATAATAGTGGTGAATCAACTATTGCTGGTGGTTGGGTTAAAGATCCTGTTGTTGGTATGAATAGATATGTTTGTACATATGACTTTGCCTCGTTGTATCCTACTACTCAGCTCCAATTCTTTATTGCACCAGAAACCTTTATAGGTATTCAAAATCCAAATAGAAAAACACATTGTGATAATGGCAGAGAAATAGATTATGATAAACACGTACTTTGTGTAAATGGTGTAGTTTTTGAAAAAAGATTATCACCAACACTTAGAATGCTTGAAGATGTTTATGCTGATAGAAAGAAGAATAAAAAAATTATGATGCAGAAGAAAGAAGAATTAAAAGTTGTTATGGATCGTATTAAACAATTGGAATCTGAATTATAATTTTGTATATTTGAATTATGAAAAAAATAAATATCATTTTAATAACTATTATTACATTTATATGTATTTTATTAGTTCTTAATAAATTCTTAATAATAAATGATAGAAATGTTAATATAAATTTAGTAGGATTAAATTCACATTCAAATGAAGATGTTTATAACACCAAAAAAACAATTGAGAAATTTTTTGGATTTAATTGTGTAATTAAAAATGATATAAAAACAAAATATAGAGGAGATTTTAATCCTTTTCTTTTCAAAACAGAATTATTTTCCTATAATTGTCACGATTTACAAAATGAATTAGGTAACAATTCATTTTATTTATATAATTTTTTTAAAGATGTTAATATTTATATAACCACTGATGAGTTATATAATGATGATATGAGTGTTAATGGAATTACTTATGGTAATGAAATTTATATAAATACCGATAATTCAAATCAAGGAGTAGTTATACATGAGATTCTCCATAATTACGGAATGAAACATTGCTTTAGTTATAATTGTTTAATGAGTAATAATCCATCTAGAAAAACTTGGAATAATAAATTAAATAATCCTATTTTTTGTAAAAGTTGTAGAAATAATTTACCAAATTTTTTAAAGACTAAATTTTAATTTTCGTCAAATAACTCATCAATTATAGATCTAAAACTATATCCAAATTTTTCAATGCAAAGATTATGAATTTCATTGGAAAACTCATACCCTTCATTTATTAGTTTTTCAACATATTCTTCTACATCTTCAATTGTTGTGTAGATATTAAATTCATCGTAATCAAGTAAGTGCATGGTGGATTTTTTATTATTTTACCATATATATTAATAAAAAAACTAAAAAAACTGATTTTTAAACATTTTTGATAAAAAAAATATAAAAAATATAAAATTAATTCTAAATAATGTCTTTAAAAAATGATTTAGCTAAATATAAACCTAGAAAAGAGCAAAGAGAAGCTCTGGAATTTATAAAAAACGAGTGGGAAAAAAACCCAACAAATAAAACATTTCTTCTTAATTTACCAACCGGTGTTGGAAAAAGTTATTTAGCTATGATGATATCAAAACTCTGTAAAGATAAAATGGGTAAGTTTACTAGAGTGGATGTTATAACGAACAGTAAAATATTACAGGATCAATACTCCGGTACATTTGAATCTATTGCTGATTTAAAGGGTAAAGAGAACTATGAGTGTGAGTCATATTCTTGTTCTTGTGCTCAGGGTGGTGAGTTTAATAGATTAAATAAAACTTCTTGTGACGCTTGTCCATATTCAAATGCTCGTGAGAATTACATTAGTGGTGGTATATCATTAACAAATTTCTACCTTTATATTCTTTATGCTATTTATAATCAGAAATTAATGGAATCTAGAGGAGCTAGTGTTCTTATAGTTGATGAGTGTCATGAGTTAGAATCTGTTATATCTGATTTTATATCAATTAAAATAACAGAAACTATAGTAAAGAAATTTAAATTCTCAGATGAGAAAGAAATATTGAAGAGATTAAAATCAGTATCTACTATTCAATCATATGTTGAATTTCTTTCTTATTTAAATGGTGAGATTATAGATACCATAGAAGGTATGGAGAAAGGATTGATTACTTCACCTCGTAGTGTAAAATCAGATAAAAGAGATTTAAAGATATCAAAAGTTTTAAATTCTAAAAATTCGGATGTTAAAGTGATGAACTTAATAACAGATTTAAAACAATATCAATTAAAGGTAGAAGTTTTCTTAAAGGAATATAAAGAAAATCCAAATAATTGGGTATTAGAATCTAACTGGAATGAAAAGACTAGACAGAAAGAATTATCATTGGAACCAATTTGGTCATTTGATTATTTAGATAAATATGTATTTAGTCACTATGATAAAGTATTCTTAATGTCAGGAACTATTTTAGATAAAAGTTTATTTTGTCAATTAAACGGGTTGGATTCTGATAATTCAGTTTATTATTCAATATCATCACCATTTCCTTTAAAGAATAGGCCTATTTTTTATATGCCACTTGGTAAAATGTCTTTTAAAACAAAAGAAGAGACATTTAAAACTTATATACCTTATATAAAAAAGATATTAGATAAATATAAAAATAAAAAAGGAGTTATACATACAAATTCATTTGAATTATCAAAATGGATAGAAGATTCTATAAAAGACCCAAGGCTTATTTTTCATGATTCATCAAATAAAGATGAGATGTTAAGAATGCACTTTGAGAGTGATGAACCAACAGTTATAGTTAGTCCTAGTATGGATACTGGTGTTAGTTTTGACGATGATAAGGCTAGATTTCAAATAATTGCAAAAGTGCCTTATCCTAGTTTAGCATCTCAAAAGAATAAGATGAGACAAGTTAATAATCCAGATTGGTATTCATATAAGACTGTTTGTGGTTTAATACAAATGACAGGTAGACCTGTTAGATCAAATATTGATTATGCTGATACTATAATCATAGATGGTGGTTTCGGTGATGTTATTAAACATTCTTCACAATATTTACCGGATTGGTTACAGGATGCAATTAAAAGAATAAATGTTAAAATAGAAGCATAAAAAACCACCCATAATGGGTGGTTTTTTATTTATTTAATTCGATGATACTCAAATTATTTTTTATTTTTCTTTTCAATAGCTTGTCTTAAAGCTTCAGGTAGTTTTTTTTGTGCTGCAGTTAAGCCTTTACCACCCTTTTCTTCTTTTTTATCATCTTCTTTATCATCTTCTTTGTCATCCTTTTTAGACTTTTTATCATCCTCTTTAGATTTTTTACCAGATTTTTTATCCAAAAAAGCTTGTAAACCAGCATTCAATTTCTTTTTCTCATTGAAAGCTTTAAATGATTCAACAAAAGATGTTTCATCTGTTTCAGGACTATCTAAACCACCTTCATCATCATGTTCACAAGTATCACAATCTTCATCCTCATCATCGTTTTTGAAATTAAAGTTAGCCATTTCATCTTCTAAATCTTTATTAGCTAAATTACCTTCAGTTTCATCAAATGACGGCTCATCAAACGAGTAATCATCAAATGAACTGATTCTTGATGTTCCTAAAGATGAACTTTCTTCATCTCCCCAATTTTCTTCTTCATGTGAAAAATCACCTTCTTCTTCATCATGACCTTCTTCTTCATCATGACCTTCTTCTTCATCAAAATAGAAATCGCCTTCTTCTTCCTCACCTGAGAAGATATCATCTCTTTCGATTTCTTCTTCTTGACCGAAGAATTCGTTAATCTTTTTAATAAATTTCATATTCTTTACTATTATTTTTTAATATATATATTAAATAAAAAAATCACTTTTTTCACTTTTATATATAGATTATGAAATTATTAAAATATTTGGAATTCATCACTGAAGAAGCTGGTGTTAAAGGTCTTTTTAAACTATCTAGAGAAGTAAAACATAAATTAGAGAAGATTATAGATCAATTTAATGATCCTATCGCAGAAGCTATTTTAAACATAGATAGATCACAACAGGATATAACATATATTAATCTAACAGATAAACCAGATAAAGTTTCATATTTAGATGTATCAAGAGCCAATTACTTTTTTGAGAAGTGGAAAGGCGAAAAAGTTAATAGCAATGACTTTATAAGAATTTATAATTTACAACCTGAAGATCCATCATTATTATCTAATACTTATAATAATCATAAGATTTCATTTACTGAAATATCAATTGGTAGATTGGCTAAAAAACTTTTATTAGATAAATTTAAAGATCATCAATTATCAACTTTTGTTGAGAGATGGATATCTACAAGTAGTAGTGGTAAATTTGAGATATGGGAAAGAGATAAGGTATATAAAGCTTATACAAGTTCTAATTATGAAGAATATTCAGGGTCTACTTTAGACCATTCTTGTATGAATGATGATACATCTGTTAATTTTTATAGAGCATGTCCTGATGTTAAAATATTAACACTATTGGATGATGACGATGCAATCAAAGCTAGATGTTTACTTTGGATAGATACCGAGGGTAGAAAAATAATGGATAGAGTTTATTATAATACAGCATCTGATTATTATCAATTTGTTAAATGGGCTAATGAGAATGGATATTATATAAGAAATTCAAAGGCTGGTAAATCATCATCTTTTTTATTCAATGGTAGTGAAGTTAAATTAGAAACAAAAGTTAGATTTCCAAAAATTGAAGATTATACTAATGAATATTTTCCTTTTGTAGATACTTTTTGTTATTCAAAAGATGGATTTGGTATGAACTATCAACCAGTAGAACCTGGGAAATATTATAAATTACAAGAAACAGATGGCACATTTGAAGAATTTTATAATATTGATCCTAAACAACGAGATATGTCAGATAATGAAATCTGGTAATTAATATATAAGATATGACAACAATAAAAAGATTTAATCAATACTTTTCACATGATTCTATTGTAGAATTTGTATCAAACTCTCTTTTGTCTATTTCAGAAGGAAAAGAAGAAGATGATTCTGCTCAAAAAGTAGAAGAATATAAAAATGAATTTCAAAAAATAAAAGATGATTTATGACTAAACTCTAGGCTTATTCCAACTTTTGGTTTTGGAATTGGAGGATTCTATCCTATTGTTGAAAGCATAATGAGACTTGAAGGATTTGAAATTTCTAAACGAAGCGTTATTCTTCTTACTTTGGCTGCAATATCTATCATAATAATTGGAGACGGTAAAAAAAGAGATAATAAAAGTCCTGAAGAATTTGAAAGAGATAAGGTTGTTGAAGACATCAATGTAAAGGTTCTTCAAGAATTAAATCAAACTGTTTCACCTAACTCTTCTACGGGTCAGTCACCTATATTAAAAAAAGTGGTTTTTATAATAAAGTCTTTTTACGAATCTTTTTGGAAAAAAATATTTAAAGGTGATCTTAAAAGCACTTTGAGTGTGATAAAATCTAAAGTTAAATCAACGTGGGATTCAGTTAAGTCTGCATTTAATCAGGCGGCCGGTGGTCTTATTGACATGTTAGCTTATACATCTATGCTTATTCCTGTTATGAATGTTTTGGATAATGCAATAAACAATTTTCCTGATTTATTTAAAACTGCGCAAATACTTCCTGAAAACTTATTAGCATTTGCTGCTGGAATCGGAGTGGTTATCACAAAACATGGTGTTGCAAAACTTATTTCAAAGTTTGGCGATTCTGAAGATGAGCAAGAGATAATGGATGAGATTGAGACTCCTATTATTCAAAAGATTGCGCATTATAGAGATTTTGATTCTGATGAAGAGTCACCTCTTATAAAAGAAGAACCTTGATATTACATGCGAATTTAATTTTAAACTAAAGCTTATACTTTGATATAATACATGTTAAAATTAATTTAAATCACAAAATGACAACGCCCCAATTAGAAAAAGTTTATTTCAACTATATACTTAATAATAAAAAATACTTTGATATTGTTAAGTCTTATTTTTTTAGAAATTCAGAAATACAATTTGTTTATGGTGTTATCAGAGAGTATATGCTCAAAGGTGATGCAAAAGTTCCTACACCTCGCCAAATACTCGACATGATTTCAATACAAGATAAAGAGGGTGTTATTACTAAAGAAATCTTAAAATCAATTTTACAAGTAGACCTTAAAGAATACGATGAGAAAAACTTCATCGAGCCTAACTTCAATGGTTGGGTACTATCAAACAGACTTAAAACTGGTACTGTTGATATAATAGACGAAACTAGAAATTTAGATTCAATTTCTGATTTTGATAAAGCAGTAGAGGCTGCTAATAGAATTAAAGGTATTGTTGATGAAATGTCTTCCACAAACTTTATTCAAGATGATGATATGGGATCGGACTTTGATGATGCTGAAAATCATGTTCAGGATTCTTCAAAATTTAAAGTTAAATGTGGATTTGAAACTATTGACCATATGCTCGGTGGTGGATGGGATATTTCTACACTAAACGTAATAATGGCTGAAACAAATAATGGTAAGTCATTATGGATGCAGAATTTTGCCATCAAATCCGCAAATATGGGACACAATGTTCTTTATATTACTTTAGAGATGAGCGAACGTAAAGTAATGAAGAGATTAGGTGCTATGAGACTTCAGATACCTATCAATGATTATGATAAGCAATCTAAAGATGTTGATCTAATTAAAACAAAAATTGAAAACCTTAAAAGAGTTGAAGGTGGAACTGATTTATTTGAAAAGAAGATTGGTAAAATAATAACTAAATTCTGGGCAGCTGGTACTGCAACCGTTGCAGATTTTGATAATTATATTCAAAAGTTAAAAGAAAAGAAAGGTATAAAGATTGACCTAATCATTGTTGATTATATAACATTGGTCGCTGCTAATAGAGGTTCTAACGCTGATAATTTATATAGTAAGGGAAAACATTTAGCCGAAGCTTTAAGAGCAATGGGTGCTAAATATAAGTGTCCGGTTATAACTGGGGTTCAGGTTGCTAAAGATGCTTGGAACTCTTCTGATATAACATTAGAATCCGTTCCAGAGAGTAAAGCTATTGCTGAAACCGCGGATAGTTTCTTTGCTATCATCAGAACAGAAGAAATGAAAAGACAAAATCTTTATAGATTTAAACTTTTGAAACAAAGAGATGGTGACTTTTTAAAAGCTCAGGTTAGATTGAATTTGAATTCAACTTACTTGACTTTGGAAAATGATCAATTTTTAGATCAATAAGAAACAAAGGTAGTAAAAAAAACTATAATAAAAAAATAAAAAATATCTATGGCTAAAAAAAATAGAGATGATGATGATGATTTTGAAGATGAATTAGACGATACTGGTTTTATCGAAGACTCATCAGATGATGATAATGTTGATGATAATGTTGATGATAATGATTTTCTTATTGATGAGGATGATAATATTGATATAGTTATCGAAATAGATGATGAAGATCTTTTGGTTAACACTAAATCAAATGAAGAAGATGATATCGTATTATCAAAACATAAAATTGATGGTAAACATTCACTAAAATATGATTCTATATTCAAAGGTAAAAAAGAAGATCCTTTGAGTGAGGATGAATTAGACGGATTTGCATATTATCATAAAGAAAGTATAGAAGTTGATAAATCATCAAATTACTATTTCGAATCAATCGATAATGAAAGTTATATTCGATCTAAATTGGTTAAAGAGAAAGTTTATGATGTTTTAGTTTTACATACAGAATTAAACTTTATGAATAATAGAAGAAAACCATCTAGAGTTGATTTTAATCATTATTATTTTCTTTTAAAACAAAATTTAGAAAATGAGAGTTTCACTAATGTTGAATTATTTAATGAATTGTCTGTTTATTTTTCCGATAATTTATTTAATATGTTTAAATTATTAGATAATAAATGGAGAAATTTAATAATAAATGAATTACAAGATCATATTGGTAAAAATTTAGAATCAAAACAAATTATGAATAGAAATATCTACGAAGGTACGGAAATCGAGTTTGTTTGGGAAGATGAATTTGGATCTGATAAACTTATAACTGGTGTTGTTTTAATAACAGATTATGATAATTCAATATTTAAAGTTGATTCATATGAGAATATCTATGATATTCATATATCAAATATAACTAAAATTTTAAATAATGAGAAGTTTAAATATAATTTAAATAAACTTAATAATATAGATTTTTTATAAAAAATAATTGTAAAAAATCCCTAAAAATAATCAATTTGATATATTTAGTTTAAAAACTAGCCAATATATAAAAAACAAAAAATAAAAAATAATATAATGAGAAAAGATATTTATGTTCTAAAAAGAGATGGTAGAAAAGAACTACTTAACTATGAGAAAGTAAATAAAGTTTTAGAGTGGGCAACTGATGGAATTTCATCTGTTAGTGCATCAGATGTGGCTATGAATGCTAAACTACAAATCTATAGTGGTATAAATACATCAGATATTCATAGAGTTTTAATTCAAAGTGCAGCTGATATGATTACTGAGGATACTCCTAACTATCAATTTGTAGCATCTAAACTTTTAAATTACTTACTTAGAAAAGAAGTTTTCAATACATATACAAACTTCCCTAGATTGAAAGATTTTATCAGAACTAATGTAGATAGAGGTGTTTACGATTCTGAAGTTTTGAATTTTTATTCTGATAAAGATTTAGATAAAATTGAGGGATTTATTAAACATAAAAGAGATGAGGATTTAACATATGCTGGTATTCAACAATTAATGGACAAATATCTTGTTCAACATAGAAAAACTGGTGAACAATATGAAACTCCACAATTTATGTATATGATGATTTCTATTACTTTATTCGCTAAATATACTGGTGATGATAGAATGGAAAAAGTTAAAAGATTTTATGAATTATTATCACTACAAAAAATTTCATTACCAACTCCAATTTTAGCTGGTGTTAGAACCCCTAACAGACAATTTTCATCTTGTGTTCTAATTGATGTAGCTGATGATTTAGATTCAATTGGCGCATCTGGACATGCAGTTCTTAGATACATTTCAAATAGAGCTGGAATTGGTTTAAATTTCAGATTAAGAGCAATTGGTTCTGAAGTTAATGGTGGTGAAAAAGTACACACTGGATTAATCCCATTCCTTAAAGTATTTGAATCATCTGTTAAATCTTGTTCACAAGGTGGTATTAGAGGTGGTGCTGCAACAGCTCACTATCCATTCTGGCACAAAGAAATTATGGAGATTTTAGTACTTAAAAATAATACAGGTAATGAATTAAATAGAGTTAGAAGAATGGATCACTCTATACAATTATGTAGATTGTTTTATAGAAGATTTATTTCAAAAGAAAATATTACTCTTTTTTCACCAAATGATGTGACTGATATGTATGAGGCATTTGGATACGATAATGATAAGTTTGAAGAACTTTATTTAAAGTATGAAAATGATGATACAATTTCTAAAATTTCTATTCCATCTGTTGAATTGATGAACTTGTTATTACAAGAGAGATTAGAAAATGGTAGAATTTATATTCAAAACTTAGATAATGCTAACACACACTCTGGTTTTACTGATAAAATCAATATGAGTAATTTATGTCAGGAAATTAATTTACCCACTAGTCCTATCTATGATGTTAACTCAGAAAAAGAAGGAGAAATTGCACTTTGTGTATTAGGAGCAATAAATTTAGGAACTATTAAAGGTTTTGATGAATTAGAAGAAATTTGTGAATACACGGTTAGAATGTTAGATTATATAATTGATATTCAAGACTATCCAGTAGTAGCTGCTAAGAAGATGTTAAAAAGAAGATCTTTAGGTGTAGGTGTTACAAACTTAGCTTATTGGTTGGCTAAAAACAATTTAGATTATACAAATAGATCATTAGTTGAAATTGATAGATTATTTGAACACATTCAATTCAATTTATTGAAGGCTTCAAATAAATTAGCAAAAGAATATGGTAAGTGTGAATATTTTGATAGAACAAAATACTCTAAAGGATTATTACCAATTGATCATTATTCAAAATCAGTTGATACTATTGTATCTAGAGAGTTAGAATGTGATTGGGATTCTTTAAGAAAAGATATTTTAGAATTCGGTTTGAGAAACTCTGTTGTTTCGGCTCAGATGCCTTGTGAATCTAGTTCTGTAGTAAGTTCATCAACTAATGGTATAGAAGCACCTAGAAAACTTATATCTGTTAAAAAATCTAAATCTGGATCACCTCTTCCAGTAGTTGTTCCTGAGATTTCAAGATTGAAGAATAAATATTCATTCTCTTGGGGATTCAATAATGATGATATGAATAATGTAGTTGCTGTAATTCAAAAGTATTTTGACCAAGGTATTTCAGTTAACCATTATTATGATAAAAAGAAATATGCTGATGGTAATATTCCGTTATCAGAAGTAGCTAAAGATTTATTAACTTTTTATAAATTAGGTGGTAAACAAATTTACTACGCTAATTCTAAAGATTATAAATCTGATAAATTAGAAGATATGATTACAACAGAAAAATTAGAACTAATTGAGGTTGGTGATAATGATTGTGGAGATTCATGTACAATTTAATAAAAAAGAGGATTAAAAAATCCTCTTTTTTTATCAACAAAAAAATTTATTTATATATAAATTATAATTAAAACATTAAAATATGGCAAATATACTAAATCTAAACAACGAAATTGATTACACAAAAGTTCCTGTTTTCTTCGGTTCTAAAGGAATGTCTATTCAAAGATATGATAAGTTTAAATATCCTGGATTCTTCGAATTGTTTAAAAAACAAATTAATTCATTCTGGTTACCGGAGGAGTTTGACCTATCTAAAGATCGATTAGATTATAAAGATATGAGTGATAATGAAAAATTCATTTTTACATCAAATCTAAAGTATCAAATCTTATTAGATAGTGTTCAATCTAGAGGTATTCCTCATTTAACAGAGTTTTTATCAAATCCTGAAGTTGAGGCATTTTGTTCGGCTTGGTCTTTCTTTGAGACTATACATTCATATTCATACACATTTATTATTAAAAATGTTTATTCACAACCAGGTGACGTATTTGATAATATTTTAAATGATGAAGAGATTATAAAAAGAGCTTCTTCTGTTACTAAATATTATGATGATTTAATTAACTCATATGGTGAAACTGAAGAAGATTTAAAGAAAAAACTTTATCTTACTTTAATGTCAATTAATATTTTAGAGGGTATTAGATTTTATGTTTCATTTGCTTGTTCATACGCTTTCGCTCAAAATGGTAAAATGGAAGGAAATGCTAAAGTTATTTCACTTATTAATAAAGATGAAAATTTACATTTAGGATTTACTCAAAAAATTCTAAGAGATTTATCTATCAATAAAGAAGAGGGTTTCTATGAAATTGCTAAAGAATTACAGCCTAAAGTAATTGAGATGTTTAAATTAGCAGCAGAAGAAGAAATGGAATGGGCTGATTATTTATTTAAAGATGGATCTATGTTAGGTTTAAACTCTGATATTTTGAAAAAATATATGATGTTTTTAACAAACTCTAGATTAAAAGCAATTGGTTTTGATCCTATTTTTGAGAAAACAAATAATCCTATTAACTGGATTAACGCATGGACTAATTCCGAATCTTTACAAGTTGCTCCACAAGAGTCTGAAATAGAGTCTTATAATAAAGCAGCTGTTAATAATGATTTAGGAGATAGCGATTTTGGAGATTTTAATTTTTAAAAAATTAAAAACTTTTTTGGTAATTAAAATAAAATATGTATATTTGTAAAAGAATTCTGAGTGAGATTTCAAAAATAAAATCTTTTAAAGAAAACTAAACTTTTTAAATTTAAATTATAAAATAAAAACAATATGAAATAGACTGTAGTTAGAGATAGGGTTACTTCGCAAATTTTGAATAAATGTAAAAACAAACCTTAACTCAAATTTCTCAGTTATTATTAGACAGACATAGCAATAGTTTAAGATACTTCGAACTATAATTTCAATTAAAAGAGAAGAAGTGTCCACGGCGACAGCTAAGACTACCAAGAGGATGTATCAGCATAGATACACTGAGGTGAAAAAGTCCGTATGATTGACGTAATCAATCAAGTGAGATAGACACTGCAACCATCGGCAAAGTTTCGGGAGAATTCTTTGTAACGCTTAGGCTAAACTTTCTTGTCTGTTAAATTTAATAATAACCAGGATACAGCAATGTTCTTGGTTATTTTTTTTTGATTATTATTAAACTTAATATAAAATATTTAAAATTATGTCTAAATTCAACACAACACAAAAAGGTCCTAAAACCTTAACAGAAAACTTGGCTGGTGGTCAAGCTTATTCTCAATCTAAAGAATTAGAATTAGCTTCTATTCTTTTAACATCATTTGTCAGTGATCAATTCTATAGATCATCTAATGATACTTTAGAACAATTAAAGAAATTGTTAATTAAAACAGATCCTCTTTTTGCTGCTAAAGCTGCTATCTACGCTAGAGATAAATTCGGTATGAGATCCATCACACATGCTATTTCTGGAGAATTGGCATCAAAATTATCTGGATTGAGTTGGAGTAAAGACTTCTATGATAAAGTAGTTGTTAGACCAGATGATATGACTGAGATCATTTCTTATTACTTGGCTAATAAGACTGATAAGAATAAACCTAAATTTCCAAACTCACTTAAAAAGGGGTTTGCATCAGCTTTTGATAAATTTGATAACTATCAAATAGCTAAGTACAAAATGTCCAATAAGGAAGTTAAACTTGTTGATGTTGTGAATATAGTTCACCCTATACCAACTGATAAAAATTCAGAGGCATTAAACTTACTTATTAATGATAAGTTAAAAAGTACTGAAACTTGGGAAGCTAAGTTGTCTGAAGCTGGTCAAAAAGCAGAAGGTGATGAAGATTTAAAAAAATTAAAAGCGGACGCTTGGTTTGAATTAGTTTCTTCTAAAAAAATTGGATATTTTGCTCTTTTGAGAAATTTGAGAAATATTATTACTCAATCACCACAATCTATTAAACCGGCTTGTGATATGTTAGTTGATGAAAAATTGATTAAAAAGAGTAGAGTTTTACCTTTCCGTTTCTCAACTGCTTATGAAGAAATATCTAAATTAGGTTCTTCTAAAGAAGTTAGAGATGTACTTGTCGCTATCAGTAACGCACTTGAGATATCAGTTAACAATGTTACAAAATTAGAGGGAGAAACTCTTGTAGTTATGGATGTATCTGGTTCCATGAGTGGTAAGCCATCTGAAATAGCTAGTTTATTTGGCGCTATTCTTGCTAAGGCAAACAATTGTGATGTAATGACTTTCTCTACTAATTCACAGTATAAAAGTTATAACCCATTAGACTCCGTTATGAGTATTAGAGGTTCTTTTAGATATTCAGGTGGCGGAACCAATTTCAAATCTATATTCCAAAATGCTAATAAGGCTTATGATAATATTATCTTATTAAGTGATATGCAGGGTTGGATGGGATATACATCCCCAACAAGAGAGTTTAATGATTACAAAAAGAAATTTAATTGTAATCCACATGTATTCTCTTTTGATTTAGCTGGATACGGAACTTTACAATTACCAGAAAATGGAGTATATTGTTTGGCTGGATTTTCTGATAAAGTTTTTGATATTATGGAATTATTAAAAACGGATAGAATGGCTTTAGTCAATGAGATTAAGGCTATTGAAATCTAAAAAAATCCCACTCAAATTGAGTGGGATTTTTTATTTCCAAACATCTTGTAAATTAATTCTTGAGCTAAGATCAATTTCACAATCTTTATCCAAAAGAGTATATCTTTGTAATTTACTGAATATTTTAATAGTAGAAGTTACTTTTTGACTTTCCACCTCATTTAAATCATAATTAAATATTTGTATTAAATTTTCAATTTCTTTAAAGTCTAAAAAATCTTTTTTTCCTAAGAAATATAAAAAATCATAGTTATAATTATTCCATTTTTGTGGGTTATCTTCCAATGATTTATAATATAAAAATTCGGTTACACAATTTTCTATACTAATTGACGGTAAAGTGTATTTATAACCATTTATATCAAAACATCTATCAATTTTATTCCATTTGTTTTTGATTTTTGTAAAATCATAGTAGTTAAAATATTTAGACGAGAATTCAATTTCTTTCTTTTCTCCGTTTGTATCAAAATAAGTTACTTTAAACGGTTTATTTTTAGTAAATTTCACAATTTCAAAAAAAATAAAGATAATATCTATACTTTTTATATAATCAAAATCATAATTAGATATTATATTATTAAATACCACATTTTTTATTTTATTTAAAATAATTCCTAAGTCACCTGGTATAAATCCATCTTGATAATATTCCACATCTTTTTTAGATGCTTTTTTAACATATAAATAAAAATCTTCTTCATAAAAAAATCCCTGAGAAGGTAAGATATTTAAATTTATTTTTTTTTTACTAATAAAAATGTTTTTAATATAATTATAGAAACTCATAATAAAAATTATTTTTTGGGACAATCATATTTTATATATAAAAATATGATTGTCCATGGTGATTGTTTTAATGAATTGAGTAAAATAAAAAGTAAATCAATTGATTTGATATTAACAGATCCACCATATCTGATTTCTAAAAAATCTGGATTTAAAAATTATTCTGATAAGGCTAATTCGGATATAATAACTAAATATGGTAAACATTCCATAGATTTTGGAGATTGGGATAAGGATGATTTGGATTGGGATATTCTTTTTAAAGAATATTATAGAATTCTAAAAGATGGTGGTACACTTATATTCTTTTTTGATATTTGGAAATCTACAATGATAAAGGACATTGCTGAAAAATACAAATTTAAACAACCAAGAGTTTGTCAATGGCAAAAAACAAATCCAGTTCCAATCAACTCCAAGATAAATTATCTTTCAAATGCGAATGAATACTTTTTCACTTTTATAAAAGGTAAGAAACCAACATTTAATTCAGAGTATGACAATGGTGTTTATAGATATCCAATATGTCATGGTAAGGAAAGATTAGATCACCCAACACAGAAACCACTATCGTTAATTAACGATTTAATATCAAAGCATTCTAATTTAAATGATTTGGTTTTAGATACTTTTGCTGGAAGTGGTACAGTTGGAGAATCTTGTTTATTTTTAGGTAGAAAATTTATTCTAATCGAAAAAGATAAAAATTATTATAATTTGATTATAAATCGATTAAACAAATCATAAAAAAATCTATA
>SXGQ01602363.1_pt1 | contig 18510 bp, 14 predicted proteins | sample 3178371 | NCBI WGS metagenome assembly SXGQ01 (sample SAMN11356859, study PRJNA531348) | freshwater metagenome | isolation source: freshwater sample F1-20 | place: China: Fuxian Lake, Yuxi | collected 2017-12-25 | reverse complement strand
GGGCGATGGCCACCCGCTGCTGTTGTCCGCCCGACATCTGGTCCGGTCGGTGGTGTCCACGATCGGCCAGGCCCACGAGGTCGAGGGCCAATGCGACCTGACGCCGTCGCTCGGCGCGTCCAAGGGCCGTCAGGAGGAGCGGCAGTTCGACGTTCTCGGCCGCGGTGAGCACCGGGATGAGGTTGAACGACTGGAAGACGAACCCGACATTCTGGTTCCTCCAGTCGGCCAGCTGGGACTCGGTGAGATTGGCGACGTTGATCCCCTGGACGAGCACCGAGCCGCCCGAGGCGCGGTCGATGCCCGCGATGATGTGGAGCAGCGTGGATTTACCGGAGCCGGACGGTCCCATGAGCACGACAAACTCACCGGTCTGGATGTCGATTGAAACGTTGTTGAGAGCCGTGACCTGGATCTCGCCCTGTCGATACACCTTGCTGAGATCACGGATCGAGACGATGGGGTCGGCCGCCATGGGTCATGACGGTAGCGTCCGGGCGATCCGAGGGGAAGGATGCGGGAAGACGGCTGCCGAAAGGACCCTACTTCCACCACTGCCATCCAGCGGTTTTGGGGTTTTGGTTTGCGATTGTGGGACCGGAAGCCTATCCACCGCGCGGCATGTCGGTGCAGTACAAGATCATCGGGGGCGACGGGCGGGAGTACGGCCCGGCAACGCTCGAGGAACTCCGGACCTGGTGCGAGGAGGGACGTGTTGGACCCGCGACACCGGTCTGGAAATCGGACGATCAACGCTGGCATCCGGCATCCCAGCGCGAGGAACTGAAGTGGGACCTCCGGTTGGACCTCGAGGCCCCGGAGGACCTCGAGGCCGATCCACTGGCGGAATTCGTCGCCCGCCACGCCGTCCCCAGGCCGGCTGGGTTCTGGGTCCGGCTCGGGGCCCACATCATCGACTGGATGGTCCTCACCTCGCTCCTGACGATCCTGACCCTCCCCTGGTCGGAATCTCTGGCTCACCTGCAGGAAGGAGCGTTGCGGGAGGCGAAGTCGTCGACGCCGGACTTCCAGATCCTGCTCCAGTTCGTACTGATCTCCCTCTCGATCAACCTGCCCCTCACCCTGATCTACCAGACGTTCTTCAACGGACGGACGGGGGCCACGCCTGGAAAACGGTTGATGGGACTGCGCGTGGAGAGGGCGGACGGCATGCCCCTGGGCTATTCCGGAGCCGCGGTCCGGTGCCTAGCCGAACTCGTCACCTCGATGACCCTCGGGTTCGGCTATCTGATGATCGCCTTCAACCCGGACAAGCGAGCCCTGCACGACCTGATCGCCAAGACCCGGGTGGTCCACCGCTGAACCCCGACCACTGGGGCTCCGATTCGGGGGAACCGAGCCGGAGTCGGTGGAATGCGACCCACTACTTCACCGCCGGAATGTTCAGTTCCTGACCCACCCTGAGACGCTTGGGGTCCTTGAGGTTGGGATTGGCGGCCAGAACGTCCGAGACCTTGACCTTGAGCGAGTACTCCTTGTTGTAGGCCGCAATGATGGCCCCGAGGGTCTCCCCGGTACCCACCTTGTGGACGTACTGTTTCTCAGGGAGGTTCGGAGGCGGGTCCTGGGCAACCGGCGCCGGTTTGGGCGGTTTGGGAGTCTCCCGCGGAGGGGGCGGCGCCGACAACGACTTGCTGACCTCCTTGGCGATCTCCTCCAGCTGCCGCTTCACGTATTCGGCATCGGAGGCACGCTTCTCATCGACCTGCTTGATGGATTTGATGACCTCCTTGAGCTGCTCACGGTTCACCATCTCGCCTCCACTCGAGAGCTGCTGCTTCAGCCGCGCGTTCTCCTGACGCAGGTCAGAGACAACGTCCCGGAGCTCCTGGATCTGGCGGCGGAGGCTCTCCTGGCCTTCGGTCAGTGACTCCACCGTCCCGTGGAGACGACGCACGTCCTCGACGTCCACCTGCGCCCAGCCCGGAACGGTGGCGGTGAAGAGGAGGACGCAAGCCATGGAAACGACTCGTTTCATGGGCGTGAGACTAACAGGGCTTCCACAGAACGGGAGCCGAATGTGGCCGGTCCGAGTGCGAAACCGACCTGGGATTGGTTCCACGATTCCTCGCCATCCGTTGCGTCTGTGTACCCCCCATCGCTTCGCGAACCCCGGAGCCGGAGCCGGGGCGAACCCTCAGGAGGCTAATCCAGACCCATCGTCCCCAGTCCTGCACTCGATCCGGCCTTTTCGGTTCGGTGTCCGGCCTTTTCGGTTGCAGGACCCCTGCGGGGTCCGGATCGTTTCCTTCTATTCCCGATGATGGACCTCAACCCGACATGGCATCACCCGACCGCTTCCGTCTCGGAGGAACGGGGTTCCTATGCCGGGAGGTCGGAGCTCAATCCCGGGTGGATTCTGATCCTCAGCACCCTCATGTCCCTGGTGTCGGTCGGCCGGGATGCGGACGGGGAGGTGTTCTTCGAGAACCGGATCCGCCCGTTACTGGCAGAGCACTGCCACAGTTGCCACAGCGCCCAGGCAGAGAAGGTCCGAGGCGGACTCCGACTCGACACCCGTGCCGCACTGCTCCAGGGAGGCGACTCAGGACCGGCCGTGGTACCCGGTGACCCGGAACACAGCCGGCTTATCCTGGCGGTTCGCGGGACCGACCCCGACCACATCATGCCTCCTGCGAAGGAAGGCCGGACCCGCCTGCCAGCGGAGGCCGTCGCAAACCTGACCGAATGGGTCCGCCAAGGGGCCTGGTTCCCGCCCGAGAAACCCTCCGGGAAACCCACAGTCCGCCACTGGGCGTTCGAACCAATCCGGGACTGGCCCGCACCGGCCACCCACAACACCTCTTGGTCCCAGACAACGGTCGACGCGTTCATCCTCGCCGACCTCGAGTCGAGGAACGCCCACCCTTCCCCACAGGCCGACCGCCGCACCCTGATCCGCCGTGCCACCCTCGACCTTACCGGGCTGCCGCCTGCCCCGACGGAGATCGAGTCGTTCCTCGCAGACAGCTCCCCGGAGGCCTGGCTCCACGTCGTTGACCGCCTCCTGGCATCGCCGCACTACGGAGAACGGGCCGCACGCCACTGGCTGGATGTCGTCCGCTATGCCGACACCGCCGGCGAAACCGCCGACTACCCGGTTCCAGACGCCTGGCGCTACCGGAACTATGTCGTGAGGGCGTTCAACGCCGACACCCCCTACGATGAGTTTGTCCGAGACCAGATCGCCGGGGACATCCTTGCCCGCGAGGGCCCCCGGGAACGGTACGCCGACCGGGTGACCGCGACTGGATTCCTCGCCCTCTCACGCCGGTTCGGCTTCGACTCCGAGAACTATCATCACCTGACCCTGCAGGACACGATCGACACCCTGGGACAGGCCGTGATGGGGCTGAGCCTCGGCTGTGCGCGTTGCCACAACCACAAGTACGATCCCATTCCGGCGACCGACTATTACGCGCTGTACGGAATCTTCGAGAGCACCCTCTTTGCCTTTCCAGGGTCCGAGCAGAAGCAGAAGCGCCGGACGCTCGTGCCCCTGGTGCCTCCCAGCGAGGCCCAACCCCGGTGGCGCGACCACCAGCTCCGGGTCGCCACGGTCATCGACCAGCTGCATCGCGAGGGTCAGGCGACGCCCCCGGTGGTGCTGCGGTCGCTCGACGGGCTCGACGGCGATTTCGAGATGCAGGCCCCGGCTTCTGGCGGCAGCCGCGGGGTACTGGTCCAGCCTTGGCTCTACGAAGGCCAGATCGCCGTGACCGCCGAGGCTCAGAGCCCCTTCAAGCACGCCTACGCTCTCGGTGTCGTGGGCGCACAAATCCCAGCGGGCACCAATGCCTACCGACTCGGTCAGGCCCTGCCCCCCGGCCTACAGGCCTCCCCCCGGTCAACGGTGCGTCCGTTCTCGCTCAACCTCGAATTTCTGGTGGAGACGAACCAGACGGCTGGTTCCGGCACCCACCGGTTCTGGCTTGGTCCCATTGGACATTCCCCGACGCTTGAGGTGCTGATCGGGGCCAATGAGGTCCGACTCCGGGTCGGGGATCGAACCCAGGTGCTGCGCCGGTTCTCCGGCCCGCACTGGCAGGCCGTCCAACTCAGACTCGATCCGAAACGCCGTGTCCTATCGGGACGCGTGGGAACCCCAACCGACACCTCGGAGTTTGCTGACATTCCCATCGACAGGGATGCGTGGGCGGGTCTGTTGGAGATCGGCCTCGACTCCCGGGGACCCGGCGAGGGAGAGCGTCCCGGGCTGCGAATCGACAACATTGCCATCCAGACCGACGACATCCCCCAGATCGCGTTGCAACCCCTGCTGGCCGGCACGACCCCTGGGAAGACGCAGTCCGGATCCGTCCCGGAACAGATCCGGGAGCTGGTGGGCCTCGATGGCGACCTGGAGTTCCAGGAGGACGGCAAGCCTCCGGTGTCGCCGTGGAATCCGGGACCCAACAGCGGTGTCCGCATCTCACACGAGGCCCAGAGCCCGTTCCGGAACCACCACCCAATCGGCACCCTCGGGATCCGTCTTCCCAACGGCGGGGCCTACAACGGATTCGGCCTCACCGTGCCCCGGCCATGGACCAACTCGAAGGACCCACGTCTCTCCATGGGGTTCGAGTTCCGCTGCACCGAGGTCGCCGTGGGAAGCGACGGATCCTGGCGGTTCTACGCAGGCCATGGCGGAGGAACCTCGGCAGCCCTGGAGCTCTTCATCAGCGCCTCCCGACTCGTCCATCGGGGTTCCGACGGCAAGGAAGTCGCCCTGGGTCTGAAGACGGGGGGCTGGTATCAGGTCCAGCTGGACCTCGATCTCCAGGCCCGGACCTTCCGCGGCACAGTGGGGGATGGGACGACGACGAGCCCGTTCTCCGGAAGCCTCGCCTCCGGCTGGGATGGCACGATCGACTACCTCTTCATCGACAGCTATGGGCACGTGCCTGGGGTGAAACCCAGCCTGGATGCCGACAACTTCATCCTGCAGGCCACGCCGCTCCCGCCCGCAGGCCAGACCGCACCGGTTCTCGCCGGAACGGCCGACGAACGCCGCCAGCAGGTGCAGGCGCTCCGGGCGCGAATGACCGAGCACACCCGGGAGATCGAGGCGGTCCGACGCGAGCTGGATCGCCTCCTCGCCGAGGGCCCGATGGAACTCGCCTACGGGGTGGTTGAGGGAACCCCCCACGACGCGCGGTTCCAGCAGCGCGGGGAGCCGGAGAAACCGGGGGACCTGGTGCCCCGGGGATTCCTGAAGGCGGTGGGTGGCGGACCCCTCCCGGAGACGGCCCGGGGCAGCGGTCGGCTTGAACTGGCGCAGTGGCTGACCCGACCCGAGCATCCGCTGACGGCACGGGTGATGGTGAACCGGATCTGGCAGCAGCACTTCGGGACTGGCCTCGTGAAGACACCGAACGATTTCGGGACCCGCGGTCATAAGCCGACCCATCCCGAACTCCTCGACCACCTGGCCCGCCGCTTCGTGACGGATGGCTGGTCGGTCAAATCCCTCCACCGCCTGATCCTCCTGAGCGCGACCTATCAACAGGCCACCCGGGAGCGGGCTCCTGATGGTGGGGCAACGACAGAACAGTATGTCGGGTTTCCGCGTCGACGGCTCACGGCCGAGGAGATCCGGGACGGCATCCTCGCGGTGAGCGGCGATCTCGACCCAGCCCCTGCCCAAGGGCACCCATTCCCCTCCCCCATCAGCTGGGGCTACACCCAGCACGGCCCCTATAGCGCGGTCTACGACCACGATCACCGGAGCCTCTACCTCATGACACAGCGGCTGAAGCGGCATCCGTTCCTGGCGTTGTTCGATGGGGCGGATCCGAACGCCAGCACGCCACAGCGCGGGTCCTCGACCGTGCCGACCCAGTCGCTCTATTTCCTCAATGATCCCTTCGTTCACCGGAAGGCGGAGCAGCTGGCCCAGCATCTCATCGTGCGCCATGCCGACGACGGCGCGCGGTTCGACGAGGTGATGATGTGTTCAGTGGGCCGCCACCCCTCCGAGGACGAACGTCTTGAGGTCCAGTCGTTCCTGGATCGCTACCGTGGACGGCTTGCGGAAGTGGAGGGCCAGGCGGCCAACGAGGCGGCCTGGGCTGCGGTCATCCGGGTGGTCTGGGGCGGCAATGAATTCCTGCACGTCGACTGATCCATGAATCCCCGCTCCCTCCATCTGCCGGCCCGACGTGGATTCCTGCGATCGCTCGTCGGCGGATCCACCCTTTTCCCGGGGCTGGTCTCTGAACTCCTTGCCGAGGATGCCCGGCGCGGAGCGGCCATTGATCCCCTCGCCCCCCACCCAGCCCACTTCGCCCCCAAGGCCAAACAGGTCATCTTCCTGTACATGAGCGGCGGTGTCTCGCATGTCGACTCCTGGGATCCCAAGCCAAAGCTCCTTGCGGACGGTGGCCGCACCGTCTCGGTCAACGAGTTCCAGGGCCGCAAAGGGGAGTTCCAGATGTACCTCAAACGTCCGCAATGGACGTTCCGTCCCCGCGGACAGTGTGGGACCGAGGTCAGCGACCTGTTCCCGCACATGGCCCGATGCGTCGACGACCTCTGCGTCATCCGGTCCATGAAGTCGGACCACACCAACCACTACGAGGCCACTCTCGGTGTGCACACCGGGTCCTTCAACTTCACCCGTCCGAGCTTCGGTTCGTGGGTAAGCTACGGACTCGGCACCGAGAATCGGAACCTGCCCTCGTTTGTCGTGATCGCCCCGAAGACCCCCTATGCGGGGGGACAGGTCTGGGGCTCCGATTTCCTGCCGGGGTGCCATCAGGGAACCCTGGTCGTGCCGGGTGCCGAACCCGTCGCCAACATCCGGCGCCGCGTAGCCTCCCAGGAACTCCAGGAACTCGAGCTCGAATTCCTTGCCCGGAACAACCAGCGCCACCGGTCCCTTCGCCTCTCCGACCCCCTCCTCGAGGCCCGGATCCGGTCCTATGAAACCGCGTTCGGCATGCAGTCCGAGATGCCCGAGGTGTTCGACCTGTCGCGCGAGCGGGAGTCGACGCTCGACCTCTACGGCCTCAAGCGGGGCAGCACCGAGGGCTTCGCCTGGCAGTGTCTTGTGGCGCGGCGGCTGATCGAGCGCGGCGTGCGTTTCGTCGAGCTGATCGACTCGGGCTCCTCCGACAACTGGGATGCCCATGGGGACATGATGGCCCACGAGCCCCTGGCCCGGAATGTGGACCAGGCCATCGCCGGACTGCTGCAGGATCTGAAGCTCCGCGGACTCCTCGAGGATACCCTCGTCGTCTGGACCTCGGAGTTCGGCCGGACCCCCTTCAACGCGGCGGCCGATGCCAGAGGCCGGGAGCACCACCATTGGGTCTATTCGTCCTGGATCGCCGGTGCCGGCGTGCGGGCTGGCAGCGTGTATGGCGCGTCCGACGACTACGGCATCAACGTTGCCCAGGACCCGGTCCATCTCCACGACTTCCATGCCACCCTGCTCCACCTGATGGGGATCGACCATGAGCGGCTGACGTTCCGTCACAACGGGCGCGATCACCGGCTGACGGACGTCGCCGGGAACGTCGTGCAGGGACTTCTGGCCTGAACCACCGTGCGCCTATCGCGCGCGGGCCACGACCCAGACGCAGACCCGCTCGGCGCCCAGACGTCGGAGCTGCCGCGCGACGGCATCGGTGGTCGACCCGGTGGTGAGGACATCGTCGACCACCACAACCGACAATCCCTCGAGGGATCGACCCGCGATGGCCCGGAACGCCCTCCGGACATTCTCCTGTCGGGCTTCACGTCCCAGATGGGTCTGGGTTGGGGTCTCGTGGACCCGCTCGATGAGATCGGTCCGGACCGGGAGTCCGAGGCGACTTCCGAGGAAGCGGGCGAGGAGTTCAGCCTGGTTGAACTCACGTTCCCGCTCGCGGGTCGGGTGGAGTGGGACGGGCACGAGCAGATCCCAGTGGCCGGCAGACAAGACGGGACGCGCTGCACGGAAGAGGAGCCGCCCCAGGAAAGGACGGAACCAGACGGCACCGTCGTACTTAAACCGGTGGACGACCTTCCGGACCACGCCTTCGGCAAGAACAGCGGCCCGGACCGACTCGAACGAGAGGTCGGCATCCCGACAGTTGCTGCACTCGAACGGTCCTGAAATCGCCCCCTCGAAGGGCAGACCGCAACGATGACAGAACGGCGGCAGGAGGGGTTTGGCCTCCCGACGGCATCGGGGCCCGACCCAGCCCAACCGCGGCACCGCCCGTTCCGCATGGCAGACCTGGCAGACCGGGGGGTAGGCCAGCGCCAGGGCGGACTCGCCCCATCGCAGGAACCGTCGGTGCAGCCATCTCCCACGCCATTGCATCGGTATCAAACGCCTGTCCATCGCATCCAGATCTCCAGAGCCCGGAAGATGGCCTGTCGCATCGCCGTTCCACCATCGCCAGATCTGGGGATCCCAGCGCCTGGCGACTCGGCGGCGGGGGAGGTGGAGGAACGTCGGATGTCCGGGTTGAAAGACGCGCGTCGCATCGGAAGCTTCCACCCGGACGGACTGCTGTGATAGCACCCCGATCCCAACTGCACATGCCTCAGCCCGGCGACATCCTTGGAGCCTATACCCTGCACGAGCGGATCAACTCGGGCGGCCAGTCAGAGATCTGGCTGGCCACCGATGCCGAGAAGCGTCCGTTCGCAGTGCGGCTGATGCTCAACACCTCCCTGTTCGCGTTCACTGACCGCAGACGGTTCAACACCGGCTGCGAAGTGCTGCAGTCCTGCCAGGATGGCCAGCTCATCATCGGATACGTCGAGCATGGCCGGATCGGTGGCCAGCTCGCGCTCGTGATGGAGTATGTCGAGGGCTCCAACCTCAAGCTGCTCATGGGCGCCGGGGATCCGGCGCTGACCGAGAACATCGCCCAGGTCCTGATCGACTTCGCCTCGGCGCTGGAGGTCGTTCACGACCGGGGCTTCATGCACCTCGACGTGAAGCCGGAGAATGTCCTGCTTACCCGCAACAGCAGCCTCCGCCTGATCGATTTCGACCTCGCCCAGCCGATCCCGAATCCCCCGAGGAAGCAGGACCGGCTCTCGGGCACCCCTGCCTACATGGCGCCTGAGCAGCTCCTGAAGCAGCCGATCGACCACCGGGTGGACCTCTGGGCCTTCGGGGTCAGCGCCTACGAGCTGCTCACCTTCAGGAAACCCTTCCCGGGGGAGAATGCCGATGAGGTCCTGCGCCGGCAGGTCGACCGCTCGGAATTCATTCGTCCCCGCGAGATCAACAGCGACATTCCGGCCAACCTCGAGAAGATCGTCCTGCGCTGCCTGGAGAAGGACCCCGGCCGACGCCACCCGATCGCCGGCGTCCTCGTCCACGAGCTCAAGCAGGCCCTCTACACGTCCTGAACCCAGGCCCATCCCAATGCCACACGAATTCAAGGCCACACGACGGGTCGAGTTCAGCGACACCGACATGGCCGGCATCGTCCATTTCTCGGCCTTCTTCCGCTACTTCGAGACCGTGGAGCACGCCTTCATCCGATCCCTGGGCTTCTCGGTGGTCCTCCCCGGCGTGGAGCCCCCGATGGGATTCCCCCGGGTGCACGCCTCCTGCGACTACCGACGTCCGCTCCGATTCGAGGACGTCGTGGAACTCCACCTGCTGGTGACCGAGAAGACCCGTCGGAAACTGACCTATCAGATCCGCTTCCGACGCATCGAACCCGGCCCCGCGGAGGAGGTCGCCGTCGGGAAGCTTGTCGTGGTCTGCGTCCAGAAGACGCCGGATGGGGGCATGCGCTCCGTCGACATCCCCGAGGCGTTGGCCTCCCAGATCGAGGTGGCTCCAGCCGAGAAGCTGGCGGCCAAGGAGTGAGGTCGTCTCCGGACGGCTCGAGTCCAGCTCAGGGCAGGATCGGCCCGCCAGGTGTGATGAAGGTCCGGGATCCCGGAGCCGGAAGCGTCTCCCACTGCGTCAGCACCCCGCCCCGAAACGTCAGACGCGCGCTGACGTAGTCCTGGAATGCGTACTCGGTCGTCACGACCCGGTCGAGGTACCGGTTGCCGTCCCGACCCCGGACCTCGACGTAGTTCCAGTTCACGAACTGGTCGGTCGTGCTCCGGGAGTAGAGCCACGTGGTTTCCTCACCCGTGGCATCGCCCCGACGCAGGACCTGGGCCGGTTTGCCCCACGCAATGAAGACGGCGTCCTCGGGCATGCCGACCTGGACCTGGCCCCGGTCGACGAGGGATCGCTGTTCCGGCGTCAGAGCCTGGTAGGCCGAGGCCCTCTCGACCCGACGTTTTGCGATCTGACGCGGGTCGGTGGGTGCGGAGGCGCAGCCCAGGATGCCGAGCAGAAGGACCGCGGAAACGAACCATGAAAGCTGAGGACGCACACCGGGTCGACGCACGGGAGGATCCTGCATTCGAAGAGCCCCAGCGCCAACGCGGACTTTGCCGGAACCTTCGATCCCGACACAGGGAACCGCGACCCGGTGTCGGTGATCCCAAAAACGTCGTCCCCGGGAACCCGAGCAGATAATCTCCGCGGCTCCAATGGACCGCCTTGCCTGCATCCTCCTGCTGGTGGCGGGCCTCCTTTCCCCGGTCCTCCACGCCACCCCGGTCCAGCCCTCCTCCGGGACCAATACCTGGACCTGGTTCTCCGAATCACCCCCTCCGATGGCGCCCTATCTGATCACCCTCGATCAATTCGGCACCTCCGCGACGGCCCCGGGACCCATGATCCAGTCCGATCCCGTGAGCCGCGGGGGGCAGGGCATCAAGACCCATCTCGGCTCGGTGGGTTTCGAATACAACTTCTATCAGAGCATCAGCTTGGTGGACATCCCACGCCCGGTGACCGGCCTGGACGCCCTCGTGTACTATTCCACCGAGTTCCAGGGGAAATGGGTGGTGGCCCAGTCACCCGGGGGAACAGGCCTTGGGCTGAGCCTGGAATTCACCGGCCAGGAGGGGCTGACCCGTGACAGCAATACACCCCTCGAACATAGCCCGCAGATCAACTTTGGATCCCTCTCCAATCCCCAGGCCAACGTGACCGGCATGGAGGGGTTCCGACTCGCAGAGATCGCAGCCCAGGTATCGAGCCCCCATGGCGACTGGATCCTGCTCCTTGGGATGGTCGACCAGGGCAACTACGTCGACTCCAACAGCTACGCCAACAACAGCCAGACCCAGTTCCTGAACGATGCGCTCGTCAACAATGCGACGATCCCGCTTCCCGAGGCCAATCTCGGCTTCAATCTTCAATGGCAGCCCACCCGGCAGTTCTACCTCCTGATGGGGGCCGGATCGAACCTGCAGATTCCCAAGCAGAACCTCGTTCTCTCCTTGGGTACGGACAACTGGAGCTACCTCCTCGAGCTGGGCCTCATCACGACGAACACGTTCGGCCTAGGGCCCGGCATCTATCGGGTGCAACCCTTTGTCGCCACCGTGCAGTCCGACACCCAGGGCGGGGTTGGACTGAACTTTCAGCAGGATCTGGGGATCCACATCCCGATCGCGGCGTTTGGACGACTTGGGGTCTGTGGCAGCCAGATCGCCTTTGAGAACATCAGAGCGCAGGGATCCCTCGGCCTGGCCCTCACAGGCCCGATCGATACCCCGGGTCCGATTCCCCTCTTCAGCAACGATCTGCTCGGACTCGCCTTCGTCTGGAGCCAGGCCGTGCCGGATGGGTTGACGGTGAACCGCCTCAACGAATACAGCACGGAGCTGTTCTACTCCTTCCAGATCACCCCCACGCTCAAGCTCCAGCCCGACCTGCAGGTGTTCTGGGATGCCGCCTACCGCCCCGAGTCGGGGGTCAACCTCCTGTGGCAGCTGCAGCTGACCCTGACTTGGTGACCTGACTCCGAATCGAGTACCTGGCCCCCAGCCTGATGACCTGGCCCGAGCCATCCACGAATCCAGCCAAGACTCCTTAAGGCAGGACCTCGACGGTGACGTCCTTGAACGCCACCAGCGTCTTGCCCGCACCGTGGACCTGCAGGCCGATGCGCCCGTGCTGCGGGATCGAGGGATCCTTCTCCGTGTAGTCCACCGTCGTGACTCCGTTGATCTTGAGGACGAGGCGCGGCCCCTCGCAGCGGACCTCGTAGTCATTCCACTGCCCCTTCCTCACGGGCTTGCCCATTTCCGCGTCGCTCGGCTTGGCGAGGACCTTGTTGCGACGCGACTCGTCGTACAACGCCCCCCACCAGCCATCCCCGATATCGGCCTGGTAGCCGATCATCTCGGAATCATTCGGGACCCTCTGGCTGCGGACCTGGATCCCGGAGTTCACGAATCCCTCCGTCCCCTCGATCTTGAACTTTGCCCGCACGATGAAGTTGGTGAACGACTGGGTCGTGGCCACGAACTCGTTGCGCGGGACCATCGTCGTGAGGCTGCCGCCCTGGATGGTTCCGTCGACGATCCGCCACGTCTTCTGGGTGTCGCCGTCCCACCCCTTGAAGGACTTGCCATCGAACAACGAAATCGGCTGTCCCCCAAGAAGACGGCACGACACGAGGAGACCGAGGACGAGGATCAGGCCGGGATTCATGCTCCGAGACTGGGGAAAGGCAGGGGGATCGTCCAGCATCCGGACGTCCCTCCCATCCTCACCAGACCCGCGCCCAGATCACCTTGAGGTAACGCCCCTCAGGACAGTTGGAGAGGACGGGGTGGTCCAGGCCAGGACCGGTGCGGTCCAGGATCTGGAGCTTCCGGTCGATGCGCTGTCCCGCCCGGACCACGATCCGCTCGAACTCCTCGGCCGGGAGCTGTCCGGAACAGGAACAGGTCACCAAGAACCCACCCGGCTCGGTGATCGAGATCCCGAGGATGTTGAGATCCTCGTACCGCCGGAGTCCCTCCTCGTCGTCCTCCCGACCAAACACGAGCTTCGGGGGATCGAGGATCACCACTTCGAACCGCTTGCCGTCGGCCCGCATCTGACGCGCATAGCTGAACGCATCGCAGTGGACCCACTGGACCCGGGCGTCGTTGAGGTTCGCATTGCGCCGGGCCTGGGCGATCACCTTCTCGTCGAGGTCCACGCCGGTCACCTCCGCCGCCTGACCCGTCACCTTGGCCGAGATCGAGAACCCACCCGTGTAGCTGCAGAGGTCCAGCACCCGACGTCCGCGGGCGAGGTCCGCCAGACGTCGCCGGTTGTCCCGCTGGTCACAGAAGAACCCGGTCTTGTGCCCACTGGTGAAGTCCACCTCGTAGCGGACGCCATGTTCCCGGATCTTCACCGAGCGGACCGGATCCGACGGGATGTCGGCAACCCGGATGCCTTCCTGTCGAGCAATGTCCGGATCGACATCGATCACCGTGCGCGTGGTCCCCAGCCGCTCATGCATCCGCTTCAGCAGCGTCGGCAACCGCTGCCAGATCCCGAGGCTGTGGACCTGGACGCTCAGGACCTCCGCGAAGCGGTCGACCACCAATCCGCTCAACCCGTCCCCGTCGGAATGGACCACCCGGTAGGCATCGGTGGAGTCGGGGAGCCTCAGGTGGACCAGGCGCAGGTCGATGGCGCGGTCGAGAAGCGTCGTCAGGAGCGAGTCCTCCACGGGATCGGGTCCGTGATGGAGGATCCGGAGCGGCACCCGGGACCGATCGTTCCAGAGTCCCGCCCCGAAGAGGCGTCCCTCGCGATCGCGAACCTGTACCCAGGATCCCGGGCGGGCGTCAGGCGACGCCATGCGGATCATGGGCGGGTAGACGTGCGGATGGAGCCGGTAGGATTTGAGATGCACCCAGGGGGTCTTCCATCCGCTCCGATCCACCTCCGGTTCGGGCCCGGGACGGGGCGGCATCGGACGCGGACGGGGGGGGCGATTTCTGAAACCATCGTTCACAAGGCATCGCGTATCCTGTCCCACACCTCCGCGGCAATGGGGAACTCCGAAAGATGCTGGACCACCCTGCGTTCCCACCCCTCTCGGAAAACCGCCGAGCCCCCCATCCGCTTCTGATCCAACCTTTCGACGCCCCCTGATCCGGCTGCCCAGCCGGATCCCCATCGGCAGAATCTAGTTGCGCCGCCACCGACAAGCCCACCCTCACTTCCTCGGGCGGGGATTGGGGAATCCAGCCTCCGGCTTGCTGGTCTCAAAGGGGAATGAGACGGTTCGGTCAGGCATGAACCTAGCACTTCGCCCGATCCCGACCCTTGGCTTGGCCGCCCTCGGACTCCTACTGACCCTTCCGTCCCCGACCGAGGCCTGCACCTCAATGCTGCTGCCCTCGAAGGACGGGGGCTACGTCTACACGCGCACCATGGAGTTCACGCTGCAGATGCAGTCCCAGATCATGATCCTGCCGCGGGGGCAGAAGGTGGTCTGCACCGGAACCGATGGAGTGACCGGCAAGGGTGGGCTGACCTGGACCGCCAAATACGCCGCGGCCGGGGCGAATGCGCTGGGCCTTCCCGTAATCATCGACGGGCTCAACGAGAAGGGCCTCTCGGGCGGCCTGTTCAATTTCCCCGGATACGCCGAGTTCCAGAAGGTGCCGAAGGATGCCGGCGCCCGGTCGATGGCCTCCCACGAGGTGGTGACCTGGGTGCTCGGCAGTTTCGCCACCGTGGCCGAGGTCAAGGACGCCATCCGCAAGGTCTACGTCTCCGGCACGCCGCTGAAGCAGTTCGGCAACAACGTGCCACCGGTCCACTACTCGTTCCATGACGCCCAGGGCAACAGCGTCGCCATCGAGTACGTGAAGGGAGAGCTACACGTGTACGACAACCCGACGCACGTCTTCACAAACGCACCCGACTTCCCCTACCAGCTCGCGAACCTCGCGCAGTACCAGTACATCTCGCCGAACGTCCTGCCCCCGATCCAGGCCGGGAAGACGAGCCTCGCCGCCGCGAGCTCCGGCGCTGGACTCAACGGGCTGCCCGGCGGCTACCTGGCCCCGGCGCGATTCGTCCGCGCCTTCTTCGCTCAGCAGTTCGCGCCGGTCCAGGCCACCTCCGACCAATCCGTGACCGCGGCCCTGCGCCTGATGGCGGGATTCGAGCTGCCGACCGGTTCGATCCGGACCAGCGCCTCCGGCGGTGGCGAGGGCGGTGGGGTATCCGGCAACGAGACCACCGAGTGGACCTCGGCCTCCGACATGAAGGCGATGCGGTACTACATTCGGACCTATGACAACCCGGACGTCCGCTACGTCGACCTCCGCAAGGCCGCCCCGACCGCGAAATCCATCCGGTTCGTCCCGCTCAACCAACCGCAGGTGATCCGGGATCTCACACCCTGATTGCTGTCCGCTCCTCAACGTCCTGCGGTGAGCGTCTTTCGTCGATAGACCCTGTCGGCGTTGCAGACATAGAGCCAGGCGTGCTCCGGGCCGCCAAAGGCGCAGCTGACGATACCCTTGTCCTGGGGCTTCCCGATCACCCCGCCCAGACGCCCCGTGGCATCGAGGACCTGGATGCCGACGTGGGAGGTCACATACGCCCGGCCATCACGGTCCGTGGTCGACCCGTCCCCGCCGCTGTCCGTCTTGCCCGGGGGCACACGAAGGGTGGCCAGCCGCTCCCCACCGGTGAGGGATCCATCGTCCGCCACCAGGAAATTCCAGACATTCGTCCCACCATACTCGCTCACCCAGAGCTGACGCTGATCCGGACTCAGAGCGATGCCATTCGGGGACTTGATCCCACCCGCGACCGGATGGGGTCGAGACAACCCCCGGGCTGAGGTCGGCACGGAGACCACCTGCCCCGCCCCGGTGTCGGTGAAGTAGATCCAGCCCGACTTCGACACGGCCAGGTCGTTCGGCTGCACGTCCGTGGCCACGGTCTCAACCTTCTGAGTGGCAGGATCGATCCTCACGATGCGCTTCTCCTTCGCATCCCCCTGGGTAGCCGCGTAGAGGAATCCGTCGGAGCCGAACTTCAGTCCGCTGATTTTTGGTCCGTTCTCCAGCCAGACCGTCGCCTTGGACTCGCCGACACCCACCCGGTACACGCTGCCCTTCGGAAGATCGGCGAAGTAGAAGTTCCCAGCGGCATCACTGCCGGCGGCGTCCGTGAAGCCGTATCCCTCGCCCACGAGCTGCCAGTCTCCGGGGGACCCTCCGTCGGGCAGGATCTTCGACAACGCCTCGTCGCCCCGGTAGTTGTCCTTCGTCTGGGGCGCCGGCAGGGCGGCCAGCTCGGGACGCCACAGCCATCGCAACGACTCGGGCAGGGTGGCTCCGCCGTGCTTGCCGTTGTGCGCACCGTCCCCGAACACGAATCGGTGGTCGTAGCCGGCGAACGCCAGGGCGCTGGCCATCTGCTGGTTCGCGAGCGGCCAATTGCCGTGGAGGTTGTTGAGGTCGTTCGACCCATCCTGCAGGAAGACCCGGATCGGCTTCCGCTCGGTCTTGCGGATCTGCCCCGGGATGACGTCACCGCCCCGGATGTTCACGAAGCTGCCGATCTGGCTGAGCACCTTGCCGAACTGATCCGGACGCTCCCACGCGGCGGTCCAGGCACAGATGGCGCCGCTGCTCATCCCGGCGATCGCCCGGTTGCGGGGGTCCGGGCTGAGGTTCAGGTCGTATTTCTGAACGACGAACGGCAGGAGCTCGTCCACGAGGAACCGGGCATAGGCATCGCCGAGGGAATCGTATTCGAAGCTGCGGTTGCTCCGGTTGCCCCATCCAGCGGCGGCCGGAGCGTTCGTCCCGCGGTGCCCGGGGTTGATGAACACGGCCACCGTCACAGGCATGTCCCCCTTGGCGATCAGGTTGTCGAACACGATGGGGACGCGCTGCTGGCCCTTCTCATCGACGTATGCATGACCGTCCTGGAACACCATGAGCGCGGCTGGCTTGGCGGCGGAGTACTGCGACGGGATGTAGACCCAGCCATCGCGTGAGGTCTCGGGAAAGACCTTGGAGTCGTTGAACTGGAACGTCTCGACCCGTCCCCGCGGCACACCGGGGGCCCGCTCCTGGGATTCAGGACCGAGGGGATAATCGTCGGCCGCCCGGAGCGCTCCGGAACAGGTCAGGATACAGAGGAGGGCGATGAAATCGCGTGGGAAGGACATGACTCAGAACTGCCACGGGACGTCGTCGAACGGAAGCCTCGATCTGACCCTGGACCCCAGAATGTCCGGAGTCGTTGCCGGATGGCCATTACGGGGCGCGGCCCCCAACACTCAGCTCTCGACCCGCCGCAGGCGCACCACCAAAGACTCATAGCCGACCACCCGACGATACCGGCTCTCCTCTTCCACCCGGTCCACAGCCTGCTGGACCTCGATGCTCCCCACGCGGTCCGTGCAGCCCTGGATCAGGCTGCGCAACAGCAGTCGGGCATGCGCCGCGCCCAGACAGAAGTGTGCCCCGCTCCCGAAGGCCATGTGGGGATTGGGCTTCCGGTCGAGCCGAACCTCCTCAGGCGCCTCGAAGGCCGCCTCATCCCGGTTCGCCGATGCCCAACAGAGGGAGGCACGTCCATTCGGCGGAACCTCGTGACCCTGGACGTCCGTCGACACCGGACAGACCCGTCCGATATGGGTCAGGGGCGACACCACCCGCAGGAACTCCTCCACCGCCAACACGATCCGCTTCGGATCGGCCCGGAGGAATTCCAGAGCCTCGGGCCGCTTCCCGAGATAGCCGAAGACCGAGGACACCATGTGGATCACCGTGTCGCGTCCACCGGCAAAGGTGAGGTTGGCAAAGCCCATCTGCTCCTCCCGGGTCAGCGGACGCCCCTCGAAGGTCGCCTGGCACAACGCGCTGAAGAAGTCGTCCCCGGGATTCTTCTGAGCCCGGTCCAACTGACTGTGCAGGTAGGTCTCCAAGGCCGCTCCCTTGCGTTCCCCCGAAGCCCCGTCCTTGAAGACGTGTGTTCCCCAGCCGATCCAGGTCTGCGCCTCGGACTCCGGCACATTGAGAAGATAGGTCAGGGCGCGGGATTGGAATGGCAGCGCGAACTCGCGGACGATCTCGATCGAGGGGCGATCAAGGGCGCTCGACAGCAGCTCGGCGACGAGTGCGTCTACCCGGCCCACCATCGCGGGGTCCTTCGACCGCTGGAAGAAGGGCTCGACGATTGCCCGGTACTCGGTGTGTTCCGGCGGATCGGTCTCGACGGGGATCTGACGCATCGTCCGGTACGCCTCCTCCGACGGAATCGGCACGCGGAACGGGGCATCCGAACTGAACGTCTTCCAGTCCTTGGCGGCCCGACGGACCTCTTCGTGCCGGAGGATCATCGGGACTTCCTCGCCCTGGAACTCGCCAACAAAGAGGCCCGACTCGCGTCGGGCCTTCTGGAACGGATCGGGTGAGGGATCCATGGAGATGTGTTGCGGATCGGGAACGGTCCCGACTTCAGCGGTTGGGCTGGGGGGTATACCGAAGGTAGGGCTTCACGGTCTTGAATCCCTTCGGGAACAACGTCTTGGCCTCCTCATCCTTCACGGCGGGCGTGATGATGCAGTCCTGGCCGTCCTTCCAGTCGGCCGGCGTGGCGACGCGGAACTTGGAGGTGAGCTGGAGCGAGTC
>SXGQ01351269.1_pt1 | contig 18513 bp, 14 predicted proteins | sample 3178371 | NCBI WGS metagenome assembly SXGQ01 (sample SAMN11356859, study PRJNA531348) | freshwater metagenome | isolation source: freshwater sample F1-20 | place: China: Fuxian Lake, Yuxi | collected 2017-12-25 | reverse complement strand
GTTGCCGGGTGTGCCCAAGGCGGAGAGGCCCTGAACATACCAGACCGAGGGCGAAACCTGTCTCAGGCCTAGGCTCGGCACGGTTTGGGCCCAAGCCGTAGCTGCCGTACTGATGGCCGCGGCCATGGCCCAGGCCCAGGCCCAAACGGTGCTCATGGCCGGTTGTGTGTTGGCGGTCTGCGCTCAGGCCAGGGTATCGGCCCAGATATTTTGCGCCCAGGCCATGGCGTAAATGCCCTCGAGTTCATTGGCCGCGCTCGACACCCCACCAGAGCCTGGCACCGTGAGCATGGTTTTCTGAACTGCGTCATAACGGTGCACGCTGGCGACGTGAACGACCTCTTTGTCGCTGACAAAGCTGTAGCAGGTGTTGTTGTAGATCGGCAGGCTGTTGGGTGCCTGGCCGCTCAGCAGTGCTACCACCGCGGCCGCGCAGGTCTTGCCGTGCTGATTGGCCATATGGCCAGACTTTGGCATCGCTGGTGCCGCCAGGACCGCGTCGCCCAGCACGTGGATATTTTTGGCAACCTTTGACTCATGGGTCAAAAAATCAACCTCGCACCAGCGCTTGTTGGCTGTGGCCAAACCGGTCTTGACGGCAATATCGCCTGCCCGCATGGCCGGCAGGACATTGAGGACCGTGGCCTTCACGTCGTCACTGAACTCAAATTTCAGGGTGTTGGTGAGCGCGTCGACATCGACGAGGCTGTGCTTGGGGCGGTACTCCACGATGCCCTGGTAGCGCTCGGCCCATGCCTTCTTGAAGAGTGGCCCTTTGGAAGTGACATCGTCGTTGGCGTCGAGCACCAGTACCTTGCTGCGGGGCTTGGCCTGGCTGAAATAGTGGGCCACTTGGCAGGCCCGCTCATAGGGGCCAGGGGGGCAGCGGTAGGGCGCCAGTGGAATCGTCAAAGCATAAACACCGCCATCGGGCATGGCCTCGAGTTGCCGTCGCAGGGCGAGGGTTTGAGCACCGGCTTTCCAGGCGTGCAGTACCGTGTCCTGCGCACCCGCCATGGCCATACCGGGCAAGGCATCCATCATCATGTCGACCCCCGGGGAGAGGATCAGGCGGTCATAGGGCAGCTCGCCGCCACTGGCCAGTTGAACGATGCGCCGGTCGGGGTCTATGCTGGTGACCAAGTCACGCAACAGGTTCACACCGTGCCGTTTGGATAAATTGTCATAGGGTGAGGTGATGTCGGCCATCGTCTTGCTGCCACCAAGCACCAGGTTGGAGATCGGGCAGGATACAAATTCAGGGTTGGGCTCAACCAGGGTCACATTGATTTGATAGTCTGACCACATACGCACATACTTGGCGGCTGTAGCGCCGCCATAGCCGCCCCCCACCACCACCACCTTTGGTCCGGTCTGGGCGATGGCTTTGCCGGACAGCCCCAGGGCGCCCAGAGCAGCCCCCATCGATGCAGTCTGTAAGAGTTGACGACGTTGCATGGTGCGCTCCTGTAGGGTTTATTTTTTCAATGCCGAAAAATAATCCGCCAGCTGCTGGAGCTGCTGGTCCGAGTAGCCTTTGGCAATCTGGTGCATCACCGTCGCCGGCCGAATGCCAGCCTTGTAGTCCAGCAACTTCTTGGCCATGTCTTCCTTGGATGCGCCGGCCAGCGATGCCGAACTGCCAACTGCCACGCCCAGTGTGCCGTGGCAGTTGGCACAGCCGGCCGCCCAACTGCGAACCTGCAGCGCATCGGTTTGAGCCCAGCAGCTCTGGGCACCCCAAAGTACCGCAGCAGCGGCGAGCAAACGTGTGGTCAATCTCATCAAAGTATCTCCTGTTTGAAGCTCGCCAGGCCGGCGAAGCAGATTTATCACTGATTGCTTATATTTATTTAGCGATTATTTGTCTAAAAATGGTGCGCGTAACCTAGTGAAAACCCGAAGCCTGGGCCGAGTGCTCGGCCTTAGGCTGATTCAATCGCGATTTGCGTGCACACCGCCCGGCAAAGGCTGACGACGCTTTCATTCACGATGCGGTAGTAAATTTGCACACCGTCGCGCCGCTTGCCCAACACCTGGGACTTGTACAAAGTGTTGAGGTGCTGCGACATATTGGGTTGGGTGGTGTTGATTTCTGCCAGCAATTCACCCACATTTTTTTCGCCATCGCACAGGCTGCTGATGATCTTCAGGCGCATCGGTGCCGACATCACCCGGAACACCTCTGCAGCGGTTTCAAAGACCTGGTCAGACTCGGAAAAAGAGGGTGTGGTGTTCCTGGTTTTAGCGCTGGGTCGGGCTGCTGAGGTGGCCTGTTTCGTCATGTTTGAATCCTAACAGCGGGCTTCAGGCACGCCGGTAAACACAGAAAACACCGTCTGGCGCTGCCGATGTGCTGTAGTGCCGGTCTAGGCGAAAAGCGCTTTCGATGATCTGACCCTGGTGCTGCAGTGCGGCGAGATTGTCCTTGAAGCCAAGCGACTCCCAGACTTCGAGTTTGACGGTAAAAGCAAACGGTGCTCCTGGGCGCAAAACCCGAAACAGCTCGTCCAGGCACTTTGCATCAACATGACCATGGGTAAACGTGCCGCAGCAACTCATGGCATCCTGGCTGCTGTCGGCTAGGGGCAAAGGGGCGTTCAGATCGGCCGTTAAAAATTGCCGGTAGACGCCGCGCCGCCCTGCGACCTGCATCATCTCGGGCGATACATCCAAGCCATCGATGCACTGAAAACCGTGGCCGGCCAGCGCTTGCCCGCCCAGCCCGGTGCCACAGCCAATGTCGAGTATTTGAGCCTGCCGATCTGGCAGATGTTGGGCCAGCAACTCGGCCACCAAGGCAGGCGACTGGTAGTTCAGGCCCTGCAGCATGGTGTTGTCGTAGGTTTCAGCCCAGTCGCGGTACAGGGCGCGCGACTCGTCATCAGTTTGCAGTGCGTAGGCCCGCACCAGCAACGCCGCTGCTTGCGGGCTGACGCAGGGCGGAATTTTTACGGACGTTCTCATGGATGCAGTTTAGGCCCACCAGGCACAGACGCTATTGCTTAGCAATAGTCCAGAAATGCCTGCTCAAAGCTGGCCTACTGCCGTAAGACTTGCTGATGCTGCGTATTGCCCAAACAGGCGCGGTTTGACCGATTGCAGCGTAGATTGTCATGCTCAGGTCTTCGGTTTTTGTCGGTCGCCTAAAAGGTTCATGCGGGTCAGCAATTCTTTTTCATGCTGTACCGTCAGCGCAATCGCTTGTCGGTAGGCAGTGGTATCCAGGTAGGCTATTTCTTGATCGTAACGCGCCAGCTCGGCAATGTGTCGTGCGCTGTGGGTGGCCTGCCGGAATACCCCGTGCAGTGTTTGAATGATGTTGCGGTCGGTACCGCTGGGCGCGGCCAAGCCCCAGGGGGAGGTGTAAATTGCCTGCTTGAAGCCCAGTTCACGCAGGGTCGGAACATCGGGCCATTTAGCGCTGCGCTGCGCACTAAAAATAGCGAGCAGGCGCAACTTGCCCTGGTCTACCCAGGGAGCGAACCCGGTTGAATTAACCCCCGCCATCAGGGTGCCATTCACCAGCGCCAGCATTTGGTCGGTGGTGCCTTTGTAGGGAATGTGGGTGTAGCTGACGCGCCGGTCCTGCATGATTTCTTCCATCGCCAGGTGGGCCGTCGTGCCAATGCCGGTTGATCCCATGAGCAGCTCGTTCGGGTGGGAGCGCGCCCAACGGAGCATGTCTTCCAAAGTGCTCCAGGGGCTGTTGCTTGGCACCAACAGGCCAAAGGTGGTGCCAGAAATTTGCAATATGGGCGCGAGATCTGCAATCGGATCCCAGGCGACCGCATACATCAATGCATAGCGGAATACCGTGATCGGTAATTGGCCGATGGTGTATCCGTCTGGCGCGGCCATTTTTAGCAGCGGCGCGACCAGCGTGCCGGCTGCTCCTGGTCGGTTGACGATGTTCACGGGTTGACCGAGCCGCTCTCCCGCCTCGTCCGCCAGGATGCGAAAGGTCAAGTCGGTACCCCCGCCGATGGGCCAAGGTACGATCAGGCTAATGGGCCGGGTTGGCCAAGTGGTGGGCTGCGCAAAAGGCGCAAGCGGTGCGGCCAAGGCCAGCAGTCCGGTTTTTAAAAGACCTCGTCGACCAGGCAGGGGATAGAGGCGAAAGCGATTTTGAGATGCCATTGAAAGTTCGGGCTCGGTTTTTTGCTTGCTAAGCCATTCCGACAGCCGCTTGCTCAGTCGGATAATTGTATTTTTAAACCTTTACCTTGAGGCGGCATTGTCAAAAAGCTGCTGCTAGCCGGTGCCAAAACAGAGCCAACCGACCGGGTCAAAAAGACCGCTGCAACTCCCCTCCCTGCCAACGCTTGCGTGCCTTGTCTGCTTGCGCTCATTGGGGCTGATATAGCCGTGAACACGCAGTTTGACAATAACCTCACTGTTTTAAACGTGGTCCTCGGGCTACGGTCACGAGCCGATGGTGGGGTACTTGCTGGGCCGCGGTGCGGACAAGCAAGCCAAGGACAATCGCAGTTTGACAGCGCTAGAGATGGCACGCAGCGCCGGGCACGCTTTGGTCATAGCGGCCTTGGCTGCGCTGGGTAATGGGGGTGTTGGTGGTGGTGTGGTGCTTGCACAGACGCTGCCAGAAGTCGTTGTGTCTGCGTCCCGGGCCGAGCAGCTTAGCTTTGATGCGCCAGCCGGGATCCAGAGTGTGGCGCGTATGCAGATTCAGTCTGCTGGGCCCCAAGTCAATTTGTCGGAGGCGCTCAAGCGCGTTCCGGGCTTGACTATCCTGGAGCGCCAAAACTACGCGCAAGACCTGCAACTCTCGATTCGCGGCTTTGGCGCCCGCTCGGCTTTTGGCATTCGCGGCATCCGACTGTTAGTCGACGGCATACCGGCCACCACGCCAGATGGTCAGGGTCAGAGCTCATCGATCAGCCTGACCTCGACCGATCGAATCGAGGTGTTGCGCGGACCGCTGGCTCAGTTGTACGGCAATTCTGCAGGTGGTGTCATACAGTCATTCAGCAAGACTGCGCCTAAAGAAACCGAGCTGGCGTCTCAGCAATTCCTCGGCTCTTATGGATTGCGTCGAGCGAACTACCAGTTTGGCGACACCCTTGGCGACGTCGCTATCGTGGCCGATTACAGCATTTTTAGCATCGATGGGTATCGTGATAACGCCAAGGCAGAGCGCCGGCAATTTAACGCAAAGCTTAATTTCGATCCGACTGAAGATTTGGGTGTCAATGTTATTTTTAACCAGTTCGACATGCCTCTGGCACAAGACCCGTTGGGCTTGACGAGGGAGAATCTCATTGCTAACCCAGCCATGGCGGGTGCCGGAGCGAGCAATTATTTTGTACGCAAGACAGTGCTGCAAAACCAGTTGGGTGCCTCCGCAAATTACCGGTTCAGTCAGCATAAATCGGTGTTAGTGCGAAGCTATTTCGGCACGCGTGACAATCTGCAGTACCAAGTGGGCACCCCTGGAGCTAACGCGAGCGGCGCCTGGACTGGACTCGCCCGAAACTACTACGGCCTGGGCCTGCAATACAACGCCAAAGAGCTCTATGGCAGTGTCCCGGTTCAATGGGTCAGTGGCTATGAGTTTGACCGGGCACGCGAGCAGCGTCAAAGCGGTGCTGCTTCCCTGGGCCAAAAATCGACGACAACCCGCAACGAAGACAACCAGTCAGAAAACAGCGATTTTTATGTGCAAGGCACGGCGCTGGTCAACGCCTCTTTATCGGCTGTGTTTGGCTTTCGTCACAGCAGGGTTCGATTTACGAGCGACGACTATTACCTCAAAGACGGGTTCGATGGCTCGGGTAATAACGCTTATAGCGCTTTCAATCCGGTTGTAGGCGTCACTTTCCACGCCACCGATGACCTGAATATTTATGCCAACTATGGTCGTGGGTTTGAGACGCCGACGCTCTCCGAGATGGCCTACAAAATCTCGGCGCCGGGTAGCTCGACGCCGGTTGCTGAATTTAATCCCAGCTTGAACGCGTCCGTGAGTCGGCATTTTGAGCTGGGGGCCAAGTGGGTGGTTGATTCGAGGGCCCGGCTTGACCTGGCCCTCTTCAAGATTGACACGGTTGACGAGCTTGTTGTGGCAGTGAGCAGCAGTGGTCGTACAGCGTATAAAAATGCGCCGGGAACCTCAAGAATGGGCTGGGAGCTCGCCGCAACTGCGCTGTTGACGCCAACTCTGAGCACCACACTGTCAGCCTCTGGGATCGATGCGCAATATGCTGAGTCGTTCCAATCTGAGGCCTCGGGCGTGATCACCAAGGTGAGTTCAGGCAACAAAATTCCTGGCATTGCTCAGACCAGCCTTTTCTCTGAGCTGGTTTGGTCCAGCCAAGCGAAAAATTCTGGCAAAGCTGGCGAACCCTTGGGCGCCCGTGTAAGTGTGGAATGGTCCCACTCAGGACGCATATTTGCCAACGATACCAACACCGCCTCAGCCGACGGGCATACCGTATTGAATCTGTCGGCAAGCCATCGCTGGCTATTTGGCAAGCTTGCGGTGAGTCTATTTGGACGATTGAACAACCTGCTGGACGAAAGTTATGTCGGCTCGGTCATCGTTAATCAGAGCGCGTTTCAGTTTTATGAGCCCGGACTGCCCAAAAACTGGTCTTTGGGACTGCGCTTGAGCGCACCACTTTGAAACTTTTTTAGCGTTGACGCGAACCGTCTCCGACCAATGCTGATGAAAAATTCCAGCCGGCCTGGCCAGTGCCAACGGTATCAAACCAGCTAACGCTCAGCGGGCGCCTTCTGGGCCGGTGCCAGCGTGTTCAGATCAATGCCCAGGTGCTTGGAGACCATGTCTAGCGCGCCCTCGAACATGGCCCGGGCCGAGCCGGACACCGAGACCAGATGGGCATGCAGATGGCTGTCGTCTGGGCCCTGGCTCAGGCATTCCTTGCTGTACTGCTCAAAGCTGGCTAACTGGGATATGGTTTCGGCGACATGGCGTATGCATTCGCACTGCACATTGTTCGGCACCAGAGCAACCCGGGACAGGGTGTCCTCGGAGTATTTGCGCATCGGAATCGTGCCGCCCAGAGCGGGGTCGCTCGCCGAGCCAGCGGAGTCCGCCAGCAGCACAGAGCTAACCAAATCAGCCAATTCATGGTCCGATACGGGTTCTCGTCGAAGCACCATGCCTGCGCGCTTCATGGCATCTGCGGCCCGTTGTGTGCCGTAGTTGTAAATCACGATGGTCCGCGCGTTCTGGTTGCGGCTGGCGATAGCCTGGATGTCGGCCATAAGCACCTCGTGCAAGGTGCTGATCTTCACCAACAAAATTTGCGCTGGCTTCTCAAATTCGGCGTTTTTGGCGGCGTCGATGTCGGTGTGCACATCACTCAGGATGATCCGGCTGTGCAAAAAACTCAGGGTGAATTTGCTCGACTCAATGCGCGCTGCCAAGCCCATTCCGACCACCGCTATGGCCAAGGTTCTGGGCGGCAACTGTTGCTGGCCCGTCGCTGCAGGAGCACTGGCGTGCCGTTGCTGGAGTTCGTTGAGCTGTTTTAAATCAAGCTGCGCAATGGTGCTGATGGCATGCCCCTTACGGCACAGCTGTTTGAGCAGGGTGGCTTTGAGCAGGTCTTCGTCGCTGTAAAGGCGGTGCTTGCCCTCGGTCTTGCCGGGAGAGAACGCGCGGTAACGGGATTCCCACACTCGCAGGGTCGACACCGGAACCTCTGCAAGTTTGCCGATGACGCCAATCCGATGCATAAGTTTTTGTTGAATCATAGGACCTGGTTTGAGTAGAAATAATATAGATAAACTGAATTATATTTTTTTGAATAGATTTTTAATGTATTTTTGGCTTAGCATTCTATATGTAACATCAAAAAAACCTAAGGAATAATACCATGGTCAGTAAAAAAGCTATGCATGCACTGAATATTCTGGTCGTAGTGGCGGGAGTGCCTTACGGCGCCACGGTGAGCACACAGGCGGTTGCCAAGGCCTTGCAGCTGTCGGTGTCTTATCTCGAAGGCCTGATCAAAACCCTGCGCGATCACCAGCTGATTCGGTCTTTTCGGGGCCCCGGCGGCGGCTTCCAGATGGAGCAGGACCCCTTTGACATCACTGTCTGGGAGGTGGTCAAGATTTTTTCTGGCTCCAACGAAGAAGCGGGCAGGCCAGGGGACCAGGCAGGCCTGACCGTCTGGCTCGAGGAGCAAATCGACCTCACTCGCGCTGCGTTTCTTAAGGCGCACACCATCGGGGAACTGGTCAGCCCACAGTCCGAATATTCGGTGCGGGCCGATCGTGCGGACAGCTCGGTGGGCTTCAAACCCATGCCGCCTGTGCTGCGCCCCCATGCGCCCAATTCGGTGTTCAACCTGCCGGAGTTTTATCAGCTCGCAGCGGCTTAGGGTATTGACAAGGCTTTGACGCGAAACACCCGTGGCCTGAGCCCGGATTCAGAGCAGTGCAAGGTCTCTGGCCTGGGCCCCCGGAAACAGGCTGTTTAGGTCAGTTGGGCCCAAGCTGTACTGGCGGGCCAGCAGGCCGCCGATGATGGCGCGGTAGTCATTGAGCACCGGATAGTCACGGTTTTGAAATAAGTTGGGCTGGGCGATTGCGACCTGCTCCCCTGCCACCCGGCCACCCCGCAGGCTACCGCCCAGCACCCAGTAGACGCTGCCGTGGCCATGGTCTGTGCCGTTGTTACCGTTTTGCCTGAAAGTACGGCCAAACTCGCTTAGCACCAGCACGGTCGTGTTGCGCCACTGGACCCCCATTTCTTGGGCAAAAGTAGCCAAGCCGCGGCCCAGTTCCTCAAACCGGCTGGCCAGTTGGCCGGTAGCGCCTCCCTGGGCCACATGGGTGTCCCAGCCGCCGACATCAACAAAACCCAGGTTGTAGCGGCCTTTCATTAGCCGGGCAATGCGCCGGGCTTCCAATTCGAAACCCCGGGCGCTGATGGCGTTGCGGCTGGCGGCGTCCATTTCGGCGGCCATTTCGCGCATCACCTCGTCGCGAACTGCAAAGCCGGCCTCGACATTGCTGGCCAGCCCCGTGCCTTGGTACATGGCGCTGATGACGCTGCTCTGGCGCGCGTCCACAGCCGGTTTGCTGACACTGCGAAGCGCCGTGTTGGGCACTTTCACATCGCCTTGCAAAACCAGCGGCAGGCGGTCTGTAAAGGCCATGGCGTTGCTGTCGCGCAGGCAGGCGGCCAGGCGATTGAGAAAACCTGATCGGTAGTTTCGCCCGGCTTCTGGCGCCTGACCGAGCTCTATGCTGTCTTGGGTCTCGAAGTGACTGCGGCTGGTGTCGTGGGTGCCGGCAAAGGGGATGAAGGCCGCCTGGCCTTTCTGGTAGAGCGGGTAAATCGTTTCACGCAGGGCCGGGTGCAAGCCCCAGTTGCTGTCCAGAGCCAGGGCTGAGCTGGCATCCGCAGAGGGTCTGGCAATGGCCAGTGTTGGCCGGGACTCGTAATAAAAGCTGCTGCCGACCGGCACCAGCAGGTGTGCCGCGTCATAGCCACCGCGCAAAAAAACCAGTAAAAAATTCGGCCGGTCGCTGCCCGCTGCGAGCAACTGGCTGCTGCCTAGGGCCAAACCGGCTTGGGCAAATTGTTGTAAAACAAAACGTCGGTGCATGGCATCTCCTGGGGCGTTAGCGGCGCATCATTTCGGGCGAAGACAAAAGAAAACTGTTCCAGTCTTGCGGCGAGTTGGCCTGGGTCAGCGCGGCGCGGGTGCCGCTGCCCAGTGTGCTGGCCAGAACCTCGTGGTACAGGGCATTGGACAACTGGGGGAAAGCCGGCTGCTCAAGATTTGCTTGTCCCTCGGGACGGAACAAGCCAGCGCTGCCCGAGCCGATGTTGCGCGCTACCTCAAAACGTGCTGCCATCTGGCCCGGGCTGGCCCAGGCAGCTTCGTCGGTCGGCCAACCGTCGGGTGTCTGGCGGCCGTAGAGCGGCTGGCCCAAGCGGTTGAGCCAGTTGATGACTGGCCCGGTGTTGAGGATGGGGCGATCGTCATAAGCCAAGCGCAGGGCAGAGATCACATAGCGCATCGGGTCTTTGAACTTCTGGCCTGCCCCGGCCGTAAATTCGGTCGAGCTCAACAAGACGCTCAAGGTGGCGGCGATGTCTCCATCAGAGCTTAAAAAGGTCTGGCTCATACGCTCCAGCAGGGCTGGGGGCGGTGTGTCAGAAAGCCAAAACTGCAGCAGTTTTCGGCTGATAAAGCGCGCCGTTGCGGGGTGCCTGGCCAAGCGGTCAAGTGCTTCGTCAAGCTCAGGCAAGCCGCGCTGGCGAATGACTTGGCCGAGCAACTGCTTCTCGCCAAAATCATGCCGACCGGGGTGAAATTCAAACAGGCCGCGGCGCACATAAAAGCCTTGCAGTTCGCGCCTCACCGGGGCATCGGCTAACAGCAAGTTACTGCCAACGCCGGTCAGAACCCGGGCGAGTTCTTGCACATCTTTTTGGCTGTAGGGGCCGTCTACGCCCAGCGTGTGCAGCTCCATCAGCTCCCTGGCCAGGTTTTCGTTGATACGACCCACGGCATTTTGTTCGTTGTCGAGGTAGCGCAGCATGGCGGGATGCCGGGTCGTGGCACCCAGCAAATCGCGGAACCGGCCCAGCGCGTGCGGGCGGATGGCGCTGTCTTCGTAGTCGCCGAGCATCGCTCGGATATTGGCCTTGTTCTGGAACACGCTGAAGTGGTTGAGCCAAAACCAGCTCATTTGCTCATGGAGCTGGTTGGGCGAGTACATGGCACGCAAAATATGCCGGCTGGCGGCTTCCCGGGCCAGGCGGTTGAGCTCTTGTTGATAGGCCTGCTGGGCAGCTTTTTTGTCCTCGTCGTTTTTAAGGGCGTCGTTTTCGCGGCGCTGCTGCTCAAGCGCTTGCATCATCGGCACAAACGGTTTTTGGCTGATGCTCAGTGCCTGCACCTGGCTGGCCACCGCAGCTGGCAGTTCGGCCCCGCTGGGTTTGAGTTGTGTTGCGAGCAGGGCAGGCAGTCCCAGGCCTCGCGCCTGGGCCATCGCTGAGGAATTGGCCCCCCAGGTCAGGCGATTCACCCAGTGGTACTGGCTCAGCAAAATGGCAGCTGGCGTCTGGGCGTTTGGGCGACCCGCCTCGCTACTTAGGGCAGAGGTCTGGGCGCTGCCTGCACCCACCCCCGCAGGGGGAGTGGTTGGCACGGCGCAGGCTGTCAGCAGCAGCGCCACGCTCAGACTTGGTGCGGGTCTAAAAAAGCGAAAAACAGGCATGAAACAAGTATCCAGTAAATGTGATGCTAAGGCAATATTCGAGGATCGGTCGAGGGCCCGGTTTGAGGGCCAGGCAATGCTCACCGCAGGCCAGATAATTGGGCGTTGTTATTTTTTTAAAGCCTGCATGAACACCCGCCTGTCCACCGACACTCCAGACCAGCCCACTGCAGCGCCAGCTTGCCCGCTGGAGCCGCGCCTCACCAGCTTGTCGCATGGTGGCGGCTGCGGCTGCAAGATCGCGCCGGGTGTTCTGTCAGACATCCTGAAGGGCATGGGCGCCATGCCCATCCCCCCTGAACTGCTGGTGGGCATTGAGACCTCGGATGACGCGGCGGTCTACCGGCTTAACGACGAGCAGGCGCTGATCGCCACTACTGATTTCTTCATGCCCATCGTCGACGACCCGTTTGACTTTGTCCGCATTGCCGCCACTAACGCCATATCGGATGTGTACGCCATGGGCGGGCGGCCGATTCTGGCGCTGGCGCTGGTGGGGATGCCGATCAACGTGCTGTCCACCGCCACCATTGGCCGCATCCTCGAAGGCGGCGCCTCGGTCTGCCGCGCTGCCGGTATCCCAATTGCTGGTGGCCACACCATTGATTCGGTGGAGCCGATCTATGGCCTGGTGGCGCTGGGCCTGGTGCACCCGAAACGCGTCAAGCGCAATGCAGACGCCCGCGTGGGCGACCGGCTGGTGCTGGGCAAGCCGCTGGGCGTGGGCATTCTGTCGGCTGCCCTCAAGAAAGAAAAACTCGACGCCGCCGGCTATGCGCAGATGCTGGCCGTGACCACCCGGCTCAACACGCCGGGGCCCGATCTGGCCGCGCTCGACGGCGTGCACGCCATGACTGATGTGACCGGCTTCGGCCTGGCCGGTCACGCCCTGGAGATGGCGCGAGGTGCGGGCTGCACAGTGGCCATTGACTGGGCCCGCGTGCCCTTGCTGGCCGGGGTGCGAGAGCTGGCCAGCCAGGGTATGGTGACCGGCGCATCGGGCCGCAACTGGGCTAGTTATGGCGAGCAGGTTGAACTGCTAGCCAGTTTCGATGCGGTGGACCAGGCTCTGCTGAGTGACCCACAAACCAGTGGCGGCCTGTTGGTCGCCTGCGCGCCCGAGGTGGTGAACAAAGTGCTGGCGTTGTTTGCGCAGCACGGTTTTGATTCGGCCGCCGATATTGGTGAAATCACCCCGGGCGGGCCTGGCGCCACCTTGCGGCTGCACCAGGCCTGAGCCGGCTTTGAAACGGCTTAAACGCCGATCACACCGCCATCGTCGCGGGTAATCACCAGCGTGGCCGAGCGTGGCCGGCCCACTGGGCCGTAGCCCTGGTTGCCTGGCCACTGGCTCTGCAATTTCAGGGCGGCGTCGCTGCCGAAGGCCGGCGTGTCTTCACCCTAGTGCTGGATGTTGACGAACAGGGTCTTGCCGTCTTCGGTTTCGGTGATGCCGGTGACCTCGGCGCCCTTGGGCGCCACCAGGAAACGCCGCAGCTTGGCGTCACCCAGCGCCGCGCCAATGAAGGTGTCCTGCGTGCCCGTGACGGTGGCGCCGTTCACGGTCATGCTGTTCTTGACCGTGACGCGACCGCCGTCGCCAACCTGTCCTGGTACGGCGGCCAAGAGCATGCAATTGGTTTCGTCGGTCATGGCGCCGTCGTCGGTCTGGATCCAGCAAATTCCGCTGGCCCTGCTGAACCACAGGCCGTCCGGTGAGGAGAAGTCGTTCTTGGCGCTCAAGCCCGACAGGTTGGCGTCGCCAGCATCGTCTTCGGCACCAAACACAAAAATGTCCCAGGCAAAGCCGGCCGCTGTGGTCAGGCCGCCCTGCTCGCGAAAACGGATGATGTGGCCGTTGGGGTTGCCCAAACCCTTCTTGCCGTCAATGTCTGTGTAGGCGCGCGGGTTGGCGGCATTCACCTTGACCGGGGTGCGGTTGGCAGCGCTGTTGTTGGTCAGGGCAAAGTAAATTTCACCGTTGTTGTGGTTCACCGCACCCCATTCCGGACGGTCCATCGGGGTGGCGCTCACGGCGTCTGCCGCCAGCCGGACATTGACCAGCACATCTGCCTGGTTGGCAAAGCGATAGGCCGCATAGCCGGAGATCTTTGGGTCGTTCAGGGTCAGTTCAAGCCACTGGCCGCTGCCGTTGGCGTCGAAGCGTGCCGTGTACAGACGTCCCTCGTTGAGGTATTTGTCGCCGGCAGCCATGCCGCCGCCGATGTCCGAATTGCTCCAGAGGGCTTCCGAGACGAATTTGTAGATGTACTCGTTGCGCGAGTCGCAGCCCATGTAGAAGGCCAGCGGTGCGCCTTCTTTGGGCAGGCCGCACACCGCCGCTTCGTGGGCGAAGCGGCCCATGCCAACCCGCTTGGCCGGCACTGAGCCGGGGTTCAGTGGATCGATCTCCAGGTTGTAGCCAAAGGTGTTGGGCTCGTTGCGGAAGTCTTCGCTTGCAGTGGCTCCGACAGCAGCGATATTCCAGCGAGTGAAGCGGTTGTCAGTGTCGGACACGGTGTGCCAGCCTTGGCTACGCCCAGCCTTTGTACCCGCTGCCAATGCGGTATCGACCGCGCCATAGCGTTTACGCGAGCTGACTACTTTGCCGTCAAGCGGCTTGGTGCCGGCGGGCATGCCGAAGTACTGGGACCAGTTCTCTTCGCAGGCCAAGTAGGTGCCCCAGGGGGTCTTGCCATGGCCGCAGTTGTTCAGGGTGCCGCGGCTGGTGGCGCCGCTGGTGTCAAAACGCGTGACCATCATGGCTTTGATGTCGGCCAAATGGGCTGCAGGGCCCGTGATGTTCGCTGGCGTCTGGGGGGTGATGCGGCGGTTCAGCGCCGAGTCCACCATGTAGGTCCACTGCTTGCCGGACTTGACCAGCTCCACGATGGAGACGCCGTGCAGGTTGATCTCCTTGAGCACTTCCAGCTGGGGCCGGCTGCCCAGGTCCCAGTCGCCAAACTGGCTGAACTTGCGCCCGGTCACGCCGTTGGAGGTCTGGCCGCGTGGGTGCAGCAGGTGAGAGTCGGCCGAACTCTCGTGGTTGACGCTGAGGACGGCCCGACCAGTGTCCCGGTTGGAGTATCTGCCGGCACTGTCCACGTAATAAAGGTCCATGCCGTCGTGCTGGTCACCAATGCGCTCGGACCAGTCGTCGGTCTCGGTGCCCTGGTTGCTGTAGCTTGGTACCCGGGTATTGATCGGGTCGCCGCCGGCGTGCAGCACTGTGAAGCTGTAGCCCGGCGGCAGTATCACCTGGTCGGTCAGGCCCTTATCCAGCGATGCAAAGCCCAGAGCGCTGGTTTTGCCGGGGGCGCTGGCGGTGTTTGCATGGGCAAAAGTCGGCAGCATGGCGGTGACTGAAAGGGCTGCGAGCCCAAAGCCGCCACGGATCAAGCGGCGGCGTGCCGGGTTAGCAAGGGATTTGTCCAGTACCTGCTGAAAGTGTTCGTTATTCGTAGGGTTGCAGTTGTCGTCGTCGAATGCGATGGCCATGGTGATCGGTCCTTGGGGGGTGAAGTGATTTGAATCAGTGGTGTCGTGTTTGTACAAATACATAACCTGGCGGATTGAGCCTTGTTAACATGACCATTCCGTGACAAAAAGCCTAGCCCATGTGGGGGCCTAAGCCCTCGGTCAAAAGGGTGCTTAAGCGAGGTATGGGCATCGAAGCAGCCCATCTCAGCCAATGTACTGATCACGGTTGTAGGACGCAAAAAAACTTCCCGGTGCGGTGCTCAGCCTGGGCAAGCCGAGCTGGGTCAGCCCCGCTGGGAGGGCTTCTGGTAGCGCTTGATGAAGCCGCGGTCGATGCGGTCTTTAAGCCACCAGACCCAGTGGCCCTGTGCTGACAGTGGGCCCCAGCTGGCAATCGCCTCCAGGTTACCGCAGGACAGCAGGTTGAGGGTGTGCACAGGGGGTTGGTGCTGCTTGCTTGCCTGACCAGAGAGGGCGGCTTCGAGGTTGTCTGCCAAGGCGGCACCGGCACGCACTGCATAAACCCCGCTGCGGGCGAGGGGTCGATCGGTGCGGCTACTCACATCGCCGGCGGCAAACACCTGGGGGTGGCTGGTGGAGTGCAGGAAGGCGTCCACCGCGATGAAGCCCTGCGCGTCCAGCGCCAGCCCGCTGCCCTGCAGCCAGGCCGGGGCCTGCGCACCGGTGGCAATCAGCGGCACATCGCAGGCTAGCCGCGCGCCGCTGGCCAGTTGCACCTCTGCGGCAGTGAAGCCAATGGCGGCGTCGACAAGAACCGTGATGTTGCGGTCTTTGAGCGCGTTTGCCACTCGGCGCTGGACCGCCCGGGGGTAGTTGGCGGCAAGAGGGCTGCCGCCGGTTAACAGGGTCAGCGCGGCCCCCGGCAAGCGGTGCCGGATGGCCATGGCCAACTCAATGCCGGCCGCCCCACCCCCGACCAGGGTCAGCCGCAGTGCCTTAGTTTGCGCCAGCTCGGCAACCCGCGGCCACAGGGCACTGAAGGCTTCAATCGGACGCACAAACAGGCCGTGCTCGCGCACGCCGGGCATTTGCGTCTCAAGGCGCAGCCGGTCTTGCACCGGGCCGGTATTGACCGAGAGCCAGTCAAAGCCCAGCACCACGCCGTTGTCCAGCGTGATCTGGCTGGCCGCCGCGTCCAGCGCGACTGCACTGCGCAGGAGGAGGCGGATTGGCGTACCGGCCAGCAGCGGCTCGAGTTCGATTCCACACTGCGCGAGCCCATAGTGGCCGGCTATAAAGCCAGGCAGCATGCCGCTGTAGAGCTGACGTGGGTACGGCGACACCAGGGTGATTTGCGGCGGCATGGCGCCGTGACGCGCCAACTGGGCATAGTTTTTGACGACATGCACATGGGCGTGGCCGGCGCCAAGCAGGACCAGGTGTTTCATGGCTCAGGGGTTCCAGCGCAACTGGGCCAGGTAGGCCAGGCTTTGGCCGCCAGTGTTGTCGCCGTCGGCGCCCACCGCCACGGCGATCACCGGCGGTGTGGTGCGGCTCTCTTGGCCGAACAGGCGGGCAAAGTCTTCGGCCACATGGCGACGCTGGGTGACCCATTGGCCGGTTGGGCTGGCCGGGCCGTCCAGCACCAGGTAACGCACCCGGGCTGAATGGGGGTTGGCGCCAGCGCTGCCGGCCGGGTAACGGCTGTCCCACAGGTAGCACAGGGTGGCGGCGGGCAGGGCCTGGCCGGTCACAGCGCGCGCCAGGCTCAAGGCCGCCCGCTGGCCGAAGGGAATGTCTGCCAGCGGCTGGTCAAACATCACGCAGACCTTGAGAGCGGCGTCGTCGCCCGGCTTGGTGGCAATATCGGCCCGTGGCAGGCCGCGCTCTAGCCGCCAGCGCCAGCTCAGGTGACGCGGTGCTGGCCCGTCCCAGGCGTGGCTGATCACCCCATAGGACGCGTTGGTGGTCAGTTCCAGCACGGTCTCACCTTCCAGAGGCACCAGGCTAAACCGGCTGCGTGGCACGCCCTTGTCGGCCGGCAGGCCGCTGGCCACCCAGGCCGGGTGCAGCGCGACGCGAGCAGCGGCATCAAACGGCGCCAGATTTTGAGACAAAGCGGCGCCAGGCCACGTGCAGACGAGGGCCGTAGCGATCCAGTAAACAGCATTCCTGTGTTGGAGCAAGGTGACGCCCATGCTCAGCCCCGGCGCCAGTCGTGGTAGCGGCGCACCCAGGCCAGCAGCCGCTCTGGGGCGTGCGTGCGCTTCCAGGCGCCGGCGGCGTATTTGTTGGCCTCGGCCATTGTGGGGTAGGGGTGGATGGTGCCCAGAATCTTGTTCAGGCCCAGCCCCTGCTGCATGGCCAGCACGTACTCGACCAGCAACTCGCCGGCCTGACTGCCGACGATGGTCACGCCCAGAATGCGGTCTTGCCCCGGCACAGTCAGCACCTTGACGAAGCCTTTGGTCTCGCCCTCGGCGATGGCGCGGTCCAGGTCGTCGAGCGGGTAGCGGGTGAGCTCATAGGCAATGCCCTGGGCGCGGGCCTCCTGCTCATTCAGGCCGACCCGGGCTACCTCGGGCTCGGTGAATGTGACGGCGGGCAGGGCCCGGTAGTCGGCCTTGAAGCGCCGGAACTGGCCAAACAGGGCATTAACAGTAGCGTACCAGGCCTGGTGCGCCGCAGCGTGTGTGAGCTGGTAGGGCCCGGCCACATCGCCCACGGCATAGATGTTGGGGTACAGGGTCTCCAGGTAGGCGTTGGTCTCAATCGTGCGGCCGGTGGGTATGCCCAAGCCCTCCAGGCCGTAGCCGTCCAGCCGGGCCACCCGGCCCACGGCGCACAGCAGTTCGTCGAAGGGCAGTGCGGTCTCTTGCCCATCCTGACTCACCACCAGAGTTCTTAGCAGCGCGTCTGCCCCGGTGGCGGTCTCGCAGCGCAAAGCCGTGTGGCCGGTCAGCACCTGCACGCCGTTGGCCTGCAGCGCGGCTGTCACCAGCGCAGCCACCTCCTCGTCCTCACGCAACAGCAGGCGTGGCGCCTGTTCCACCAGTGTCACATGCGAGCCCAGCCGGGCAAAGCTTTGCGCCAGCTCGCAGCCGAGCGGCCAGCCGCCCAGCACCAGCAGCCGCGCCGGGGCCGTTGGCATAGTGGCAAAGCGCGCCCACAGGGTGTCGCTAGTCACATAGCCGGCTTCGGCCAGCCCCGGCAGGGGCGGCACCAGGGGCCGGGCGCCGGCGGCGATCACGATACTGCGGGCGCTTAGACGCTGCAAGTTGCCGTCGGGGTGCCTGATCTCGACCGTCCAGGGGTTGCACAGGGTGGCGTGGCCCTGCACCACCTCCACGCCCAGGCCGGTGTAGCGGGCCACGCTGTCATGCGGCGCGATGGCGGCTATCACCGCCTGGATGCGCTGCATCACGGCCGGGAAGTCGACCACCGGCTCTAGCCCTTGCAGGCCAAAGCGGCCAGCATCGCGCATTTGCTGGGCCACCCGGGCGCTTTTAATCAAGGCCTTGCTGGGCACACAGCCGTAGTTCAGGCAGTCGCCGCCCATGACCTTGACTTCGACCAGCGTCACCCGGGCTTTGACGGCCGCTGCGATGTAGGCCGAGACCAGCCCGCCGGCGCCGGCGCCGATGACGATCAGGTTGCGGTCAAAGCGCCGGGGCCTCTGGCCACGCCAGCGTGCGTACACGCGGCGCTGCTGCAGATCAAGCATCACCGCTTTGGCCAGCAAGGGAAACAAGCCCAGCAGGGCCAGCGCGCCGAGCAGCCCCGGGCTGGCGACATCGCGCAGGGAGCCGATGCTGGCGAGTTCAGTGCCGGCATTGACGT
>SXGQ01589687.1_pt1 | contig 18515 bp, 14 predicted proteins | sample 3178371 | NCBI WGS metagenome assembly SXGQ01 (sample SAMN11356859, study PRJNA531348) | freshwater metagenome | isolation source: freshwater sample F1-20 | place: China: Fuxian Lake, Yuxi | collected 2017-12-25 | reverse complement strand
CGGTGGATTGCTCGGCAGAGTCTCCAGCGGCAGCGCTTGCGTCAGCAGCAGGAGCGTTTTGCTCATACATCTTGGCGCCGATAGCTTGCGCGTCCTTGTTCAAGGCGTCTGCGGCAGTGCGAATGACTTCGACATCTTCGCCGTCCTTAACGGCCTTAAGAGCGGCGATTTTGTCAGCAATGTTTTTCTGCTCGTCATCGGACAATTTATCTTTGTACTCGTCGAGCATCTTCTCGACGGTGTAAACGGTCGTGTCAGCAAGATTGCGGATTTCGATGAGTTCCTGCTTCTTTTTATCCTCGTCAGCGTGAGCTTCAGCATCGGCTTTCATCTTTTCGATCTCTTCTTTCGACAAACCAGACGAGCTCGTGATCGTGATCGTCTGAGATTTATTCGAGGCTTTATCGGTGGCCGAGACGTGCAGAATACCGTTAGCGTCGATATCAAACTTCACTTCGATCTGCGGAACGCCACGCGGGGCTGGTGGAATACCGGCCAGGTCGAATTGACCGAGCATCTTGTTGTCGCCAAACATCGGGCGCTCACCTTGAGCTACACGAATAGTTACGGCCGGCTGGTTGTCAGCTGCGGTTGAGAAGATTTGCGACTTGGAGGTTGGGATGGTGGTGTTGCGATCAATCAACTTGGTGAACACGCTACCCATGGTCTCGATACCGAGCGACAGAGGAGTTACGTCGAGCAACAAGACGTCCTTAACGTCTCCCTGGAGCACACCGGCTTGAACAGCGGCGCCAATGGCGACCACTTCATCAGGATTCACGGAAACGTTCGGCTTTTTACCAAAGTAATCTTCAACTTTCTTCAAGACGAGTGGCATGCGGGTCATACCACCCACCATGACAACTTCAGCAATGTCCTTAGCCGACATCTTGGAATCCTCCAAAGCTCGCTTGACCGGACCAAAAGTCTTGTCAACAAGTGGGCCGACGAGCTCCTCAAGCTTGGCTCGTGACAGCTTCAAGACTAAGTGCTTTGGACCCTCAGCACCCGAAGTAATAAATGGTTGATTGATTTCCGTCTCTTGAGCGGTAGACAATTCAATCTTGGCACGCTCGGCCGCATCTTTAATGCGCTGCATAGCCAGGGGGTCGTTAGAGATATCAACGCCCTCAAGTTTTTTGAACTCGTCAATGATCCAACGCATGATGATGACATCGAAATCATCACCTCCAAGATGCGTGTCTCCGTTCGTGGCCAAAACCTCAACTGTACCTTCGGACACATCTAAAACCGACACGTCAAAAGTTCCGCCACCCAAGTCATAGACCATGATCTTTTGGCCGATCTTTTTATCAAAGCCATAAGCTAAAGCGGCGGCGGTCGGCTCGTTGATAATTCGCATGACTTTTAAACCAGCGATCTCACCCGCATCCTTGGTGGCTTGTCGCTGGGCGTCATCAAAGTAGGCCGGCACCGTAATCACCGCTTCGGTAATTTTTTCACCGGTCTTAGCCTCGGCATCGGACTTCATTTTTCCAAGAATCATGGCCGAAACTTCTTGTGGCGAATAATCTTTATCACCAAGTCTAACGGCTACACCCTCAGCCTTTTTTACAATTTCGTACGGCATTAACTTAATGTCGCGTTGAACCTCTTCATCGCTAAAACGTCGGCCAATCAGGCGCTTAATTGAATACAAAGTATTTTTAGGATTGGTAACAGCCTGACGTTTAGCCGGCATACCCACTACTCGCTCGCCGCCTTTGCTAACCGCGACCATGGATGGCGTGGTACGCATGCCTTCCTGATTTTCAAGGACTTTTGGTTTACCGCCTTCCATGACTGCCATGCATGAATTTGTTGTACCTAGATCGATGCCTAAAATTTTTGCCATATTATTTTTGATTAACAATAACTTTTGCAGGTCTCAAAACTACCTCACCAAGCTGCCACCCTTTAATTAGTTCATCTAACACCACGCCCTCGGCCTGCGTTTCATCATGTCTAGAGCCACCAGACTCGTGTCGATGTGGATCGAATGGCTGACCCACGGTGACAATTGGTTCAACTCCCATATTTTTAAGCGCCTCAGCAAACTGACGTTCAATATGCCCAATGCCTTGAAACCAGACTGCAAATTTTTGTTTAAAGTTGTCTGAACACTGATCTAGATCGGGAGCATGTTTGGCAACATAACCAAAATTATCTATGACCGGCAGTAAATCCTCGACTAGGTTAGTGCGCACGCGACGGCGATCAGTCTCGCGAGTTTGGATGTTAGACTTTTGCAGATTTTCGTAATCGGCTAAAGCACGCTTCCAACCAGCCAGATAGTCATCACATTTAGCTTGAAGCTCAGCTTGCGGGTCGGTCGCGACTGGAGACACCGGCTCAATCAAGTCTGCTTCAGATTTTTGATCATCTATCATATCGAAAGTAAGGGTTGTTCAAGAAGTTTTTTTGCTTGAGTAAGGAGAGCGATGTTGCGGTTGTAATCCATCCGCAACGGGCCAACGATCCCAACCACGCCCTCGACCCCGTCTGCAAACGAGCTTTTTACAACCACCGAGGCCAGCTCGTCACCTAGGGGATTTTCGTTACCAAGTAAAACGGCAACTTCGTCAGTGGCTGAGCCCAGCATATCTTTGAATGCCGCATCGAAACGCTCAAGACTTTCAGCCAGTGTCAGGATGGCAGCACCCGACTGAAACTCTGGTTTGCGTAACAAGTTTGCTAAACCAAGCGTGGTACTCCAAGGGCGATTTGTTGCCAACATCACCGCCTCACCTGAAGCCTCTGCAAGCGCGTGACCTACTTGGGATAAACGTTCCTCAGGAGTTAGTGGCTGCGGTACGTGACGAAACATGATCTTGATACGCACGGTCTTGCCTGGAGCGTGTAAACCACCGGCTGCTTGGCTTTGTTGAATGTACAGGCGATACGCTTTTTCAGTGGGTACGCGACCAGCAGAGGTGTGCGGTTGAGCAATCAAACCAAGTTCCTCAAGCACAGCCATGTCATTACGCACAGTAGCCGATGAACATGATAAACCAAAACGTATGCACAGCTGTTTAGAACTTACCGGTTCAGCCGTGCCAATATATTCGTCAACAATCAGTCTTAAAATCTGGGCCTGACGAGCATTCATAACTATTGATACCCAATTAGCAGTCTACATTATAGACTGCTAATTGGGAGTGTCAAGGGGGGGTGAGGCTTGGTCAAACCTATTCAGACTCTAGACGTCTACGTGCTAATTTTCCAAGACTCCCCCACTGTAATTTCAGGGTCTTTTTCTTTTTGAGCAGCTGAGCAAAATGTTCACCTCCGAGCTCGCTCGGAACTATGACAAAAGTCGCCCCTAGGGCGTAACAACGCGCTGCATCAGCCGAAGATTTGACTGAAACAATCACCGTGCCCCTAGACTTGTGTCGCTGCATAAAATCAAGAATGTCTTCATTGACTGACATGTCTGGAATGGCCGAAATCACTAACTTGGTTTTATCGGCACCAATAAATTTCAATACATCTTCGTTACCGGCATCACCATAGACGGCTGCGATACCAGCAGCCTGTAAATCTTCAATCACGGCCGGATTAAAATCAAGCACCGTAAATTGCTGTGTCAACTCTTGAATTTGCGGCAAAATTTTCTGACCCAACCTATCAAAACCTAAGAGCACGACCTCGGCCGACGACCACTTCTGATCGAAACTCTCCTCATGATTTTTGCCTAGGCCTGGAAAATAACTGGCCACCCACCCATATAGCCGTTCGTTGATCATGATCATGTACGAAGACACAGCGATGGTAATCAAAGCAACGGCCGTAACGAGCGACAGTAATGCTGGTTGGATTAATCCAAGCGCAATACCACCAGCAATAATTATGAATGAGAATTCACTGACCTGTGCCAGGGTAGAACCTGCTAAAAAACCCGTGCGCGTATGGTAGCCCATCAGACGCATGATGGCGGTCAGTATTAATGGATTAACCACCAAAATCAACAGACTAAAAGCTACGATGGGTAATCCGAAGCTGGTGAGATCAGTCACTACCAAGTTTGTGCCAAGAACTACAAAAAATAAAACAAGGAAAAAATCTCTTAAATAGCGCACCTTGGCTTCGATCTCATGTTGAAAACCCGTACCAGCCAAAGACACTCCAGCTAACAGAGCACCGATCTCTAGACTAAAACCAACTAGCTGCAACCCCGAAGCCACGCCAAAACACCACGATACGGCCACTACAAATAAACCTTCAGAGGAGGTAGCGGCGTAGCGGAACAAATGTGGGATGATAAATCTAGCAAACCCCCACAGTATTAATAGGGTTACCAGACCCTTTACCAACGAGGTAGTAAGTACCGCAGACAGTGATACCCCATCAGCGTATGCAGCTAATAGCAACAATAACATCATCGCCACTAAATCTTGAACAAGTAGAATTCCGACTGCAATGCGGCCATGCAAACGATCAATATCTTCACGGTCACTTAACAGTTTGACAATGATGATGGTTGACGACAAAGCGAAGGCTAGGCCAAGAAACAAGCCAGTGACGAGATCAAAATGCAACAAGCGCGCTAAACCAAAACCAAGCGATGAGGTAATCACAAACTGGCTAAGACCAGCTACCACGGACACACCTCCCACCCCGCGAACGTTACGCCAGTTCAAATTTAAACCCACGATAAACAACAAAAAAGCTATGCCGACTGAAGATAAGGCTTCAAAAATTTCAAACGAATGCGTAAAGCCAAGCATGTTTGGCCCAACAAACACTCCAGTCACGATGTAGGCGATGATGAGCGGCTGGCGTAACTTGTGGCCGACCATCGCCAACACTCCGGCCAAAACAATCACCGCCGCGAATTCCAAAAACACTTCATTGAGCATATCCTCCAATTTGTTAAAAAGTATAACACGCACTACACCACCCAAGCGCCCTTGTTATAAACCACGGTGTCGTCGAGTAAAACTTGATCTGTTTTTACAAACACATCTACATGATAACGCCCGGCACGACGTTTAAGGCCAGGTTTTGCGTAAATGGAGTGCTTTGCGCCTAAAGAAATATGTATGCCACACATGCGTTCGTACGTACCGACGTCGAGCACACGACGCTCTCGTGAAAAGGCGCGGTTCATGCCAAAGCCGAGCTCACGTACGAGAATTGCTTCTTCGGCTCTAATCTGTTCTAAAACCCTCTCAAATTCTGGAGTCGTGTTGTGCACTTCAACCACCTGACCCCTCCGAATCACAAGTGTAATTGGATGCGTCGGCACGTTGACGCTAAATGAGGTGTCACCAAAAGCAAAAATCTCAACCTCACCGTTAACCCCCTCAAGATTCTTTGGCTCAGTAAATACCTCACCAATCGGAAATTGACCGCCAACATTCCGCATACCAGTATAGTCGCCGATATTCAGTTTAGTGTCTTCAAAAGCGGACTCGTATCGCAATCTGGCCTGACCGCTACTAACCACAGCTAATTTGGCTCGATCGATCAAGTGTTTAAGTTTCGGACCAACCACGCGGTAATACTGTGGGTCATAGGCCAGGGCATCAATATATACCTCTAGTTCATCCGGTCGCATACGGGCTAAATGCGCGTGCTCAATCACTTTGAGACCCTGCTTGAAAAGTTCAACTCTAATCCGAAACTGGTTCAATCGAAAACTCATGGACTGAACCAAGACCACTAAATCTCCGGCCGCTAAGTCTTCAAAGGCCACTAAAATTTCCGCTGGCTTGACTTGATCAAAATCAATAAACCTAGCCTCTGGCAAAGCGCGTCGATACGCCTCTGTTAGCATCGTCGAGAGCTGGCTGTAAGTATCGAAGACGACGATAGCTGGCCGACTGGCAGAATGTTCAAGCGCCAGCTTGAGAATGTCATTAAGATTATCTGCAGCCTTGTCAACCAGTGACATAAACTTAATATTAAAGAGCCAGAGCAAGTGCCCTGGCTCACGACGTGCGCCGAACAAAGAGTTCGGAGTGAAGGAGAAGCTGACCGTGCCGCGACCGGAGTGCCATCCAGATGACACCTGAATTATATTCTGGGCACCTGTGTGCACCCCGGCCGCGGTTCTGACTACGCTGATCCCAATGTCTGGCGGTCTTTATAGCACTTGCCGGTTTTCACACCAGCGCAGCTACCACAGACATTACCTCGCTCAACCCCTTGAACGAGGCTTCACCCACTCACCCACTCACCTGCTCGCACTAAATGTAATATATATTGGCTCAAATTATTTGTCAAATTTTTATTCCTTCAGCCAGGCCTGTTCTTGACGCACTAAGAAGTCGGCGGCGCGTGCAGGCTCGGCCATGATGTCTTTGACGGTTTTTTCCATGCGCTGAGATTGGGAACCCTTAACCAAAATTACATCGCCGGTTTGGATGATGCGGTCCAAATATCGACCGGCTTCGACTGAGTTTTTAAACCAGGTCAGCTTATCGCGATCCATACCAGCGGCCTCGGCAGCCTGCACGGCAAGTTTCATGTTTGGTCCAACAGCTACGAATAGATCGGCAACCTGTGCAACCTGAACGCCAATCGCTCGATGTTCACTGTCCGATAATGCACCGAGCTCGGCCATATCACCCAGCACCGCAAGCCGGCGATCATACTCTTCCCCCGGAGAGAACTGCGCCAGGGCTTCAAGACCAGCGAGTACGGAAGCTGGGGCAGCATTATACGTATCATCTAGAATTAGTGACCCTTTAATACCAGGCAAAGGTCTCAGGCGCCCGTTGGCTGGCTGTAAGTCTGTTGAAAGTGCCGTCGTAGCCTGACGCAGTGGCACACCAAAATGAACAGCTACTCCAACGGCAGCCAAGACTGAAGACACCAGTGAAGTAGAAACGCAATTGTGTAAAACCAACTCGGCGCTTTCATGACCGGCATGCAAAACAGCGCGCATGATCACGACTGTATCGCCAATTACAAAACTATCCTCATGATCCGGATACTCCATCCGGATATTGGTAGCATACACATCACCGTTCGTAAGACTGTAGGTTTGAACCGAAGCCTTAAAACGACGACGCATATCAACAACTCGTGAATCGTCACCGTTCAAGAGTACTAATCCGGTCTTGGCAATCATCTCGCCAAGAGCAGCCTTTTCATCAATCAATGACTCTAGATTCGGATAATTCGCTAAATGTACCGGTGAGATTGCGGTAATTACAGCTACGTTTGGCCTGGCGACTCTCACCAGTCGAGCCATATCGCCAGGCTGATCGACACCATATTCCAACACCAAATACTCAGGCATATCGCTAGTTCGCCACACTCGCACCAACAGCTTCAACCATGCCCAAGCGTTTTTGCCAGGACTATGCTCACCAAACACCGTCAGCGGTAAACCGATCTCATTATTATAATTCTTATATGCACTCCGTACACGATACTTAGAGCCAAGCGCAATGGCGATAGCATTTTTTGTCGAGGTCTTACCAACTGAACCAGTCACAGCCACAATGGTGGGTTTAAAATAACCTAGTTTATAACGGGTCAGCCAACTCAACAGGCTAATGACAAGCGTTTTCATATTCTCAGTAGATTACTCGATGATTCGCTCCGGAGCAACGCCGTAGTATTCAAGAATAAAGTCAGCAATCTCTCCAAAGATTGGGGCTGCAGTACTTTCGGCGTAAATAATCCCGGCTTTAGGATTTTCTATTTTAACGATCATGGCAAATTTTGGATCAGCCACAGGTCCAAAACCAGCGAATGATCCATTAAATTCTGTCTCAGAGTAAACTCCGTTTCTGGCAATCTGAGCCGTACCAGTTTTGCCGCCAATATAGTAACCAGGAACCGCTGCCCGCTTACCGTGTCCGTATTCGACGACCGAAACGAGCATAGCGCCTATAGTCGTTGCCGTGGACGGCGATACTATCTGCCTTAAAGCTTGTGGCTCCGTGCGCTCCACCGTACCATCCGGATAACGAAGTTTATCAACAATATATGGCTTCATGAGCATGCCATCGTTAGCTAAGGCCGCGTAGGCGCTCACTATCTGTAACGGAGTCGTGGTAATACCCTGACCAAATGATGCCGTGGCCGGATAAACCTCGGCCTGTTCATTAAGCGAGGCCGTGGTGCCGGCTACTTCGGACTTTAGAGTAATACCAGTTAGTGCTCCAAAACCAAAATTTGTGACGTAGTTTTGAAAAATATCCCGGCCTAACTGGCGAACAACCCACACCATCCCGGTATTGATAGATTCTTGCAGGACCTCGATCATCGAAACATTGCCATAAACCTTGTCGTCCGCATTACGAATCGTAAACTCGTCTATCTCAACATACCCAGGATCAATAAAACGAGTGCTCGATGTGACCGCGCCTGTGTCAATGGCAGCCGCCATGGTAATCGGTTTAAAAATTGAACCAGGTTCGTAAGCCGAAAAAATTGCCGAATTATTGTAAACGGCTGCGTCTGTGACCTGCGCGTATTCACCCGGATAAAAATCTGGTGCTCCACACATCGACAACACGCGCCCAGTTGCAGGCTCGAGAACGATAGCTGTGCCTGAATCAGCCTCAAACTGCTCAACCCCGCGCGCCAGAATTTTACACACTTCTACCTGCAAGGTGCGGTCGATGGTGAGCAGTAAATCACCCCCATCAATAGCCGGTTTAAAATTACGCTCGCCAACTCCAATCCAATGACCGTTACTATCGGTCTGCGAATATAACTGACCAACCTGGCCAGCCAAAAAATCATTATAATAACCTTCAAGGCCATAATAACCCTTTGGCTGTCCATCGTCGGTGCGACCCAAAAAACCAAGCACCTGACCACCAAAACCGTGCTCAGGGTAAGCACGCACATCTTCAATGATGTAATCCAAGGCGTCTTGATTGAGAGCTATAATTAAATCTAATTGTTCGTCGTTGACATTGCGAGCCACCGGCTCATACGGATCGTCAGTCTTACTCAGGCGTGTAATCAGCGCAGCTACCGGATTGTCAGCAAGTGTCAGCGACTCAGTTGGATGCTCCTGTTGCCAGAGTAGTTCTAGCTCGACCGCTTCAGTTTCTCGACCAGCAGCGCGGAGTTGTTCAAGCGCGCTCATCAGTTCGTAGTCTTCCAATCCCTCAAACTTTAGAATTTTAGCTAAATCTTTACTCAGAGCCACGGGATCGGTCACTTTACGGGGATCAGCATACACAAAGGCCTTAGGGGCTGTAGTCGCTACCGGATACTCGGTTTCGTCCCCACGATCTTTAACCAGTATTTGGCCGCGCTCAGGCACGAGCTGTTCATAGAACGAATATTGTCCTTCAGCTAAAGCTTTGTACGTGGCGCCAGACCAAACTTGGATCGTAAACAAGCGAACTATCACAACCAGCGCCAGCCCCAGAAAAAAAAAGCGAAGTGCGCGTAAGCGCCATTCGCTTCCCTGCCCATGATGTAGGCGTGCAACAGACATAACCCTCCGGTCCATCCCGACTCTTCAGCTGTGTCCAAGATGGTAAATAGCTTAGGCCTCTTGTAGGTCTTCTTCAGTAATTTTTACACCGTAAGCGTATGATTTGTCACCGGTAGCGTCATCTTCCATAATTCTCACCACATCGCCGTCAGTATTTTGATAATCTTTGAAATTGGTCGTGGTACCACCGTCGTCATCGTCGACCCTGATAACCCCCTCATATGAAAATTCATAGTCTTCGCCCTGATAGACAACGGTCTCATCCTCAGGTTCAAGCTCTTCGTTAATGTCTTCGAATAGAATAATTTCATCACTCTCTGGATCAAAAGACAACCACATGCCGTCTTTGGTATACACCCAATAGATGCTCTCACCGGTATCTAGTCTAGCCTCGTCTACCCCGCGTGGGGTAAAAGTTTTATCTCTAACAACAATCGGCAAGTCGTTTTGTACCAGATCTAATGCTGCGGACAACTTCATAGGAATAAAAATAACTAACAGTGTGGCATCAGTATACTCACCTATACATATCACAAAAGGCTGTCTATCCACAATCACCCCGCCCATCACTCACTCTTGTATTGATTAGCACAAATTGCCCACAGATCTAAAATTCCAAACGAGCCGTCAGACTCGTTTGGAACTTGTGTGTTAAATCTGTAGTTACTGTTTCACTAATCCGTATTAATCAACAATTGAGGTGCTGAGATTTTATTGACACACGGCACACTCTTCGTTAGTGACATCACGTTTGGTAGTTTGCATTGAGATACTATCAGCCTCAATTGGAGCAGCAGAACGCAGGTAATAAAGAGACTTCATACCCGACTTCCAGGCCTGCATGTGAACCTCGTTAAGGTACTTGCCACTGACAGGTGTCGCGAAGAACAGGTTGAGCGACTGGGCCTGATCAATAAACGGTTGACGATCTGCGGCCTGCTGCACAATCTCACGCATGTTCATTTCGTAACCGGTGCGGAAAACAGCCTTCTCTTCATCGGTCAACCCGGCTACGTTCATAACGCTACCCTTGTCAGCGATAATGCGCTTCCAAACGTCTGGCGTATTCATGCCTTTGGTCTCAAGGAAGCGTATGAGGAATTTGTTCTTAACGAGGAAGCTACCGGACAAGGTCTTTTGTAAGTAGGCGTTACCAGAAATCGGCTCAATGCACGGGGAAGCTTCGCCACATATAAAGGCCGTTGAAGCAGTTGGCTGGATGCTTGTCACGTAGCTGTTGCGCTGCGTGCCACCGTCGAGTGGCAAACCACGCTCCTGACCAAGCTTCACGCTAGCAGCCGTAGCATGCTTGTGAATGGCACCGAAAATTTCTTTGTTGATAGCACGGGCCATCATGCTCTCAAAAGGTACATTCTTTGACATCAGGTAGCCATGGTAGCCCATGACACCAAGGCCGATGGAACGCTCGTGCTTAACAGAGTTGATAGCCTTCTTGAATTCGACTGGGTCGGCCAGGTCGCAGAAGGTCTCAAGGTTATTGTCCAGGGCCTTAACACAGGCGTAGGTAATCTCTTCGATTTGGTCTTTCCATTCCTCCCATTTCTCAAGATTCAAGCTGCCGAGGCAACACACAGCCGTGCGTGTCTCGTCAGTCGGCAAGACAATCTCGGTACACAAGTTACTCTGGCGTACTACAAGACCCAGGTCTTTGTGATGCTGAGGGCGAGCCTTGTTCACAGTATCGATGAAAATCATGTACGGCTCGCCAGTTTCGGCACGCATGGACAAAATCTTGCGCCACATTGTCAGCGCGTCGAGCTCTCGTGTCACCGTCTTGTAGTGCGGATCAATAAGCTGATAGGGCTTGCCGGCTTCAACAGCTTCCATGAAGGCGTCGGTCATGACCAGGCCATTATTGATGTTCATGCAGCGGCGATCTTGGTCACCGCCTGGCTTGCGCAGCTCCAAAAAGTCTTCGATATCCGGGTGGTCGATTCGCAAATAAGCGGCCGCCGCACCCCGCCGTGTAGAATTTCTGGAAATGGCGATGGTCTCCGAGTCCATGATCTTCAAAAACGGAATGATGCCCGATGATTTTAGCCCACTAGCCTTCAAGGGAGCGTTTTGACCTCTTAGTTGTGACCAGTCAGTGCCAATACCCCCACCATATTTAGATAAAAAAGCGTTCTCGCGGTAAATATCAAAGATACCTTCCAGTGTGTCGGGGACGGTATTCAAGAAGCAAGAGATAGGCAAACCCTTGTTGGTACCGATATTCATGAGCGTCGGGGTGGCCGCAATAAACCAGCCCTTACTCAAAATATCGTACAGTTGTTGAGCATGTGCGGCATCGTTACGAGCCATACCGGTAGCCACACGAGCGTAGAAGGTTTGTGGGTTTTCACAAATTTCTCCGTCAGCGTTCTTCAAAAAATAACGATCGCGTAGGTTCTCTAAGCCAAAATAGGTAAACCACTCATTCCGAGTTTCATCAAGTTTAATACCCTGCTGGATATGCTTGTCGGCCGTGTAATGGGGACAGTCCCAGCTATTCTTATCCTTAGTGGTTTCAATGATCTCGGCCAATAACATTTTGCTAGCGGTCTCAAGATCGTTGGCTGACAAGGCTTCGATAACTGTCGAGTAAGGCATATTGCGGAGAAAGGGTTGAAGAGATTGAGGGGGTTGAGGGGACGCTAGGTCCAGTCCTCGAGCACGGCACCTTTAGAGTATTCGGTAGCTCTGTTCTCAAAGAAGTTGGTGTGCTCCTTAGCGTTAACCATAATATCTAGCCATTCAAGTGGATTACTGACGTTGTAACGAGCATCAAGACCGATATCGTGCAAACGACGATCAGCAATGTACCGAATATATTGTTTAACATCCTCGGGCTTAAGACCAGTCACTTCGCCCAGGGAAAAACAGGTGTCGATAAAAGCATCCTCTAGCTGGATCATTTCCTCACAACGTTGATACAGAGCGTTTTGGAACACCGGCGTCCACAAATAACGATTCTCGGACATCAAATCTCTGAATAAATGACACACGCCTTTACTGTGTAAACTTTCGTCTCGGATACTCCAAGTAACGATCTGACCAACGCCCTTCATTTTACCCATGCGAGGAAAGTTCATGAGAATAGCAAAGGACGAAAATAGGCTGACACCTTCCATGAAGGCTCCAAACACGGCTAAATTAGTAGCCAATTCTTCCACGTTATGCACATTAAACTGCTGTAGGTAATCGTATTTGCTGCGCATTGATTGATACTCCAAAAAAGCTGAGTACTCTTTTTCTGGTAAACCGAGAGAGTCGTTTAAATAAGAATAGGCCCAAACATGTACCGACTCCATGGCCGCAAAGGCCGAAAGCATCATTTTGATTTCGGGCTTGGGAAAAGACGGGATCAGGTGTTGATTGTAATTATTATTGACTTCGATATCTCCCTGAGTAAAGAAGCGTAAAATTTGAATAATTAAATTCTTTTCTGAGTCTGTCATTCGGAAACGATAATCAGCGATATCACTTTCCATCGGCACTTCAATCGGCAACCAATGAGCTTGATTCTGTTTTTGAAAATATTCGGAATAATGAGGGTATTCAAAAGGGCGATAAAATTTTCTAGGCGTTAGCAAGGTTTGGGTTTTACCAACCGCCGGTGCCACAAAAGTTTGCAGGGTTGTTTGATACATAGCCTAGAAAAAAATATCCACCCCGTATTACGTCGTAAACGACGTTAAAGTGAGGATGGGTGTGGGACCTCCTCCACCGACGGCAGACACAACCTATTGTGTCTAACAAACTCAGTATACCACTACCGGTTGTGATATAGAATGTTTTGTGGATAAGGCTGGCCGGGCTACGAAGATCAGCCAAGTTGTTAAAGTTCGGGTCGCAAAATATGATTGGAGAGAGTATACACCACCCGCCTAAAGACCAAGCGTGAGGTTAAGAGTGGTTGTGGGTAGCTTGGCGGCAAAGTCGACCGGAACAGCCTGACGCGCCCCCATACGGTCGTCGTACAAAATACAACCGTGCTTAAGCCCATATTCGTAAACCTGCTTAGTCACCTTCACATCCTGAAGACAATATTCACGAATAGCCTCAATATTCCCCTCTTTCCACCATTGCACGGCTTGAAGGCCATGGGCTGATTTTTGGGTGCCTATAGTGGCCTGGGCCACAGCATCGAGCTTGATGCGAAAACCTAGAACCCTGTGGATCTCGGCCAAAATATCGAGCTGAGACAATTTCAAAAGATCACCGGCGTAGTAGTTATTCAAAACCGGCATGTCAAAACCGACAGAATTGTAACCAATAATGCGACCCGAGCGCTCTAACCTGGAAAACATCTGCGATAACTCGTGCTCTAAATAAGACTCGTAGGTATCCGTTTCGTAGTAATAAACTCCGACCAGAGAGACTTTAAGTTTATCAGTAAAATAACCACCAACCTCATCAAAAGTATTTTGCGTTTCAATGTCGAGAACGACTTCATTTTGCATAGCCGGCATAGCTTAACACATTTCACCGTATTATTGACAAAAGCCAATTTTTAGGCTATTATTAAACAGTTGTTTTAATCAAGGCATGATGTCTTGAAGCGGACAACTGTCAAGCCATCGGGAGCCAACATGGGCCTTTCCTGGTCAGATCGCGAGGACGATTCAGTCGTCCTCCATAACCTCTACGGCTCGAGCGCAGTGTTCGACCGTCCCCGCTCCAATTTCGTCGCCGTCAACGCTCTCCCCGACGGACAGCCGTGGCACCCCGACGAGGATGGTGACGAAGCGTCTAGCGACGAGGATGGTGACGAATTTGAAGATCACTACCTCGGCGTACGCTATCGGCCTCCGGCACTCGGCCATTCGGCAGACGAAGAAGCAGTCGACGATCCCCCCACCGACACCGACCCGTGGCCGATCAATCGTCGGGCACCGCGAGTACCTCAAGACGTGCCCAACGTTGAACCATACCGGCCTCGCATTCGCCATCGCGATCGCCGGGCTCAGCCTGGATCCACACGCCTCGTCTCGCTCCGCTAGAGCGTGATCTCACGAACACCCGGCCACCGCTGTGGCCGGGTGTTTCTAATTAATCAATTCATTTGAGCGGCGGGTATACATTCGCTCCAACTAGGATAAGCGTGAAGCATGGATTGAACCTGTGCGAAGGGTATCCCGGCGTGTATCGCGAGCGCTAGTTCATGCATCACCTCACCGGCCCGTTCGCCAATCACATGGGCTCCAAGAATGTGCCCAGACTGAATGTCAGTAATCACTTTCAGCATACCTACACGGTTGCCATCAATGGCGGCTCGGCCAAGCAACGTCATCGGGCAGCGCCAGAGTTTAAAATTTTTCTTGGCCTGACGTGCCTGAACCACGCTCATACCCACCGACGCCACTTCAGGATCAACAAAAGTAACCCGCGGGATGACACGGTCATGCGCTGTCATCATCGTCTTTTTTGTTAGCCGATGAGCTGCGTTCCAACCCGCAATATAACCTTCATGGCTGGCGACATGCGTAAACTGAAAACGTGAATGAGCATCGCCCGCAACAAAGATATGACTTTGGTTAGTTTGTAAATATGTATTTACACTCAAATTACCATGAGCATCAACTAATATCCCGGCCTGATCAAGCATCAAGCCATCAAGACGCGGTCGCCGACCAACGGCTGCGATGACACGCTCAACTGTAATTGTGCGCCGCGGTTTCCGACCAACCTGGAAAGTAAGCCTCAGCCGGCGACCATCACGCTTGATACTGAGTGGCTTAGTTTTAGTGTAAACCTCAACTCCACGTTGCCGTAAACTAATTTCTGCTAGAGCAGCGACCTCAGGATCTTCGCGCGGCAGGATCTGTTCGCCAGAATCAATCAGGGTAGTTTTGACTCCGAGCAATCCGAACAAGGTTGCGAACTCTGCTCCCACCGGTCCAGCGCCGATAATCGCCACTGAGCCAGGCAGCTTTTTCATTGACACCACATCTCTTGAAGACCATATCTGCACTTGTTCTAGACCATCCAAGACTGGCAAACGTTCTTGGCTGCCGGTAGCAATGACAAAGGCCTTGGCCTGAATATGCTCACCCTTGACTTCGATCGTATCGGCATTAACAAACCGGGCGCTACCAAACTTAACAACCGCTTTCAGCTGCTTGGTGAAGGCGATTAAACGCTGACCGTTGCCAGTAATGCTATTTACTACAGCGTCACGCCGATTAAGCATGGTGTTAAAATCGTAGTTAACTTGCGTTGCTTTTACGCCGTAACGACCAAGAGTATATTTGGCCTCATGATACAGTTTAGCGGCCTTGAGCATGGCCTTAGTAGGCACACATGCCCAATAACTACATTCGCCACCTAGACGCTTGTCTGCCTCGACCACACATACCGATTTAGCACCAGCCGCTTTGGCCCCCTCAAGCGCGGCTATACCAGCCGAACCCCCACCAATGATAACCACGTCATACTTCATACCTCCGGTTACTGAGTCAAAATACTGCGACCGGTCTCCCAGAGTTCTGGGTAACCATGTTGTTTCAAATAATACCACCATTCCACTCCCCAAAAGGAAATTTCTTTAAGACTTGTGTTATGTGCATAGCGCACATAGCTCAACAATTGTTGAGGCGTAAACAACTGAGCAGCCTCGGCGGCTGAATATTGACGATAGTCCTGTATCAACCAAGGTTCGGCCTGTAGTTCTGATATGACAACCTCGTCAACCAGCCAGGCCAGGCTCAAGGCTTGGAGCGCATACATCTGAGGCGGTATTGGAAAAGTAAATCGGAAGCCGTTTGGTAATGCCACTCGGCGATATAAACTTGTACCGATAATATCAGCGTCAGCCGCCTGACCGATCCAAAGCTGCTGCTCGCCGCTGACTGTTAGCTGGATAGGATGCTGCGGGTCTAGCAGTCTGACACGCGCAATTTCACGCTCAACAAGCTGGTAATTTGTCTGAGGACATTTTCCAAAAGGAAATAAAACTTCGTTTTCTACTTGCCAACGCTTAAGACCCGAGTGGTCCCGATAGCGGGTTACCACGAGCTCAACATAATCCAGCAAAGCTTGTTCATAGTCTACCGCTGACAACTTACTCGCCCAGCCAGGGGTATAACACTCTGGCCAGCGTGGCACTTTGTTACCGATCGCTAAAATCACCCCAACCCTTCGATTAGCAGCCTCCTGCATTAACCAATCAAGTTCAGCAAAATCATTTTGTCCAAACTCAGATTGAACTTCGTCCCAATGCACTGGAATACGTACTTGGCTAGGTTGGAGTTCATCAAGCATGGCAATAAAAACCTCAGCTGAATCTAAACCTAAAAATCTGGCGTAGGCCGGAGAAAAAGTAGCCCCGTAAAGATGACCAGAAGCTGGATACACAAATTGCGTAAGCACAGCTAAGGCCAAACCGACACAACTGAGGCCAGCAACTAATAACCAGGTTCGCAAGCTTAGACGCATGCAGAAAATTAAATCTCGTCTTTTTTGTCACGCACAAACGATAACCAACTTTCAATAAATTCGATAGCCACCTTAAGCGGAGCCTCGATGATAAAGTCGAAAAAATAAATAAACACGTTAATTTTGGACACCTTGCTACTAATCCAAGAACCAGCCCGAGCAATCGGCAGTAGCAAAATATCAAAGACCGTGCCAAACACACCACTCCGGCCGTCAGAAGCCACAATTTCACGGGTAGATGACCGAATACGAATCCCAAAGAAAGTGACGAGTGACAAGAAAAACAAGAATAAACCGATCGATAACCAATGAAAACCAAACGTGTACAAACCAAAGCCGATCAAGCCATACACACCCACAAATAGTAAGCCGTACAAGGCATCGTAAATATTTTGCCACTGACTACGGACATCGTGTTTAACGCGCAAATGCAAGACTGGGTGGTCAGCACCCACAGATAAGGCTCGAATCGCGGCTAGATAGTCTTCGCGATTTTTTTTGTGTGGGATGGTGATGATCAAACCGATAAACACCAAAAACAATGGGTGAAAAAAAATATTAACAAACAACGGATACAGTGGAACGGCATGGCCAGCTAAAAACAAATCATAAGGCAGCTCGATGAGTAAAGCCAAAAACATTTTGGTGATGAACAAGAAAATCACCGCACGGATAACGGTGCGACGCAAGCGGATTTTAAAATTAGCCGTACGGATAGCCAGTGCCTTGGTGACAGCCGAATCTAGGCTGTCAGGATCGACCAATAATTGGTCGATATCAGCCGTGTCATGCAAAGCATCCCCTAAAACTCGGAAAACCCCAGCCCGGCGCCTGAGCAAACGCGATAATCGATCAGTCAGGGGATGATGCAATTCAGCTTCGACGGTATTCACCACGGTTAGCAAACTCCCTGCAATCTCTTGAATTAGGCTGTCATTGGCCGCACCAGCCCAGCTAGGATAATACAAAGTTAACACCCGATAACGTAGCATCCCAGGATTAGATTTTAGCAAAGTTTTATGGACACCAATATATAGCCGTAGATCTTTTTGTTCAGTCGTGACCGGTAAACGCGGATCCCACTCTACTCGCTTACGCATTTCATCGTAAGTGTAGGCCACCAAAGCTTCTTCAGCCTGATTGGGGGCTACAATCGACTCAATTTCGGTAGCCAATACATCAAGCAGCCAATGAAAGACCGCTTCACGATCACGCCCAAGCTGATCGGCGGCCCGAAACAAGGCTTCGTATTTAGCAATCACCGGCGTGAGTTCGTGCTGCAATGACACTGGTACGCTCTTGTTGGGTAAATATTTGGCCCAAACCAGTTCCTTTAATAAATCTCCGCCAAGCGACGACAACGGAGCATCGGTGCCAAGGTAACGTTTTAATATTCTCAAAATTGCATTGCGACGCAATAAATGTTCCTCCTGATAATCCAGAGTATTGCGCACGCGTTCGTAAAGTGAAGCAGCCGTGCTGACCGGAGCGCTGACTTCGATCGTCTCAACCCCGGCACCATGGGCAACTGAATCCTTGGGCTGCAAACGAAGAGCTAGCTGTTTAAAGTGTTCAGGCATACAAAGGCAACCTAGAAAAACGTACGTTCTTTCGACTTAGCAATTATGTCGAAAGCCTCTACTGCGCTGTCGACTACTTG
>SXGQ01127504.1_pt1 | contig 18519 bp, 17 predicted proteins | sample 3178371 | NCBI WGS metagenome assembly SXGQ01 (sample SAMN11356859, study PRJNA531348) | freshwater metagenome | isolation source: freshwater sample F1-20 | place: China: Fuxian Lake, Yuxi | collected 2017-12-25 | reverse complement strand
ATCAGCGTTCGGCGGTCATCGCCGTACTGTTTCGCATCCGCCTCGATCTCCCGAACAACCTGGCGTCGCATCGCTGCGGGGCTCGCGAGCAGTAGTTCGAGCGCGGTCTTGTCCTTGCGCAGCGCGGCGAGCTCTTGCTCGATCCGAATACCCTCCAGACGCGCGAGCTGGCGTAGCCGGATCTCGAGCACGTCGTCGGCCTGTCTCTCTGACAGACGAAAATGCGCCATCAGCGCCGACTTTGGCTCGTCGGACTCCCGAATGATGCGGATGACCTGGTCAATGTCGAGCAGGACTGCGAGGCGACCCTCGAGAATATGAATCCGGTCATCGATCTTCGCCAGCCGATGACGACTACGCCTCGTAACCGTCTCGACACGAAACTGCGCCCACTCGCCCAGCATCTGAAGCAACGACTTCTGACAAGGGCGCCCGTCGATCCCCACCGACACCAGGTTGATTGATGCGCTTGTCTCAAGGCTGGTATGCGCGAGAAGGATATTGAGCAGTTCCTGGTGCTCGATCCTGGATGAACGGGGCTCAAACACCAGCCGTACGGGCGCATCTTTGCCGGATTCATCGCGCAGGCCATCGAGAACAGCGAGTACGGTCTGCTTGAGTTGCTGTTGCTCAGGGGTCAGCGCCTTGCGCCCGGTCTTTACCTTGGGATTGGTGAGGTCCTCGATTTCTTCCAGCACGCGCTGCGAAGACACACCGTGGGGCAACTCGGTCACGACCAGTTGCCATTGCCCGCGAGCAAGGTCTTCCACCACATGGCGGGCGCGAAGCTTGATGGACCCACGGCCGGTTGCGTACACCTCGCGAATATCGACCGGCGATGAAATAATCTGCGCACCCCCGGGGAAGTCAGGCCCGGGGAGAAGCGCCATCAACTGCTCGGGCGAGAGATCGGGATCACGGACGATTGCAGCGGCGGCGGCCGCCACTTCGCGTAAATTGTGCGGAGGGATCTCGGTTGCGAGTCCCACCGCAATTCCTGACGCACCGTTGAGAAGCACCATGGGCAGGCGCGCGGGGAGCTGTCTGGGCTCCTCGGCAGACCCATCGTAATTAGGCATGAAATCGACCGTACCTTCATCGATTTCATCAAGAAGCAGACGCGAATAGGCGGTGAGCCGCGCTTCGGTATAGCGCATGGCAGCTGCGCCGTCACCATCGCGCGAGCCGAAGTTACCCTGTCCGTCGACCAACGGATAGCGCAGCGAAAAATTCTGCGCCATCCGTACCAGCGCCTCGTACGCCGCCACATCTCCGTGGGGGTGGAATCGGCCAAGCACATCACCCACTACGCGCGCAGACTTGACGGGCTTTGCGCTCGGGCCAAGCCCCATGCGTTCCATGGCAAACAGAATCCGGCGCTGAACCGGCTTTTGCCCGTCGCAGACATCGGGGAGTGCCCGGCCCTTGACGACCGATACCGCATATTCGAGATAGGCGCGCTCAGCGTAGTGCGCCAGGGCGAGCGTGTTTTCCTCGTCCTCCGGCGGCACGCTTGCGCCGCCAAACAGTTCCTGCTGATTGCTCATCAGTGCCCCGTGTCAGATATCGGCTTCGACTTCGTGTCCGTGGGTTTCTAGCCAGCTGCGGCGGGCCTGGGCCTCGCCCTTGCCCATCAGCATGGTGAAACGCTCTGTGGTGGCGGTGCGGTCGAAGCTTCCCAACGACACGCGAAGCAGGCGACGGGTGTCCGGGTTCATGGTGGTTTCCCAAAGTTGTTCGGCATTCATCTCGCCCAATCCCTTAAAGCGCGAGATCGACCACGAGCCATCGCGGATACCGTCCTTGCGAAGCTTGTCTTCCACATGACGAAGCTCGCCATCATCCAGGCAGTACACCTTTCGTAGCGGACGCTTGCCCTGGGCGGGAACGTCGATACGGTAGAGCGGCGGCCGGGCAATCCAAACATGTCCGCGTTCGACCAACTGCGGGAAATGCCGATAAAACAGCGTGAGCAGCAGCACCTGAATGTGCGCACCATCGACATCTGCATCGGACAGAATGCAGATCCGACCATAGCGAAGCGCGGAAAAATCGATGGAATCGTCGACGCCATGTGGGTCGATGCCCACAGCCACCGAGATGTCATGAATTTCGTTATTGGCAAATAACCGGTCGCGGTCGGTTTCCCAGGCGTTCAGCACCTTGCCGCGCAGAGGGAGAATCGCCTGAAATTCCTTGTCGCGGCCCATTTTGGCTGAGCCGCCCGCCGAGTCGCCCTCGACGAGAAATATCTCATTACGACTGATATCGGTGGACTCGCAATCAGTGAGTTTTCCCGGCAGCACCGCGACGCCTGAGCTCTTGCGCTTTTCAACCTTCTGCGTGGCGCGGCTTCGCGCCTGTGCCTGGCGAATGACCAGCTCGGCCAGCTTTCGGCCCTGTTCAACATTTTCATTGAGCCACAGCTCGAACGGCGGGCGCGATAACGAGGACACCAGCCGCAAGGCATCGCGCGAATTCAGCCGCTCCTTGATCTGCCCCTGAAACTGAGGATCAAGCACCTTGGCCGACAGTACAAAGCTCGCTCTGGCAAACACATCTTCCGGCAGAAGCTTGACCCCCTTGGGCATCAGGCCATGCAGCTCGATAAAGCCCTTGACCGCCGTGAACAGCCCATCACGAAGACCTGACTCATGGGTGCCGCCCGCCGTGGTGGGAATCAGATTGACGTAGCTTTCGCGGATCAGCGCGCCCTCTTCGGTCCAGACGACCAGCCATTGCGCGCCCTCACCCTCAGCGAAGGTATCGTGATCGGCCGCCACCGACTGCTCGCCTTCGAACGGCGGAATCAGCGGCGCGCTCGCCCCACCCGCTGTCAGCGCCTCGTCCAGGTACGAGCGGAGGCCATTTTCATAGTGCCAAGTCTGAACGCGTCCACTTTTCTCCTCAGTGAGCGTCACCGAGAGCCCCGCCAAGAGCACCGCCTTGGAGCGAAGGAGCTGCAGGAGTTCGCCCGCTGGAATGTTGGCGCTATCAAAATACTTGGGGTCGGGCCAGCAGCGGACACGGGTGCCGCTACGACGCTCGCCGCGCGCAGCAGGCTGAGACTTGAGGCCCCCGCGCGGCTCGCCGCCCTCAAAGGCCATCTGGTGCATCCCCCCCTCGCGCCAGACCGTGACCTCCAGTCGGCGAGACAGCGCGTTGGTGACGGACACCCCTACCCCGTGCAATCCGCCCGAAAAGCTGTAGGCCCCAGCCCCGCCAGCCTTCTCGAACTTGCCCCCTGCATGAAGGCGGGTAAAGACAATTTCAACGACTGGCGCCTTTTCCTCGGGGTGCGGCCCCACAGGAATCCCTCGACCATCATCGTCGACGCTGACGCTGCCATCGGCATGGAGGGTGACATCGATCTTCCGGCAAAAACCCGCCAGCGCCTCGTCGGCGGCGTTATCAATGACTTCCTGAATGATGTGGAGCGGGTTGTCGGTTCGGGTGTACATGCCAGGGCGGCTACGCACCGGCTCCAGCCCCTTCAACACCCGGATAGAAGACTCACTGTAGTGGGCAGCGCCCGACGCTGAACGCGTCGCCATTCCATTCACTCCGACAGGCAGCAGTAGCTGCGGACGGCGCGAATTCTACCCCCCGCCAGGGCTCCGCCCGCCGCGGGCCCGGGGGTATGGGGCCTGGGCGGCCCCGCGTGCCCGCTACCAGGTTCCCGGCACGAGAATGTCGCGGTCAACCCGGGTGACATCGGTATGCCCGCAGAACGCCATGGAGATTTCCAGTTCGCGCTGGATCACCTCCAGCGCCTTGTACACCCCTGCCTCGCCCATTGCGCCAAGGCCATAAAGAAACGCGCGGCCAATCATGGTGCCGCGCGCCCCGAGCGCAATGGCCCGCAGAACATCCTGACCCGAACGGATTCCGCTATCGAGCCAGACCTCGATGTCACGCCCGACGGCGTCAACGATGGCCGGCAAGGCCTTCACCGACGAGAGCGCGCCATCAAGCTGGCGGCCACCGTGATTCGAAACGACAAGCGCATCAGCGCCGCTGTCCACGGCCAGCCGGGCATCGATCGGCTCCATGATGCCCTTCAAAATGAGCTTCCCACCCCAACGCTGCTTGATCCATTCCACATCGTTCCAGTTGAGGGTGGGGTCAAACTGCTGGCTGGTCCAGGCGCCGAGCGAGGACATATCGCCTACGCCCTTGACATGGCCCACGATATTGCCGAACTGGCGGCGTGACGTGCCCAGCATTCCCATGCACCACCCCGGCTTGGTGATCATGTTGAGAATATTGGGGAGAGTGAGCTTCGGCGGCGCCGACAGACCGTTCTTGATGTCCTTGTGGCGCTGCCCCAGGATCTGCAGATCCAGGGTCAGCACGAGGGCCGAGCAACCGGCCGCCTTCGCGCGGTCAATGAGCCGGGCAATGAAGTCCCGGTCGCGCATGACGTAGAGTTGAAACCAGAAAGGCGCCGTCGTGTGCGCGGCAATGTCTTCGATTGAGCAAATGCTCATGGTCGAAAGCGTGAATGGCACCCCAAAGCGCTCTGCCGCCTTTGCCGCGAGAATTTCGCCATCGGCATGCTGCATGCCGGTCAGCCCCACGGGCGCAAGCGCCACCGGCATCGCTACCGGCTGACCGATCAGGGTGCTTCGGGTGCTGCGGCCATCCATATTCACGGCCACCCGCTGGCGAAACTTGATCGGGGAAAAATCGTCTACGTTGGCGCGGTAAGTGCTCTCCGTCCAGGCACCCGAGTCGCAGTAGTCGAAGAACATCTTGGGCACTCGACGGCGATGAAGTTGACGAAGATCTTCGATGCAGGTGATGGGAGCGGGCATGGCGGGTACTCGGTGGCGGTAACTCACGGTAATGGTAACGCAGCCACCGCGAATGAAAAGCGGCCTGGGTCGTGAGATGATCACCGCACCTGTGAAACCCACCCTGGGCGCTAATTCCGCCCGCCACCCCGACATGTCTGAGAACAAGCCCTTCAAATTGGCCGGCGTCATGGGGATGCCCGTGCTGCAGTCGCGCTCGCCCATTATTCATAACCACTGGATCCGCGAACACGGTCTGAGCGCGGCTTACGGACATTTTCCGGTTCAGATCGATCGCATTGAATACGCCGTCCGTGGGTTATCGGCGCTGGGGCTTGCTGGCTGCAACATCACACAGCCACACAAGCTGGCCGCATTCGGCCTGATGGATAAAGTGAGCCCGCTCGCCCAGCGGATCGGCGCCATCAACTGCATCGTTGTGCAGGAAAACGGCGCATTGCACGGGTTCAATTTTGATGCGGAGGGATTCATCCAAAGCCTCCGCGATGAGCGGCCCGCCTGGCGAGCATCCGATGGGCCGGCAGTGGTGTTGGGCGCAGGCGGTGCAGCCCGCGCGGTTGTCTGTGCCCTGATCGACGAGGGCGTAACGGAGATTCGTCTGATCAATCGCACCCGCGACAAAGCAGACCAGTTGGCCCAGCTCGATCCGCGCATCGTTCACGCGCTGGAATGGTCACATCGGCATGCCGCACTCGAGGGCGCGGCTTTGCTGGTGAACTCGACCAACCAGGGCATGTACGGTCAGCCGGCGCTCGAACTACGTCTTGACGCGCTCCCCGTCACGGCACTGGTGAGCGACTTGATCTATGTTCCGCTGGAAACACCGCTGATCGCTGCTGCGCGGGCGCGCGGCAACACCACCGCGAACGGTCTGGGCATGCTCCTACATCAGGCTGTGCTGGCATTCGAGTCCTGGTTTGGCGTGCGCCCTCGCGTGACGGCCGCCCTGCGCGAGCGGGTGCTGGCCACGTTCTAGCTGAGACGACCCTTGGCCCGATCGATCGCACGCAGGGCGCTTGCCAAGCATGCTTGATTGATGGATTCTGCACACTTTCAATTTCCAAAAAGGCTACGCCATGCCCAAGGCTTACTGGATCAACGCCTACCGGGAGATCCTCAATACCGACGCGCTCGCTGCCTATGCCAAGCTCGCTGGCCCCAGCATCCAGGCTGCAGGCGGCAGGTTTCTGGTGCGAGGCTCGCCTGCCGCGGTGAAGGAGCACGGATTGATGCAACGGACCGTCGTGGTTGAGTTCGAGAGCCTTGAGGTTGCGCTTGCCACCTATAACAGTGCCGGTTACCAGGAGGCGCTGAAGGCACTGGGCAGCAACGCGGTGGTTCGCGACATGAGGATCGTTGAAGGCGTTTAGCTCGCACCCCAGTTCGAATGGGTCGCCGGCGCTGCACGGCCTCTACGCCTAGCCTCCGTCTGGCGACTTACCCGCTGTCGCCACGCATCACCCAGCCAACTGCTCGATCACCAATCTGCGAAGCTCAGTTCGCTGCAGCTTTCCGGTCACGGTCATTGGAAAACGCTCCACTGCTACAACACGCCTGGGAACCTTGAAACTCGCGATCCGGCCTGAGCACGCCCGCCTGACGGAATCGAGATCGAGACTTTCCGCCCCGATCTCCACACAAAGCACTGGGACCTCCCCCAACCTCGCATCGGGTAACCCCACCACGCGAGCGCTGGCCAGTCCGGGTAGCGCAGACAGGAAAGCCTCGATCTCAGCGGGATCAACATTTTCACCACCGACCTTCAGCATGTCTTTGTAGCGACCCACGTAGCGCACAAAACCCGACTCATCGATTTGCGCACTGTCGCCGGTACGAAAAAAGCCCTCTGCATCAAACGCAGCGCGAGTCTGATCCGGGTTGGCGTAATAGCCAAGCATCACACCATATCCGCGAACCCGAAGCTCGCCTAAGACGCCGGGGGGAAGTACCGCATCCGTCTGCGGGTCACAGATCCGGTACTCGTAACCGGGCATCGGATATCCCGAGCCAAGGCAGCGCTCATCTTCCGAGGCATCCAGAAAACTGAGCGAGATGCCCGTGCCGCATTCCGAACTGCCATAGCCACTAAAACTGCGGCAGAGCTCGCGGTTGACGCGCCTTGCGATAGGTTCAGCACCTGGAGAGCCCGCCGGCACCATTGCGATCCTCAGGCTGGAATGGTCACGCAGCGAAAAATCAGGGTGACCGAGCAGGTCAAAATAATGCGTATCAAATCCAAAGGTCACCGAGATCCGCTCGCGTTCGATTCGCTCGAGCTCGGCGGCTGCGTCAAACCGGGGCGACAGCACCAGTCGGGCACCACTCGCGAGAAACATCATGCCCGCGAGATAGAGGCCCATGCTGTGGAAAAGCGGCATGAAGAGAAGCAGCACGTCACGTGATGTGATGCCCAGCCGACTTGCGCCGTCCGCGACCGTACGGACCATCGCGTGGGAATGCACCGCACCCTTGGGCGCGCCCGTGGTGCCCGAGGTGTACAGGATGAGCGCGGGGTCCGAAGGTTGCACGGCCTTCCGGCGGATATCCAGCAACGGCTGCGAAACAGTGAGCCCGGCATGAATCAACGTCTGCCATCCGGTGGCCGCCATGATGCTTGCATCAGCAGTCGAAATCAGCCGACGCATATTCGGATAGGAGGCCCGAGGCAAGTCAGCTGGCACAGTGCAATCGAGCAACTCATGCACCATAGACATGACATCGACGCCCGGTACGTCGGGCGAGATGATGAGGGTGCTGGCCCCCGACTGACACATTAAATAGGCGAGATCGTCCCGTCTGAAACGCGTGTTTACCGGCACCGCAATTGCACCGACTACGCATAAGGCATAGAACGCAACTAGCCAGCGCAGGCAATTCGGAACGAAAATCAGCACCCGGTCTCCCGGCTGCACGCCGAGGCCAATCAGCCCCCGAGCGCACTCGTCCACAGCGAAGGCCAGCATCTGAAAAGACACGCGCTCGGTCCCGAACACCACCGCCTCACGCGAACCAAAACGCTGGGCGGCTGCCTGCGGAAGATCGCCAAGGCGCGCGCTGTCGATTGTCACGAGTGCTTGCCCTTGGAGTCGCGCATCCGGACGCGCGCACGTTTGAATCCCTCCACCACGTCTCCACTCAGGTGCGCGGTCATCGCTGCCTCAGTCTCTCGGCGAGCCGCGAGCGAAAACTCCATATCAAGCCCGTCGAGAATCGCGCGTCGCGTCAGCATCATCTCTCGGGGGAACTGATCGGCAAGCCGCGACGCGAGTCGGCCGACCTCAGCATCCAAATCAATCGCGTCCACCACCCGGTTAACCAAACCGATGTCATAAGCGCGCTCAGCGGTAAAACGCTCGCCCAAATACAAAAGCTCGAAGGCTCGCCCCAGGCCAACGATCCGCGTCAGCATAAACATTCCACCCAGGCTCGCCGTGGTTCCATAGGCGGTCTCGGGAAGACTGAAACCGGTGTCCGTTGTGGCCACTCGCAGGTCACAGAGCGCGGCCAGCACACAACCGCCCCCGATCGCCGCGCCATGAATCTGCGCAACCAGTGGCCGATCAAGCGTGCGGACTGCGCGAGCGAGCGCCTGCTCGGCTGCGAGTCGCCGCGCACGATACTCGGACTCGGTTCGCAGCGAGGGCATATCAGCGACATCGCCGCCAGCGCAAAACACGCGGCCCGCACCACGCAGAATCACCACGCGACAGTCCGGGGCGCGCGCAGCCGCGAGGAACTCTTCGGCGAGCCCCTCAAGCAACGCATCATCGATGGCATTCAACACGTGGGGTCGATTGAGCGTGATGGTACGGATCGCTCCGGTCTGCTCTGAAAACACCGCTGCAGCCGTCATTCAATCCAATCCAAGATAGGCATTTCGAACATGTTCGCTGCGCGACAACTCGGTGGCCAGCCCTTCGCTCACCACGCGCCCCTGCTCCATGACATAGATATACGAAGCGAGCTGGAACGCAAGCCGCGCGTTTTGCTCAACCAGCAGCACACCCACACCATCGGCCGCAACTCGGGAGAGTTGTCGATAGACCTCCTGCACCACAATGGGCGCAAGACCCTGCGACACTTCGTCTGCCATGATGAGCCTTGGATTGCCCATCAAAGCTCGCCCAATCGCCACCATCTGCTGCTCACCCCCTGACATGCTGCCAGCGGGCTGCCGCAAGCGCTCTTTGAGCCGTGGAAACGCATTGAAGACGCGTTCCAGTGCATCGTTTAGGCGCGCCGAGGGCAGCAGATAGGCGCCCATCAGGAGGTTGTCGTAGACGCTCATTTTGGCGAAGATCCGTCGTCCTTCCGGCACGTGCGCGATCCCCAGCTCGGCGATTGCGCGAGGCGATCGGTTCTGGAGTGCCTGACCGTCAAATTCGATTTGGCCGCCAACCGCTGGCACCAGTGCCGAAACCGCTTTGAGAAGCGATGACTTTCCTGCGCCGTTGGGGCCCACGATACCGATGACCTGTCCCGCTGGAACCCGGATTGATGCACCGTTCACAGCGAGCGCCTGGCCATACCGAACTTCTAGCGAATCGATCAATAATGCAGGGCCCGCGACCTCCGCAGAACCGGGAACCCTTTCGTTCAGCGCAGCCGGTATCACGCGGCGTCCCCCGTTCCAAGGTAAGCATCAACGACCGCGCGCTCGTTCACCATATCCGCTGGCACACCATCAAAGATCTTGCGCCCAAATTGCAGCACCACTGCCCGATCGCAATAGCGCCGGACGATTCGCATGTTGTGCTCAACCAGAACGACCGCGCAACGCCCCCGAACCCGCTCGGCGATCAGATCCATCATACGAGCCGACTCCTCATGAGACAGCCCCGCTGCCGGTTCATCGAGAAGCAATAGCCGCGGCTCGGTGGCAAGTGCGATTGCCACGGCGAGAAGCTTGGCCTGACCAAGTGGCAGCGAGGCCGCGCGGTGCTCTGCAAGGGAATCCATCGAGAGAAGCGCCAGGGCCTCACGGGCGCGATCCCGCCAGCGCGCGGACTCCTCGCGATAGGAACGAGTCTGAAGAAGACCTGAAAGAAAGCGCCCAGCCTGATGCCGATGCAGCGCCTGAGCGGCGTTATCAAGAACGCTAAGTTCAGAAAAGAGCGTCACCAACTGAAAGGTTCGCGCGAGCCCCAAGCGAGCGAGCTTGTGACTGGCGAGTCCAGTGATGTCACGTTCCCCCAACAGAATACGGCCTTCAGTCGGTGCAAACACCCCCGCGATCGTATTGAACAAGGTGGATTTGCCTGCGCCGTTCGGACCCACTAACCCCACCAACTCGCCTTCGTGCACATCCAACGACACGTCCGTCAGGGCTGCAAGACCACCGAAGCGCTTACCGACCGACTGCACGCGCAGCATGACGGCAGGGGTGGAGGATGGCGACGGAGCATTCATGGAAGGCGGAGCCATGGCAAACCCAACACTCAGCGACCTGCTCGGGGAGCCATTTCGCGCTTCCAGAGGGCCGACAATGCGCTCAGCCCGCCCGGCACCAGAAGGATTACGCCCATGAGGATGAGCGCATAAACAAGCGTCTTCCAATATCCCACCGAAAATAGCTGCTCGCCGAGGGCGGTTAGGGCACCCGCACCCAGCACAGGCCCCCAAAAGCCCGTCGTTCCGCCAATCATGGCGTAGATCACCAGATCGGTTGACATCAAGAAGCTGAACACCTGCGGATTGACAAACAGGAGATACATGGAGTGCACAGCGCCCATCGCGCCGACGGCTGCGCAGGACATTGCAAAACAAGCGGCCTTGTAGGCAGCGGTATCAACCCCTACGCTCTCCGCGAGCCGTTCGCCTGGCTCGGTTTTCAGCGTGAGGAGCGTTGCGCCGAACCGGGTCTGCTCAAGCCTCGCGAAAAACGTCACGATCAAGACTGCGACCGCCATGGCGAGCCAGTAGAACGAGAAATGCGTATCGAGTTTGATGCCGAGAAAGCTCGGTCTCGGAACGTTGGCAATCCCCGACGGCCCGCCCAGCCAATCGAAGGCCCTCGCCACCGCAACAACGATTTCGCCGAACGCGAAGACGGCAAGGGAAAAATAGATTCCACGCAACCTGAGTGTGAGTGCGCCAAGGCCCCACGCTACCGCACCACACAAGGCCGCGGCGGCAATCATTCCGAGCCAGGGTGAAAGCCCGAAGCGAACCGAACAGACCACGCTGGTGTAGGCCCCCAAGGCAATGAATCCGGCATGCCCCAGCGACAGATAGCCCATTCGGAGCACCGCGCAGAGGGCAACCGTATAGGTGATATTCATCAGCACAACGATCGCCACATGCAGCCAGTAGTTGCTGACAACAAATGGCAGCGCAAGCAGTAGCGCGAGCAGCCAAGGGCCGGGGGTGCCAAAGCCTGGCTTCAACGCACGCGCCCCATTAGGCCCTGCGGCCGAAACACGAGCATAGCAATCATCGCGACAAATACGAGGATGTGGGCTGCCTCAGCGCCCAGCGTGAGCGAACCGATCGCCTGAATGATGCCAATCAGCAAACCCGCGAGCACTGTACCCGTGATGCTTCCAAGACCCCCTACGATAATGATGATGAACGACATCAGAATCGCATCGAGCCCCATGCCTGGATTGATGGAGTAAATCGGGGCGACAAAAATGCCTCCCATCGCTGCCAGCGCAAATCCAAGCGCCACCGATACGCCCGCCACCCGGTCGGTATCAACGCCCAGCATCCGGGCAGTTTCTTCGTCCTCTTCGATTGCCCGCATTGCCAGGCCGGTACGGGTCCGGTATACCACGAGGTAAAGGAGCGCCACGAGCAGCATGGCGATACAGGCTGCGGCAAGGCGTTCGATCGGGATCCGCACAGTCCCGATGAGCAGCACGCCCTCGAGCACGGAGGGAACTGTCTTTTCCTGGGCGCCGAATGCAATCCACGAAACAGACTGCACGATCAATGACACGCCGACGGTCGCCACGAGCAATTGCAGCCACTGCCCGCGCAATCGACGAAAGATAGAGCGCTCGACCGCAAACCCCGCAAGCACCGACAGCACCACAATGACCGGGACTGCCGCCCAAAGCGGCCACTCGAAGGCCACGAAAAGCAGATAGACAAGCATGGCGCCCAGCATGTACAACTCGCCGTGTGCGAAGTTGACGATGTGCAGAATGCCGTAGATCAGCGTGAGTCCGAGCGCTGTGAGAATGTACAGCGCTCCGTTGACGACCCCGATCGACAGCGCCTGCAGAAACAACGTCAGACTCAAGGGGCGCCTTCAGTCAAGTTTGCCCATTCGCACCTCGAGCGGCGTCCAGGTACCGTCTTTAATGATCGAAGCGGGCAGCGGGGTCTGAATCTGGCGGCGTGCGCCATAGGTCTTTTCACCCCCCCAGGTTGCCGGACCATAAGGATGCGAGGAAAACGTTGACTGCGCCAGCACTTCAGCGACCTTGCGGGTCTCGAACGTCCCCGCCTTCTGGATCGCCTCCACGACCCAGCGGGTCGCGGCATAAGCCTCCCACACCGTACCGAGGGTGGGCTCCTTGTATTTCTTTAGATGCCGATCGGCGATCTGATCGTAGAGCGGCGAAGGCGAACTTGACCAGATGCGGTAGGCGATGATGCCATCGGCCCCCTTACCTGCCACGTTGACCAGCGCCTTCGCCTCGAGCACTGCGGTTGAACTGATGAAGTAACCCTTGTAGCCCAGTTCGCGCGCCTGCTTGGCGATAAGGCCGACGGTTCCGGTCGGTGACGCATTGGTATCAATTGCGTCGGGGTTCTTGGCGAGCAGCCGAAGGAGTGCCGCCTGGAAATCTTTAGAGGTAAGTTCAACCAGTTCCTCGCCGACAAACTCAACGCCCTCGCCTTTCAGGCCTGTGGCAATGTCCTTCAGGACCTTGACGTCAGACCGCCCGAGATCGTTAGTGGGGCCCATGAAAGCCACTCGCTTGATCTTGAGCTTGCGGTAAATGTCCGGCGTAAAGGTGTAGTAAAGCTGATCAGAAGACGCCATAAAACGGAACACCGTGGGATTCTCGGCATTCGTAACTTCCTTCCCGGCTGCACCCATGAAAATATCGAAAAAGCCGGTCTGACGAATGATAGGGAGCACGGCACCGTGGACCGCCGCCCCCAGGATAAACCCGTAGCGAACGTTATCGTTGAGCACCGCGCGATTGAGCGCCGCTACGGTCTTGCCAGGATCAAGCGATGTGTCATACGACACCATTTCGATCTTGTAGCGCTTTCCCGCCACCTCGAACACGCCAATGTCTTCGGCGGCGAGCTCAATTCCGCGATTGATCCCAATTCCGAAAGCCGCCGCAGGACCGGAGAGCGGCGAAAGATTGCCAATCTTGAAGGCCTCTTGGGCCAGGGCAGGCATTGGAAGCACGGCGGTAAAGCCCGCCGCCGCAAGCGAACGCACGGCAGTGCGACGATTGATCGATTTCATCCTGAACTTTCCCGTGTCATTTTAGTGCGGATGAGTCTACGGGGCGCTCGGCGCAAGCGTCAAGATGTTCGAACGCAAATACAATCCGATTGGTGCGTTCGCCCTTCTCGGCTGTGCCGGCAGGCCTTGCCGAAACCGATCTCATGGAGACCACCATGCCGAATCCGCTCTTGGCCCGTATTCCCCGTTCACAAATGACCGAGCGCCTGCAGCGCGACTACGACGCGTCAGTCGCCCTTCGGGATGATGCAACGCTGATTGAGGTTGGTGCGAACGCACCGGAACTTTTGGAGTGGTACCGCGACAGCTTTTACGCAAAGCTTTTTTATGCGGGGCGCGTTGACGTGCGCACCAAAGAGTTGATGCGCTACAGGCTATCCATGACGCATGGCTGCGCCTATTGCAATCGTGGCAACAGCAAGGCTGCCTTGAAGGCGGGCGTGAGCGACGCTCAGCTCGCGCGGATCATGAACGAGGACGATCCCGTGTTTGATGCACGCGATCGCGCGGTACTGCAACTGGCCTCTCAGATCGCCATCACCAACATGCAGGGCACTTTGAATCAACCGCTTCACAACGCGCTCAAGGCGCATTTTGACGATGCGCAGATCTTCGAGCTTGGAATGGTGGCCGGCATGCTCACGGGCATGGCGAAATTCATCTTCGTCTATGACCTGGTCGAGAAGGAAGCAAACTGCCCGATCCGTCCTGCCGCCTGAGCGACGTGTAACCGATGAACCGCCACCGTTCCACTACAAGGGGACCTGAGTGAAGTATCAAAAAGCCGATGCAAAAGCGTACGCCCAGGAGCATCTGCGCGGCATCTGGGCTGCCACCCTCACGCCGTTTGATGCGCAGTTGCGGCTCGACGAAGCGGGCTGGCGACGCAATCTTCGCCATTGGTATCGAGACCTCGGTATCAGGGGGCTGTTTGTAAACGGCAAGCAAGGTGAATTCGCCTCCATGAGCGTGGCCGAGCGAAAGCGCGCCGCCGAAATCGCCGTTGAAGAGGCTGGCTCAGACCGAGGCGTGATGGTGTCGTGCTCAGACCAAAGCCTCGACACCGTGATCGATCTCGCACGCCATGCGCAGTCGATAGGCGCCGACTACATCGTCGTTCATACGCCGCTCCTTTACTTCGGCGCGCATAGCGATGACACACTCTACGAGTATTACCGACATATTGCCGAACAGGTTGACATTGGCGTAACGCTATGGAATCAGCCGCCCGACTGCGGCTACACACTTGAGCCCGAAACCTGCGTTCGAATCGCCGGGATCGATAATGTGGTCGCGATCAAGTACAGCGTTCCGCGCGATACCTATGTGCGCCTGACGCACATAGCCGGCAAGCGTCTCATCGTGAGCACCTCAAACGAAGAGGAGTGGCTATCCAACATCCTGGAACTGGGGTGGCAGGTCTATCTGTGCTCGACGCCTCCCTTCCTCATGCAGACTGCACACGACCGCCGCATGCATGACTACACCGAGCTTGCGTTCAAGGGCGACGCGCAGGCTGCAGGCGCGATCCACGCGAGCCTTGGTCCGGTACGAAACGCTTTGAAGCAGTCCCGGCCCCACGGTAAAGCGGCCGCCCACCAGAAATATTGGCAGGAGCTGCTTGGCCAGGTGGGTGGGCACGTCCGCCGACCGCTCCTGAACCTTACCGAGCAGGAGAAGGCGGTAACGCGGCAGGCGTTTGAGGCCTGCGGCCTCAAACGGGGTTAGAGCCGGTTCACGATTTCATCAGTGTAGAACTGAGAGGCCTGCCCTGACTTAATCAGGCCGACCTTCACCATTCCTCCCACCATTGAATTCCAGCTCACAGTGTCATTCTTCAGTAGCAGGTCGGGATTGTCCTGCCACCAAAGTGCCTCCTCATCGCGCATCGCGCGAACGGTGAAATCAACCTGCTTGGCGCCCTCTATTTCCCATTGACGACTTAGTCGCTCGACCATCAGGCGACCCTCGGTTCGCTTGACTTCGAGAATCGACGCCTTTTCTGCCCGGAGAATCCTCAAGAGCAGATCAGGCTCTTTCTGAACCGTTTCGCGCAAAGCGAAATACGCCTGGCCGGGCATGGCTACCGCGTCACTGGTACCCCACATCAAGATCTTTTCGCCCGCCTCCGTAAGTGAAGTGGTCGTCCCGATGCTCACAATGTGCGCATCGATCCGCCCTTGCTGGATCAATCCCCAACCGCCAGGGCTATTCCCAACTGCTTCGCGACGCGCGGCGTCAAGTGGCATACCAGCGTTGGCAAACATCAAATCGAGAATGTTGTCGCTTGCGGAGCCCTTTGCTGCAATTCCGATGACCTTGCCCGCCATATCGCGTGGATTACGAATGGGCTTCGCTGGTGAGCTGTAGACAACAATCGGCGAGCGGTGAAGTACCGTCGCAAACGCGACCACTGGCGCACCTTCCGAAGCCGCCTTGACCACCGCAAGCGGGTCGCCACGACCATAAAGGGCGCGGCCTGCAATCACCTGCTGTACCGCAACCGCAGACCCTTTGCCAGGGAGAACTGTGACCTCAAGCCCTTCCTTACCAAAGTGTCCTCCAGCCTGCGCATTAAGCGTTGGCGCATAGCCGATCAGCAACCCGAACGGCGTAACAAAATTGATCTTGCGCGCGCTTGTCTGCCCATGAGCGCACATGCACAGCGCCAGCGCGCCCCCACCCGCAACAAGCGATTTTGAAAACCGACGGCGAGACATCGTCATGATTGTTACTTCCTTTGGTTAGGCAACACAGTTCCTGAAATCATCCAGCGCTCAAACGGTCGTGCGGGCGTTATCGACCACAGACTCATGCCAGGGGATCAATACCTTCTTCAACAACCCCACGCAGACGTAAAGCGCAAACCCGAGCAGCGTGAGTAACAAAATGACAGCAAACATTGCTCCAACTTTGTAATCGTTGAGTGCCGCTACCGCAAGATGACCGAGGCCGGTACTGCCGCCCAGATACTCTCCAACTACGGCCCCAATGATGGCCAGCACTACGCCCACCTCCATACCAGCCAGGATCGCAGGCAGAGCGCTCGGCAACTCAAGGCAGACGAATCGCTGCCAACGATTCGCATTCATGACAGTCATCACATCGCGATGACCGAGATCCACCGATTTCACGCCGAGAACCGTATTGGTGAGGATAGGGAAAAATGCCAGCACAGCAGCTACAACGATCTTTGCTTCCGGGCCGAAACCAAACCAAAGGATGAAAAGAGGAACTAACGCGACCTTAGGCACAACCTGGGTTGCCACGATAAACGGATTCAACGCTTTTTCGAGCCATGGCGTTTTGCCCAGTATCGCTCCCAGGCCCACCCCGACCACACACGCAATGACGAAGCCGGCGAGCGTCTCGTAAAGGGTGATCCAGGTATGTCTGAAGGTGCTGGCCGTTGAGAGCAGTTCGATGAAGCTCTCGGCCACAGCAGCTGGTGGCGGGACAATGAATCGCGATACATTGAACGCAGTGACGTACCAATGCCAGAGGCCAAGGAACAGCACCAGAATCAGTGGCGTCGTGATCCAGGTCGACCTGAGTCGATTCATGCGAATTGCTCCAGTCGACTCCGAAGATCTCTCACAATTCGATGAAATTCCGCATCGTCGTTAAGCGACGGCGCGCGTGGCCGAGCAAACGGAACATTAACGATGCTGTGCACTCGCCCTGGGCGAGGTGAAAACAAGATGATCCGGTCTGCGAGGAATACCGCCTCAGGGATTGAGTGGGTAACGAACAAAACAGTCGAGCGGGTATGCATCCATATCCGCTGCAGTTCAAGGTTGAGCTGATCGCGCGTCATCGCGTCGAGCGCGCCGAAAGGCTCATCCATTAGCAAAATCTCAGGGTCAGCCGCTAAAGCCCGGGCGATGGCGGCGCGCTGGCGCATACCGCCGGAGAGCTGTCTCGGCCAAACACGTTCAAACCCTGCAATTCCAACCAGCGCACAAAGCGCTCGCGCGCGTTGCAGTCGGTCGGGCTTTGACACGCCGGCAAGCTTCATCGGAAGGGCAACATTGGTTTCAATTGAATACCAGGGAAACAGCAATGCATCCTGAAAGACGACACCAAGCTTGCTGAGTGCCGTTGAGTCGCGACCCGATGGGCCCCAAAGCGAGCGGCCGGCGATCTCGACACTTCCCGAACTCGGCTCAAGCAGACCCGCAACCGCTCTAAGTAGCGTGGTTTTCCCACATCCCGATGGACCGAGCAGCACCACGAATTCGCCCGTGCCAAAAGTGAGATCTGTTTTATCGAGCGCGAGAACCGACCCTGACTTGGTGTGATAGCGGATCGCGAGTTCATGAAGGCAAATTTTGCTCTCCATTGCCTCTGGCAGCTCACTGCTCACTAACTGCATGGCGGGATCAGGACTCATTGGCTGCAGCGATCGATCCAACGTAGCGAATCAAGTCAGTCACACCGACGGCGTCCGCATAGCGGGAGTCCAGATCCTTCAGGTTAAGCTCGTGAATTCCCGGATCGAATTCGCCGATTGCCTCGGCGGCGAGAATTGCGCGATAGCCATGCTGCATGGCGTCAAGTGCCGTGGCCCGAACGCAAACACTCGTAGTACAGCCCGCGATGACAAGTGTGTCGCAACCCCGTTGCTTGAGGCGATCGTCGAGGTCAGTATGGAAAAAAGACGACGGGAATCGCTTGACGATGACGGGCTCATCATCTCGGCGCTGAAGCCGCGAATCGATGTTAACCAGCGGACTATCCATTTTGCAGTGGTGCAGCCACGGAACCTTGACCCCCCACCAACCAGACTCCTTCACCGGATTCTCATAGGCAATGGTGGTAAAAAAGACGGGGAGCGCCGCTTCCCGGAATGCATCCGCAAGCCGCAGGGCTTGCATCACTTCGTTATCGAACTTGCCTCCGGGGAAATCCGATTTTCCGCCAGTGAATGCCAGGCTGAAATCAATCACGATGAGCGCTGGCCGCTTACCTGGCCCCACTCGAGACGAATAGCCGCGGTCGGTATAAAACGATAGAAGCTGATCAATGGTTGGTCGCTGGACGCTCGTACTCATGACCTTCCTCTACCCGACGTCAAACCTAAACTGGTCCAACGCATGTTCAATCGCTGGTGATCTTTCAACACCGACCTCATCGCAGCCCGTCCCTTCCTTTTACATCCTGAACGGACAGCCCACCCAACCGCGCATACAGCCGACCGCGGGTGGCCGCGCAGAAAATCACCGCGATCTCCCGCGGCATCGGTGCGTCGTGCAACGTGATGCT
>SXGQ01196264.1_pt1 | contig 18521 bp, 13 predicted proteins | sample 3178371 | NCBI WGS metagenome assembly SXGQ01 (sample SAMN11356859, study PRJNA531348) | freshwater metagenome | isolation source: freshwater sample F1-20 | place: China: Fuxian Lake, Yuxi | collected 2017-12-25 | reverse complement strand
GGCCTGGTGGGCACGCTCGAGCTTCTTCAGGGCTCATCGCTCAGCGAGCAGCAGAAGCGATACATCCAGATCGGCAAGACCTCGGCACTGTCGCTCACAAGCGTCATCAACGATATCCTCGATTTCTCCAAGGTCGAGGCGGGCAAGCTCGAACTCAGCCCCGTCGAGTTCGACCTGCACAGCGCGGTTGGGGACGTGATGGAGATGCTGGCGGTGCGGGCGTCGGAGAAGGGCCTCGAGATGGCGTGCAGCATCGAACCTACGCTGCCGGCGCTCGTGCGCGGGGATGTCGACCGGCTGCGACAGATCATCATCAACATGGTCAACAACGCCATCAAGTTCACGGAACGCGGGGCCATCACCCTGCGCGTGGCCGGCGTCGGCGGCGGCGCCGATCACAGCACGCGCATCCGTTTCAGTATCAAGGACACGGGGATCGGGATCCCCAAGGATCGGCTCGACCGGCTCTTCAAAGCGTTCTCGCAGACCGATGCCTCGTTCTCACGCAAGTACGGCGGCACGGGGCTTGGACTGGCGATCTGCAAGCAGCTGGCCGAGCTCATGGACGGCTGCGTCGGAGTCGAGAGCGAACCCGGTGTCGGCTCGACCTTCTGGTTCGAGGTCGAGCTCCCGGCCGTGGCCGACCAGTCGGTGCCTCAGTCGGTAACGCCGACGGTGGACTGTCGGAGCCTGCGCCTGCTGGTCGTCGAGGACCACGATGCGCAGCGCGAGTTCATCGCCGAGTGCCTCGCATCCCTGCATTTCGCGGTCGATACGGCCGCGGACGGCGATGCGGCGCTCGCGATGCTGCTCGAGGCCGAAGCCGCCGGTCGCCCATTCGCGACGGTGCTGACCGACCAGGAGATGCCGGGGATGGACGGGATCGAGGTGGCGGCCGCGATGCAGTCGAAGGCCGAACTCGCGAGCATCCCGGTGATTCTCCTGTCGTCAGCGCTCGAGGTTGACCCCGAACGAGTACTGGCAGCAGGGTTCGCCTCTCATCTCACCAAGCCGATCCGACAGTCGTCGCTCCTTGATGCCGTGATGGCGGCGGTGGCGCCGAGGACCGGAGCGATCACACGTACGGACAGCATGAGCACCGGTGCGCCGGTGGATGTGTCGCAATCACTCGAGCAGGCTGCGTCCAGGCCGCGATTGCGTGTGCTCCTGGCCGAGGACAACGAGATCAATCAGTACATCGCGTGCGAACTGCTGGCCAAGCACGGCTTTGACTGCACGGTGGCGTCCAACGGCATCGCGGCGGTTGCAGCCGTGTCGAAGGACCGATTCGATCTTGTCTTGATGGATTGCCAGATGCCCGAGATGGACGGGTTCGAAGCCACAAGTGAGATCCGCAAGCGAGAGCAGGCCGGAGCGCTGGCTGTCCAGAATGGCCGCCGCCTGCCGATCATCGCGCTCACGGCCAACGCGCTCAAGGGCGATCGTGAACGCTGCCTCGAGGCCGGGATGGACGCGTACTCCACCAAGCCCATCGATCTCAAGCAACTGACCGCGACGATTGAGTCACTCATGTCCGCACCACCGCCGACCCGCCAGGCGGCGTAGGAGAATCCAATGATCGATCAAACCGGATCTGATGCACGACCGGCCGCCAAAAGAACGGCTACCCGCGGCCCACCGCTGGATACGCCGGCCCTCTTGCAGCACTGCATGGGCAATGCCGCGCTGGTGGTCATGCTGTTCGACAAGTTCGAAAAGCAGGCCCGCGAAGACATCATGCGGATCGAGCAGGCCCTTGCTGCACATGATGCCGGACAGACGACCCTGATCTCGCACGCGCTCAAGGGTGCGGCGGGGGCGCTGTCTGCGATTGAAGTGCAGAGAACCGCAGCGGATATCGAGCTCTCCGCCCGCGAGAACCGGCTGGAGGCCGCCGCGGCGTGCTTCAACGAACTGAAGGCCGAGGTCGACCGTTGCCTGGCCTACCTGCCCACCGCCCGCGAAGCCGCGAAGCGCGCAGGGCGGGCCTCGGCGCCCTGAGCCCGGAAGGACTGTATGCGAGTTCTGGTTGCCGACGATACCGATGTCTTTCGGACGCTGATGCAGACGACGCTTGCGAGCGCCGGCTTCGATGTCATTACGGCGTCCGACGGGACCGAGGCGTTTGAGATGCTATGCGCCGGCGAGGCGAGGATGGTCATCTCCGACTGGGAGATGCCCGGCATGACCGGCCCTGAACTCTGCCGGCGGCTGCGGGCCGCCGACCTGCCGAACTACATCTACGTCATGCTCGTGACTTCGCACGTCGCCGCCGATGAGCGCGTGGCGGGGCTGGCCGCCGGCGCCGACGACTTTGTCGGCAAGCCGTTCAATCCAGCCGAACTGATCGAGCGGGCCCGCGCGGGCGAGCGCGTGCTCTCGCTCGAGACCCGCGATGTGGCCATCTTCGCCATGGCGAAACTGGCGGAGTCCAGAGACCCCGAGACCGGAGCGCACCTCGAACGCGTGCAAGGCTACACCCGAGTCCTCTCTCAGCAGCTCGCCCGCATGGATCAGTTCAAGAGCATCGTGGATGCCGAGTACATCAGGCTGATGCACCTCACCAGCCCGCTGCACGATATCGGCAAGGTTGGTGTCCCTGACTCGGTCCTGCTCAAGCCCGATCGTCTGACGGACTTTGAGTTCACGATCATGAAGACGCACGCCGCGATCGGCGCAGAGACACTTGATGCAGCGCTCCGCAAGTTCCCGAACACCAAGTTCCTCCAGATGGCGCGCGATATCGCCGCAACACACCACGAACGCTGGGATGGGTCAGGGTACCCAAACGGCCTCGTCGGAGAAGCCATCCCCCTCAGCGGCCGCATCATGGCACTCGCTGATGTCTATGACGCCCTCACGTCCAAGCGTGTCTACAAGAACGCGTTCACGCACGAGATTGCACGTTCGATGATCCTCAAGGATGCGGGCACACACTTCGATCCGGACATCGTCCATGCATTTGTCCAGACCGAGCAGCAGTTCATTGATATCCGAGCGCGGTACGCGGAGTCTGAATCGATGGCGGCCTAACTCGCCACCAGTGACTCACCCCCCGTGCCGGATCGTGATCGTCGCTTCGGTGTCGTTGATGCGAAGCTCCCCGGTGGTCTGGTTCAGCTCGGCGCCCGAGACTTCAACCGGCGGCCGCGGCAGCGTGACCTGGAGCAGCAGGCCGCCGGGCGGGGGCTGGCGCAGGCCGGAGATCGTGATGCGGGTGGTGCTGTCGTCGCCGGTGATGCCGAGGTTCAGTGTGCCCCAGTAGGTGGGCATGCCGGTGACGGTCACGCCGGGCGGCGTTTCGATCCAGTCGCGCGGGACGCCCGCGCCGACGACGAGGGCCCGGTCGTGCTCGCGTTCGTAGGCAAAGAGGTGGCGGAAGCACTTGATGTAGTCGCTGCCGACCCATGTGTGCGGGATGTCACCGATGAATCGCGGGGCACGCGGATCCTGCCAGACGATCTCCGCCCACGCGTTCCACCCCTGCGGGCGCTGGTCGGCGAGGAAGAAGTCCAGCAGCGCGAAGGTCCGCTCGGGCTGACCCAGGACGAGATAGGTGGTCGCATTGCGGATCTCGTAGGGGGTGTAGTCCTTCCAGGTGCGCCGGCCTTCGGCGCGATCGGCGAACCAGCCCCAGTACCGCTCGAAGGTCCGCTCCAGCGCGGGCTGCGGCAGCGTGTGCAGCATGTGACCGGGGAACAGGGCGGCGCTGGTGGAGGTCGGGTCGTAGTCGCCCAGCTCGACGCAACCGGGCAGGTAGTCGATGCCCTTGGTCTGCATCGCCAGCCGCAGCGATGCGTCGAGGTCGGCGGCGAAGGCGTCGCGCAGGCCGGTGTAGCGTGCGGCCAGGTCGGACTCGCCGAGCCGCTCGGCGATGTGGATCGCGTCCGACAGGCCGCGGAGCGTGAAGAAGTTGTCCCAGTACGAGTGCATGGGCTTGGCCGAGTAGCCCTCGTGGCTGATGGACTCGGGCACCAGGCCGCGCTTGGCGCGTTCCTCGGGCGGGCCCGAGAGATACGGTTCGACCAGGCGCTGCGCGCGGAGCGACTGGATGTAGGCGACGGCGTTCTGGACGTGGGGCCAGTGATGGCGCAGGGACGCATCATCGCGGTGGAAGTGGTCGGCGGTGGCGACGGCGTAGATGTACTGGCCGTGGCTGTCGTGCTCGGGGACAGGGTCGGGGCCGCGACCGTCGACGACGCAGGGGATCTTGCCGTTGTCGTACTGGTAGGGGGCGTACCAGTCGATCAGCTCGCGTGCGGCCTTCGAGTGCCCCGCGTAGTGCAGGGCGGTCGACGTGAGCGAGCCGTCACGGATCCAGGTGCGCTCGTAGGTGCGTGAACCGGGCTGGATGGCCGGGCCGTCGCGGTTGATCAGGATGTAGGCCAGCGTGGAGCGATAGGCGTCGAGGTACGGCTGCGCCTGGGGGGGCAGCTCGAAGGTCACTCGGTTGAGCGTTTCACGCCACTGCACGGCGACTCGGCGCTCTTCGCTTTCGTCGCCGTCGAGATCGGGCGGCGTCCCGAGCGGGCCTTTGAACGTGGATGCGAGCCTGATGTCCTTGTGTTGCCCTGGTTCGAGCTCGAACTCGAACGCCATCGCGCCTGACGCCATGGCACGATCGTCGGCGATGCGACGGTCGGACGGCAGCCGACCCTCCGCGAGAAAGCGGACGATGTCGGCGCGAGCGAAGGTCGTCACGCCAGCGGCAGTGGGGGCGGGGTGGGCGACGACGGCCTGGTTCTCGTTGACCACCAGCCCGCCGTCGGCGATGCGGATCGAGCGCAGCCGCGCCGAGCCTCCGGTGATGTTAAGGTCCTGCCAGGGGTTGAGCACCTGAAAGGGTCGTGCGGCAAGAAAGAGCGTGAACCGGCGCGGCCCATCCGCGGTGTTGGTCACGCGGTACCGCGACTCGGTCCACGACCGGTCCGCATCGCCGGGCACGAAGGCCGTGACCGTCAGCGTGACCCCGTCGTGCTCGCGGACGACCGTCGGGATCGGGAGATAGCCTTCCAGCAGCGTGTGCGTGGTGCGCACGGTGTCCGACCATGTCAGCAATCGGCGCGCTGCGTGATCGAAGATGAAGGGCTCGACGGAGAAGCTCAGCTTGTCGGTTTCGAGCTGGCCGTCCTCGTTCAGGAGCGACTCGCTGGGGTGGCCGTCGGCGCCGATCGCAGTCCAGTACGACTGCTCGCCCGTGGCCCATCGCGGGTAGTGGCCGCGGGGCGACTGGGCCGCAACCGAGGCGACGAACGCGTTGGGTGTCTGAGCGAAGGCAAGATCGCGGACGGCGATGGTGCGCAGTGCGGGGCCTTCGTGCAACGGCGCGGCCAGTGCGATCCGAAGGAATCGTGCATCGGTCTCCGGGAGCGGGATGTGGTGCACGCCGCCCAGTGCCCCGGTGACGGTGTAGAGGGTGGACCACTGCCGACCGTTGGCGGAGGACTGCACGCTGTAGTTCGGAGACGCGGGGGCATCACCCCAGTCGATCGTCAGCCCGCCCAGCTCCCGCGCGGCTTCGAAGTCGAGCATCAGGGAGGGGGACTGGTCGTTGGCATCGGCGCGCCAGTTGAGCGGCACGGCCCCATCGAGCTTCTGCGGAATGGGTGCTTGGGACGAGGAGGCGACGATCGTTGGTGGTGGCGGTGGATCGCCGCTGGGCGTCGGCAGCGGCTCGAAGACCAGGTTGTCGATGAGGATCGAGCCCTTGCCGCCGCCGCCGGGCGCCGCGGCGATGGCGAACTCGATGTAGCCCAGTCGGGTGAGGGGCTTCTCAGGGCTGGCGGGCCCCCAGGCAAAGGAAATGTGGCGCGGCTTGTGGCTGAGTGTGGCCCATGAGGACGGGGCTTCGTACGCGCGGCGGTTGTTCCACCACACGTTGTCGCCGCTGGGGTCGATCAGCTTGAACTCGAGGTTGTTGGCCGGGGTGCCCGGCTCGGCACGGACGTCGAAGCTCAGCCGGTAGTTCTCGGGCAGATCAATCGCGACGGCGCGGCGGGCAATGCAGTAGCCGCTGCCTTTCTCGAAGCTGAAGTCCAGGCGCATAGCCTGTCCATCCCGGCCCTGGGCGGGCACGATCGAGAGTGCGACGCCGTCGGCCATGATGGCCGACCACGCCGAGAGGTCTGAGAAGTCGTCGACCACGACCGGTTCGGCGCCTGACCGCGGCACGGCGGCCAGCAGGGCGAGAAAGGTCACGATGATGTGAAGTGGCTGGATCATGGGTTGCAACCGCTTACACTATGGTCGTGGGCGGGATGATGGTCAACGCCGCCATAGAGATTTGGACGGTCAGGAGCAGGTCGTGGCATTTCCCAAAGGCTTCATCTGGGGGGCGGCGTCGAGCGCGTATCAGATCGAGGGCGCCGCCGCGGTTGACGGGCGCGGGCCCTCGGTGTGGGACGTCTTTGCGCACACACCCGGCAAGACGTGGGAGGGCCACACCGGGGATGTGGCGTGCGACCACTACCACCGCTACGGCGAAGATGTCGCGCTGATGAAGCAGATCGGGCTGATGGCGTACCGCTTCAGCGTGTCGTGGACCCGGGTGATGCCCGAGGGAGCGGGGGCGATCAACGAGCGCGGGCTGGGGTTCTACGACCGCCTGGTCGACGAGTTGCTGGCCGCGGGGACCGAGCCGTGGCTGACGCTGTTCCACTGGGACTACCCCCAGGCCCTGTACCGGCGTGGCGGATGGCTGAGCCGGGACAGCGTGGGATGGTTCGGGGACTACGCGCAGGTGGTGGTGGACCGATTGTCGGACCGCGTGACCCGATGGATGACGCTCAACGAGCCGCAGTGCTTCATCGGCGGCGGGCCTGAGGGACGCCCGCTCCAGCCCGGGTGGGACCCGTCGCTGGCGCAGCGCCTCTTGATGACCCACCACGCGTTGATGGCGCACGGGAAGGCGGCGCAGGTGATCCGGGCGCGGGCCAAGCGGACGCCGAGCGTCGGCTGGGCGCCGTGCGGCGTGACGAGCCATCCGGCAACCACCAGCGAGCGGGACATCGCCGCCGCACGCCAGCGGACGATGACGGTGGTCGACCGGGACTTGTGGAACAACGCGTGGTACGCCGATCCGGTGTGCCTGGGTCACTACCCCGAGAGCGGGCTGGCGGTGTACGGCGCGGATGTGCCGCAGGTGATGCCGGGCGACATGGAACTGATCCGCCAGCCCTTGGACTACTACGGACTGAACATCTACAACGGCCAGCCGGTGCGGATGAGTGCCGACGGTCGCCCTGAGAAAGTGGCTCGCCCAACGGGGTTTGCCAAGACCGCGTTCCACTGGCCGGTGGAGCCTCAGTCGCTGTTCTGGGGGCCCAAGTTCGTGTACGAGCGGTACCGCGTACCCATCTATATCACCGAGAACGGCATGTCGGGCTCGGATGTCGTTTCGTTGGACGGCCAGGTGCACGACCCGCAGCGGATCGACTTCCTTCATCGGTATCTGGGTGAGCTGTCGCGAGCGGTGTCCGAGGGCGTCGATGTCCGTGGCTACTTCCAGTGGTCGATCATGGACAACTTTGAGTGGGAAGAGGGATACAAGCAGCGTTTCGGGCTGGTGTTCGTGGACTACGAGAACGGCTGCCGGAGGATCCTCAAGGATTCGGCGAAGTGGTACGCCGGCGTGATCCGCGGCCAAACAACGATTCGATAAGCGCGCCCTCGGCCCGCGCGGGGCTCAGGGGCGCCCGCTTTGGCGGATGACGAGCTTGCTGGCCAGCCGCTGCTTGAGCGGGGGAGCGATGGGGTCGTCGATGCGTCGGACCAGCGCCGTGATGGCGGCCGCGCCGACCTCTGCCGCGGGCATTCGCACGCTCGTGAGTGCCGGGCGCACGACCGACGCGAGGCGTGAGTCGTCGAAGCCGATCAGCCGCACGTGGCCGGGGACATCCAGGCCCATGTCGAGCGCTGTCCGCATGATGCCATAGGCGACCTCGTCGTTGCCGCAGAGGATGCCGATGGGGGCGGTGCGCGCGGGCGATAGGTGTTCCTTGGCCCATCGCTCGCCCCAGAGCACAGAGTACTCGTCAAAGGCCGACTGATCGGGCCGGATCGCGTGGCCGGCCTGCTTCAGCATGTCGGCAAAGGCCGTGTTGCGGGCGACGGTGTCGAAGTTCTCGCGTGGGCCGCCGACGAAGTAGCAGCGGTCCGGCGGCACGGACTCCAGCAGGTGGCGTGTGGCCTCACGGGTGCCGACTGCGTTGTCGACCTGGATGGTGTCGACGCCGGTGCCCTCGATCTCAGCATCCAGCACGACCAGAGGAACCGACGCGTCCATCGCGTACCGAAGCAGCGCCTCGTTGGGCTCGGTGATCATGACGGCCAGTCCGTCGATCAGGCCGAACGCGAGGCTGGAGCCGTTCGAACGGTTGTCAGCGGGATGGATCTGCGGCTCGGAGCTGACCAGCAGGTGGTAGCCCAGGTTGCGGGCCTCGCCGTCGGCACCACGCAGCAGCTCCGAGTAGAACTCGCCCGAGATGTCGGGGAGCGCGATGCCCAGCACGCGGCTTCGACGGGTCATCAGACCCTTGGCGAAGATGTTGGGCTTGTAGCCGAGCTTCTGAATGGTCTCCTGCACTCGCGCCGCGGTTGTCGCGGCGACGAGCGCGGGATTGTTCAGCACCCTGCTGACCGTCGCCGTCGAAACCCCGGCGGCCTCGGCGACATCTTCGATCGAAACCGGCAGGGTTCGGCGCATCGGGACGGACATGGTTGAATCTAGGCGTCGGGACACGCCTGACTGTAGCATGACATTTATGGTCATGAAACCGCTTTCGGCCACCGGACGATCGACTTCCCGAGTCGCCTTCACCCTGGGACTTGCGGGGTTATTGGGCGCGGCCTGCACCGCGGCCAACGGTCCGCCTGCCGTCCGGGCCGAGCGGCCCGGGGCACCGACCGAAGTCGTGCGGGACCGCGCGCAGCCGGCGCCGCCCTTCACGTTCAGCCCCGAAGAAGAAAAGCTGCTCGACGAAGTGCAGCGCGGGGCGTTCAACTTCCTGTGGAACGCCGCCGATCCCGCGACCGGGATGGTCGTTGACCGCAGCAGCGCCGCGATCGTCAGCGTTGCGGGTGTCGGCTTTCAGCTCTCCGCGATCCCGATCGGCGTCGAGCGTGGATGGGTCACGCGTGACGAGGGCGAGGCCCGCGCGAAACTGATCCTCTCGTCGCTAAAGCTCAACCCGACCAACCGGAAGTCCGGGCTGTTCTATCACTACCTCGACGGCAAGACGGCGTCGGCGACGGTCGATGGCTACGAGCACATCGTGAGCACGATCGACTCCGCACTGCTCTTTGCCGGGATGATCACCGCGTCGAGCTTCTTCGGCGGCGAGGTCGCACAGTTGGCCGACTCGATGGTCGATGCGGCCGATTGGTCCGCGTTCGTGTCGGGGCCGGAGGCGAGGCCCAGCGAACGGGGGTTCGTCAGCCTCGGCTGGAAGCCCGATGACCAGAACGACACCACCGGCAGCGGCTCGCTGCTGCCTTTCTACTGGGTCGATAGCGGTGATGAGCACCGATTGGTGACGTTCCTGGCCGTCGCGGCATCGAACCCTGAATACCGTGTTTCCGCCGAGACGTACTACCGTTTGCGTCGGCGGCTGGGCACCCATGCGGACCTTGGTCCGATTGTGTGGTTCCCCTGGTCCGGCGCGTTGTTCACGAGCTTCTTTGCGCACTGCTGGATCGACTACGCCGCGATGGATGCCGATGATCCCGCGAAGTTCGGCGTCGAGCATCGTGCCCGCGTGGACTGGTGGGAGAACAGCCGTCGCACCGCGGCCATGCACCGGCTGAAGGCGATCGACAACCCCAAGGGGCTGACGGGCCTGGGAGCGGATGTGTGGGGCATCAACGCATCGGACGCGGCGCACGGCTACGCGGTTCCGGGGTTGTTCCCGATGCCCCTCGACATGCCGCAGGCGCGTCCTGAGTTCGACTTCGCGACCCACACGCCCAGCGACAATTGGGGCGACGGCACCATCGCGCCATACTCCGCGGGCTGCAGCATCATGTTCGATCCCAAGGCCGCGATGGCGGCGCTGCATCGGTACCGGACGATCAAGGGCCTGTGGTCGGACCCATCGACGGGTGGCTACGGATTCCGCGACGCGTTCAATCTCGGCACAGGCTGGGTGGCGCCGGATTACGTCGCGATCGATCAGGGGCCGCTCATTCTCGCGATCGAGAACGCACGCACGGGCCTGGTGTGGCGGCTGTTCCACGAGCACCCGGTGGTGCGGGCGGGGGTAGAGCGTCTGAAGATGCAACACGGTCGGTGAACAAGGCCTCGGAGCGTTGTTCTCGGCAGTCGGACGGCGCGGTAAAACGATTAACCTGCAGGCGGCGGGTTAATTATGTCTTGACAGATGTTTGAGGTTGGCCCACACTGAAAGCGGTTACATGGTTCGCGGCCCATGCCGCCGAACCGTCTCCGGGGATGCGTCTTTCCACGCACGAGAGAGGAACGAGAGGGAGTCTTTGTCATGAAGAACACATCGAATGTCATCGCTTTCATCGCCATCGTCGGGGCCGCGGGCACCGCTCTGGCCGGGAACGTCGCGAACATCAACGGCATCGTCGACGGCAGCCGTACGTTCAACGACTTCCCGAACAGCAATCTCAGCGTCGTCAACAACTATCCGTCCAGCGTGTTGATCAGCGAGTCCAACTTCGGCATCGGCAACTTCGCCAACCGCCACATCATGTGGTTCTCGGATGATGCCGGCTCCTCCCGCGTCGACTTTGACTATGCCGACGCGTTCGACCTCTGCATCACGATGGACCTCGACTCCGAGAACGTGGAGGGACGCGAGGCCGGATTCCAGGCCGACCTGTTCGGCTTCGGTTTCTTCGGCGTGCTGCCTAACGGCGAGATCGCGGCCTTCGGCTCGATCCTCCCGTTCCAGAGCTTCGGGGTGGTCGCCAATCCGACCGACCCGCTGCACCTCCGCATGATTCACCGTCCCGGCGACGGTGACGGCACGATTGAGGGCGTCGGTTCGACCCCCTCCACCATCGAGTACCTGTACGACAACGGCGGCGGCTGGATCTCCAGCGGCCAGATCGCCTTCGGCAACGGCGAGGGCGGCATCCCGGACTCGTTCGCATTCAACCTGGGCTTCGGCATCCAGGCCCGCGGCACGCACGGCACGCTCGGCGGCAAGGACGAGGTCCCTGCCACGCCGTACTCCGTCCTGTTCTCGAACATCCGCACCGAAGTCCCGGCCCCGGGCACGGTCGGCGTTCTGGGTCTCGCCGGTTTGGTCGGCCTGCGTCGCCGCCGCTGATCGGAGATGCACGAACTGACAGATCTCAACGGGCGCCGGCGAAGTCGCCGGCGCCCGTTCGTTTTTGACGGTCCATCGATGCGCGATCTCGCGTTACTTCTCACGATCACCTGACTTTGCACGTTGCCCGGCTTGACAACGCGGCAAGCGGCGTACAGACTAGATGTAAGCGTTTGCATGGCCGACAGGCGGGCACGCGGCGCAGGCGAGTCACGCTCAGCACCGGACGCTCCTGATGCTTGAAAACCAGTACGGCCACTTCGATCCGTCCGGCAAGATCTATGCGATCACGGACTCTCGCACCCCGACGCCGTGGGTGAACGTCGTCTGCAACGGACGCTACGGGTTCGTCGTCAGCCAGAACGGCGGCGGCTTCTCGTGGCTCGACAACAGCCAGCAGAACGTGCTCACACGCTGGGATATGGACCTGGGGCGCGATGAGCGCGGGCGCTACCTCTACCTGTCGGATCTCGATAGCGGCCAGGTCTGGTCCGTCGCGCCGGCGCCATGCTTTGCGGAGTACGAGAGCTATCGCTGCGAGCACACCATGGGGCGGACGACCTTCCGCACCAGCGCCCACGGCATCGCGAGCGTGTGGACACTCGCGGTCGCGCCCAAGGACCCCGTCGAAGTCTGGACCGTCGAACTGACCAACGCATCGGGCGCACGCCGCCGGATCCGCATCGCGTCGTTCTTTGAGTGGTGCTGCGGCGTGGCCCCGGACGTCAAGCGCGAGTTTCACAGGCTGTTCTTCACCACGCGCCACGACACGGCCCGTCGCGCGATCGTCGCGACCAAGAACATGTGGGATGTGCCGCCCCGCCACGAACGTGAGCACTGGAATCGCCCGTGGCCCTATGCCGCGGCTCACGCGGTGGGCGGCATCACGTTCGATCACCCCGTCGCCTGCGGCGACAAGCTGCAGTTCATGGGTCGGTACCAGCCCCCGTCGCGCCCCGAGCTGATGACGGCGGAGTCGCCGAAGGTCGGCGGGTTCGGCCGCTTCGCCGACGCGTCTGCCGCCCTTGGCGGCGACCTGGTGCTCGAACCGGGCCAGTCCGTCCGCCTGCACTACCTGCTCGCGATCGCACCCAGCGAGGCAGAAGTGCTCGCGCTCATCGACCGGTACAACACGCCCGAGGCCGCGGCCTCGGCCTGCGGCGGCGCTGAGGAGCTGTGGTCGGCCATCACCGCGCCGAGCCAGGTCAGCACCGACCGGCCCGACTTTGATCTCCTCAATAACTGGTGGCTGCCGTACCAGGCGATCAGCGGCCGGCTGTGGGGGCGGACCGGCTACTACCAGCAGTCCGGCGCGTTCGGCTTCCGTGATCAGTTGCAGGACAGCCAGGTCTGGCTGACGCGGGACCCCGCCCGGTGCCGCGAGCAGATTCTCCTGCACGCCGCCCACCAGTTTGTCGACGGCACGGTCTACCACTGGTGGCACCCGCTCACGGAGTTCGGCAACCACACCACGTGCAGCGACGATTACCTGTGGCTCCCGTTCGTCACCGCGAACTACATCAAAGAGACGGGTGATGTGGCGCTGCTGAGCGAGCGGACGCGCTTCGTCGACGACGCGGGTCTGGACACGGTGCTCGAGCACAGCCGACGTTCGTTCGAGCGGAGCTTTGCCCGTTTCAGCCCGCGCGGGCTGCCGCTGATCGGTTCGTGCGACTGGAACGATGGTCTGAGTGCGGTGGGGATCGAGGGGCGCGGCGAGAGCGTGTGGCTCGCGATGTTCCTCGTGGGGTTGCTCGGCGACTGGGCCGAGATGCTGGAGCGGATCGGCGAGCCGTCGTGGGCGGCTTCGTACATCGATCGGCGCGACAAGCTGGTGGCGGCGATCAACGCTCATGCGTGGGACGGCGCGTGGTACCGCGGCGCCAGCAAGGACGACGGGACGTGGCTTGGGAGCAGGGCCAACGAGGCCGGCAAGATCTTCCTGAATACCCAGACGTGGGCGGTGCTCACGGGCTGCGCGCCCAAAGACCGCGAGGATGCCGCGTGGGCCAGCGTGAAGGAGCACCTGCTGGCCGACATGGGCCCGCTGCTGCTCAGCCCCGCCTACACCGAGCCCGACGCGAGCGTCGGGTACATCACGCGGTATTCGCCGGGCTCGCGCGAGAACGGCGGTGTCTACATGCACGCCGCGACATGGGCGCTGGCGGCGGCGTGCAAGCGGCGCGACCGCGAGTCCGTCGCGCAGATCTGGCGGGCGATCTCTCCCCCGACGCGCGGCACGGACGCCGAGGCCTACCGGGCCGAGCCCTACGTGATGCCGGGCAACGTCGACGGGCCGCTCAGCGAGCTGCCCGGTCGGGCCGGGTGGACGTGGTACACGGGGTCCGCGGCATGGCTCAACCGCGTCAGCCTCGAGTGGATGCTCGGCGTCCGTCCGTCGTTTGACGGGCTGGTGATCGACCCGTGCCCGCCGGCGGAGTTCGGCGCGGTGGAACTGACGAGGCTGTGGCGCGGGCGCACGATCAGGATTCGCTTTGATGCGGCGACGTTCGTGGCCGGGACCGCGCCGACCGTCACCCTGAACGGGCGTGCCGTTGAGGGTGGCATCCTGAAGCACAAGGACCTGCCCGAAAACGGGACGGCCGAGGTCCACGTCTCGTGGGGTCCTACCGTTGAGATACGGACGCGCGGGCAGGTGGGCGCCGTCCGGGAGACATCGCGATGAACATGAATCAGATGCAGGTCGGTGGCTGTCAACGATCCCGGCGCGGGTTCACCCTCATCGAGTTGCTCGTGGTCGTTGCGATCATTGCGCTGCTCATCGGTGTGCTGCTGCCGTCCCTCGGCCGCGCGCGCCTGATGGCCCAGAACATCCAGTGCCAGAACAATCTCCGTCAGATCGGTCTCGCCATCGCGATGTACCAGAATGACCAGCGCATCCCGACGTTCCTCCCCATCCGGGCCCGGCCCAACGCCAACGTGCCGAACGAGTTCCCCCTGCTGTACCGGGGCGTGGAGCTGCTCCTGCCCTACATGGAGGACAACAAGCAGGCGTTCATCTGCCCGAATGCGACGGGCAATCTCAGCGTGCTGCAGAACCTCGAGGAGATGTTCGAGGAAGGCGGACGAATTCCCGCCAAGGATGTGAACGAGGACGGGATCTTCGACTACTTCAACGACTACGTGACCGAGTACTGGTTCAATGACTCGCGGGTTCAGGTCTCGAACACCGGACAGCGCTCGGGCGTCTCGGGTCAGGCGGTCAACAAGGTCCGCTACCCCGGCGAGGTCGTGATGGCCGCGGACGCACTGGACTGGATCCCCCGGCACTTTGCCCCTCTCTCGCCGCAGGAGCGCAGCGCCTTCGGAAACACGGCGGAGACCCAGATCGGCAAGATCAACCTGCTCATGGGCGATCAGCGGATCATGACCATGGCGCCGATCGAGTTCACCGGGCCGGATCGCTTCGGTTCGTTCCCCAACTTTTACAACTGGGGACACGCGTACCCGAACTGAAACCAGGGTCCGGGGCACACGGGAGACCACGCCTTGGGATTACGCCAGACTCTTGACGAGAAGCCATGGATCGGTGGTGTGGTTGTCGCGCTCCTGATCGCTGCGGCCGTGGCGCTCTACATCGTTCGCAGGCCCGGCGGCGGCGCAGAGAGCCAGGCCCGGCTGCTTGAGAACATCACCATCCGATGCTCGGAAACCGGGCAGGAGTGGGAGATCCCAAGAGGCAAGATGGTCTCGGGCCTGCGCGGCGCATCGGCCAACGCCAGGTTGGACCCCAGCATCGGCCTCGTGAACCCGACCACCAAGAAGCCCACCGGCTTCCCCGTCGACCGCGATGAGTGGACCGCGCTGATCGAGCGGTTGAACAAGGAGCGCGAGGCGTACAACAAGTCCCGGGGCATCGCGGCGCCGGGCGCATGAGCGGCCCCGCCGGATCACGGCTCGCGCCCATCGGCCGCCGTGCAGCGCTCGGCGCCCTGGGCGCCTCGGCGCTGGGGTTCCTGGCCTTTGGGCCACGTCCCAGACGCACGCGGTCTGATGGAACCCTCGTGCTCGATTACTGGGAGAAGTGGACGGGCCACGAGGCGACGGCGATGCAGTCGATCGTCGACGCGTACAACGCCTCGCAGTCGCGCGTCTTTGTCCGCTACTTCACCATGAGCGCCATTGACCAGAAGGCGCTGATCGCGATCGCTGGCGGCGACCCGCCCGACATCGTGGGGCTCTGGACCTTCAACGTGCCGGCCTATGCCGAGAGCGGCGCGATCATCCCGCTCGACGATCTGGCGGCCGCATCGGGTCTTACACGCGAACGGTACGCCCCCCGCGTCTGGGACCTCATGCATCACGAGGGACGGCTGTGGGCGGCGGTGAGCACCTGCGGCACTGTGGCGCTCTACTACAACAAGGGCCTGTTCCGCGAGGTCGGCCTTGATCCCGATCGACCGCCGCGGACGATTGCCGAGCTCGACGCCGCGAACGAGAAGCTGACCAAGACCGATGCCTCGGGTCGCATCGAACGCGTCGGCTTCATCCACACCGAGCCGGGATGGTGGTCCTGGCTGTGGGGCTACCCCTTCGGCGCCACGGTGTACGAACCGCCGGCGCGGGCGATGGATGCGGGCGTGGCGGCCGCGGCATCTCAGGCGAACGTGAAGGCCTACCGCTGGGTCCAGTCGTACCCGGAGCGGTGGGGGGTCTCCAATCTTGTGGCGTTCCAGTCGGGTCTGGGGTTCTACGGCACGGCGGAGAACCCGTTCCTGCTCGGCAAAGTCGCGATGGAGGTTCAGGGACCGTGGCTGGCCAACATGGTCAACGCATTCCGACGGGACCTTGATTACGGCGTGGCCTCGATGCCCGTTGGCGACGACAACCTGCTCGCACGCGGCGATGTCGGGATGGTGGACGGTGATGTGCTGGTTGTGCCTCGGGGGGCGAAGGACCCCGAGGCGAGCATGGAGTTCATCGCCTTCACCCAGCGTCCGGAGAACATCGAACGGCTGAGCCTGGCCCACTGCAAGAACTCCCCGCTGGCGCGCAGTTCACCGGAGTTCCTGTCGCGCCATCCCAACCGCCACGTCGCGGTGCACGATGCCATCGCCAAGAGCCCCGGCGCCTTCTGCTTCCCGTACACGCGGGCATGGCCGGAGTACGTCGCGCAGTTCAACAGCGCCATGGAGCGAATGTGGCGCCTGCAGTCCCCCGCTGATGTGGCGCTCGCGGATGTGCAGCGACGCGCCCAGGAGGCGATCGAGAGGGTCGCATCGATGCGCCGCATCCGCGCCGGGATGGAGAGCGCGACGTGAAGCGCACCCTGACCGGCCTCGCCTGGGTCTCGCCCTGGCTGGTGGGGTTCATCGCGTTCATGGCCCTGCCGATCGCGATGAGCGTGTACTACTCGTTCACCGACTACACGCTGCTCGAGGACCCGGTGTGGATCGGCGCAGGAAACTACCGCCGCCTGGCCGCGGACCCGGTGTTCTGGATCGTGCTGAAGAACACGGTGATCTTCGCCGCGATCACGATCCCCGCGATCACGGTGCTGGCCCTGGGTGTCGCCGGGCTCATGAACATGAAGGTGCGGGGCGTCGGGGTGTTCCGGACGGCGGTCTACATCCCGTTCCTGGTCCCGACCGTCGCCAGCGCAATGATCTGGCTGTGGCTCTACAACAGCGAGCTGGGTCTGGTGAACCAATCGCTTCGGGCCGTTGGGCTCCCGGGACCAAACTGGCTCGGCGACCGAGCGTGGGCGATGCCCGCGATCATTCTCATGAACCTGTGGATCATCCTCGGGCCGCCGGTGACGATCTATATCGCGGCGATGCAGGATGTCCCGCGGGCGGTGCTGGAGGCGGCCGCCCTGGACGGCATGGGGCCGATCCGCCGCTTCATGCACGTCACGCTGCCCATGATCTCGCCGCTGATCCTGTTCAACGTGATCACCACGGCGATCAACTCGTGGCAGGTCTTCGCCGTGCCGTACATCATGACGGAGGGCGGCCCGGACCGAGCGACATACTTCTACACCATGTACCTCTACGACAGCGCATTCACGTTCCAGCAGATGGGCTACGCCAGCGCCATGGCGTGGGTGCTGTTCCTGCTGATCCTGGGAATGACCGGGCTGCTGTTCCTGGCGGCACGCCGGGTGGTCTTCGAGCGGGGGGGCGGCTGATGTCGATCGGCGCGAGGGGCCTCGGCCGGCACGCGGCGCTGCTCACGCTTGTGGGCGTGGCACTGCTGTGCGTCGCGCCGCTGGTGTGGATGGTGTCCACATCGCTCAAGCCCTCGGACCAGACGATGCAGACGACGCCGACCCTCCTGCCCCGCCCGGTGTCGCAGACCCCGCGGTTCGCCGCCGAGAACTACAGCGCCGTCTGGACCGACGAAACCGTCAACTTCCCCCTCTACCTGCGCAACACACTGGTCATCGCGATCCTGGGAACGATCGGCATGACGCTGTCGAGCGCGATCGCGGCCTATGGCTTCGCGCGGGTGTCGTGGCGGGGCCGGGGTCCGCTGTTCGTGGTGCTGCTGGCGACCATGATGGTGCCCTTCCCCGTACTGATGACGACGCTCTACATCATCTTCGCCAAGATCGGCTGGATCGGGACCTTCCGCCCCTTGTGGGTTCCGGCGTTCTTCGGCGGGGCCTTCAGCATCTTCCTGCTGCGTCAGTTCTTCCGAGGGCTGCCCACGGAGCTCGACGAGGCGGCCCGAATCGACGGCTGCTCGCACTGGGGGATCTTCTGGCGTATCGCGATGCCGCTGAGCCGCCCCGCGCTGGCCGTCGTCGCCATCCTGCACTTCACATACACGTGGACCGACTTCATCGGGCCGCTGATTTATCTGACGCACCGCGATCAGTTCACGCTGTCGCTGGGCCTCCAGATGTTCCAGAGCAAGGCGGGCAACACCCCCTGGAACCACCTGATGGCCGCCAGCGTGATGGTGGTCGCCCCGGTCCTGATCCTGTTCTTTCTCGCTCAGCGGACGTTCGTCGAGGGGGTTTCGATGGAGGGGCTGAAGGAATAGACGGGCGGCCGCCCACGCCCGAGAAAAGACTCGCCAAGTTAAGCGTTTCACCTCCGGGAATCCGGTTGACCGGAGGGGTTCTGAGCCCTCAAATGTAAGCGGTTACGGTCCGGGGCCGCTTTGGCCGATACGCATGGGCACGATCGTGGGACTGGAGGCAGAGATGAAGTGCATCGTTCTGACGGCGCTGGCGGGGTCACTCTTTGGCTTGGC
>SXGQ01889321.1_pt1 | contig 18522 bp, 21 predicted proteins | sample 3178371 | NCBI WGS metagenome assembly SXGQ01 (sample SAMN11356859, study PRJNA531348) | freshwater metagenome | isolation source: freshwater sample F1-20 | place: China: Fuxian Lake, Yuxi | collected 2017-12-25 | reverse complement strand
GGCTCTTGGCCTCAATGATGCGGTTCTCAATCTGGTCACTCATGCCAATTCCGTGGCGACCACCGACTGCGTTGGCAAAATGCACAAGATCTACCTGAGTCGCGAATCCTTGTCCATTGATGCTGACTGGGTATCCCTCATGAAAAGCAATCGTGACGTCTTCTGCGTCGATGTGCACACTGTCGTTCCAATGAGGCACGCCCATGATGGGTTCGACAATTTCAAGGCTTGCAGAAAGCTCCTCAAGAAGTTTTGCTTCGTGCGTTGCACCCCAGATATTGGAGTCAGTGCTGTAGGCCTTTTCTGCAGTTGCACGATAGGGAAGTTGATGAGCCACCAAAAAATTGCTCATTTCAGTTCGGCCACCAAGTTCGGCAACAAATTGTTCGTCAAGCCACGGTTTGTAAATGCGCAAGGCTGGATTGACCATCAGGCCGTACCGATAAAAACGCTCAATGTCGTTTCCTTTGTATGTACTTCCGTCCCCCCAAACATCAACGCTGTCTTCTTGCATTGCGCGCACTAGGAGAGTCCCGGTCACCGCACGACCAAGAGGTGTCGTGTTGAAATATGTTCGGCCAGCAGTTGAGATGTGGAATGCCCCGCACTGCAATGCAACCAAGCCTTCGTTAACTAATTCGGTTCGACAATCAATCAATCGCGCAATGTCTGCACCGTATTGACGCGCACGTTCCGGGATGCCCGCAAGATCTGGTTCGTCAGGTTGCCCTAGGTCGGCGGTATAACAACACGGCAAGGCTCCTCGTTGGCGCATCCATGCAACAGCAGCAGAGGTGTCAAGACCACCAGAGAATGCAATACCGACGCGTTCGCCCACGGGGAGAGATGAGAGCACTTTGGACATGGTTCTAACGGTACCTAGTGAAGGAAGCCAGACTGTGGTCTATTAAGGGGTTCTCTCATGTATCCCAGCAAAGGTGGCGATAGAGCCAAGCAGGGCAGCAGTCGCAACGATGATTTGAGCCAAGGCGATGCCAATGGTGGCATCAATATCGGTGACGGCAAAGATTCCGAGAAGCAAACTAGAGAGGATTCCCACTAATGGTGCAACCGAGTGTGAGCCTAAATATGCCAAAGCCGTTCCAACAATAACAATTATCAAGATCGCAGGAGCATAAAAAGGAGCAGGATCGGAGGCTGGTCCGAGCCACCATGGTGGCCGGCTAATTGTGCGAGATGAAATAGCGATGGCAATCACGGCGAGCAAGGTCGCAATCCATGTGACAGCCCCCACAACAGCCCAACCCGAGGAAAGGGTCTTGCGCCAATTTTTGATTGCTTGATTCACGATAAAGACCGTACAGCATGATTTATAGATGGCTACTAATGTCTTGATCATGGATTACGCCAAATTCTCCAAATTATCGGTGTTTTTCCCGATGTGGAATGAAGAAAATTATCTTGTGCGGGCTCTTGATGCCGCCCGTGAGGAATGCCAAGAGCTGATTAAAGAAGGCGACATCGCTGACTACGAACTGATTATCATCAATGATGCGTCAACTGACCGCACGGGCGAGCTCGCTAATGCCGCCGCCGCCGCCGACCAGCATGTCCGAGTCGTGCACCACACCCAAAACCGCAAGCTGGGTGGATCAATGAAGTCTGGTTATGCCGCTGCCACAGGTGATCTTGTGCTTTACACAGATGCCGACCTCCCATTTGACATGCATGATGTTCACAAAGCCATTCGACTGTTGCGATATTACGACGCAGATGTGGTCAGCGCCTATCGTTTTGATCGCACCGGAGAAGGATATATACGCACGGTGTACTCGGCGCTTTACAACTTATTGGTGCGTGTGTTGTTTGGCACACGGATTCGTGACATTAATTTTGCTTTTAAATTATGCCGCAGGAGTATTTTTGAACACATCGAACTCAAGAGCGAAGGATCGTTTATCGATGCTGAACTTATCGTCCGTGCCCAAAAGTTGGGCTATACCGTCGTTCAATTTGGAGTCGATTATTTTCCGCGCACAAGGGGGGTTTCAACGCTCAGTTCACCCGCGGTGATTCGCAAGATTCTTGGAGAGGCCCGCGCCTTGCGCAAGGAAATCCGGAATATTTCACCTGTTCGGTAGTGCACTGGACTCTTGGAAATAATTCTTGATAGCGTTTTATCGCTGTGAACCCATCAGATGACACTGTTTCTACCGATGACCAAAACCTATTGACGCCGAACGGGGGCTCATCATGGATCGTTCAATGGCGGTCTTCTTTGATTGCTCTTGCCGTTTTGGCGATCGTTGCTGGCATTATCGCTTTCTCACGTTCACCCGAGGCTTCAATTTCAACGACAACCGTGCCTGCATCAACAAGCACTGTCTCTGCTCCTGATGTCACCAATTTTGAACTTACGCGCACTCTGAAGAAAGGGATGCGGGGTAATGATGTACGTCGTGTGCAACAACGACTTAAAGATCTGCATTTCGATCCAGGCCCAATCGATGGGGTTTACGGGGGTGACACGATTACTGCTATCTGGGCTTATCAGGCAATCGTCATGAAGATGACGCGGGACACAATCACCGATTTTGTCGCGCCAGTGCTGTGGGACTCGATGCGTGGGGCAGTCGTGATTACTCCGCGCAGAACCAAAACATCACCGACTCATGTTGAGATTTATTTGCCCGAACAAGTAATGGTGGTTTTTAAGAACGGTGAAGCGATATTAGTTACACACATTTCCTCGGGTTCAAATCTGGACTGGTGCGAAGAAGTTGTTATCGATCCGGGAGAAGAGGGAAACACAGGTGTCGGGCGAATCACCGCTGGTGCATGTGGAAAATCAATCACACCCGGCGGCGTGTACGCTTTTTATATGCGCAAAAGTGGTTTGCGCGAGAGTCAACTCGGAACCATGTGGAATCCTGTTTATTTCAATTACGGCATCGCAATCCATGGGGCTATGCAGGTGCCCAAGTATCCGGCATCTCATGGATGTATTCGCATTCCTATATATATTTCGGAGTATTTTCCAGCAATGGTGCAATACAGCGACAGGGTCTTTGTATTTGATGGCGTCAAAGAACCAGAAGCCTATGGATCGCCCGCACCCTACTTCAATCGTCCATGGCCCGAATACACCACGACAACATCTTCAACATCAAGCACATCTACAACATCTACAACATCTACAACAATTGCACCGCCACCTGTGAAAAACCCTACTTCCACAGTTGCAAGTACTGTCCCTCCTATTGGTTAATTATCCTGGCCATCAATAAACATGATCGGAACACCAAGAGCCTCTTCAAGAAGTTGTTGTCGTTCGCGTGCTGCGTAGATATTCATTTCAAGTGCATCTGCTTGGGGCAGCAAAGTGTTGATCGTAATATCAACAAAACTCTTCTGAATTTCGACCTCAAGATGTGTCACGCGTCCATCGTGTGATCGATCAAGGCCAATGGCGATGCGCAGAATGCCAGCCAAAAAGCGTATAAGTTGCTGTTCGGTCTCTAAGAGGCGCGCGAATTCGTTGTGCGCAGGCTTGGGGTGGCTTTTGCGGTGATAGCGAGCAATGAGTGCAATTAGTTCGATCTCGTGATCGGTAAATCCGACGAGATCTGAGTTTCGAATCACATAGTAGGAGTGCAGATGGTGTTTGCTGTGCGAGATGATTAATCCAACATTGGAGAGCAATGCCGCCGCTTCTAAAAGTACACGCCACTCAGGACTGAATTTATACTCCTGTTCGAGTGAGTCATAGAGCTCGAGCGCCAAGCGCGCTACATTTTTGCTGTGCTCGACATCATCGTCGCAGCGTTCGACCAGTGTCATCACACTGTTGAGGGAAACTTGACGCAGATGTTGATGATCCGAATGTTCAGTCCGTTGCAGGGTGTCAAGAATGATTCCTTCCCGCAAGGCAAAATCACTGAAAACGAGTTTTTCTAGTTTGAACTCGTGAGTTATCGTCTCCAAAATAAGCGCGCCAGCCAGAATAATGTCGGCCCGCGAAGCATCGACACCCCGCAGTTGACGCCGAGTTTGGACTGTTGGGGATTGGACTAACAGGTCTACCGCAATCTTTAGCTCCTTAGCTGTGAATTCGAATCCGTTCAAGGATTTTGGATCAGGTTTAGATTCAGAATCACCTCTCATAATGCGCACCATGTTTGCCAATGCTTCTGCCGTTCCGGATGAAACAACTGCAATTTGAGGGGCAAGCCCAACTATTTCCTTGCTCGATGGAGACAAAGTTGAATGCAAAAATTTACGACATGCAGATGTCGCGGAGGGGTGCAATGACAATGAAGAGAAGAATCGACTTGTCAGACGGATTGCGCCAAGTTTGAAACTACGGACGAAATGTTGCGTGAGGCCGTTGGCGATGACGACTTCTGTGCTCCCACCGCCGATATCAATAATTATAGAACGCTTGTCCATAAGTGGAATTGCTTGCATAACCCCCAAATGAATTAGCCGAGCCTCTTCAACACCTGAAATCACCTCCACAACAATGGAGGCTTCTTTTAGGGCACGATTGATGAAGACATCGGCATTGGTGGCCTCTCGCACTGCACTTGTTGCAATGGCACGTAACTCGGCGCCGTGGGTGTCTACCACCTGTCTCATCTTGCGAAGTGCATTGATGCCCCGTTCGATTGCCTCGGGGCTAAGAAATTTCATGTCACCCGAGCCCTCACCGAGTCGCACCATCTCTTTTTCTCGGGTTATTACTTCGAATCCCGAATGAGTTGCGCGAGCAATCACAAGGTGAAAGCTGTTCGTTCCAATGTCAAGGGCACCAATCACAGATGATGATTTGGTCACGAGATCGAGAGTATCCGATTGAGTTCGACGACTTCAGTTGTCTGAGCCTTTATCATCGCGCCGGCAAGTTTGACCACTTCACTATTTTTCCCATTAGCGGCAGCATATTGAGCCATGTGAAGACCCCCGGTGTGGTGGGTGATCATCAGTTGGGCAAATAACTTGTCGGCAGCAACTCCACTTGATTGTCGTAATTGTTGCAGTTGTTCGTCGGTCGCTAATCCATGCATTTTTTCAAGTTGCACTGGCTCATTCATCCATGTCATCGCCTGCTCTGACTCATTAACCTCTGATTCCCCGAACATTCGGAGTAGTTGCACCATGCGTCCTGATTCAAAAGATTGGGCAAATTGAATTTCGCGAGCAATTGTTCTCCCGACTGCACTGCCGTCCTCCCAGATGTCAAGGTATACAGAGGCCATTGCGACTGCTTGCTCGTGATGAATACGCATATCCTGCAAAAAGCCGGTATCGACATTATTGTGCTGGATACGGCCATTGCGACTGCCCTCGGAATAGCCGACTGAAAAGACCAAAAAAGCCACAGCAATGACGCCGATGAATATACTGGCGGGGTTTTTCCACCACGGCAATAGAGCGGCTTCGGACCCATGGTTCATCCAAAACACGGTAGTAGTCTGTTGCCCATGACGACCACCTCTTCCTCGGTACTTGTTGATGCAGTTGGAATTCAATCCCTGCGCTCACGTGCAATTTCTCGAGATGTCATTCTTGTTGTTGGATTCGCCCTTTTTACGGCGTTGGCTGCGCAGATAACGATTGGTTTAGGCTTCACGCCTGTGCCAATTACGGGACAGACCTTTGCCGTGTTGGTCAGCGGGAGCGTTCTGGGGTGGCGACGTGGTGCTCTTTCACAGGGTGTGTACTGGGGAATGGGGCTTGTAGGGCTGCCTTTTTATTCTGGTGGAGATGGTGGTTGGTCAGCGGGAACAGGATCAACGATGGGCTATCTAGTGGGTTTCATCGCAGCGGCTGCGCTGATTGGCTATTTGTCCGAGAGACGAGGTGATCGCAACTATGCATCATCTTTTTCGGCGATGGCAATGGGAACAGTCGTGATCTATGCCTTTGGCGCGGGATGGCTTGCCCATAACCTACAAATCCCTATCGCAACCGGAGATGTCAATGCGATTGGCTACGGTGTGACACCTTTTTTGATTGGAGATTTGCTGAAGATGCTCGTTGCTGGTGCAGTTGCCCCAGTCGCCTGGGCAGTTATTGATCGTGAAAAAAAGTAAGGCACTGATGATGGAAGAACAAACTAATCCGCGTCAAGAATGGGAAGCAGCTTTTGCTGATAGCAAAGTTCGTGACGAACCATTCACCACGATGTCGGGAATCGCCACTGATCCCGTCTACGGACCAGATGATGCGGAGCATCCTGGCGTTTATCCATACACTCGGGGCCCTTATGCTTCGATGTATCGATCCAAACTTTGGACAATGCGCATGTTCGCTGGCTTTGGTACTGCTCAAGATACGAATTGGCGGTTCAAAGAAATAATTCGTGCTGGTGGCGATGGGCTTTCAACTGCTTTTGATATGCCAACCCTGCTTGGGCTTGACTCCGATCATGAGATGAGTGATGGAGAAGTCGGTAGATGTGGTGTTGCCATCGACACCATGGCAGACATGGAAGATTTGTACGCTGGAATTGATCTTTCTGCGATTACAACATCAATGACCATCAACTCTCCTGCCGCGGTGATTTTTGCCATGTTTGTTGCCCAAGCAGAGCGAGCAGGGGTGCCCCGCGAAAAGTTAGGCGGGACACTTCAAAACGACATCTTGAAGGAGTATCAGGCGCAGAAGGAATTCGTTTTTCCTCCCCGTCACAGTATGCGTTTGGTGCGTGACACGATTGCATTTGCAACAAATGAAATGCCGCGGTGGCATTCAATTTCAATTTCTGGATACCACATCCGTGAGGCGGGTGCGACCGCTGCCGAGGAATTGGCATTTACATTGGCCAATGGCTTTGCCTATATCGAGCTCGCAATGCAGGCTGGATTACCCATTGATTCTTTTGCGCCACGGCTTTCTTTTTTCTTCAATGCACACATTGATTTTTTCGAAGAAATCGCCAAGTACCGTGCGGCACGCAGAATTTGGGCTCGCTGGACCAAAGAACGTTATGGCGCTGAGTCCGAACGCTCGATGCAATTGCGTTTTCATACTCAAACGGCGGGTGTTTCACTGACTGCCCAGCAGCCAGAGGTCAATATCGTGCGAACTGCAATCGAAGCATTGGCCGGAGTTCTGGGCGGTACACAGAGTCTGCATACAAACTCAATGGATGAAGCGCTTGCATTGCCGACTGAGAAGGCCGCGCGGATTGCGTTGCGCACGCAGCAAGTTTTGGCTTATGAAACAAACGTAACCAATGTGGCGGATCCGCTTGGCGGCTCTTGGTTCGTGGAGTCTTTGACAGACGAGATGGAGCGTCAGGCAGAAGAAATTTTTGCCAAGATTGACACGATGGGTGCTGGCTCAATGCTTGAGGGTGTAATTCAAGGCATCGAAGAGAACTGGTTTCAGGGACGTATTGCTGATTCTGCATACATCCAAGAAAAGATGCTGAATGCCGGTGATCGCACTGTGGTTGGTGTGACGCGTTTCCTTGAAGGCAACGACGAGGCAAGCATTGACGTACTGCAAATCACAAATGAAGATGAGGCTCGCCAACACAAACGTCTTCAATCGGTGAAGTCGTCACGAGATGACAGTGCAGTTCAAAACGCTCTTGATCACCTGCGTGCGGTTGCATCCGATCCGGAACTTAATGTCATGCCAGCGCTGATCGCCGCCGTAACGGTGTACGCAACTCTTGGCGAGGTTATGAATACATTGGGGTCGGTATTTGGAAAACACGTGGAAGTGCCAACAATTTAAATGTCAGCCCAGTGGCAAGTCGTAGAGAAAATTGCCCGAGACGAGTCAAACCTTTCGCTTCGTCATTTATTTGCTGGTGACCCAGAGCGGGGGCAGAAGTTTTCTTTATTCTGCAATGACATATTTTTCGACTTCTCAAAACAACTTGTGTCCGAGAATGGTCTCAAAGCATTGGTGGGGCTTGCTAGTTCGGCAGGGGTGCAAGAGCGCTTCCAAGAAATGTTTAATGGTGCAGAACTAAATGTCACGGAGCATCGCTCGGTCGGACACGTACATCTTCGGTCAGAGGGCGATTCATCAATGGCCGTGGCGGCAAGAGAGCAAACTGAGCGGGCCATTGAGTTGGCAGAGGCAATTCGCGCTGCCCGAATAGTCGGCTTTGGTGGGCATGCATTTTCGGCGATTGTAAGCATCGGCATCGGTGGTTCTGATCTTGGCAATGTCCTCGTTGCTGATGCGCTTGAAGGTTGGTGCAACGGGCCTCGTTGCTATTTCGTTTCAAGTATTGATCCCACGCATTTAGACACTGTGCTTACCCGAAATAATCTGTCACCAGAGTCCACATTATTTGTGGTGGCTTCAAAAACCTTCACAACTTCGGAAACAATGCACATTGCGAATCGCGCGAGGGATTGGATAAGTGACTCGCTCGGCATCAAAGCCGTACCCCAGCATTTTGTTGCAACAACGGCTGCGCCCAAAGTTGCCGCGGAATGGGGGATCGCAAATGACCGTATTTTGGAATTCTTTGACTGGGTAGGTGGGCGCTTCTCGGTTAGTTCAGTGATTGGTTTCCCGGTAATTGTTTCCTGTGGTGGTGAAGTTTTCCGAGAATTTTTGCGTGGGATGGCAGTCACTGATCGGTATGTGCTGACGACACCCTTGGCACAAAATGCCCCCGTTATTCACGCACTGCTTGGGGTGTGGAATAGTTCAATGCGCAACCACTCCTCGCTCGCAGTAATACCCTACAGTCACGGGTTGCGGCGTTTCCCTGCTTTTTTGCAACAACTACAGACTGAAAGCAACGGCAAAAGTGTCACTGTTGATGGGCATCAAGTTCCTTATCCAACGTCTCCTGCGGTGTGGGGTGAGCCAGGCCCTGCTGCGCAGCATTCGTTTTTTCAGATGTTGCATCAGGGAACAAATAAAATCTGCACAGATTTCATCGCCGTCAAGCGCACTTCAAAGATTGATGAAAATGGGCAGCGATTATTGTTTGCAAGCATGCTGGCGCAGTCCGCCGCCCTTGCATTCGGCAAGACGAAACAAGAAGTTGCCGCTGACGGTGTATCAGAATCGCTCGTAGGTCATCGCGTGTTAGGAGGCAATAAACCAAATTCGTGCATCGTGATGCCAGTCTTGAATGCTTTCACGCTGGGACAACTGATTGCTTTTTACGAACATAGTGTTGCCGTTCAGGGGTGGATCTGGAACATCAATAGTTTTGATCAGTGGGGAGTCGAACTAGGCAAAGTGTTAACTGCCAAGATTGAGCCGGTACTGATGGGCAAACAGAGTGCCGAGGTTGACTCGAGCACGGCGATGCTGGCTGACTGGTATCTCCAGCAGGGCTGATTGAACGAGTAGCAGCACACCGATTCAGATGGCAGACTGCAGGGCGGGAGACATCAATGGCACAACGGATTTTGGTAGCAAAGGTCGGGCTTGACGGGCACGACAGAGGGGTCAAAGTGGTTGCCCGCATGCTGCGTGATGCTGGATTTGAAGTTATTTATACTGGTCTTTTTCAGACACCCGACACAGTGGCTGCTGCTGCAATAGATGAAGATGTTGATGCGATTGGTTTGTCTATGTTGTCGGGGGCGCATATGACCCTTGCTCCCCGCGTGGTGCAGAAGTTGCGTGATCGCGGAGCCGATATCCCGGTGATTGTTGGTGGCATAATCCCGGTGTCTGATGTCCCAAAATTGCGTGAAGCAGGCGTGGCAGGCGTGATCACGGCTGGCTCGACAGCCCAAGAAGTGATCACGATGGTTCACTTAGTAATTGATCAGCACGTCTCTCGGGAGCGCGGCTAGCGCCTAACCTAACCACTCATGGTCAAGTCAAAGCCGCAAGATCCAGCCGAGCGAATGCTCAACCTTTTGGCATTATTGGGCAATACCTCTTTGCCCCAAACACTAGAGCAAATCATGAATCAAATGGGCGCCGAATATGGGAACACTGCTGAGGGACGTCGCACTTCATTTGAGCGAGATAAAGCGGCGTTGCGCGAAATGGGTGTGCCGATTTCCAATGTCGTTTTGAGCGGAGATGGGGCAGGCAAGACAGGGTATTTTTTGGATAAAAAAGGATATGGAGAACTTGCATCGCAACTAACGGCCGACGAGATCAATGCCTTGCAAGAGGCTGCCGCGATGGTCCAAATTGACACCGAGTGGGGTCGGCGAGCGGTGGTTCGCCTCGGGGGAGTGATTGACGACGATGCGGGTTTTGCAACAGTGCATCTTGAGTCAGGCTCTGCTGAGTTGCCAGAACTGTGGCGAGCGTCCAACGAATGTCGTGTCGTGTCGATGAAATACAACAGCAAGGAGCGCACCGTTCACCCTTACGGATTGCTTTCCCGTGATGGTTATTGGTATTTGGGTGCGTACGACCTTTCTCGTCAAGAAGAAGTCGTATTCCGAGTTGATCGCATTCAAGGCAGCATTGTTGTCGGATCAACACCGAATGCATTCGTGCGTCGAGTTGACTACAGACTTGCCGACGCCATGCCAATTGATGCCAAGTTGTTTGATGGTGCTTTTGAGCAAGCAATAGTGCGTATTGACAAGGTTCTTGCGGTTACGGTAGCGCGAGAAGTCGGCAGCTCGGGAGTTGTGATGAAGTATCCAAATGGCGATATCGAGGTCAAAGTTTCATGCGCCAATCGTGTTGCTTTTCGTGCTTGGTTGTTTGCCATGGTCGATCGCGCAGAGGTGATCTCACCCCCCAATATTCGACAAGAAGTTATTGGCTGGTTGACTGAAATTGCAACGAGTACGCAATGAGGGGTAGAAACAGATGGAGACGGCCAATCCGCAAGCGCGGTCCAAGGTCGGCAAAAGAACGGGTGCAGAATGCATTGCACATAATGCCATGGGTAATGGAGCGCGGTGGCTCTACCGTGCAAGAGATTGCTCAACAGTTTGGCCTATCAGAAGAAGAAGTTTTTGAAGATATGAAAACAGCAATGGTCTGTGGCGTCCCCCCGTATGGTGGCGCCGACATGATTAACGTTGTTGTATTTGACGATGGAACCGTTGATGCGCGTCCGTCGCAAGCCTTTGATCGAACCCTTGAATTGACCTATGTAGAGATTTTTGGTCTCAGTGTTCTAGCCGATGCGGCGGCTCAGTTACCGGGAATGAAACGTGACAAGCGACTTGCATCGGCAATTTTAAAACTACGAGATTTTTTGGGTGGGGATGTGGTGGATGTGGAAACAGAGCAAGCCACGTATTTAGACATTGTTTGGGAGGCAGCCCAAAAAGGGCAAAAAGTAGAGATTGAATATTTGTCGCCAAGTAAAGATGTTGCCACCCGACGAACAATCATCCCGCGGACAGTGTTCAGTGATGCGGGACATTGGTACACATCGGCCGACGATGATTTGAGTAATGAATTACGGACGTTTCGGATCGATCGAATCCAAGATCTGCGGGTGACAGGTGAGACTGTCGAAGTTGTCGCCACGACAGTTTCAATTCCGCGCTGGTTTCCTGACGATGGAACGCTTCCAGTCGTAAGGGCGCATTTGAAAGCTGCTGCAGCGTGGGTGGTGGAGTCTTATCCATGTCGTGATGTAACAGAAAATGACGATGGTTCATTCGATATTTCGATTGTGGCCAACAGTCCGCATTGGCTTGGCCGATTGGCTCTCCGTGCTGGCTCAAACATTCAGATAACTCAACCTGCTGAGTTTAAAGATATTGCCCAACGCACTGCTCAAGCCGTATTGAGTCGCTACTTGGACACTTCTTCTTCCGTCGGCTGATTTTGACGTTGGCGAGCCTCAGCAAGCAAAACTACGAGTAGTTCAGCAGTTGCCTTGGCGTCTGCAAGCGCGTTGTGTGCGATGGCTCGTGAAATACCGTACTTCTCGAGAAGGTTGGTGAGGGTATGAGAATATTCTTTTTTGGGGTCAAGGTCACGAGATAAAGAAAGTGTGTCAACGTAATCGGTGATGATCCAGGGCTGTCCGATGCGAGTTGATTCAGCATGTAAAAATCCCAGATCAAAACGCGCATTGTGGGCCGTAAAAATCGAGTTTTGGCTGATTTTTCTGAGGCGGCGCATTGCTAGCCCGAGCGGCATCCCATTGCGAACGTCGTCTTCACTGATGCCGTGCACATGTTCAGCCCCATGTGTATATTCACTCGGCTGTTCGGGTGTCACAATCGTTTCAAATGAATCAAGGACGCGTCCGTTGGCATCAATGACTACTGCTGCCATTTGTAAAATCCTGTCAGTCGACGGACTCAGGCCAGTCGTTTCAAAGTCAATGACCGCAAATGACTGATGGGTAAAAACATCAGTGAATCCAAGGCTGTTGGAGATTGCTGGAGATGACTCAGTTGCGGTTGGCTCGCTTGAAGGCTGTTGCATAATTTTCAGCGTAGACAGGGGGTGACACGCAGATTGAATCTACGCCCCTCCACCAAGCTGATCTCTAAAAGTTGGCTGGTCGAAATAGTCACGCCATAAAGTTATTTTGCCTTTGCGCACTTCAAATATTCCGCACACGGGAATTTCAATCCACCGCCCACCCATTTGAAATCTGTCTGTCCTTTCATTAAAGACAATGCCAGATTCCACGGATCCGGTTTCAACCTGCCGATGAATATCCCAAACGATTGAAGTGCATCCACCCAGGAAGGGACCCAGGCTCGCCCCTATCCCTTCAGGCCCAAAAACCTTCCCCATTGGAACATTGTCATATTCGCAATCACTAGAAACCATCGCGCACGCTGCCTCGACCTGATTGGCAACGAGTAAATCAATGAAGGTTTGTACTAGTGCGCCAGGGGAGTCACTCAATTGCATGGCTCCAGTGTGCCACGCGATGGTCAAGCAATCCGAGGTAGACGAGTACGGATCCCAATCGGCGCAGCAACCGTAAATCCAGCGAGATGACGATCTTCTTCGTTCTCGCCACCCCAATAACCGTATTCACGATTTTGACGAGCAGATTCTCTACATTCCATGGCGACTGGACATTTGGAGCACAGTTGATTAGCGCGTGCTTCCCTGCGAGTTCGCGCCTGAGGCCTCTCCGCCCGAGGAGCAAAAAACAGGTGAGTCTTGCCGTGACATAATGCTTCAGCGGTCCAGGAACGAGCAACAATAACTGTTGTCAATTCAATGGTTTCGTCAAAATCGAGAACCTCTGATTGCATACCGTTTTTCCTCCGCAGGATTTAAAGATTGGACTGCTATGTCAACAACACTGATAGTAGTGAGTTTTGTAACGAAACGCAAGTATTTTAGCACTAAAACTGAATAAAAGTCAGAAAGCCTTATTTCATATGGGTCTTATCAAATTAATTAGGGTTGAACTAGAGCAATTCAGCAGCCAAACTGGCTACTTCGCTGCGTTCACAAGCAGTGAGGGTGATGTGGCCGAAACAGCGCTGGTTCCCAAAGGCATGAATAAGGACGGCAAGGGCGTTGTTTGATTCACCCATGTAGGGCACGTCTATTTGACTGGTGTCGCCGGTGAAAATGACTTTTGTTCCCTCACCGATACGCGTCAAGATTGTTTTTAGAGTTGTTGGTTCTAAATTTTGAGCTTCGTCGACAACCACAATTTGTCTGTGCAATGATCTCCCTCTTAAAAAAGTTACAGACTCAAGTGAGAGTTGATTGCGCGTTGTTAGATCTTCAATTAGTCGTCGAGCATCGTTGCTAGATCTTTGATCAGTCAATGCCACGATTGCGTCATGAATGGCTGACATCCACGGATCAAGTTTTTCATCTAAACCACCTGGCAGAAAACCAACGTCAGCACGCCCCACGGGCACAAGCGGTCGGTAGACCGCAAGTTTTTCATAGCGCCTATGTTCAACAACTTGTTCCAAGCCAGCGGCAATCGCCATCACAGTTTTTCCTGTACCGGCGCGTCCGTCTAGTGCCAACACGCTGACCTCTGGATCCATCAACAGATCAAGGGCGAAACGTTGTTCTTTGGACCGTGCTCGCAACCCCCAGGGTTCTGCACAGGACACGGAAAGCACGGTCAGATATTCATTGGTGCGTCGCGTCAAAGCTGATTGTGAGCCGGCCCGCACAACGGCGAACTCATTTTGAAAAAGATTGTCTGCACCAGGCACGATGTCCGTTGGAATGGAACCGTCAGAGTACAGCCGATCAATGCACTCAGCAGTCGTTTCAATTGTTACCCAACCAACGGGACGGGTCGAAACACTGCGGCCTGTTGGAAGGTGCTCTTCTGCCGTTAAGCCGAGGTGGGCGGCTTTGATTCGCAGACCAGCATCATTGGAAATAATGCGTGTTGGAGCATGGTCTGCCTGACCAAGGGCCGCTCCAATAATGCGATTATCAGGAATTTCTGGGTCGAGACCGAACTCAATTAGTCGATGGCGTTGAATGCCGTTGACTTCGATATGAACTGTTCCCCCCAGTACGTCAGATTCGACTGGAACAGGAAGATGAATCGACCCACCAGCACGACGGCGCATTTCCTCAATTGCCCGCAAAGCAGTTCGTGCCGCACGTCCAACATCGTCCATGCGTGATTTCAATCCATCTAGCTCTTCCACGACAGTTAGTGGGATGACTACTTCACAGCCAGGGAATGCGCGCAGGCTTGAGGGATCAGCAACGAGAACTGAAGTGTCTAGAACTATGCGGGTCTTTTGAGCCGTGCCGGGAGCAACGGGAGGGTGATCGGGAACCAGAGAATCTGTAGGACCTCCCCCGAGAACATCAGTCACGTGTCCACCAGTTCATGTTCATTGGCGAATCACCAATGATTTGTTGAGAGATCCAAGATGTATTCAACGACCCCATATTTGTTGCCCTGCTGCCTCAGGTGGTGGATACGCGGTAGATATTCAGATAAATTTTTGGCGTCAAAAAATCAAAAAAAGTTCCTGAATGGGTTTGCGATGGACGAATTTCGACAAATTTGGGATTTTTTTTGAAAATATTTTAAAAAAAATTTTGTTGACCAACTACAAAATTCCCCCCCGCCTCATGACCGTTGCGTCGCTGTTCGGAGCAAGACAGTTGGAGTGCTATGAAAACAAGTATTTCGATCTAATTGCAATCCCTTCAAAAAAAATAATTTACAAAAACCCCAATAAATAACGGGTTATTTGACATGAAAGCAAAAACTAACCTGATTCCAGCAGCGGTTTGGGGCATTTTTTTAAAGCCTTCTCAGATGGCATTTTGGTGCCCGAAATGGCCAGTGACAGCCCTGATTTCCTTGCGGGGTCAAGGTGCGAGAGGACCACCAAATCGGCATAGTTGCAAATGCAACTATTTCAATGCTTGCATTTGTGCTCAAAACCTATTCAGATACTTAGGACACTCCGATTCGAGGAGGAATGGAAAAAATGACAAAAGCAGAGCTCATCGAAGAAGTTGCAAAGGCAGCGGATTGTTCCAAGGCAGATGCCGAAAGAACAATTGCGGCTTTCTTTGAACTGGTGGTTGCTTCTACCAAGAATGGCGGAAAGGTTGCTTGGCCGGGCTTTGGCTCGTTCAGCGCAACTCAACGCAAGGCGCGAACAGGCCGTAACCCTCAAACGGGTGCCACGGTTAACGTTCCTGCTTCAACTGCGATGAAGTTCTCAGCGAGCTCAACGCTCAAGGCTGAGCTAAACCCAAACCGTAAGTAAATCACTTACACAACGAGAGGAAACTCAAGTGGCAGCAAAAAAGAAGGCCCGTAAGAAGGCCCCAGCAAAGAAAAAAGCAGCAGCGAAGAAGGCTCCTGCAAAGCGCAAGAAAAAAGCAGCAGCGAAGAAGGCTCCTGCAAAGCGCCGTAAGAAAGCAGCAGCGAAGAAGGCTCCTGCAAAGCGCAAGAAAAAAGCAGCAGCGAAGAAGGCTCCTGCAAAGCGCCGTAAGAAAGCAGCAAAGAAGAAGTAGTTCTTCTTCACTGATTTCAACAAAGAACCAATCGGTTCAGAGTGTCAAGGAGCGGAGGGCGAAAGCCCTCCGTTTCTGCTTTTTGGTAACAAGTTTGAGGACAGAAGATTGTCCTTCAGAGACGATCCATGTAGTGAAAAATTTCCGCAGCAGCGAACGCATGAGGTGCGCCTAGGTCGGTCATGCGTTGCTGGATGCGTTGGCGAAATTGCTCTATTCCGGCGCTATCAATCGCCCTCATCGTGCTCTCAAATTGGCTCGCGTGTTTGAGTAAGGCATCAAGTTTGATGTCTACAAATGCCGACACGTCTTCGGCGTGATTCGCCTCATCGGCTTCCCAAAACAACAACGCATCTGGTCGATGATGCTGCACGCCAAGATTCAGAATCTGATGTCGCAAAAAATGTGGATCACGAGCAGCCACAATTGCGTCACAGGTATTGATGCCGGCATTGCGATGATCTGGATGCAGACGGTAACGCTTCCAAGGATCATGGGTAAAAACCACATTTGGTCTTATTTGTCGAATATGCAGACAAATTTGTTCAACAACGGCAGGTGAATGCATGAGTTCACCATCGGTATGGCCAAGAAACTTGACTGAACCCGTTCCGCCTAGTGCAAGTGCGGCGTTTTTTTGTTCGGTTTGGCGTTGCGCTACAAGTTCGATGATGTCAGCATCGGGGTTCCATGAGCCCTTTGAGCCGTCAGTAAGTACGAGGTGGTGAACAGTGGCACCCACAGATGACCATTTTGCCAGCGTTCCGCCGCATCCGAATTCGACATCATCTGGATGCGCTCCGATTGCAAGCACGATTTTTGGTATCGAGAGATTTGTCGTCCACGCATCAACTGTTTGCATTGGAGTTTGACCAGGGTCATTTGAGGTCATGCTCTTTTTTCCAATTCGACTAGATCATCTGCCGTGTCAAGATCAAGTGAGAGGTCGTCATCGTTAACAACGACATATTTGTACCGCAGTGCCGCAAGGATCTCTTGATGACGACTGAAACTTTGGGGTCCGTAGGCCGTAGTAAAGCGCATCACGGTTGGAAAACTCAAGACATTTGTCCCATCCCCATGGCGGTCTGGCACCAATGCGACATGTCCGTCCAGGACAAGATGCTCAAAAGTACTAGCAAGTGGCAGATCGCCATGCGCCACCACAACATGTTGCGCTCCATCGGCTATCGCCGCAGTCACCCCGGCAGCGACTGCAACATCAAGTCCAGGCGATGGACAGGACACCACGTTGGCACCCACTGATGTTGCCCAACTTGCAACATCGGTTGCATCACATACGACGTAGGTAGCCCAGTTGCCACCTGCGGTGATCACGATGCGCGCACAATCGCGGGCAAGCTGTTCGCGTTCTTTGGCACTGAGTACGTTAGTGAGACGGCCTTTGGCGATGCCAAATGATTTCATTGGAACAACAAGAGCCACTCGCATTCCATCAGCCTAGAGGGAGGCAGCAAGAGTGCTAGGACAGTTATCCTGAAGACATGACAAACACCACCGGTCTTCGTATTGGTGTGGTGGGAGCAGGGTCGTGGGGGACAACGGTTGCTTCACTGTGTGCGGCAAATACATCAGCCATCATGCTGTGGGCGAGACAACCTGATCTGGCAGCAAGCATTAATTTGGCGCATTGCAATCAGGTCTATTTGCCCGACATTGCGCTTCACCACGCAGTACGCGCATCTGCAGACTTAGCAGACGTTGTCGGAGGTGCCCAAGTAGTGATGATGGCGGTGCCATCGCATGGATTTCGTGATGTATTGCAACAAGCTGCCACGTTTATGGCGCCAGGAGTTCCCATCGTTAGTTTGACCAAAGGTCTTGAGCGCAAGACACTGCTACGCATGAGCCAAATTGTCAATGAAGTCACTCCGGGACATCCTGTTGCGGTGTTAACAGGGCCTAATTTGGCGTTTGAGATTGCTTCTGGTCAACCAGCAGCGTGCGTAGTGGCAATTGATGACCAAGGTGTTGCGGCCCAATTACAAGAAGTTCTCACTTCATCAACATTGCGTGTTTACACCAATCCTGATGTAGTTGGCTGCGAAATTGCTGGCGTTGTAAAAAATGTGATTGCGATTGCGGCGGGAATGGCTTTTGGAATGGGTTTTGGGGATAACTCAAGAGCGACGCTGATTACTCGTGGCTTGGCTGAAATGACGCGGCTAGCCATCGCTTTGGACGGAAAGGCCCTCACTCTGTCTGGACTTGCTGGCATGGGTGATTTGATTGCAACTTGTTCGTCAATGAAAAGTCGCAACACCACGGTCGGGTTGCGCTTGGGTCACGGGGAATCCATAGATGACATTTTGTCTTCAATGTCAATGGTTGCTGAAGGAGTAAGAAGTTCACCATCGGTTCTTGAACTTGCCAATCGTCACGGTGTGGAAATGCCAATTACTGAACAAGTTGTTGCAGTGTGTCGCGATGGTGTGACCGCTGCCGAGGCGCTAACGGCTCTGATGAATCGAACATTGAAATCAGAAATACTATGAGCGGTCATGCCCACGAAACGATTGGCGTACGAGGAAACAAGTGGAGGACCCAAGTCACCAACTGTGGGATGCTGATTCCGCGTGATGGTTCTGCCCCCATGTTGTGGCGTGTCGCTGCTGATGACCGTTGGTATGTGCCCGAAAACGAGTCGACACTGCGACAAAAGTGGTTAGC
>SXGQ01373599.1_pt1 | contig 18522 bp, 15 predicted proteins | sample 3178371 | NCBI WGS metagenome assembly SXGQ01 (sample SAMN11356859, study PRJNA531348) | freshwater metagenome | isolation source: freshwater sample F1-20 | place: China: Fuxian Lake, Yuxi | collected 2017-12-25 | reverse complement strand
TTGAAGTGCTCGGTAAGGATGGTGGCGCTTGCTTTGATTTCGTAGGCCTGCAGACTTCCACCTTGTTCTACCAGCAAATCCACTTCGTCGCCGTGATTGTCTCTCCAAAACCAAGGGCTTTCATCGCGAGAGCTGTGGTGCATTTGCTTGTGAAATTCCGCAACTAGCATGTTTTCAAACAAGGCTCCTTTTACGGGATTCGTAAGTAGCGTTTCCCTGGTTTTGATTTTCAGTAAGTAGGCCAAAAGTCCTGTGTCGTAGAAATAGAGCTTTGGAGTTTTGACTACCCGTTTGCTAAAATTTTTGTGGTAGGGATACAGCTGAAAGGTGATGTAACTAGACTCAAGCGCTGAGAGCCAGGACTTTGCTGTGGGCTGACTGATTCCGGCTTCATTCGCGAGGGAACTCATGTTCAAGAGCTGGCCCGCACGAGCAGCACATAGGCTTAGAAAATTTTTAAACAATCGCAACTCTTTCACCTCTATCAGCTCTGTCACATCACGGTTTACATAGGTCTGTACGTAATTGGAGTAGAAAACCGCTGGAGCGATTTTTCGGTCGTAGAGTGCCGGAAAGAAACCGTGAATCAATTGCTCCAAGGGGTCCTCAGCGAGCAAATGGGCTTCCTTTAGTTCTTGAATGTCTAGGGGAAGCAGCTTGAAGAGCGCAACTCGGCCGGCTAGACTTTGCGTGATTCGCTCCATCAAATGAAAATTTTGCGACCCAGACAAAATAAATCCTCCCATCCGATCGGGGCGGCTGTCCACCAAAGTTTGGAGGTAGGAAAACAAGGCAGGCGCCTGTTGCACTTCATCAAAGATCACTTGGTTATTGTATTCCGCTAGAAATCCATTGGGGTCCTTGAGTGCGAAGTCACGGGCGTCCGGATTTTCCAAACTGACATATCTGTAATCGGGGAAAAGGGTCTTGAGCAAGGTGGTCTTACCCGATTGCCTTGGCCCGGTCACGGCGAGTATCGGGTATTTAGTTTGGTATTCCCGTATTGCCTTGTGAATGTGTCTATTGATTACGTTCATGCACTACAAAGGAACGTATAATTTTGAAATTGTACAAGATTAACTTTGAAATTGTACAATATTAACTTTGAAATTGTACAGGTTAAATTTTGAAATTGTACAAGCAATTATCTAGGTTTTAGTACTTCAAAATTCTCAAAAACTGGTTTTTAAGGCTAAATTGGTTAATCTTCAGCGAGACTGCTGAGCCCAAGAATCTTCATCTAAGCAGGTGATTACCGTTTATCCTCCCAAGGCATGTAGACGACCTTCTTGGTTTGAAAAAAATTCTCTTTGAAATAATCTTCCAAGTGGTAGCAAACGTAGGACTTGCCTGTTTCTTCCATTTCTTCATTTACATCGCCACCTTTAAGGTACAGGATGCCGTTCGGATAGTCATTGATGTCCTCCTTTTTAATTTTCCCCTTTACCCAAGGATAAAACTGGGTCATGCGGGTAACGGCCCTGCTCACTACAAAATCATACTTCCGAACTAGCGATTCTGCGCGTGCCTGTTGCGCTTCGACATTGGTCAATTGGAGTACTTTGGCCACTTCTTTGACGACAGTGATTTTTTTACCAATCGAATCCACCAAGTGGAAGTGGGTATCTGGGAATAGGATGGCCAAGGGAATACCTGGAAATCCGCCACCGGTACCAATGTCCAAAACTTTGGTACCAGGTTGAAACTCGATCACCTTGGCTATACCTAAGGAGTGCAGCACATGGTGGATGTAAAACTGATCCATATCCTTGCGGCTGATCACGTTTATTTTCGCATTCCAATCCTGATAAACTGCCTCCAATTGCTCCAATTGCTGGAGTTGCTTGGTGGTAAGGCCCGGGAAGTAGGTGCCAATCAGTGCGCTTGTGGAGCTCATCAAATTTGGTTTTCTTTTCCAGAAGCAATTTCATAAAGCAATTCCCGTGAACGGTGCAATTGCGCTTTAACGGTACCCAGAGGCTTATTGAGTTCCTGGGCGATTTCCTCGTACGAAAGCTCATCAAAATAGCGTAGCTGTACAAGCTTCCGGTATTTGGCTGGGAGTTTATCTACAAAAAGGCGCACCATCTCAATGCGCTGAGATTTGATGAATTCGTCCTGTGGGTTGTCGTCTTTATCCTCCACATCCATCGTCACAGCATTGCCATTGTCATCCGAAAAAGAATTGTTCAAGCTCATGGTTTTGAGCTTTTTCTTCCGAATAAAGTCGATGGCATTGTTGGTTGCGATTCGAAAAAGCCAGGTTGAAAAGGTGTATTCTTTTTTAAATCGCTCCAGATTTCGGAAGGCCTTTGCAAAGGCTTCCATGGTCAGATCCTCTGCATCGTCTGCATCTCGGATCATCTTCAAAATCATAAAATAGACCGCTTTCTTGTAGCGTTTCATCAAGGTGGCATAGGCGGACTGATCCTTCCCTTGGACGGCTCTATCAATCAGATCAAAATCCTCAAGGGCCTTGGATGAAAATTCGCGTTCGTTGCTGTTCATTTGATGCTTTTTGCCTGGTAGGAGATAGATCCTAGAACCCAAAAGTATGCCAAGTACAACAAATCATTCAGCAATACATTCATTTTTGGAAAATTGTGCTGCAATTTTTTTGAAGCTGCTCTGAAAATTAGAGCCAGTAAAATAAACCTGAAGAACACTATTCCTAGAACGACTAAAAAATTATGCCATTGTGGAATTATGCCGAAATAAATCAGTAGTCCAATGCCTCCAATCCAGTACAAGGAATGTGAAATGCCATATAAACTTACTTTGTTTTTGTCTCTAACACGGAAAAACCGTTGGGCCTGCAAAAGACTTTTCTCCTGTTTTAAATATTCTTTCCATTTTTCTTTTGGAGCAGATAGGGTAATTGCCTCGGCATCAATTACCACCTTCGCATTTGATCCTGTAGCATGGATATTTACAAATACCAAATCATCTCCCCCTTCCATATTCCAGTATCCCCTAAACCCTTTAGCCGCTAAGAAAAAGCTTTTTCGGTAACAGAGGTTTTTGCCTATTCCCATAAAGGGGGATTTCCAAAGGCCGAAGGAAAGGTAGAAGAGTGCCTTTAAAGTGAGTTCAAATTGCAACCATTTGTTAAGAATGCCAGGCTTTTGGCGGTAGCCTGAAAAACCAAGCGCAAAAGTTTTTCCTTCTGCCCGCACAGGAGCAGTCATTTTTCGAATCCATTGATCTGAATTAGGCAAGCAGTCAGCATCAGTAAGTAGGATGACGTCGTTTTTTGCAACTTTTATACCAAGTGTGAGTGCGAATTTTTTTGCATTACAATGTTTTGGGGTGTACTTGACGGTGACCGTTCGGAGTTTTGGATAACGAATCATGAGGTCTTCCAAAAGTCTCTTGGTTCGATCTGTGCTCTGATCGTTGACAATCATCACCTCAAATTTTGGGTAATCCTGTTCAAAAAGCTTTGGAATCAATACTTTGAGGTGCTGGAATTTATTTTTTGCCGTTACCAATAGGGTCACTCCTTCCTCCGCATCTTGGTTTATAGGCTTTTTAGATCTAGTACCGTACAGAGCTATTCGGGAAAACACTAGAATTAAGTACCCGCCTTGAATAAGTATTCCGAAACCGAAGAAAAACCACAATAAAAATAGGCCCATAGGTCAGTATTGCTGGTCAAATATAAAATCAATTTCAGCAAGTCATTTAAGAATAAGTGGATATTTTTGCACAACTAAGTCTATCCAAGAAAGTCTGGCATTTTTGCTCCTTTTTTCGTTCCAATGAAGTTTGTCCTAGAAAAAAAAGACACCCAAACTCAAGCCCGAATGGGCACTCTTACCACAGACCATGGCATCATCCAAACGCCTATTTTTATGCCCGTGGGAACAGCAGGAACGGTGAAAGCAGTACACCAGAGGGAATTAAAAAAAGATATTCAAGCACAAATCATTTTAGGCAATACCTACCACCTCTACCTACGGCCGGGATTAGATACGCTGGAGAAGGTGGGTGGTCTCCATCAATTTATTGGATGGGACAGGCCCATGTTGACGGATTCTGGAGGGTATCAAGTTTTTTCGCTCGCGGGAAAACGAAAAATAAAGGAGGAAGGGGTGACTTTCAAGTCCCATATCGACGGTTCAAAGCATTTTTTTGCGCCTGAAAATGTGATGGATATTCAACGAAGCATCGGTGCAGACATCATCATGGCTTTTGATGAGTGTACGCCTTATCCATGTGACTACGCTTATGCTCGCCAGTCTATGGAAATGACCCATCGCTGGCTACTTCGCTGCCAAGATCGTTTTGATGCTACAGCAGGAAAGTATGGGTACAACCAGAGCCTTTTCCCAATTGTTCAAGGGTCGGTATACAAGGACCTCCGAGTTCAAAGTGCCGAATTTGTAGCACAGCAAGGTAGAGCAGGGAATGCGATTGGAGGACTTTCGGTAGGAGAGCCAGCTGAGTTGATGTATGAGATGACTGAATTGGTGACCGCGCTACTGCCTGCTGACAAACCTAGGTACCTGATGGGCGTAGGCACACCTGCTAATATTCTGGAGTGCATCGCACTGGGAGTGGATATGTTTGATTGTGTGATGCCTACTCGCAATGCCCGCAATGGCATGCTTTTTACTTCAGAGGGAATTATCAATATCCGAAATGAAAAATGGAAGGATGATTTTAGTGCCATAGATCCAGCGATTGGAAATGAGGTAAGTAGTACCTATTCAAAGGCCTACTTGCGGCACCTGACAGTCTCCAAGGAGATTTTGGCTGCACAAATTGCCAGTATTCACAACCTTGCTTTCTACTTATGGCTTGTAGAGCAGGCAAGGGAACATATTCAGGCTGGAGATTTTGGCAGTTGGAAAACAGCTATAGTCAAGAAAGTAAGTACGCGATTGTAACATGAAAATTATCGACAAGCTAATCATCAAAGAGTTTTTGAAGACCTACTTTTTTGTAGTGGTCCTACTAATTGTGGTGGTTTTGGTCCTGGATTTTACTGAAAAAAACGACACCTACATTCGGAACCAAGTTCCTACAAAGGACATATTGTCCTACATGGGCAACTATGGCTTGTACCTCAACAACCTACTAACTCCCATTACGGTCTTTATTTCGGTGATCTTCATTACCTCCAAGATGGCAGGCAGAACAGAGATTGTGGCTATCTTGAGTTCAGGAATGAGTTTTGTTCGATTACTTCGGCCTTTTCTTTTTGCAGCAGCCCTTATTGGAGCCACGAGTTTTGTTTTGAATGGATGGATACTACCCCGGGCCACTGCGGGAGTGGCACAATTTCGGATGCAATACCTCGAAAAAGGAGAAGCCTCCACGGATCCCAATATCCACATCAAAGTGGGTCCAGATGCCTATGCCTACATCAGTCGATTTTACAAGACCAGCAATACTGGCTACAACTTTACCCTTGAAGAAATCCGTGAAGGCAAACTAATTTCCAAGCTCTCTTCAGACTTAATCCAATGGGATACTGCCAAGAATGTTTGGCGATTGGAAAACTGGAGGCTACGAATCCTAAAGGAGCGAGGAGAAGATTATACGACAGGCAATTTTATGGATACCGTGCTCTCCATTACTCCTGCTGACTTTGATTTGCCTGAAAACCATCATGAGACACTCAAGCTACCAGAATTGAGTAAGCAAATCACCCTCTTGGAAGAACGAGGCGCAGACAATGTGAGCTACTACCGCATCGAACGTATCGTTCGATACATGTCTCCTTTTGCCTCCATTATCCTCACTTTTATTGGGGTGATTATGTCGGCCCGAAAAACACGGGGTGGCTCTGGTTTTCAAATTGCGCTTGGTTTTTTCCTCGCCTTCGTCTACATCTTGTTGTTTCTCCTCTCTCGCACCTTTGCTGAGGCAGGTACTCAATATCCTGTTTTAGCGGTTTGGATGCCCAATATACTTTTTTCGCTTACAGGATTGGTTTTGTATAAAACTGTTCCTCGGTGATGCTCCCCCCTACCTTTAAGGATTACTTATTACTTCATTTTATCGTGTTGATTTGGGGAATCACCTCCATTTTAGGTTTGCTGATTAGCCTACCCTCATTGGAACTCGTTTTTTATCGAACATTGCTTGCAGCCATAGGAGTTGCTGTCCTGATGGGGTTGCGGAAAGAATCGTTCCGAGTAGCTCCCATGGACCTGATCAAAATCATAGGGGTCGGGGTGCTGATTTCATTACACTGGATCTTCTTTTTTTGGTCAGCAAAGGTATCCACTGCTTCTGTTTGCCTAGCAGGCATGGCTACCACTTCACTTTGGACCTCTTTTTTGGACCCCTTGATCAACAAAAAGAGAATCAAACCCTTCGAGGTCGCCTTAGGTTTGTTGGTGATTTCAGGCCTACTCGTCATCTTTCAGTTTGAAAATGGGTACTGGCTGGGACTTTCTATGGCCTTGGCAGCTGCATTTTTGAGTGCTCTATTTTCCATACTCAATGGACGCCTGACATTTCGATATAGCCCCTACCAAATTACTTTTTACGAGATGGGGGCAGCAAGCTTAGTGGCTTTGCTGTTTTTACCCCTCTATTCCTACATCGATGGTTCAGCCATTCAATGGGCTTGGAAAGGAATGGATTGGTTTTGGCTTCTGATTTTGGCTGGGATTTGCACGGTTTATGCGTTTTCGGTGTCGGTGGAATTGATGAAGCGTCTGCCGGTTTTTTCCATCAACCTGACCATCAATTTGGAGCCTGTTTACGGGATTCTGCTAGCGGTATTAATTTTTGGGGGAAAAGAAAAAATGACTCCTCAATTTTACGTAGGAACTTTAATTATACTGGGTTCAGTGCTGATTTATCCCCTAGTGAATAACTGGCATAATAGAAAAAAAGGAGAGAGTCCTACAGCCTAACTTTTTAATACTCTCAAAGCAGGGATTCAAACACAAAATACTGCGTCGGCCAGTTGGGAAGCGTGGGCTTTTTGTCAAATAAGCCAAAAATGCTTGAACCTGAACCCGACATGGCAGCATAGTATGCCCCAGCTTGGTAGAGGCTAGCTTTTAGATCCGCTAATTCTGGATGGTTGAGAAACACGGAGGGCTCAAAATCATTGACCAACTCTTCCTTCCAGCAGCTGCGGTCTGCCAAAATGATTTCCAGTTTGGTTTTGGGAGCCTTGGCAACTACCCCCGCGTAAGCTTCCTTGGTCCCAACATGAATGCCTGGGTGAATAAGTACAAGATAAGATCCTTGAAGGGATACTGAACAGGGGTCAAGAATTTCCCCTCTGCCACGGATAATTTTAGGCGTATTTTCAATAAAAAATGGGCAATCACTCCCCAATTCTGCAGCATACTCCTCCAAAAAGAAATCGTCTAAATGCAGGTCAAAGAGGTTGTTCATCAGCTTCAGTGCAAACGCTCCATCTGCGGAGCCACCACCCAAGCCAGCACCCATGGGAATATGTTTGTGTAAGTGAATCTGGAGACTAGGCAATCCCTGGTAATCTTTTTTGAGAAGCTTTTCTGCTTTCAAGATCAAGTTGTCTTTGGGGTCTCCAGGCACTTCCAATCCCGTCACCGTCCAAGAAGGCTTCTTGTCTAAAACCATCTCTAAGGCATCACAGAGCGTAATAGGTACCATGCAAGATTCGATCTCGTGGTAGCCATCTTTCCTTTTTTGGGTGATGTGTAGTCCTAGATTTATTTTGGCGTTGGGGAAAGTAATCATGATGATACGCTGTTTGGACAAAAGTAATGGAAATCGAGCGAGGTGTACCTTCCCCTATTTATTTTTAGTAAAATGATACATTTCGACTGAAAAATTGCCATTTTAAACACTGATTTGATAAAAAATTACTCAAAAAATAGGTGTAATCTCAAAAAATTAAAAATAATGCAAATCAGTAGAAAATTTGGAAAGTAGTATCTATTCCTACTTTTTCACTAAATGAAATTGGTGTTATTTATTTTTAAAAAAATTAAATGTTGTAAAAATTAATTTTTCCCAATTTTAATAACTGCATTAAGGACTAGGAAAAGAATTAAATATTGTAAGTCTCGGCATAGATTTTTATTATTGTAAGACGATCTGTCGTCCTCGTTTCTTTTCCTGACCTCATGACCTATTCCAAGTTACTCCTCCTGCGATTTAGCATCCTTCTTTCTATTTCCCAGTAAGGCACTAGACCATAGCGAACAACCTATACTTTCTAAAGTGCCTCCATCTAAAGAGGCACTTTTTTTATTTCAATTGCCATGACCCAAAATTCACTCAAGAAATACAGCTGGGAAATAAGTGACAACCCCGAGCATCCGGCAGGAATGGCCATGCTTTATGCCACGGGCATGTCTGACAAAAAAATGAAGCAGCCCTTTGTAGGCATCGCAAGCTGCGGCTACGAAAGTAATCCCTGCAACATGCACCTGAATGACTTTGCCGCGCATATCAAAGCTTCATCCCAAGAAGAGGAGTTGACCGGATTGGTATTCAATACCATTGGAATATCTGACGGAACCTCTATGGGAACCTTGGGGATGCGTTATTCCTTGGTTTCAAGAGAAATTATCGCAGATTCCATCGAATCCTTTGTACTCGGACATTCCTTTGATGCCTGTGTGGCCGTAGCGGGCTGTGACAAAAATATGCCCGGTGCCATTATAGGGATGCTTCGTATCAACCGCCCCAGCATCATGGTTTATGGGGGAACGATTGCCTCAGGGATCTATAAAGGAGAAAAACTAAATATTGTCTCTGCCTTTGAGGCGTTTGGTAAAAAAATTCAAGGGACCATCAGCCCAGAAGACTACGACGGCGTGATTCGTAATGCCTGTCCTGGAGCAGGAGCTTGTGGGGGTATGTATACCGCCAATACCATGTCTTCTGCGATTGAAGCCCTAGGGATGTCCCTCCCTTACTCTGCTTCCAATCCAGCCAACTCCCCCGAAAAATTACGGGAGTGCAGAGAAGTAAACCACTACCTACGCATCCTACTTGAGATGGACCTCAAGCCCAAAGATATTGTGACTCGAAAGAGTATTGAAAATGCCGTTCGGGTGGCAATTGCCCTCGGAGGAAGTACCAATGCAGTACTCCACCTGCTTGCTATTGCGCGCACTGCAGGCGTCAACTTCAGCCTCCAGGACTTTAAAGACCTCAATGGAAAAACTCCCATGATTGGAGACTTTAAGCCTTCGGGCAAGTTTCTAATGGAGGACCTACACGAGCAAGGTGGGCTTCCTGCATTTATGAAATACTTTTTGGAAAAGGGCTATCTCCATGGAGACTGCCTTACCGTCACCGGGAAAACTTTGGCGGAGAACCTTGAAAAAGTGGAGGCTCTTGTGCCTTCGCAAGTCAATGTCATTCATCCAATTGAGTTGCCCATCAAAACTACAGGGCACCTTTGCATCTTGGAAGGAAACCTGGCTCCCGAGGGAGCAGTTGCAAAAATAACTGGGAAAGAAGGAAGGGTATTTACCGGTCCTGCCAAGGTCTTTGACTCCGAGTTGGAGGCCAACAATGCCATTCGTGACCATCAGGTGCAAGCAGGTGATGTGGTGGTAATTCGTAATGTAGGCCCCAAGGGCGCTCCGGGAATGCCGGAAATGCTTAAGCCAACTTCCATGATTATCGGTGCGGGATTGGGTTCTGATGTAGCTTTGATTACAGATGGGCGTTTTTCTGGAGGCACCCACGGCTTTGTGGTAGGTCACGTGACTCCTGAGGCCTGGTGTGGTGGACCAATTGGCTTATTGAAAGATGGAGACCTCATTACCATCGATACTGACAGCCAAAGCCTTCAGGTAGCAGTAACGGAAGAAGAATTTGCCAAGCGAAAAACAAGCTGGTCACCCAAGCCAATTGAGGGCCTTCAAGGCACGCTCAAAAAGTACAACAAACTTGTTGCAACCGCCTCTGAAGGTTGCGTTACTGATAAATTTTAAGATCATGGAAACCAAGATGAGAGGTGCTGACATCGTCATTCGTTCGCTCATAGCAGAGCAGGCGGAACTTATCTTTGGCTATCCCGGTGGAGCGATTATGCCTGTCTATGACGCGCTTTATGACTACCAGGATCAAATCAAACACGTACTCACGCGACACGAACAAGGAGCCATCCATGCCGCACAAGGCTATGCACGGATCTCCGGTAAGGTGGGTGTTTGTTTGGCTACCTCAGGCCCCGGAGCCACCAACTTGATCACAGGGCTGGCCGACGCACAGATCGATAGCACGCCTTTGGTCTGCATCACAGGTCAGGTAGCGGCCCATCTCTTGGGAACAGATGCCTTTCAAGAAACTGATGTGATGGGGATTTCGATGCCAGCTACCAAGTGGAACTTTCAAGTGAGGCGAGCAGCGGATATTGCGCCGGCAATTGCCAAGGGGTTTTTTATTGCACAGTCTGGAAGACCTGGGTCAGTATTGATAGACATTACCAAAAATGCACAGGTGGAATTGGGCGAATTCAACTACCAGCCTTGCCAAGAATTCCGCTCATACAAAACCCATTATCCAATTGCAGACACAAGTATACTGCAAGCAGCAGCTCTCCTGAACGGAGCTGAACGCCCCTACCTACTTTTTGGACAGGGAGTGATTTTGGGTAAAGCTGAGGCGGAGCTCAAGTTCTTTTTAGATAAATCTGGAATCCCTGCCGCATCTACACTGCTGGGCTCAGGAGCACTTTCCCAAGAGCATCCCAACTATGTTGGAAAGCTAGGGATGCATGGCAACTATGCCCCCAACTTGCTGACCAACCAATGCGATGTCCTGCTAGCTGTAGGCATGCGTTTTGACGACCGTGTGACAGGGGATTTGTCGCGCTATGCCAAGCAGGCCAAAGTAATCCATCTCGAGTTGGATCCCTCTGAAATCAATAAAAACGTAAAAGCTGATGTTGCGGTACTTGGAGACTGCAAGGAAAGCTTGGCCAAATTGACTGAAGCCATTGCCGCTAAAAAGCATGAGGCTTGGATGGCGAAATTTCGGGCCCTGGAGCAACAGGAAAATGAAGCAGTAGTCCAACATGATCTGAAGCCCACCAAAGTAGGTTTGACCATGGGAGAAGCAATTCATCACATCAACCGCTACAAGGCTGACGATGCAGTACTCGTCACCGATGTGGGGCAGCACCAGATGATCGCCTGGAGGTATTTCAACTATAAAAAAACCAGAACCCAGGTGACTTCTGGAGGATTGGGTACGATGGGATTTGCATTGCCTGCTGCACTTGGAGCACAGCTCCATGATTATTCCCGACAAGTGATCTGTGTGGTAGGGGATGGAGGAATCCAAATGACCATCCAAGAGCTGGGTACCATCATGCAAACCAAGGCCCCGGTAAAAATCGTCCTACTCAACAACAACTACTTGGGTATGGTGCGACAGTGGCAACAAATGTTTTTTGACAAGCGCTATTCCTTTACCGAATTAGATAACCCCGACTTCATCATGCTTGCTGAAGCTTACGGCATCAAAGCAAAAAAAGTAAGCGACCGAGCAGATCTCGCTGAAGCCGTAGAAGACATGTTTATTCACGATGGCCCCTTCTTTCTAGAGGTGGTGGTAGAGAAAGAAGACAATGTATTCCCCATGATTGCCACTGGCTGCTCGGTAGAAGAGGTTCGACTCAATTAACTGCTCCCTATGAAACGCTACACTATCTTCGTCATCACCGAAAATTTTATTGGGATTCTCAATAGAATCACTATCATTTTTACCCGTAGGGGTATCAATATCGATGCACTTACTGCCTCAGAAAGTCGTATACCTGGTGTACACCGCATCACCATCGAAGTGACGGTGACCGAGGAGACGGTCATCCAGCTGGTCAATCAAATCGAAAAAATCATCGATGTAATCAAGGCTTTTCACCATGAGGACACAGGCGTTGTGTACCAAGAATTGGCCTTGTACAAGATTCCAGTATCCCGCCTTGATGGGGGATTGGAAAAAATTATCAGAGATCACCATGCCAAAATTATTGCAGCAGAACCTGATTTTGTAGTTTTGGAACTGACTGGGCACAAGGAAAAAACACGAGAACTGCTCGAAATACTCAAAGGATATGGCATACTTGAATTTGCACGTTCCGGAAGGGTGGCTGTCGCCAAGCGCATGCTGACCATTGACTCTTTTGTCAACTAAACTCAACCTAAAAATCTATTCTTAAAATTTTCTACTATGAAATTGAAATTTGGAAACGTTGAAGAAAACGTAGTAACCCGAGAGGAGTTCCCCTTAGAAAAAGCTAGAGAAGTACTCAAAGACGAAGTCATTGCAGTCATTGGATATGGCGTGCAAGGTCCTGGTCAAGCGCTCAACCTCCGCGACAATGGCTTCAAAGTAATTGTAGGCCAGCGCAGTGGTTCCAAGACCTGGAATAAAGCTATCGCCGATGGCTGGGTGCCTGGAGAAACGCTCTTTGAAATTGAGGAAGCTTGTTCCCGTGGTACAATCCTTCAATTTTTACTTTCCGATGCAGGGCAGATTGCACTTTGGCCTACCCTGAAAAAACACTTGACTCCAGGCAAAGCCTTGTATTTCTCCCATGGTTTTGGGATCACCTACAAGGAAAAAACAGGAATTATTCCTCCTGCAGATGTAGACGTGATTTTGGTGGCTCCAAAAGGTTCGGGTACCTCACTTCGACGCATGTTTGTAGAAGGTAGAGGGCTCAACTCCTCCTACGCTATATTTCAGGATGGTACAGGCAAAGCAAAAGACCGCGTGGTAGCGCTGGGCATTGGTGTAGGATCGGGCTACTTGTTTGAAACTGATTTTTACCGGGAAGTGACTTCTGATTTGACAGGAGAGCGTGGTACCTTGATGGGAGCCATCCAAGGTATTTTTGCAGCGCAATACGAGGTGCTTCGCGCCAATGGGCATACCCCTTCTGAGGCATTCAACGAAACTGTTGAAGAGCTGACGCAATCCTTGATGCCTCTTGTGGCGGAAAATGGAATGGACTGGATGTATGCCAACTGTTCTACTACCGCACAGCGAGGAGCCTTGGATTGGTGGAAGCCTTTCAGAGATGCCACCAAGCCAGTATTTGAAGCGCTTTATCAGTCTGTTAAGTCTGGAACGGAGGCTCAAAAATCCATCGATTCCAATTCCAAGCCCGATTATAGAGAGAAATTGGAAGTAGAACTAGCCCAGCTTCGGGATTCAGAAATGTGGCAAGCAGGAGCAGTAGTACGAAAGTTGAGACCAGAGAATAATTAACTTACCCAAACCAGTTCAGGTCATGAGCGAAAAGCTATGGATATTCGATACCACCCTTAGAGATGGGGAGCAAGTGCCAGGATGTCAACTCAACACCCAAGAGAAAATCACAGTGGCCAAGGCACTGGAAGCTCTGGGAGTGGATATCATTGAAGCTGGTTTTCCCATATCTAGTCCTGGGGATTTTAACTCAGTGATAGAAATTTCCAAAGCAGTATCCAATCCAATCATCTGTGCCCTTTCTCGCGCTGTAGAAAAAGACATCGAAGTAGCAGCTGCCGCTCTTCAATACGCTAAAAAAGGACGTATTCATACAGGAATTGGAGTTTCTCCCTACCATATTCAATTCAAGCTCCGCTCCACCCCAGAAGACATCATCAAACGTGGGGTGGCAGCAGTCAAATTTGCGAAGCGATTTGTGGAGGATGTAGAATTTTATGCAGAAGATGCAGGTCGAGCGGAGTCCGACTTCCTTTGTAAAATAATTGAAGAAGTCATCAAAGCAGGAGCTACCGTAGTCAATATTCCTGATACCACCGGTTACTGCCTTCCAGAGCAGTATGGTGCCATCATCTCTAGCTTAAAAAATAGAGTTCCCAATATCGATCGGGCCATCATCGCTACGCATTGTCACAACGACCTCGGCATGGCTACGGCCAATACGGTTGCAGGAGTGCAGCAAGGTGCAAGGCAGGTAGAGGTGACCATCAATGGAATCGGGGAACGTGCCGGCAACACCTCCATGGAAGAGGTAGTGATGGCCATCAAATGCCATCAGTCCATTCCCGTTTACACGGATATAGTCACTCCAAAAATTTACTACACCAGTCGCCTCGTGTCCAAACTGATGAACATGCCAGTGCAGCCCAATAAGGCGATTGTTGGAAGAAATGCATTTGCACACTCCTCAGGAATTCATCAAGATGGAGTCTTGAAGCATCGGGAAAATTACGAAATCATCGACCCCAAGGAAGTAGGTGTTTCCGAGTCTACCATTGTGCTTACGGCCCGTTCTGGAAGGGCCGCACTCAAGCATCACCTAGATGCCTTGGGAGTGGAACTCGAGGGAGAGGAATTGCGTGAAGTATACGAAGCGTTTTTAGTACTCGCGGATTCCAAGCGAGATGTAGGAAGAAAAGATTTATTGGAGCTCGTAGGCAAATATATTGAGGACTCCAATTTCATTGAATTGGGTCTAGTCAACTACACTTCCAATGGAGAAATACAAGCAGAGGTTCACCTTAAAATCGGTAACGAGCACCATTCGGCAATTTCTACAGGTGTAGGACCAGTAGATGCGGTCTTGAAAGCCATTGAATCCATGGTACAGCCGCAGGTGGAGCTGGAGGAATTCCTTATCCAAGCCATAACCCAAGGAAGTGACGATGTGGCCAAGGTACACATGCGATTGATCAAGTCAGACAAGCCTTACTATGGCTTTGCCTCCAACCAAGACATTGTGCTTGCTTCGGCACAAGCCTTTGTCGATGCACTCAACAAAATTCCAGTCAAAGAATATGCGACTGCCTAACTATGGAAAAGAACACCTTATTTGATAAAATCTGGGATGCACACGTAATCAAATCCGTGCCTGCAGGTCCTGATGTATTTTTCATCGACAAGCATTTCATTCATGAAGTGACCTCTCCTGTGGCTTTTCTCAATTTGGAGCTAAGAGGAATAGGGGTGAAGTATCCACATCGGACCATTGCTACCCCAGATCACAATGTGCCCACGGTAGATCAAAATCAAACCATCAAGGACAAGCTTTCACGCATGCAGGTAGAAAAGCTGCGCGAGAATTGTGCGAAGTATGGCATTGAACTTCATGACTTGGGATCTGCACACCATGGCATCGTACACGTCATCGGACCTGAATTGGGAGTGACCCAGCCTGGGATGACCATCGTCTGCGGGGACTCACATACTTCCACCCACGGTGCTTTTGGAGCCATTGCTTTTGGCATCGGTACCTCTGAGGTGGAAATGGTGCTGGCCACCCAATGCATCATGCAGTCCAAGGCCAAGAAAATGCGAATTTCTGTGGAGGGTACCCTAGGCAAGGGCGTTACCTCCAAGGATATTATTCTGTATATCATCGCTAAAATATCTGCAGCAGGAGCCACGGGCTACTTTGTGGAATATGCGGGTTCAGCGATCCAAAGTTTGTCTATGGAAGCTCGAATGACGATTTGCAACATGTCCATCGAGATGGGCGCACGTGGGGGGCTTATTGCCCCAGATGAAACCACCTTTGCCTACTTGAAGGGAAAACAATATGCTCCCAAAGGGGCGGATTGGGACAAGGCGGTAGCACATTGGAAAACATTGAAAACAGATGATGGAGCCATTTTTGACAAAGAATTGGTTTTTCAGGCGGCAGACATCGAACCGATGATTACCTATGGAACCAATCCAGGGATGGGAATCAAAGTGACTGGGACCATTCCAAGCACCCAGGGAATGGAAGGTTCCAACAAAACTTCGTACTTGAAATCCCTCGACTACATGGGCTTTGCTCCAGGTGATGCGGTGAAAGGAAAGTTGGTGGATTACGTGTTTGTAGGGTCTTGTACGAATGGACGCATCGAAGATATCCGTGCTGTGGCTCAGTTTGTAAAAGGACATCAAAAGGCCGAAAACATCACTGCCTGGATTGTACCTGGATCGCGTGAGGTGGAGAAAATGGCGCATGAAGAAGGCCTAGTAAAAATCTTGGAAGATGCGGGCTTTGAACTCCGTCAGCCTGGATGTTCCGCTTGCCTAGCCATGAATGACGACAAGATCCCTTCAGGTAAGTACGCGGTATCTACCTCCAATCGAAATTTTGAAGGCCGTCAAGGCCCGGGCGCACGCACCATGCTTGCTTCCCCCTTGACCGTAGCGGCGGTAGCTATTACTGGCCGAATTACGGATCCACGGGATGTATTTTAATCTTTAAATACGAAGCGGGAGGTACGAAATACGGGATTTATGGAGTACACGGATAGCACTACCCACTCGCTAATTTTACCACATTTGAACTAAGAAAAAATGGCTTACGATAAATTTACCGTCCTCCAAAGTACAGCAGTTCCTCTGCCTACCGAAAACGTAGATACAGATCAGATCATCCCTGCCCGCTTCCTCAAAGCTACCGAGCGCGAAGGATTTGGGGACAACTTGTTCCGGGATTGGAGATACGATGTGGAGGGTAATCCTAAAAAAGATTTTGTACTAAATGACCGAACCTACTCGGGAAAAATTCTGGTAGCAGGAAAAAATTTTGGTTCCGGCTCCAGCCGTGAGCATGCCGTATGGGCGCTGTATGATTATGGTTTCCGCTGTGTGGTGTCCAGTTTTTTTGCAGACATTTTTAAAAACAACTGCCTGAATATCGGCGTCCTACCAGTGACTGTTTCTCCTGAATTTGCTAACCTTCTATTTACAGCCATTGCTGCAGATCCCAATACTATCCTGGAAGTGAACCTGCCTAAGCAAACAATCAACTTGCTTGCTACAGGAGCGTCAGAGACCTTCGATATCAATCAATATAAGAAGGACAACATGCAACATGGCTTCGATGACATCGACTACCTGATCAATATGTCAGCCGAAATTGAGGGTTTTGAAGCTTCCCGTTAAAACCTAGTTTGATGAAGGCAAGAAAACTAGAGTGGATGGACACTACCTTGAGGGATGGAGAACAGACCTCTGGGGTTTCTTTTTTGCCTTCTGAAAAGCTTCATATAGCCAAGGCTTTATTAGAAGAACTCAAAGTAGACCGCATTGAAGTAGCTTCTGCGCGTGTTTCCGCAGGCGAACTTGAAGGAGTACAACGGATCACGCAGTGGGCAGCACAAAAAGGCTACTTAGACCGGATCGAGGTTCTTGGCTTTGTAGATACCCCCATATCGGTCGATTGGATCGTAGAAGCAGGGGCCAAAGTGCTCAACCTCCTCACCAAAGGATCCCTCAACCACCTGGTATATCAATTAAAAAAGACTCCAGAAGCTCATTTTGAGGACATCCAGTCCGCAATTGGCTATGCGGTACAAAAGGGACTCCAAGTCAACGTGTATTTGGAAGACTGGTCCAGTGGCATGCGTGACTCAGGAGACTATACGCTGAGTCTGATTGCTATGCTTTCCAAGCAACCGGTCAAAAGAATCATGCTGCCCGACACCCTTGGTATTCTTTCTCCGCTGGAAGCACGTACCTTCCTAGGACAGGTGATCTCCAGATTCCCTGGTGTACATTTTGATTTTCATGGACACAACGATTACGATTTGGCGGTAGCCAATGCCCTCGAGGCCATTCAGCTCGGGGTGTCTGGAGTCCACAGTACCGTCAATGGGCTGGGGGAGCGCGCTGGAAATGTCCCGTTGGAATCACTCCTTGCCGTAGTCAAAGACTTCACCGATATAGAAATAGGCATTCAAGAGCAGAAAATTTTTCGAGTGTCCAACTTGGTGGAACAATTTTCCGGGCAATACATTCCTGCCAACAAGCCCGTGGTGGGGGAGAATGTCTTTACGCAAACCGCCGGAATTCATGCGGATGGTGACCAGAAAAAAAGCCTCTACTTCAACAAGCTCCTTCCCGAGCGCTTTGGTAGGGAACGAAAATATGCCCTCGGTAAATCTTCAGGGAAAGCCAATATTTCAAAAAACCTGGAGGCCTTGGGAATTTCCTTGGAGCCGGAGGAACTTGCACGAGTTACCCAAAGGATCATTGACCTAGGGGATAAAAAAGAGCGCGTAACGCCCGAAGATTTACCCTACATCATTTCCGATGTCTTGCAAAATACCGCTCTGAACAAGCACATCAGCATCGATGGCTACCACATGACGCAGTCCAAGGGGCTGAAGCCTTCTGTACAGTTGCGACTCAAGATGCATGGTAATTATTACGAAGCTACCGCAACGGGAGATGGGCAGTACGATTCCTTTATGAATGCCCTGAATACAATTTATGCCTCCCTTCACAAAGAGCTACCCAAACTCGTAGATTACCATGTGACGATCCCTCCTGGAGGAAAAACAGATGCCTTGGTAGAAACAGTCATTACTTGGGAGCATGTGCATCGGTTTAAGACCAAAGGGCTAGACCCCGACCAAACGGTGGCCGCCATGATGGCCACAGAAAAAATGCTTAATATCATGGATTCAAAAACGACAGCACCTCAATCCACCAGTTCTCTCGCATGAAAATGAATATTGCACTCCTTCCTGGAGACGGCATAGGCCCAGAAGTGATCGCGCAAGCAGTCAAAGTAGTAGAAGCCATCGGAAAGAAATTTGGCCACCAGATCAGCTTTCAGCATGGGCTGGTAGGCGCTTGTGC
>SXGQ01123640.1_pt1 | contig 18525 bp, 18 predicted proteins | sample 3178371 | NCBI WGS metagenome assembly SXGQ01 (sample SAMN11356859, study PRJNA531348) | freshwater metagenome | isolation source: freshwater sample F1-20 | place: China: Fuxian Lake, Yuxi | collected 2017-12-25 | reverse complement strand
AAGCAGTCTTCGAGTTGGTCGAGGATGCACTCGTCGACATCTAGCGATCCGTCCTTGAGGATGTCGACTTCGGATCCGGCAAGGACCTGGAAGCCATCGAAGGTGGCGTTGAGGGCGTGGATGGCGGCGATTTGTTCCAACAGCCGGGTTTCATCGAGGCCGCGGGCCTGGAAGGAGGATTTCGAGTGGTCGGCGATGCCGAGGTATTGGAGTCCGAGGTCGAGGGCTTCGTTGGCCATTTCCTCAAGGGTGTTGGCGCCATCGGAGGCGGTGGTGTGGTTGTGGAAGGTGCCGCGTAGGTGGGTGAGTTCGATGAGGTCGGGCAGGGTGCCATCGGCGGCGGCTTCGATTTCACCACGATTTTCGCGGAGTTCGGGGACGATGTAGCGGAGGCCGAGGGCGCGGTAGATCTCGCCTTCCTCATTGACCTGGATGGAGGATGCGGTGTCGCCGGTGAAGCCGTATTCGTTGAGGGAGAGCCCTTGTTTGAGGGCAATGGAGCGGATGGCGACGTTGTGCTCCTTGGAGCCGGTGAAGTATTGGAGGGCGAATGGGAATTGGCTGTTAGATACTGCGCGGAGGTCGCATTGGAGGCCGTTTTTCAGGCGCACGGAGCATTTGGTATCGCCACAGGCGATGACGGATTCGACGTGGGGGAGGGTGGTGAAATCCTCGCAGACGAGTGCGGGTTCCTTGGTGGCGGCGAGGAAATCGAGGTCGTGGACGGTTTCCTTGCCGCGGCGATAGGAGCCGCAGATGGCGACGCGGGTGATCTCGGGGTGGAGGCGAAGGGTTTCGAGGATTTCCTCGGCCAGCGGGGCGATGCCGCCTAACAGAAAGGTGTCGGCAACGCTTTCGCGGAGGCGGATGGCTTCGAGGATCTTGGTTTGGGTTTTCTCGCCGAAGCCGGCGAGGCTGGCGACTTTCCCGGCATCGCAGGCTGCCTTGAGATCGGCGATGGAGCCGACGGCGAGGCTTTCGTGCAGTGCCTTGATTTTCTTGGGACCGAGTCCTTGGAGGTCGAAGAGCTCGAAGAGTCCTTCTGGAAACGTGGCGCGGAGGTCCTGATGGAACTTGAGGGAGCCGGTGCTGGCGAGTTCGTGGAGTTTGTCGCGGAGGGCCTCGCCGATGCCCTTGATGCCATCCAACTGGTTGGCGGCGGCGAGGGCGACGATGTCTCCGTCGAAGGCCTGGACGACTTCGGCACCTTGGCGGTAGGCGCGGATTTTGAAGGGGTTTTCGCCTTTCAACTCCAGCAGGAGGGCGATTTCTTCGAGCACTTCGGCGAGTGTTTCACGGGTCATGTTAGAGAAGAGGGGCGGGTTGATCATTTCATCGCATGAGGAAATCGGCGATGACCATGCGGTGATCGGAATTGGGGGAGGTGACGACTTTTGAGCGGATCGGCACGAGGTGGCGTGTGGCGTAGAGGTGATCGATGCGGATTACGGGAACGCGGCGTTGGAAGGTGTTTCCCCAGCCGGTGCCGGTTGCGACGAAGGCATCGACGAAGTCGCGTTCGAGGAGGAGGTGGACTGGGTCGTTGGCGGGGGCGTTGAAGTCGCCGCCTAACAGGGTGGGGGTTTCCGGGAAGGAGGTTTGCTGGGCGATCATGTCGAGCATGAAGCCGAGTTCATGGCGGCGCTCGATGCGCTTGTGGTAGTGGGCGCGCCAGGCGTTGGGATTCCAGAGGCGGAGATCGGTGGCGGCGGTGGAGAGGTGGATGTTGGCGACTTCCATGAGGCTGCCGTCCGGGAGTTCGAGGGTGACGAGGTGGCTGCGTTCACCGGGTGGGCGGAACTCGCGCTGGATTTTCCAGCGGGTGACGACGCCGTTGGTCTGGTGGGTCCGGTAATCGCCACGGCCGCTGAAGAGGACATCGGCGATTTGGCGGACGTGTTGGGGATAGACCTGTTGGAGAAGGACGATGTCCGGGTGCCATGTGGCGAGGTCCTTCGCAGGGTTTCCGAAGGCGAAGGTGGCGCAGTTGAGGGTGATCACGCGCATCACCGCCTGGCCCTGATAGGCTTCGGGCCGACCGGGGATGGGTGCGGGTTTTCCGACATTGGCGAGCACGCGTGCCTCGTCCGCGCCGATGAGCAGGGTGACCGCCCAGATACCGGAGAGGATGAGGGAGAGCGGAGCGCGAAGGAAATAGAAGGCGACGGTGGATAGAAGCAGGCCGAGGCCACCCCACATCCAGATGGGAAGCACGCTGAACGCCGCGAAGTGGTCAGGTTGCCGCGAGTAGCAGATGACGGTAACGATGTGGAGCGCGAGCGACATGCCGACCATGGTCCAGCCTGTGCGGCGGCGGATGGATGACATGGTGGTCGGGCGGTGGCGGTTGGATTGAACGGTGGATCACATGCCGGGAATGCCGAGGCCGCCGGTGAGTTTCTGCATTTCCGCGGCCGCGGTGGCCTTGCCCTTGGCGATGGCTTCCTGCACTCCTTTGAGGACGAGGTCTTCGAGGAACTCGACATCGGTGGGATCGACGACGGAGGGGTCGATCTTGATGGCGAGGATGTCGCCGGCACAGGTGGCGATGACATTGACCTTGCCACCGCCGACCGAGGCGTCAACGGTGCGGATGGAGAGTTCTTCTTGTTTGGCGGCGAGCCCGGCCTGCATTTGCTGGGCTTGTTTCATCAATTTGGCGATGTTCATGGTGGTTTGGGAAGGTGGTGGGATGTGGGAAATGTTCAGACGGTTTGGGCCCAAGGCTCGGCCGGTGGCGCCCCGCAATGAAACACGAAATGCAGGACGCGTCGATGCTTTGGTTGGGTGGCTTGGGAGGATGCGTGAAGCAGGAGCGGGCGCATGAGGAGCGCTTCGCCGGTGAGGGCGAGGCAAACGGATTCGCCGTGTTGCGCGACGATGCGGGGGATTTCTTCTGTGGGGATGGAGCCGAACCGATGAGTGCCGGGAGAAACCCGGAGCGGGCCGTTGGTGGCGTCGCAATCGTCGAGGTGGAGGCGGACGGCGAGGAGTTCGTTGAGGGTGGAGTCGGGCGGTTGCGCGAAGTGGTTTCCGTCCTTGATGGAGGCGCAGCGGTATCCGGGGGACTTTGGAGCGTTTGCGATGGGAAACATGAGGTCCTGATGCCAAGCGACCTTCCAATTGGCGGCGGGTGATTTATCGAAGGCGATGGCTTGGATGGCGATGGCGCCGAGCGGGAGGATACCTGTTAGATGGAGTGTTTCGCGGAGGCGGGTGGCTGTTTCGGCAACCGGCGGGTGATTCAACAGGCAGCGCTTTCCTGCTTTGCCTTCGGCGAAGGCGGTTGAGCGAAGATTGTCTATCAGAAATGAAGAAAGGTCCGTCGGGACGACGGCATGACCGCTGGTTTGGAGTCGGGTCTGGATGCCGGGATCGCTCACTTGGCGAGAACTTTTCCTTCGAATCGTTCGAGTGCGGCCTGGATGAGCGGGTCTACGGCTTGCAGATCCTCGACTGGAGCGGGTGGGGGCGCGACGGGTTGCGGTGCGGGTTCTTCCTTCCACGGTGGAGGCTCCGGGGCGGGTGGTTCCGAGTGTTCCGGGGCGGCGGCCATCATGGCTTCTAGCCGGGAAATTCCGCCGCCGGAAGTTGGTTTCGGAGCGGGGGGCTCGACGGGTGCCGGTGTTGGTTCCGGTGCGGGCGCGGGAGTTGGGGAGGGTGTGGGATCGGGGGCAGGGGCCGGTGTTTCCACGACGGCTGCTGGGGAGGGTGCTGGTGCCGGGGCGGGTTTTGGAGCTGCTGCGGGTGGAGCGGGTGCGACTTGGGTGGGGAGGTGATCGGCACCACGGGCGAGGACTTTGATCACGTCTGTCAGTCGGACTTCGGAGAGGGTTTGGATGGCCTTGATGATGCCGAGTTCGAAATGCAGGCGCTTGTTGGTGGCCCATTTCATGCGTGATTCGGTTTCCGCGAAGACATCGATGGCGGCGAGGATACGGTCCGGCGGGTATTCGTCGGCGGCTTCGAGGAGTTGGTTCCAAAGCTCGGTGGGAATGCCTTCGCCATCGGCGGAGGGGTCGAGTTTGGCGACGAGGAGGGCGCGGAGGCAGCCGATGAGCTCGCCTAACAGTTGTGAGAGTTCGCGGCCGCTTTCGGCTTCCTTCTGGATGAGCGAGAGGGCGGCGGGTGTTTCACGGGAAAGGAGTTTCGAGGTGAGTGACGCGACTTTTTCCCGTGAGGTGAAGCCGAAGACGTCGAGGACGTTTGCCTCGGTGATGTGGTTTCCGCAGAAGGCGACGAGTTGGTCGAGCATCGACTGGGCATCGCGCATGCCGCCATCGGCACCTTTGGCGACGGCCCATGCGGCGGTGGGGTCGAGGGTGATGCCTTCCTCTGTTGCGATGTGCTGGAGGTGGCTGGCGATGAGTTCGGTGGGGATGGGGCGGAGGTCGAAGCGTTGGCAGCGGGAGAGGATGGTGGGGAGGATCTTGTTCGCCTCGGTGGTGGCGAAGATGAATTTCACGTGTGGCGGTGGCTCTTCGAGGGTCTTGAGAAGCGCGTTGAACGCGGCGTTCGAGAGCATGTGGACCTCGTCGATGTAGTAGATTTTGAATTGGCCACGGGCGGGGGCGAAGCGGACGGATTCGCGGAGGTCGCGGACCTGTTCGACGCCGTTGTTAGAGGCACCGTCGATTTCGAGGACATCGAGGGATCGGCCTTCGGCGATTTCGACGCAGAGGTCTTCATCGGGATCGAAGTCCGCCTTGGGGCCGCCGGAGCAGTTGAGGGCTTTGGCAAGGATGCGTGCGGTGGAGGTTTTGCCGGTGCCACGGGGGCCGACGAAGAGGTAGGCGTGGGCGAGGCGCTTTTGCTCGATGGCATTGCGGAGCGTGCGGACGACGTGATCCTGCCCGAGAACGTCGTTGAATGTTCTGGGGCGGTATTTTCGGGCGAAGACCTGGTAGCTCACGGGCGGGAGTGTAGGGAGTGGTGCGGGTTTGTCATGGCCGAGTTTTCCTTGAGGTGGAAAATTCAGGGGGACTTGGGGTGATTGCGGGTGGCGGTGACCGCATCGGCGACGCGCATGCCATCGAGGGCGGCGCTGACGATGCCGCCGGCGTATCCGGCACCTTCGCCGCAGGGGAAGAGACCGGTAAGGCCGGGGTGTTCCAGCGTGTCGTCACGGCGGGGGATGCGGACCGGCGAGCTGGTGCGGGTTTCGAATCCTAACAGAAGAGCGTCGGGTGAGAGGTAGCCGCGCATCTGGCGGCCGAAGAGGCGGAGTCCTTCACGCATGCGGCTGGTGATTTCCTTGGGCAGCAGTTCATCGAGGCGCGATGAGTTGAGGCCCGGGAAATAGCTGGTTTCCGGCAGGGTGGGGGAGAGTTTTCCATCGAGGTAGTCGACGACCCGCTGGGCTGGTGCGACCTGGCCGCCACCGCCGGCGGATTTGGCGAGGCGTTCGAGATTTTTCTGAAAGACGACGCCTGCGAGAACGCCGTGCTCGCGGGAGAGGTCGCGGACATCCTCCGGTTCGATCGTGGTGATCATCCCTGAGTTGGCAAATGGCGAATCGCGGCGCGAGAGGCTCATGCCGTTGACGACGACCTCGTCGTTTTCGGTGGCGGCGGGGACGATCCATCCGCCGGGGCACATGCAGAACGAATGCACGCCGCGATCGCGGATTTTGGTGGCGAGGCGGTATCGGGCGGCGGGGAGGAGCCGGGGGCGGGGTGCGCCGTCGGGCAGATGGTATTGGACGCGGTCGATGAAGGGTTGGGGGTGCTCGATGCGGAAGCCGATGGCGAAGGGTTTCGCTTCCAGCAGGATCTTTTTCCGGTCGAGGAGCTGATAGATATCACGAGCCGAGTGGCCGGTGGCCAGGATCACGGCATCGCCGGGAATCTCCTCGCCGGTTGAGGTGACTACGCCGTGGAGGTGATCGCTTTGGATCATGAGATCGGTGACTTTCGTTTGAAAGCGCACCTCACCGCCCGCTTGGAGGATCGACTGGCGCAAGGACTTCACGACATTCGGCAGCAGGTTCGATCCGATGTGCGGATGAGCGTCGGTTAGAATATCCTCCGGAGCGCCGTGGGCGACGAGGATTTCATAGACGCGGGCGACCGGACCGCGTTTAGTGGCGCGTGTGTAGAGTTTGCCGTCGGAAAACGTGCCTGCGCCGCCTTCGCCGAAGCAGTAGTTGGAATCCTCGATGACGCGTCCTTCGCGAAGGATCGGGGCAAGGTCGAAACGGCGTGCACTGGCGTCCTTTCCACGCTCCAACAAAATCGGTTTGGCTCCCTGTTCGAGGCAGCGGAGGGCGGCGAACATCCCCGCCGGGCCGCAACCGACGATGATCACGCGTTTCGCGGCAGCGGGCAGGGGAGGGGAGTTCCAACCGGGTTTTTCGTCGGGAGGTAGGTCGCCATCGATGGAAACCTCCACGCGGAGCTGGACCTTGATCGCGCGTTGCCGGGCATCGATCGAGTGTTTCCGCAATCGCAGCCCGCCGATTCGAGTCGGGGCGATACCCAATCGTTTCGCGGCCGCTTCGCGACGTGCGACGTCCTCCTCGGAGCGTTCGAGCGGCAGGACAATGTCAACGGTTTCAATCGTCACGGTTGAGATGAATGAGGAGTTGCTGTCTCAAACGGCGATGGGCTTCTTTTTGCCGTCTTCATCGACGCTCACAAAGGTCACGCGGGTTGAGAAAATCGGGCCCGGGTTCGCTTTTCGATCCTGAACTTCCACCGAATAGGTCACGCTGGTCGTGCCGATCCGCACCTTCTCGCAGCGGATCGCAAGGATGGTTCCTTGTCGCACGCTGTGGTGGAATTCCACGGTGTCCATGCCGACGGTGACGAAACGACAATCGGGGAAATCGAGGCTCGCAGCAATCCAAGACGCCTCATCGATCCAAGCGAGCAGCCGACCACCGAAGAGGAAACCCCACTGGTTCAGGTCGCCCGGCAGGACCAATCGCTGCGTTTCCATCGACATCACCAACGGCGGCGTTTGCTGTCATGATAGAGCGACGAATCGATGGACCACGATCCGGCGCCGGTGATCAGGATCACGACTGCCGGGATCAAATACATCACCGCCAGCTCCTTCGATGCCTTTTCGGGAGTGAAAAACAGCGGGTCCGCGCCGTGATATCCGAAGGCTGCGGTCACCATCGCGAAGCCGAAAAGGAAGGCCGCCGGGCGTGTCATCAGACCGAGCACGAGGAGCGCGGCCGCCACGAGTTCGCCGGCGATTGCGCCCATCACCGCCACTTGGGGTGAGAGGAAAGGCAGTCCGATTTGCTCGGGCAGATTGTGCCATTTCTGGACCACCGAATCGTAGTTCCGGAACTTTGGAATCCCGTGGCCGATCAGCATCATCAGCCCCACGGAGGCCCGCAGAACGAAAAGACCTGCGGAGGCGGTGGCGTCGCGGGTTCCGCAATCGAAAAGGAACTTCTTCATTCGGTCGTTGCGCTGGGGTTTTTTGAGGAAATCGTGATGCGTTTGAGGCGGTCATCACCATCCGGCGAGTGGGAAACGACGCCTGGATGGTTCACGAGGACATTGTGCACCAGACGACGGTAGTAGGCATTCAGCGGGCGCATGCGGAAGGGCTTGCCGCTTGCCTTGACCCGCTCGGCGATGCCGCGGACCTCTTCCTGCAACTGGTCTTCCTGAATCGAGCGAAAATGCCCGCAATCGACTTTCACGCGGGCCGCGTTTGGCATTTCCCGGCGCAAAATTCGATTAACCAAATACTGAAGGTCGTCCAAACGGTCTCCGTCTTGGCCGATCAGCGAGTCGTTGTCGCTGCTGTGGATCTGAAGGGTTGGGCCTTCTTCCGAGTCCTGGACCTCGATATTTGCGGTAAAACCAAGGTGTCCCAGCATCGTATCGAGAATTTTGTGTGCGCTTTCCGCAGTGTTCATGGGGCGCATTCTATCGCCATCGCCGCCCGGGTCAACCACCCCGCCAGATTCTGAGGAAATTCCTCGCCCGCCGACCAGGCCTCACTCCTCCCAGACGTCTGCCAATTCGGCGGCCAGGCCGGCGAGACGCGACTTTTCCTCATCGGAAAACTCATGCGGTGCAAACATCCCGACCCCCAGCGTTCCCAGCACCAGGCCGTCGATTTTCGAGAAAACTGGCACCGCCAGCGATCCCGAAACGCCCGTTTGACGCGCATCCGGTCGAGCTACTCCGCCCAAATCCGCCTGCAAATTGCACAATTCCACCGGTTCCCGCCGCTCCGCCGCAGCGCCAGCGATGCCTTTGCCGAAGGGAATCTTCGCGATCTTGTCCATCAATGCCTCCGGCACACCGCGCTGCGCCACCAGATCGAGCATCCCATCCGGACCGGTCCGGTGAATCGTCCCTGTTTGGCAGGAAAACGCCGCCATCGCCGAATCCAAAAACGCCACAAACCACTCGTTGCTTTTCATGCTGAAAATCTAGTTCCCGTTTCCCCGTCCGTCACGCCTCGAGCGCGGAAACTTCTGGCTTGGCATCGACCTCACCATCGGCCAAACCCCCTTGGCGTGAGCAAAGCCCACATTCTCTTCGCCGCCTTGGCCTGCCTCGTGAGCGCTTGCCAGAAACCCTCCGCACCTATGCCGAAAGCCGATCACATCCAGCAGGAAACCTTCGGGAAAATGCCCGATGGTCGTGAAGTCCTCATTTTCACCCTCACCAACAAGCACGGGCTCCGCGCACGTGTCACGGAGTTCGGTGCCAGCCTCGTTTCGATGGAAGTTCCGGATAAAAGCGGTGCCCTTGCCGACATCACCCACGGCTATGAAACCCTCGACGGCTGGCGATCCAACAACGCCTACCTCGGCGCATCCGTCGGACGTTTCGCAAACCGCATCAAGGACGGGAAATTCACCCTCGACGGCAAGGAATACACCCTCGCCACCAACAACGAGCCCGGCGGCATGCCATCCCATCTGCATGGCGGAAACATCGGCTTCGACAAGGTTGTTTGGACCGGAAAAGCCACCGACACCGGAGTAGAGTTCACTTATCTGTCCAAAGACGGCGAGGAAGGTTATCCGGGAAATCTAACATCATTCGTCACCTACACCCTGACCGATGACAATGAGTTGATCTGGGAAGCACGCGCCACCACCGATGCGCCGACCATCGTCAATCTCGTGCATCACACTTACTGGAACCTTTCCGGAAATCCGAAATCCACCATCAATGATCACGAACTCACCCTTCATGCGGATCATTATCTTCCCACCAATGCCGGGTTGATTCCCACCGGGGAGATCGCGCCGGTGGTTGGCACGCCGATGGATTTTGTCAGCCAGCCGGCCATCATCGGCAGCCGTTTGAATGCTGACTTCGAGGCGCTCGCCTTTGCCGGTGGATACGATCATTGTTGGGTCCTCAAGGAGGCGGAGGGACTCAAACCCGCCGCCCGGCTCAAGGATCCGAAAACCGGACGCGTCATGGAAATTTCCACCGACCAACCTGCGATCCAGTTTTACGGCGGAAACTTCCTCGATGGCACGATCATCGGCAAACAAGGCATCGCCTACACCCACCGCACCGCGCTCTGTCTCGAAACCCAAAAGCATCCGGACGCTCCGAACCACGAGCATTTCCCGAATTCCATCCTGCGCCCTGGTGAGATCTATCAGCACCGGATGATCCACCGTTTCCTCGCCGAGTGATTTTTCAACCCAACCCATCTTCAACTGAAAACCCGCCATGATTCTCGTCTCCTTTCTCGCCTTCACCCTCTTTGCCGCCGCGCTCACGTGGAGCATCACCCGCCGTGATGAAAAGGGTTCGTCCGATGGTTTCTTCCTTGGTGGCCGCTCGCTCACGTTTCCTGTCATCGCCGGGTCGTTGCTGCTGACCAATCTGTCGACCGAGCAGATGGTCGGCCTCAACGGATCGGCTTACAAGGACGGCCTGGCGGTGATGGCATGGGAAGTGGTGGCGGTCATCGCCCTGGTGGTGATGGCGCTGTTTTTCCTGCCCCGTTTCCTCAGGGCGGGCATCACCACGGTTCCGCAATTTCTGGAAAACCGGTTTAACAAATCCACCCAGACGCTCACCAACATCATTTTCCTAACAGCTTACTGCCTGATTCTCATTCCCATCATTCTCTACTCGGGTGCGATGGGGCTTTCGCAGATGTTGGATTTGAAAAACCTCACCGGCATCACCGAGCCCGTCAACTTTCTTGGAAACACCGTCGCTCCGGACACGGTCATCCTTTGGGGCACGGTCTTCCTGATTGGCATCATGGGCTCGCTTTACTCCCGCTTTGGTGGACTCAAGTCCCTTGCGGTGCTGGATACGATCAATGGCGTCGGACTACTGGTTGGCGGGTTCATGATCGTTTACTACGCGCTCAACCGGGTCAGCGATGGCCAAGGGGTTCTGGAAGGCTGGAGCATCCTCAAGGAAGCTCGGCCGGACCGGTTGAACTCGATCGGTTCCCCACAAACCGAAGTTCCGTTCAGCACGCTTTTCACCGGTGTTGCCCTGCTCAATCTCTTTTACTGGTGCACCAACCAACAAATCATCCAACGCACTTTCGGGGCCAGCAGTCTGGCCGAAGGGCAAAAAGGAGTTCTGCTCACCGGTGCGCTGAAACTCCTCGGCCCGATCTATCTGGTCCTTCCCGGCATCATCGCTTTCCACCTCTTCAGTGATACCGGTCTTACCAACGACAAGGCCTACGGCACACTCGTCCGAGAAGTCTTGCCGCCGCATTTCACCGGATTCTTCGCCGCCGTCATGGTCGGGGCCATCCTCTCATCCTTCAACGCCGCGCTGAACAGCACCTCAGCGCTTTTCAGCATCGGGCTCTATCACAACGTCATCAATCCGAAGGGATCCGAACAGCAAATGGTCCGCGCGGCGAAAATCTTCGTCGTCTGCATCGCCATCGCCGGCATGATCGTGGCACCGCTGCTTGCGGGGCAGGCCAGCATTTTCGAATACCTGCAAAAGATGAATGCCATCTATTTCATCCCGATCTTCGCGGTCGTGGTGGTTGGCATGCTTCACTCCCGCGTTCCCGCACCCGCGGCATTCTGGGCGCTGGTGCTCGGTTTGGCCCTCATCGGTGCCAAATACTTCATCCCCGGTGCTTCCGATCGGGTGGATGGGATTTTCCGTTACAACTTCCATTACCTCGGTGTGGTTTTCGCATTCCTTGTCATTTTCATGATCGGCTGGGGCACCATTGCTCCCCGCAGCACTCCGTGGAAACTGGCGACCGCCACGCCGATCGACATGACCCCATGGAAAAACGCCAAATGGGCCGGGCTCATTCTGATCATCCTCGTGATCGCGGTCTACGCCGCATTTGCGGGTTGATCGGATGGAATTGAAGAGGTCTGGAATCGAGCTGAGTCGGCAGCCGATTCTATCACTTCGCGGCACGGCGCACCCATGCGCCAAACCAACGGATACGGAATAATCCCTTGACCGGAACCTCCCATCCGGGTGGAGATCGTTCCCGTGAGACAAGTGCTGGCCATGCTGCTCCTGACCTGCCTCGGGCTGATGCTCCCGGCAGCTGCGGTGCCTGTCCGGCTCTGCTTGTTGGATTTCACCTTGTTTTCCTGCAGCATGGTCGAGGATGGAAAGTGCTGTCCGGATTGTGAGCAGGGAGAAACGGAACCCGCGTCGTGCTGTCTGGATCTTGAGGGACTGCCGGACGCACCGTCACCGGATCCTTCGATTGAACTTCCCCAAATCATCGGGTCCGATTTGCCCAATCCTCTTTGCGGGTTGCAATTGGCCGAAGCCGGGGATCGCACCCCGTTCCGCCCTTCGGCGCCGATCCGCGGGCCCTCCTCACCTTCAGCCCATCGGGCGGTGTTGGGCATCTGGAGAATCTGATAGACGGCTGTTCTTGCCGTTTGCGGTCGATTGCTTCGAGTGACTGCCTGCATGCCCTTCTTCCGGGCGATTCCATCCAGATAGAATTCCACTCCGTGAAACCTCCTCCATCGTTAGATTCACTCACCGGTCCCTCCAGGGACACCCATGCCGCCCGCCGGATTCCAGGATGGGTGGTTCCTGTCGCCATTCTCTCGGGCTTCGCATTGTTGTTTCTGGCACTCTTCCGGGACCGCTTGGTGCCGGCTACCAGGGTTGAAGTGGCCAGTGCGCTCGCGTTGACCGAGGCCGGAGATGACAAAACATCGGGCAGCCTGCTGTTTCAGGCCAGTGGCTGGATCGAGCCGGATCCGCTTCCGACCAAAGCCACCGCGTTGGTGGATGGTGTGATCGAAGCGGTTCATGTTCTCGAAGGGCAATCCGTAAAACGCGGCGAGATTCTCGCGACATTGGTGGAGGATGACGCCCGTCTGGCTCTCGCGGCTGCCGAACAGAGACACAAAAGGCTCATCTCCACACGAGAGTCCCATCTTGGCACCATCCTTTCGGCAAAGCGCAAACTGGAAGGCGTGCAGGCGCAGGAAATTGCGGCGGCGGCGCTGCGGGATGAGGCGGCGGATCGATCCGCACGACTGCGTGGATTGGCCAATGGAGCGATTTCGCAAATTGAAATCACATCCGCCCAACTCCGTGCGGAAAGTGAGGAGGCCAACCTTCGTGCGGCGACCGCTGCCACGGCGGAGGCGAAGGCTGAGATTGCCCGTCTGGAGCTTGAAACGCAGGTTCGCGAGGATGACATCCGTGCGGCGGAAATCGAATTGGAGCAGGCGAGACTTGCGTTCTCCCGCACCCGTATTGCCTCGCCGATCGATGGACGTGTGCTGCGTTTGTTGTCCGCCCCCGGGCAGAAGAAGATGTTATCTGACAACGAGCCTGACAGCTCGACGGTGGCGATTCTCTATGATCCGGCGAAACTGCAAGTGCGCGTGGACGTTCCCTTGGCCGATGCCGCCGGACTCCAGATCGGACAGAAGGCGCGTGTTCGTTGCAGTCTTCTGCCGGATCGGATTTTCGAAGGAACGGTAACCCGCATCACCGGAGAAGCGGATTTGCAGCGGAACACCTTGCAAGCGAAGGTGGGCATCGCCGCCCCTTCGGACCAACTGCGTCCGGAGATGTTATGTCGGGTTGAGTTCATCGGCACGGCCGCAGCCACCACCTCCCTTGCCGTCTGGTTGCCGGTAGCTGCGGTGAAAGACCGTGGCGTGTGGGTGTGTGATCCGGAAACCAAGCGAGTCACCCGGCGCTCTATCGAGCCCTCCGGCGAGATCCGGGAAGGGTTCCTGCGAGTCACCCAAGGCGTGCTGCCGGGTGAGTGGGTGGTGGTCTCTCCAACATCATTGCGCGATGGACAACGTGTGAATCCAAACCTGATAGAACCATGAATGAGCCGATGATCCAATGCCGTGGCATTTCCAAGAGTTATCGCAAGGGGAACAACGTCGTCACGCCTCTTGATGCGCTTGATCTGGATGTGGCCAAAGGGGAGTTTCTTGCCATGATGGGGCCTTCCGGCTCGGGAAAGACCACATTGCTCAATTTGTTGTCGGGAATCGACTCTCCGTCCGCAGGATCGCTGGTGATCGCTGGAACGGATATCGCGAACCTTTCACGAAGGGATTTGACCCGGTGGCGTGCGAGTCATGTGGGATATATCTTCCAGCTCTATCATCTCGTTCCAGTGCTGACGGCTTTTGAGAATGTAGAATTGCCTCTTCTGCTGTCTCCGCTATCGAAAAAGGAGCGTCATCGGCGGGTGGAGACGGCGTTGGCGTTGGTCGATCTGGGGGATCGCATGCACCATACTCCTTCGGAATTGTCAGGTGGGCAGGAGCAACGGGTGGCGATTGCCCGCGCGGTGGTGGCGGATCCCCCATTGCTGGTGGCGGACGAGCCGACGGGAGATTTGGATCGAGAAGCTGCCAACCGCATTCTTGAACTTCTCCGTCAGCTCGCAAGGGATCATGGCAAAACCATTGTGATGGTGACGCATGATGCCAAGGCCGCCGCAGCTGCCGACCGCACCTTGCATCTGGAGAAAGGACAACTGCTGTCGTCCACATGAATGCGTTCATCAATCTTCTGAAACTCGCCTGGCTGCAGCTCATCCGTCACAAGGTGCGCTCGCTGTTGACCATCTTCGGGGTGGCCTCCGGCATGTTTCTTTTCACCGCGGTGGAGACACTCCAGCGTTCTCTCGCCAAGGCCACCGAGGCGACAGCGGCGGATACGACATTGGTGGTCTATCGGCAGAACCGCTTTTGTCCGTCCGCAAGCCGGCTTCCGGAGCATTATGCGGATGAAATCCGGCGGATGGATGGGGTGCGTGAGGTGATTCCCGTGCAGATTGTGGTGAACAACTGTGGGGCGTCGCTGGATGTCATCACGTTCCGGGGTGTTCCCAATGGCCTCTTGAGGAAGTTTGCCCCGGAAATCGAAATCCTTTCCGGCAGTGAGGAGGCATGGCTGAAACGCGATGACGGTGCGTTGCTGGGAGAGGTTTTCGCGAGGCGCCGCGGGCTTGGGACGGGGGATCGATTTGATGCGGCCGGGGTGACGGTGACGGTTTCCGGGATCATCCGCTCACCCTTCGCGCAGGACAACAATGTGGCCTATGTGAAGTTGCCGTTCCTCCAGCAGGCGTCGAGAGCGGGATTGGGGGTTGTGACGCAATTCAATGTGCGAGTGAATGCGTCCGAAGACCTGGGCAGCGTGGCGGCTGCGATTGACGAGCGATTCCGCTCCGGCCAAGAGCCGACCGACACGAGGCCCGAGAAAGCATTCTTTGCCGAAACGGCATCCGAGATGATCGAACTGATCGGCTTCACCCGCTGGCTGGGAATCGGTGCGGTCGCGGCGGTTGCGGGGTTGGTGGCGAACGCCTTGCTGCTGATCGTTAGAGGTCGGGTGAAGGAGAACGCGGTGTTGAGGACGCTCGGGTATCCGGGGAGGGCGATCGCTTGTCTGGTGGTGGGAGAAGGTGGCATGTTGGGATTGGCCGGGGGCGTTCTGGGGGTGGGTCTTGCTGCGGGATTTCTCAGGTGGCAGAGTTTCACCTTGGGAAATGAGGGACAAACCCTGGCCATTCAGCCGGACGCGACGGTTTTGCTGATCGGCATTTCATCCGCGCTGGTGCTTGGCGTCGCAGCGTCCCTCTGGCCGGCCTTTCAGGCGATGACCCAGCCGATTGTTAGAAATTTGCGAAGCTGACCCATCATGCTCCCGATCACATATGCCGTGCGGAACCTGTTCCGCTCCAAGACGAGGCTCATCCAAACGATTGGAGGGAGCGCGCTGGTGGTGTTGTTGGTGATGGCAGCGGTGGCGATCAATCAGGGCATGACCCGTGTGTTATCCGCGTCCGGTTCGCCGCGGAATGTGATTCTGGTCGGGGCCGGATCCGAGGAGAGCATCCAGCGCAGCGAGGTTTCCGAGAAGACTGCCGGAATTGCGGAGGCGGGCGTTTCTGGGATTTCGGAAACTCTCGGGGTGCGCGCGGTATCCAGTGAGATTCATTATATGAATTACATCGGGCTGCCGGATGGGCGGCGGCAACAGGGGATGTTGCGCGGGGTGACGGCGCAAGCGTTGCGGGTGCATCCGGAGGTGCGATTGATTGAGGGGACGTTTCCCGCCGCCGGTGAGGTCATGGTGGGGCGGTTGGCGTGGAGGAAGCTGGGGCTTGCGGTGGAGGATTTGAAGGTGGGCAATACCATCGTTCTGGATGGGCAGATCATGGGGATTTCCGGCATTTTCGCCGCGCCTGGGACGGTGTTGGAGTCGGAGATTTGGGCCACGCTGAGTGATCTCCGGGTAATGGCCAAGCGGGAGACGGTCTCGTGCGTGGTGATCCGGTTGGATCATGCGGAGGATTACACCGAGGCGGATCTTTTCGCCAAACAACGGCTGGATCTTGAATTGAGCGCGCTGCGGGAAAGTGATTATTATGATCGGCTGAGCGCCTTCTTCAAGCCGCTGCGGGTGATGACATGGATCACGGCGGGATTGATTGCGGCAGGGGCCTTGTTCGGGGGAGTCAACACGCTTTACGCGGCCTTCGCTTCGCGGGTGCGGGAGATGGCGACGTTGCAGGCCATCGGCTTCGGGAGGATATCACTCCTTTTCAGCCTGGTGCAAGAGAGTACCATGGCCAGCCTAACAGGAGCGCTGCTTGCATCGGTGGTGGCTGTCGGTTTGCTGGATGGGCGCACAGTGCCGTTTTCCATCGGTGCGTTCACGGTGCAGATCGGACCCGAGGTGGCGATCACCGGGATCCTGACCGGGCTTTTCCTTGGGGTGTTGGGCGCGATTCCACCGGCGATCCGTTGTCTCAAGCCATCCCTTCACGCCGCTCTCCGCATGAACTGATTCAATCCAACAAACCATCCAACCCACACAATCCCATGAAATCCACCCATCTGCTCCTTGCTGCGTTCGGACTTCTTGCTTCATGCAAGGAGAACGCCCCAACCGTCACTGTTGCTCCATCGGGGCCGAGTGAATCGCTCTCGCGTGTGCTTGATGCCAGGCCGGAGGGTGAAGCCCGAGCCATTCATCTCGTCCGAACGGAGGTGAAGCCAGGAGATGTGATCACGATCCGCGGGCGGATCATGGGAAACTCCAAACCTTTTGTGGAGGGTCGGGCGGTGTTCATTCTAGGCGACCCGGAAGTGCTGACGCCTTGCAATGAGATCCCCGGTGATGAATGTGAGACGCCTTGGGATACCTGCTGCGATTCCTCTGAAGACAAGAAGCGCGGCATCGCATCGGTTCAGGTCGTCGGTGCGGACGGGAAGGTGCTGAAGGAAGGCATTGAAGGGGTGGGTGGTTTGGAAAAGCTGGCGTGGGTAACTGTCACCGGCAGCGTCGCGGATGGTTCATCCGTGGATCTGCTGCTGATCAACGCGCAGGCGATTGACGTCGGCGAGTGAGAAGGGATGCTCCGCTTTTGCGGGTTGATCTTTGTGGCGGTGATGGGGCCGCTTGGGATTTCAGGAACCGGATGGCTGCCCGGTTGCGGTGAGCCATTTTTGGCGGATGGCTGAGGGGGCGGGGTGGTTGGGGAAGGGGATTTGATCGAGCTGGCGGACGGGGATGGGGCCGCGGGTGGCGCTGGTAAGGAGGATGGCGCTGGATTTTTCGAGATCGGATTCGGTGAGGTGGCCTTCGATGGCACCGCTTTCGAGCATCCAGCGGCGGGTGATGCCGGGGAGGCAGCCGGAGGACAGGGGCGGGGTGACCCATTGGTCGTGGATGAGGAGGAAGAGGTTGGCGGTGGCGGCTTCGACGAGGTGACCGTCCGGGGTGAGGAAGAGGGCTTCGTCGAAGCCGGCGCGGCGGGCGTGGTCGAGGGCGACGAGGTTTTCGGCGTAGCTGGTGGATTTGTGACCGACCATGGGTCCGCTCGGATTGCGGGTCCACGGGGAGCGGGTGAGGGTGAGCGACTCGGGAGCGGGATCGAGCGGGGTGTGGGAGATCCAGGCGAGGCCGGGGGCGGTGGGGGTGAGGTCGCGGAGGCTGCCGGGACCGCCGGTGAGGGTGAGGCGGACGCGGGAGATGGGCGGGGCGGAATCGGCGTCCGGAATGAGGGTGCGAATGCCGACGGACCAATCGGGCGGATGAGGGAAGGCGGCTGTGCTGCGGAGGAAATCGCAGGAGCGGGAAAGCCGTTCTAGGTGCCACTCGAGGAAGGGGAGATGGCCTTGGACGGCGAGCAAAGTTTCGAAAAGGCCGAGGCCGTGGAGGAGTCCGCGGTCGGTTGAGTGGACGGGAATGGTGGTGGATTTTTCCCAGTTGTTCCCACTCCAGATCGCGATGGGTGAGGGGGAGGGGATCTGGAGGTGGAGCGGCATGATTGAGAAGACTGATTTTGATTTAAAATTATTTAAATCAATGGGTTGAGTGATTATTTACGATTTATTGAATAATGATCTTTCTGGAGGAAATAGGATTGTGAAGCGAATGTTTGATTGCCCTTATTCCCAATGTTCACAAGTTATTCACAAGGCTTTGGAGAGGGATCGGACGAGGGCTGGGCCTTGGTAGATGAAGGAGGTGTAGATCTGGATGAGGGAGGCGCCGGCGCGGAGTTTTTCCTGGGCGTCTTCGACGGAGGAGATGCCGCCGACGCCGATGATGGGGATTTTTCCGGCGAGGTGGCTGGAGAAGGCGCGGAGGATTTCGGTGCTTTTGGCGAAGACGGGGACGCCGGAGAGTCCGCCGGCTTCGTTGGCGCGGGGGTGGGAGGAGACGGCCTCGCGGTCGAGGGTGGTGTTGGTGGCGATGAGGCCGTCGAGGCCGCCATCGAGGAAGACTTTGGAGAGCTGGGCGATGTGGGTGTCGTCGAGGTCGGGTGCGACTTTGAAGAGGACCGGAACGTTCCGACCGTGCTGGGCGGCGAGGACGGTTTGCTCGTGTTTGAGGGTTTCCAGAAGTCGGGCACTGGCCTCGGGGCCTTGGAGATCGCGCAGGCCGGGGGTGTTCGGGGAGGAGAGGTTGACGACGATGTAGTCGGCGACGGTCCATGCCTTGCGGAGGCAGATCAGGTAGTCGTCGGCGGCGTTCTCGTTGGGGGTATCCTTGTTTTTCCCGATGTTGAAGCCGATGGGACCGGTGAAGTGGCGAGTGGTGCGGACGTTTT
>SXGQ01678484.1_pt1 | contig 18526 bp, 9 predicted proteins | sample 3178371 | NCBI WGS metagenome assembly SXGQ01 (sample SAMN11356859, study PRJNA531348) | freshwater metagenome | isolation source: freshwater sample F1-20 | place: China: Fuxian Lake, Yuxi | collected 2017-12-25 | reverse complement strand
CGAGTGTTCCTTGTTTTCAGCAAACTCAATCCGCAGGCGGGAGTCCTTCTTAGTAATCGCTGGCATGAAATGCCGACGCTGCTACACCCCGGAAATTCACCGGCCCATGCACCATTTACCCATGATCGTAATGATCGGGGACGGGAGCCAGAAGCACCCGCACGGACTACTCCGACGATTCCAACATGGCCTTCCGCTCCGCTCGGTCCCACCACTTGGCAATGAGGACACTGATCTCGTAGAGGATGTGCAGGGGGATGAACATCAGCAGCATCGTCATCGGGTTGCCGTCGGGCGTGATGAAGGCCGACACGATCAGCCCAACCACCACCCAGTACATCCGGAGTCCGGCGAGCCGCTCAGCATCGAGGATCCCGATCTTCACCAAGGTCAGGAGGACCAGCGGCAGCTCGAACGCCACCCCCATCCCGATCATGAACCAGCAGACGAAGCTGATGTACTCAGAGGCCCTCCACTCATCGGCCGCAAAGCCCATCCAGTTGGAAAAGGTCACCGTGGAGCTGAGGGCCACCACGGTCACAATGAAGTAGCAGAACGCCACCCCCATGAAGAACAGGAGGGTCCCGAAGCCGGCGATCCGGTACACGAGGCGCTTCTCATGGACATGGAGGGCCGGAAGGATGAACTGCCCCAGGAAGAACAGGACAAACGGGGCGGCGATGGCTGCGCCCCCGTAGAGGGCGATCTTGACCGCCACGACGAAGGGTTCCGTGGGCCCAAACGTCTTCAGCCCCACCTGGATCCCATACTTCGCCACCTCGGGCGGATTGGGATCGGGGACGATACCCAGCACCATGTTGGTGCCGGACGGGATGGGCGCGACCTTCAGGTAGAGATCCTGGTTGGTGGAGGTGCCCTGGACCGGAAAATCCTTCGCCAGCATCCGTGACAGGACGTTGGTGCCCATCGTGATGACGACCCGGGGCTGATCCGTAACCCGGACCCGTTGGGCCAGCACCAGGGGCCACTCGAGGAACTTCACGATATACGGGCTGCCGCTGAGGCTGACTAGGATGCCCAGTGCAACCGCGATGGCGCACTTCACGAAGGTCCAACGGAGATCCTCGAGGTGCTCAAGGAAGCTCTTGACCGGCCCTCCCCCCTCTTCGTCTTCGTGCTCCGGGGGCAGCACCTCGAGATCGTTGGCCATGCCAGGTCTCTGGGATCGGCCCCCGATCAGGCCTTGGGCGACAGGTCCGTCCGCTGGGACGACTGCGAGAGTGATTCCTGCGGGGTCTTCGGCGTCGGCGCAGGCGGCGTGCGCTCCACCTCATCCATGGCCCGATGCAGCTCCTCCTGAACGTCGCGCGACGCCTTCTTGAACTCGCGGATCCCCGTTCCCACCCCCTTCATCAACTCAGGCACCTTCTTGGCACCGAACAAGATCAGGACGACCACGGCGATCACAAGGATCTCCGTGGAGCCAATCATGCCGAGGGGGAGGGAATTCATCGGGTGCAGTTCCATGCCAGGGATCCCATCAGGCCGACTTCGGTCCGGAGCCACCCGGAGGGTCCGACAGATCGTTAGTGACCTCCTTGGAAGCCTTCTTGAACTCCTTGATACCCGTGCCGACACCCTTCATCAGCTCGGGGATCTTCCGGGCGCCGAACATGAGGACCACGATCCCAAGGATGACGAAAATCTCAGTCGTCCCGAGGAACGCAATGGGCGAAGGCATGGACATGGAACTCACGTCGACAGGCTAGGATCGTCGCCTCCGACGGTAAAGGGGCAAAAACGGCGTACCCAGATGTAGTCCTCCGTGGACGGACGCAAAAAGGCCGGGCCCGAAGGCCCGGCCTTGATGGCGTTCCAATCACCGGCTGCAACCCCGGTCTACTGGTAGCGGATCACGAGGCTGCCCCCGGACAGCGACACCCCGGTGACGGTGACCGGGGAGGCCGACGACAGCCGCAAGAACTGGACGGATCCGCTGGCCGGCACGGTGACCGTCCGGGCCTGGGTGTCGACCACCGCCCCCGCGATCGCCGTGTAGGATCCGTTGAGGGTGGCAGAGCCGACGGCCTCGACGGAGGCCGCAGCCACGGCCGAGGTGTACGCCTTGATGCCCCCAGCGGCGTTGACCAGCGTCCGGACACCGGACGACCGATCCACCGTGAACAGCTCGACATCCGCCCCACCGGTCCGCTCGTACCAGACCAGGCGGATGCCGTAGACACCCGCCGCCTTCACGACGACGTCGAACGTTTCATCCGCAGCCCCCCCGTTGTGGAAGGCCAGGGGCGGCGAACTGGGCCCCAGATTGAGGCCCGCGGCCAGCTTGTAGCCGTCGTCCGAGCGGACGCCGAACCGCGTGATGCCCGCGGGGAGGTCGAGGAACGCCACAACCTCCATCGCGTAGTTGTCGTTGCCCAAGGCGTCGTCCTGTCCCGGTATGGGCTCGTCGCCCTCAAAGTAACCGGCGGAACCCCCGCTGGTGGCTTCCTGGGAGAAATTGATGGCCCGGGAGACGACGTTGGTGTCGTAGAGCCTGGCGATCGACGAATTGGCCGCCAGCTGGGCCTCCGCGCGGTCGAGGCTGTTCTCGCCCATCTCCTCGGCCTGGGTGACCCGCACCTTGAAGCCACGCTCCGATCCCGGACCCGACAGGCGAGTGGCCGGATCGAGCTCGCGGTAGGTGATGGTGAACGCCCAGATGTTGGTCTGCAGCACGCCCTCGTTGTCCGCGAAGACCAGGCGGGCCTGCTGGACCACGCCCATGGCCGGGAGCGGAGTGAGGGCATGGGAGACCAGCGCACCGGTCGCCACCGCGGTCACGATCGGGGTGACCGCGACACCGTTCACCGAAAGCTGGATCGAGGAGGTCTTGACCTGGGTGTCCCGGTTCTGGATCGACACCTCGATCCGAGGCTCGGTGGTCTCGACCGTCGAGCCATCCGTCGGCGACAGCGACGTCACCGCCGCGCGCTGGACCCCGGCGTCCGCCACCGGGACGAACACCAGGTAGTTGATGTAACGCGCCCCGGTGCCGTTATCCGGGGTGAGGTGCCGCAGCCGAAGGGTCTTCTTCCCGGACAGCCGAAGCACGACCCGGTTTTTGCCGGTGCCATCGGTCAGCGGAACGTTGCGGGCGGTGAAGCCCGACTGCACTCCCAGGAAGCTGCCCAGCATCCTCGGTTCGGTCCCGGCCACCATGGAGACTTCCTCCAGGACGCTGTCCGCCTTCTCCATGTTGACCACGGACTCGCGGAGATGGACCTCGTAGGAGCCCGCCGCGAACTCGCGGGTGTAGTTCATCCAGTCGTCGACCGCGATGTCCCCCACCTCGTAGTCGTAGATCCCCTGGTCGTTGTTGAAGAGAGACGGACGACGGTTGTCGAGGGACCGCTGCATCCGGACGGCGTCCTGGGTCCGATACGGCGTGTCGTCGCCGCTGGGACCCGACCGGGTGTCCTGGTAGTCCGTGCCCGTCACGCCGACGCGGTCGGTGTATGAGTTGCCGACCACGCCGCCGCCCTCGGCACTGCGGACCGGATTGTCGAGGAACTGGCCGCCGTCGAAGTCATAATCCTCCACCTCCACCGTCCGGGTGTCGGCCGAGAAGGTGTCAAAGGCAATCATGGCCGTCCGGGTCGTCCCCCCGGAATCGGTGACGGCCAGCTGCCCGAGATAGGACTTGTTCTTCTCGAAGCCCCCGAGAGTGCCGGTCCGGGTGGTCCCGGCCGCCCCGAGGAGGAGTCCGTTGGCCGTGGTGTAGTCGACTCCGTTGAGGGTGACCTTGAAGCCCGCATCGGGAAGCGGCCGGTCGTCGACCACAGAGAACGTCACCTTGGTGTCCGGAGCGAGGAAGACCGACCCCTCGGCAGGCGAGACCGAGTCGATCCGGGGTGCTTCATCGACCGCCGCCGGCGGTGCCGCGGCGCTGAGGTTCCGATAGACCACCTGGTAGCCGTTCGGGTCCTTGCCTCCATCGGCATAGAGATAGAGAACCACATTGCCGACCAGGTTCGTGAAGGGAGCCGGTGGACTGTCCGTCCCGTTGGCCAACACATCCGCCTGGGGCGTGTCGACGAAGGTCCGGTCGAACAGCACCGCGCCCCCTGCGTCGAGATCAAGGACCCGGCCCCGGATTACCACATTGCCATCGACCGTGGTGAGGGTGAGCACCAGCCGGACATTCGTGTTCTTGATGGCCGGGCTGACATTCTCGTCGAAGAAGTATTTGTTGATGCCCTTTGTGATCAGGAGATCCGTCTCCGACTTGGCGATGCCGTATCCACCGAGGGAATTGGCACCGGTCTTCTGGGGAATGAAGGCCAGGACCGCGAAGGAGTCGGGACCCTGTCCGGACACGAGATCGACCGCAAACTCATGGAGGGTCCCCTCCGTCAGCTCATAGGTCTTGGTGGTCTTGGTGCTGCTCACGAAGAACGCCTGACCGATTGCTGGCAGATCGAAGGTGAATACGCCTCCCGACTGCTTCCCTCCGGGCAGCGGCTGGCCCGCCGGATTGGCGTCCTTCCATCCGGACCGCTCGGCCGCCTTGAAGTCATCCAGCACCGCACCCTCGGCGACGAACACCTGGGCGTTGTCGAAGACCACCTGATAACCCTCCGGGTTCTTGCCGCCGTCCGCGTACAGGTAGAGGACGAAGTTGCCCACCATGCTGAGGAACGGAGCCGGAGGGCTGTCGGTCCCGTCGGCCATCACATCGGCCGCGGGGGTATCGATGAACGTCTTCTCCCAGATCACTGCGTTGCCCGCGTCACGGTCCAGGACCTGGCCCCGGATGATCACGTTGCCCGATCGGACCTCGAGGTTGAGCACCAGGGTGACATTCTGGTTCTTGACCGCGGGCTGGACGTTCTCGTTGAAGAAGTACTTGTTGATGCCCTTGGTGATCAGGAGATCCGTCTCCGACTTCGCGATTCCATAGCCGGCCAGCGAATTGGCCCCGGTAGCCTGGGGGATGAAGGCGAGAACGGCGAAGGAGTCGCCTCCCCGGCCGGAGACCAGGTCGACACGGTATTCGAGGGTGCGCCCCTCGACGAGCTCGAAGGTCTCCGAGGTCTTGGTGCTGCTGACGAAGAACGACTGCCCGATCGTCGGCAGGTCGAAGGTGAAGACGCTGCCGGACTGTTTTCCGCCGGGCAGTGGCTGGCCTGCCGGATTCGCGTCCTTCCAGCCGGAACGTTCAGCGGCCTTGAAGTCGTCGAGAATACGGGCCTTCAACGGTGTCTGGGTGAGCGCCGTGAACACCGTGAGCAGGGTGAGACAGCGGAGTAATGACAAGGGCTTCATGGATGGTTCATCCTGAGTTTAAGAGTCCACGCCCACAGGGATTGTGGGTGCGCTTGGGGATACGATTAATGCACCCCAAACACGGCAGGAGATCAAGGACGCGATCGGGGGCGCGCTCTCACCGGAGACGCCACCAACCCGCGATTCCGGAACGCTCCCGCCAACTGGTGGACGGTGCTTCGGCCGGGAGCCGTCACAATCCGCGTGCCAAACGGGTTCAAATTCGCCGTAAGCGCAGGCGTCACGCCCCCGTTCCAATCGATTGCGGAGCGGCCCAGGCCCGCGATGGAACCCAGATCCAACCCTCCTCAACAAAGACCCGTGCGGCATAGCCCTTTCCCAGGAATGCCCCGGTCGACAGGCCCACGTTGCACCGAACGGATCACGGACCATGCCCCATTCCCCAGCACTCGACGGCATCCGGGGGATCGCGATCATCGCGGTTCTCATCTTCCACGTCCTTCCCCAGCACCTTCCCGGAGGCTTTTCGGGAGTGGATGTATTCTTCGTCCTCTCCGGGTTCCTCCTCACGAGGCGGATCCTTTCTGAGGTCCGCAATGGCACCTTCCGGATCGGGACCTTCTTCCTCCGCCGGGCGATGAGAATCCTGCCCAACCTGACCCTCATGGTTGTCTCTGTCGTTGTCCTCTGGGCATGGATCTTTCCCCCGGGAGCCTCCCGGGATGTGGCGGTGCAGGGACTCTGGACCCTCTTCGGCATCTCCAACCTCTATCTGTGGACCCATCTGGGGACGTACTGGGGACAGGCCGCCCATTGGTCCCCCCTCACCCATGCCTGGTCACTCGGGGTCGAGGAACAGTTCTACGCACTGCTGCCCCTGTTCTTGGCGGCGATCCAACGTCGGCAACCAAAAGACCTGGCCCGTTGGATCCTTGCCCTAGGCACCATGAGCCTCGTGGTCTGGGGACTGGGCATGTCCAGGTACCCGACCGCCACATTTTACCTGTTGCCCACGCGCGCCTGGGAACTCCTGCTGGGCTGCCTGATTGCCAGCTTCCGGCACAGAGGTGCAGGAGGTGGCTATCGGCGGATCGAGGTCTGTAGCCAGGCCATGGGCTGGATCGGAATGGGTCTGGTGCTGTCAGCCTTCGCCTTCCACGTCGACCGCGGAGCGGGTGCCGCGTTGAACCCGATTCCAGCCGCCCTGGGATGCGGACTGCTTCTGGTCCATGCGACATATACGGAGGTCGACGGCAGCCGACTTGGCCAGTTCCTTTCGGGACGCAGCCTCACCGGCATCGGACGGCTTTCGTATTCTCTCTACCTGTGGCACTGGCCCCTCCTGACCGTGGGTGGATACCTCGCCGACCGCTGGAATTGGGACCCCACGTTCGGAAGGGCTGCAGGCACCTTGATGAGCCTAGTTCCCGCCTGGGTGGCCCACCGGTATGTGGAGTCACCCTGCCGGAGAACCGGCGCCCTGCACCTCGCCAAGCCGGCCCTCGTCGCGACCGCGCTTGGCACCGCCGCACTCACCTGCGGATGGATGACCCAAATCCGCCCGGCGGATTCTGCCGACCTGATCGATCCGCCACACTACTCTGCCCGTTCCTACGATACCGGGAACCTCTTCATCCATGACATCGCACAATCCACTCGGTATCGAGGCATCAAGACACCACCGGGCCCGGATCAACCCCGGGACTCATGGCGTTCCGGGGGAATCATCCACCACCACGGCGGAACCAATCCCAGCGTCGTCGTCCTCGGAAGCTCCCACGCGCTGATGTATTCGTCGATGATCGACAACGTGTGTGCCGAACTGGGACTGACGGTGGCCTTCCTCTGCGCGGACGGAGGCGCATCCCCCTTCTTCGAGAACCGACAGGGACACAGCTTCGCCTCGGATTCGATCGCCGCACAGTTCGACAGGGTCCGCCTCCGCTGGATCCGAACCTGGCGCCCGGAGATCCTGATCGTCTTGGACCGTTGGGACGGGCACGCCTCCGACTCCATGGCATTCGACCGGAAGCTTCGGGCATTCCTCCAGGAGGTCGCCCCATATTCGCAACATCAGATCCTCGTGGCCCAGGTCCCGGTTCTCGCGGGGATCCGCGACGTCAATCTCCTCGAGCTCGTCCATTGGAGAGCCCGGCCCGATGGCTCCCCAGATGTCCTGATGGCCGATCGGAAGCAGGACCTCCGGGACCGCTTCGCGGAGGTGATGAAGAATGCGGCCGACGAATTCAGGGGGCTACGAGTGATCCGACCCGATCTAAGCCTGCTGTCGGGAGACAGGCAGGTGCATTACCTCTGCGGCCGAAATCTTCTCTACATCGACGAGGGACATCTAAGCGACGAGGGTGCCGAACATCTCCGCCCTCTCTTCGTGGAAGCCCTGACGGAGGCAATCGGCAACTCACAGGGGGGTGATTCCAAGGTCGGTGAGGTTACCAAAGGACGGGGCTGTTCACGGACTTCACTCGAGCCATGAACGGTCATGGACCACGAACTGGAGTCGCCCCCGGTAGGACCCCAACTCTCCCACCAGTCGGACCGAGGCTCCCCTCGGTATCCGGCGCAATGCACGCTTCAGGGCGGGATCAAATGAGTGCAACTGGAACACCTTGCCTGCGACCTCCACCTCGGCCGAACGCCCCCGGGAAGCAACCCCCTCCACCCTGAAGATCTCTCCTATGGCACGGGCCAAGGCATCCTTGCCAGCCGTACCAAGCACCACGGCATCCCGAAGCCGCGTCCGATCGATCCGGTCGTACCCGACCGACACCGCAGCGGAGGGCGTCACCGCCAGCGGCGGATCCTGTCGAAGCACACGGGTCCCGTCGACGACCCCCGACCGGAACCGGGCAAGGAGCGGGAAATGATCGCTCGTGCCGGCACCCGGACCGTAGCCAGTCCAGCGCCGGGGCAGACCGAGTGGTGGTTGGACATTCACACTCGGGACCCGCACGGGACCGAAGCCCCCGTCGACGTACTCGATCCCAACCCCGTCCAGAAGCCCCCGAGACACCATGATGTGCATGAGCGTGCCCCAGTATCCCGAAAACACGTCGGAGCCACGCTCACCCACGGGAACCTCGTACCAGAGGTTGTACACCAACGGACCGCCCGGTCTTCCCAGGGCCACCTTGTCGCCCTGCGATCCAAGGACATCCTGGAGGGCCGACGTCGCGAACTGCGGATACCGCTCCCTCTGGTTGTAGTGCGAGTTGAAGTCCCCACCCAGAATCACCTCAGCCTTGGGGTTCGCAGCCAGGATCTGATCCAGGCGTCGACGGGCCACCTCGGCATTGCCCCGACGGATCGTCTCGGACCGCGCGTCCGAAGCCCCGCTCTTCCAGTGATTCACCAGAAGGTACAGGTCCCGCCCACCCACACGGACCACCACCTCGAGGATGCCTCGGGCCCCCTGCGTCGGATGAGTCTGCACGGATGAGATCGGAAACCGGCTAAGGACCGCGTTCTTCTGGGTCATCAGCCCCGTCACCCCCGCCGGGGCATCGACCGCCAAGGTGTATCCGCGCAGGCCGGTGTCCTCGAGATGCTTCAGAAGCCATACCTCTGCTGGCAGTCCCCGCCACGCCTCCATCAGGCGTCCGGTCAGGATCTCCGACACCCTCTCGCCACGATGGTCGTCCAGGAAACGTCCCGGGGACGCCACGGTCGTCTCCGGAGTCGCATCCACTTCCAGTTCGTTGAGGAGCAGGAGGTCCGGGCCCTTACCTCCGTCGACCGCACCCAGTACCCGGCGGATACCGTCCAGCTTCCGCAGCAGCTTGCCCGGACCATAGCCCTCCGAGTCGGTCGGGTTTTCCACATAGTCGTCGAACCGTGAGACCCGGTCGATGTCGAACAGGTTCTCCACGTTGTAGACCATGACCGTGAAATCCCGGGTCTCCGCGGAGGACAAAACGCCGCTGCACCCCAAGACCCAGAACATGAGGATTCCCCTCCAGATCCAGTTCATGCACCCAATAGACATCCGATCGCCCGCTGGATCACCCGAAAAGGTGCGATCCAGCGAGACCGGCCCGGAAATGAACGTCGGACGGATCCAGCCTGTCTGAGCGGTTGACCGTCGTTGGATCGATCAGCAGGTTCGGGTTCGATCCGGATCCAACGACCCACACTGCCCTGTTCAAGTCTGTCCGAATTCCTCATGACAAAGCCCGCAAAGATCCTGTCCTTGGTCCTCGTCCTCCTGGCGATCGGCATTGGAACACGGACCCGGCATCAACAGATCACTGAATCTCCTGGTGGGAGTCTGACCGCCCCCATGCCGGACACGACGAGGATTGCGACGGCCCCGGGAGACGGTCCCGGACGGACCTCGTCCGCGGCAGCCGGGAATGCCACCCACACCGGATCTCCTCCACAGCAGCAATCCGCATCCACTGCTAAGCCGCCGCTGCCACCGTGGGTCCGCACCCCGGAACGACGCCCATGGGATCCCGGATGGTTGGACCAGTTCGCCGGGAAATCCGCCCCGATCGCAGTCTCCTTTGAGCTGACCGGCGGACGGGTCGCGGAAGGGGACATAATCCACATCCGCGAGGAGCAAGGAGAGGTCGTGTTCGTGGGCGGTCGGCTCCGCCTTCCCGAGGCAGGAACCTTCTTCTTCCGCAAACAGGGCATCACCAGCGCCGCGGGGTCGCACGTCGGGGTGGTACAGCTGCCGGCCAGCCATCAGGCGTTCCGACTCGAACCCGCCCAGGACGGCTCCGTCGAACTCGTCACACGGAGCCTCGACGAGGTGGTCTGCGTCTCCTACCGGAAGTCCGAAGAGACCGCAGCCGCCCAGAAGTCCGAGGAGACCGCCCCCGAGGAGGCGCTGCCGATCGACATGAACCAGCATCCCTCGATGCCGATCCCCGAGTACCAGAACGGGGTTCCCATGTACCAGAGCCTGCCCGGCGCCAAGGGTGTGCTCTACATGGACTTCGACGGTGAGACGACCACGGAGTGGAACGGAGAGCTGATCGTCGCCAAGAGGTCCAGCTTCACCACGACCCAGATCCGGGATACGTGGCGGATCGTGGCGGCGGACTTCCTGCCGTTTACCGTCAACGTCACCACGGACCTCCAAGTGTACCAGAAGGCCGCCCAGAACAGCCGGATCCGTGTGATCGTGACACCGACCGACGCCGCACAGCCGGGAGCAGGAGGCGTTTCATTCGTCGGCGCCTGGAACTGGACCGGCGACACCCCGAGCTGGGCGTTCAACCTGGGGTCCTCCAAGGAGTTGGCCGAAACGATCACCCATGAGGTCGGCCATGCCCTGGGACTCCGGCACGACAACCGCCAGCCGCCGAACGGCGCCTATGAGGAGTACTACATGGGCCACGGATCCGGTGAGACCAGCTGGGCCCCCATCATGGGCGCAGGGGTCAGCAAATCCGTCATCCAGTGGTCCAAGGGCGAGTACGCCAACGCGGTCAACAAGGAGGACGACCTCGCCATCATCACGACCCAGAACAATTCGGTGACCTACCGTGTCGATGATTTCGGCAGCACCTGGGGATCCGCCGCACAGCTGGAGATCTTCCCTGGTGGCACGGTGACGAACACGGGCATCATCGAACGCAACTCCGATGCAGATGTCTTCCGGTTCTCCACCGCCGGAGGCCGTCTCGACCTCTTGGCGGCACCTGCCACCACGGGCGCCAATCTGGCGATCCAGCTCGAGCTGATCGATCCATCCGAGCAAGTCCTGCTCCGAAGCAGCCCCACCTCGACGCTCAAGGCCAACTTCGCCACGAATCTTCCACCCGGCGACTACGCGATCCGGATCCGGGGCGCCGGACGTGGACCCAATCCCACGATCGGGTTCACCGCCTACGGCAGCCTCGGATACTACATCCTCACCGGGGTCGCCGGTGGAGCCGTGGAGCCCCTGCGGTTCCGCATTCCCGAGAACCCCACGAACAACACCGTCATCGGATCCCTCGACAGCCTCGCGACAGGCCCTGCCAACCGCCGGTTCATCGCCACCCGCGGCAACGGGTTCGGCCCATTCGCGGTGTCCCCCGCCGGCGAGCTTACGGTCGCCGACGCCTCTCCCATGGACTTCGAGGCCCGGGAGTGGATGGAAGTCTTCGTGAACATCGAGTACCCGGACGATCCGTCGCTCAACCAGTCGGACCTTCGCGTCGTCGTCCAGTTCACCAATGTCAATGAGTCGTCCGTAATCACCACCCCAGCATTCCGGGTGTTCGATCGCACCCGCCGCGACACGGTGCTTGGGCAGGTGAGTGCGACGGACCCCGACATGTTCTCCGTCCTCACCTTCGCCATCGGGGACGGGAACGAGGAGGGGTACTTCGCCATCTCCGGGACCGGGGAACTCCGGCTCGCCAAGGATCTTGATTCAGGACCCAAGACCTTCCAGCTGCGGATCGACGTCGCCGATCGGGGCGACGCGACCGCAACCACGGCGTCGGAGATCAGGGTCGAGGTCCTCGGGACGCCAACGGGTTTGACGCCGGGTGCGGTGACCTATGCGGTGTACTCCGGGATCGCCGGGAACACCGTGGCGGCGCTGACCGGCGAACCGAGCTATCCGAACTCTCCCAGCAAGGTCTCCCAACTCACCGCGTCGGAGATCACACCGAACTTCGAGACCGACTTCGGTGCGGTCCTCCAAGGCTATTTCCTCGCCCCCGTCAGCGGCAACTACACGTTCGCTGTCTCGGGCGATGACGCGACCGATCTGCGCCTCGGGACCAGCCAGGATCCGGCCACGGTGCGCCGCATCGCCTACGCGCCCAAGGCGTCGGACCCGAAGGACTGGACCGAGTACCCTTCCCAGAAATCCTCCGCCATCTCGTTGGTCGGGGGCCGCGCCTATTATATCGAAGGCCGGCTGAAAGCGGCCGATGGGATCAGCCACCTCGCGGTGGCCTGGCAGTGCGCCGTCGCAGGGGCACCGACCCTGCAGATCATCCCCGGACGCTTCCTCGCACCCTACACCGGGGCCTTTGCCCCACGGCTCATGACCACCGACGTCAGACTCCGTCACGGCACCTTCCCCCAGGCCCGGTTCGCAAAGCTCGAGGCCTCCAGTGCCACGGGGGAAACCCAGTTCCGGTTCGAGCTCGTCTCATCGTCCCTCGAGGGACTGGTCTCCTTGGACAAATCGACCGGTTGGCTGCGTCTCGCCAATGCCACGACCCTCGAGGGCTCCAGCGATACGGAAGTCAGCCTCGAGGTCCGTGTGTCCGACTCCTCGGGGGGCACCTCGACCGGCACCGTGGTCTGTCGATTGCTGGCCGCCGAGGAGATCGGGACCCCGATCGCCCAGGCCGAGATCTTCCAGAACATCGGAACGGGTGCCTCCGTTGCAAACCTAACCGGCAACGCCAAATACCCCGGTCGCCCCGATCTCCTGATCCCCCTCGAGGACCTCGCCGTGGGACCCAACATCGGCCAGAGCTATGGCACCCGGATCCGCGCCCTGCTCTCCCCACCCGTCTCGGGCAGCTACACCTTCTACATCGCATCGGACGACAGCAGCGAACTCTGGCTAAGCACGAGCTCGAGCCCATCGAGCGCCAAAGCAATCGCCAAGGTCACAGGAGCCGTCGCCGCGGAGAACTGGACCGCCCAGACCGGACAGAAATCCGCCAGCGTCAACCTCCTCGCCTCCCGGCAGTACTACCTCGAGGTCCTGCACAAGGAGGGCGCCGGTAATGACCACCTCGCGGTCGCGTGGACCAACCCCAACACCTCGACCCCCGTCGTGATCCCGGGCTCCGCTCTGAGGCCCGTGGCGCTGGGAACCGCCCCGCTCCTCAGCCCCGCCGAAGGCACCGTCGAGCGGAGCGCCGCGGAGTCAACCCTCGTGGTCGACCTCAACGCCACCGACAGCCCTCTCGACGTCCTCGCGTGGCAAATTCGGGGCGGGAACGACGAGGGGATCTTCCGGATCGACACCGATACCGGGGCCATCGCCATCGACAAGCCTGACGTCCTCAAGGCCTCCACCCAAGGCTCCTGGAACCTCGAGGTTGAGGTCCAGGACTCTGGCTATTCCGACCTCTATCCCCGCCTGACCGCCACCGCCACCGTACCCATCACCGTGAAGTCTGCCCTGTCCCCATTTGCCGAATGGGCTGTGTCCGCCGGGATCCCCGGGGAGGGCCCCGACAGGGATTCCGACAACGACCAGGCCAGCAACGAGATCGAGTTCGCATTCGGCGGTGACCCCAGGAAACCCGACCTGGAACTCATCACCCCCAGGGTCTCGACGACCACCGTCGGTGCCACGTCGCGAATCCAGCTGCGCCACTTCCGACGCCTCGACTCCGCCACGATCGGCATGGCCTACAAGCCGCTCACCCTCACGAGCCTAGCCCAGGATGGATGGGTCCCGGCCGAGATCCTCTCGACCACGACCCGAACCGGGGAGGGCATCCCCGCCGGGTACGAGGAGGTCACCCATGAGCTGGCCGATGACGGGAACACCCGCTTCTACCGTGTTACCGTCTCGATGCCGTGAGCACGGGATCCCGCCGTCCTCGCAGACAACCGATCACTGACCCGTTCCCGCATTCCACATATACTGCGGGGACATGACCGATCGAAACACCCCTGGAGTCCCATCCCCCACAGGACGGGAGAAAGGCCCGGTATGGGTCACGGGGACCGGGATCCTCATCCAAGACGAAGTCTGCATCGATTCGCTCTGGAACCGGGTCCTGGATGACACCCGGATTCCAGCGGGGATGCTGGATCGGGGGGCACTGGAGGCGTTGGTGGACGTGGATTGCGGGGATGCCCGGATCCTCGGGCGGCACCAACTCCTCGCCATGGCGGTAACGGAGATGGCCTGGCGACAGGCGAGGCTGGATCCGAGGCGGAACCGTTTGCGGGGTCAATCATCCAAGGTCCGACGTCCGAGGTTCGGGTGCTTCAGCGGGACCTCGACAGGGGAGCTGGCGTGTCTTCTGGAGGAACTGAACCAGCGACCCCTGCCGTATTCGTTGGGCCGCTGGCGGGGGAACTCCATCGGGGCCAGCACCTCGATCCGATTCGGTCTTGGGGGCGGCGAATACTCCCTGAACGCCGCATCCGCAACCGGAGCGCAGGCCCTCCAACTGGCGGGAAGCCTGATCGCCGCAGGGGTCCTCGACGCAGCCGTGGTCGTGTCGGCGGATCCCACCCCGCCCGCGCGCCTCATGGAGGCGATGAACGCCAACGGCAGCGTGTCGGAACACGGGACCGGAGGCCCCCTCCAATCCGGACGGGATGGAATGACGCCTGTCGAAGGCGCCGCCTGCATCATCCTCGAATCCGCGGCCCACGCGACAGGGCGGGGTGCCAGCGCTCTGGCCGAATGGCTCGGGGGTGATCAGGCTAGCGAGGCCTACCACCTCCTTGCACCCGAACCGGTCGGAAGCACCCTGGAGGAAATGATCCGCCTGGGACTGGATCGACTCGGGCAGCGACCCGTGGATTGGATCTCCCTCCACGCAACCGGAACCCGGGCGTTCGACGTGGTCGAGGTGGACGTCGTCCGACGCCGTTTTCCGGAACCCCTCCCCTGGCTCTCGGCCTTCAAGCGGATTACCGGACATGCTCTGGGCGCCTCGGGAATGGTCGATGCCGTGCTCGTGGTGGAAGGTCTCCGGCGAGGACAACTTCCCCCATGGCCGCATCCCATCGATCCAGCACTGAAGCTTCATCCAAGAACTCGACCTGAACCGCCGCCCCGGACGGCAATGCAGATCAGCCAGGGCATGGGCGGTGTGGTCGTGGTAAACCTCCTCGGAACGACTCCCTCCAAGCCACCGGGATGAACACGTCCGCTTACTTCCTCCAGGCAGATGGCTCCGTGGTCGCGGATTGGTCACGCCTCTGATCCGAGGCCTGTCGGAGATTCGGATCGCTTCCGGCAGTGATCCAGCGGGACGGAGTGTTGACCATCTGTCCCAGGCGTTCGCCAACTCGCTGGATCAGCCCCACCGGAGAACCGATCCACCCGGAAGCCCGCTCTGCAATCCAGGCCCTGGCGATGCCGGATGGAAAGGTGCTCAACGCCCTCGGCGGAACAGAGTTTGGCGTGGTGCTGAATCAGACCTTTACGGCACGACAACCCCAGAACGACCTCATTGGAAACCCTCCCACAGGCAAGCGGGTGGTGCTCCTTTCGGACAACAGAACTCGGGTTCTCCATCCGGGATATCGGACGGCGCGCTATTTATCAGCGAATCCCGAACCTACTACCGAATACCGATATGCATTCGCAGGTAACGAGCTGCTGCTGGGTGTTTCAAAAAGGGCCACGCCGATCTCGTCCAGTCCGGTGCTGACAAAGGCCTCCGGTAGGATCGTCTGGACAAGGGGCGGAGGGGAGGAAGCGCGCGCCAAGTCCGCGAGGGAGACGCGAAGCGCCCGATTGGGAGCAGAGAAGACAAAGCTAACCCGGTATTTCTGCCCAGCTTTCAGGCCCCCCGGTACGGCCAGGGGAAGCGTTTGCAGTGTCCCGTGGACTCCTACCACGAGGTGAATGCGGTCCCGGCCGGCAATCCTTAACGTCAGTGAATGGTCCAACATGGAGCGATCGCTGTCGAACAAGCCCATCACGATCGGATTGCCATCAGGAGTGCCGAATTCGTCGATCCGGAAGTCCATAGAGGCCTGGAAATCCACCCGTGTGGCCGTCCGACTCAGGGGCCGGACAAAGCGCTGGCGCTGGCCATGAAGGCGCATCGGCTGGACACCGCTCACTCTAAGTTCCTGGGTGATTCGGTCCCACCGATAAGGGATACCATCGACACTCATGACTGCCGCCTCGTGTTGGGGTTCGGCTTTGCGGCCAATGGCGAGCATATCAAAATCGAAGTACCAGCCGCGCGGCATCGGATCGGTGGCGAAATCCTCAAAAAAGGTGGCAACGGCTTCCTGCTTGGTATTGAAAGTCTGGTTATTAAGGGACGCCAGAAATGGATTTACCTCCCGCAATTCCAGCTGGCCATATTTGGTATGCTCGGACCAAACCCACACGTATTCGTCCGTGTAAACCAAGGCCAGCGGCAGATTGGACCAGAACGAAGCCTTGCTCCCGAGTGGCCAGCCCTCAGGCACGTTCCAGGGATGGTCCTCCACCCAGGCGGCCATGCCCACTTGTACATATTTATCGTATTTGCCGGGGTTGCTGCTGAGCGACCGCCATCCCCGGATCTCCGCCCGCGCCAATTCGTAACGATTTCGGTCACCCGGAAACCCATTTCCAGTGGCGTAGGTGTGGGTCGTTCCTTTGGCCTGACCAAAATAGAATGTGTTCTCGTGACCATGAATGATCCGCCCGGGAGACACCATCCCCTCGAGCACTCCGTCCAGAAATGGGATCACGCCTGTGAGCGGGCCATAGCCGTTCGAGTCCGGGGACCAGGCGAAGGTGGTGATGATCTTCACTTCCGGAAACTCGGCTTGGACCGCTTTGATCCACTCCGAACCGCGTCGGCGAAGGACCGCGGGCGCGTCCTTTCCCAACGGGAAGTGTAGTCCCTGTGGTTTGGCGGGATCGAACTCAGGAGTCCCTGATTCGGTTCGCCAGCGATACGATCCATACTGCTCGGTATCGAGCCAAATCCCTTTGAGGTTTCCTTCGCGGCAAAGGCGGGCGGCCAAGCGAGCGTTCTGCTCGATCAAGGCCCAGTCCGTGTCATCCAGCAGATCCGGGGTTCTCAGCCCTCGTGCCCCATCAACCATGCCGACGATGAGGAAGTTATCGGTGAGCTTGCCTCGCCGCATGGACTTCAGATCCGCCAGCGTTTGCGCCACCGCTTCGTCCGGAATACGGATTTTGTTCCAGAGCAGCTCGTTTAAAAACAACGGCAGCCAAGGTTTTCCCATTTTCGTGAGCCCGAGATTTTTTACCCATTCCGGTGATAACAGTGCCGGCATGACGATGCCGTCGAAAGGATACGTATCGGCAAACTCTGGATGTTGCGCCAGAAATCGCGGTGTAATCGCCGTTTCGCCGCCGTAAATCGTGTAGAGACCGCCGCCGATAAATTTCTTGTTCCGCAATTCCCGCGGTGCCGCCCATGCTTCCTGCGGCAGTTCGGCAAATGACTCAATGCGGATCCAAGCCAAGGAGACCTGCCCGTCGTCATTGCTGGGATCGAGCCGAAACGAAGCGCCCGGCCCCGGGGATGGAATCGAAATCCGGTATTCATGCCACTCTCCATCGTTCTCTACCCGGAAGTTCCGGCTTTTGATCTCGGAAAACTGTGGCCCCACATAAAGCTGACCATTCGCGTTCCCCGTCGAACGCATGCGCAGCGACACGACCAGGAATTGCCCGGTGGGGCAGTCCACTACCGGACTGGTCAGAAACGGATCGGGCGACTTAACGGAGACGGTCAAACCGTTCGAGGCCTGCTGGGGAGCGGTCACCAGTTCATTCGCTTTCCAGCCCTGCAAGCCCGAGGCGAAATCCCAGAATGCGACCGTGCCTGCCCGGGCCGCGCTGCTGGCAAGGCCAAACCAGATGAACGCACCCAAGCAAGTAGCTCGAAAGCGCGAAATTAGGCGAGGGGCGACGCACTGCATATTGGTTTGGTATGGCCTTCCACAAAGATGATGCGCCTGACCGAATGCATCCTAGGAGGCTGTGGTTGAGCCCATGCAAGCCGCGTTCTCTTAACCTCGAAACCGGGTCGATGCATCTGGGATTTAGTTTACGGGTCGAGTAGTGCGGACGAAAGCTCACCTGCGAAATTAGGTTCTGGCTGTCACGCAACCACCACCTGGCGGCGTGAACCACCAAAGGGGGCACTCAGGAGTGGTGACTCCTCCCTGGATAGAGCCCCGTCCAGCCGGGATGATCCCCACCCGGAACGGACGCCGTTTCCAAACGAAGTGCAGATGTCTGATCCAAGGATTTAGGACAGGAACACCAGCCCCCTCGAAATCCGAGCCGTTCCTGGAGGCGGTGATCAGTCTGTTGACATCCGCGGTGGCGGAGATCAGCCCACCCATCACCGGCAGAAGCGGTCCGGATTCCCTGCCCTGAACCCGGAGGGCGGCCCATCGGAGGATTATTTGGTCATCCACCGGTAGGATCCTGCCCTCGAAACGCTCCTGGATCTCCTCACGGATCCAGTTCAACAGGCGGCGCAAAATCTTTTCTGTAAAATTGGCGGCGCTTAAACCGAGGGCTGGGTTTGGCTGTCCATGCTGAGGTAGATTCTTCCGGTTTCCCATTCCTCGCTGAACTCGACGAGGAGTGCGCTGACCAGGCGCAGGAGGG
>SXGQ01344501.1_pt1 | contig 18533 bp, 18 predicted proteins | sample 3178371 | NCBI WGS metagenome assembly SXGQ01 (sample SAMN11356859, study PRJNA531348) | freshwater metagenome | isolation source: freshwater sample F1-20 | place: China: Fuxian Lake, Yuxi | collected 2017-12-25 | reverse complement strand
TAGCCATTTAGGTCACGAATTATCAATGTACCGTGGAGTGACCTAAGGTCCCTATTCTATTTATGGAAAGAAATGATCCTGAATCAAAACAGAAAACCAGGAGTCAGTTTTATAGTACGAGCCAGAAATGAGGAAGCATATCTGGCGCGTAATTTAGACAGCCTTTTAGGGCTAACTATACCGCATGAATTTGTTGTTATCCTACACAAATGTACAGATGGGTCCAAGGCGATTGTGGAGGCGGCCAAGGCGAGAGGGCAGCCTATTCGGATATTTGAGACGGATCAGGATTTATCAAAGGCAGGCTATGAAACACTTATCACACCCATTCAATATAAAGAGAATGTAGCCAGTTTTTATAATTTATGTTTTTCTAAAGCCGAGTACAACTGGATATTCAAATGGGATGCAGATTTTATGGCATCACCTGAACTCATTGGATTTTTGAATTCAGGCCTTGTTATTGACGAGAGAAAACCTCTGCGCTATAATATTCCATGTCAGATGACAGAAGATGTAATAAATTGCGAGACCTATCTCTCTAATTGTCTCATGCTCTTTAAAAAATATATTTTCTGGGAGACTCCTGCATTTGTAGGAAATTCTGAAATGCGAGATATTCATACAAAAATTTATACTATTCCGCATACTGTTTTAAAAGAGTACTGGAAAGAGCCACCGTGGTTTATAGGAAAAGATGCATTTTTGGAAGAGCGCTATAAAAAACTTGTTGAATTATGCGGCCCTGAACCGATAGGAGCATCTAGAGCACAGTGCAAGGACTGCGAGGGACCGTTTTATAGTGTGAAACATATGCAGACTGTTTTAGAGGGGATGGGAATTCAGTTTATAGAGTGATTTATCTCACGCACTGCGAGGCGTAGAGAGGCGGTCACCATTTGCAGTGGCACGACCACCGCGGCCACCACGCCCACCACGACCACCACGGCCGCGACCACCCGCGCTGACCGTAGGGCGCGCAACAGGCACCTCTACAGGGGTCTCGGCATCACATTCGCAATTCTCGCACGCAGCGCTAGCGCTAGAGCCACCACCACCACAGGCAGCCGCACCCTCCTCCTCGCTCTCATCGCGAATCTGGCACTCCTTCTCCTCGTACGCCGCGCGACCCGCATACGGCGTACGCGGCTGGAACTCGCTCTTGCTCTCAGGCGGCTGCACCGTCTCCTTGGCAAACCGCAGCAGGTTCGGCACGCCATACTGAGTCTTGAGGTGCGCGGTAATCCAGTCAATGGTCTCGGCCATGCGCAGAGTCTTATTCTCAGGCCGCAGCTCCTCCAAGTAGTGCTTGTGGAGGCCGAACACTAGAGGCTGCACTGACTTGGGCATCTCCTTGAAGGGGAGGAGGTGCTCCTTGTGGCAGCGGCAGTACCAGGTATACAGAGCCTTCGTAGCGGCCCTGTACTCCTGCTCAAAGCCCTGGAACGCTTCGTTGTCCTCCGTGTAGACGCGCAAGTACTCCTGGACGCGCTTCTCGGCACGCAGACGCAAGAACCGGCCAAAGGCGTTGGACTCGGTACCACGCAGGTCGCGGCGCACGCGGTCGTGGTCGGCATTACGGAAACGCCAACGCTGCAGGCCCGTGTGAACGGCGATGCCCTGCCAGTACCAGGGCTTTGACGCCTTGATCTCCTCAAACTTCGCCTTCAGCTCGGGCCACTCGCCGGCCTTGAAATTGAGGCTGTAGGTCTTGGGGCGCCATGCGGCCGGCAGGTCCTCCGTAAAGAAGTCCAGAGTGCCGTCCTCGCGCACAACGCCGCGGTAAATTGCCCAGAAGTTCGCCTTCTCCACCGAGCGCACCACGCGGTGCTCGGGGTGCGCAAGCACAAGGCTTACAAAGGTGGCATGTACATCCTCCATCTTGGCGGGATCACCCATCACGGCCTCAATGTCATCCAGGCACATCTCCTTGGCCTCCATCGCCTCCTCAAATAGCTCACGGAAGGTGCGCTCGCTGTAGAAGGTTCCGTCGGCATCAAGACGAGAGCGGGTAGTCACGTGGGTGGTATCGTCACCCTTGGCGCGAAACACGTTGACCATCACACCCTCCACGAAGTCCTCCAGGCGAAGAGGCTCACCCATGGGGATCTTCTGATCACGGCGCGCGGCAAAGGGCGCAATGGAGCAGGGGCGGTTCGCCTTGGTGTCCCAGACAACAGAGCGGCAGAGCTGCGTGGCCTCGGACTTGGAATCCTCGGCGATGGCCGCCTCCTTAGAAGCCTGCTCCTTACCGCTCTTCAAGATCACATAGGGGCTGCCCTCAAACTCTAGAATCTCAACTGACTGCTCCTCGGCTTGCAGCCACGCCTTCAGATCAGCCCAGGAAGAGTACTTAGAAGCCCAAGATGCAAAGGTGTTCAAAGTGGACATACGCGACGCCATTTGGTATGCTAAATAAAATACCAAAATGGCATTCAATTTTGATGGTTAGTATTGTAGGTTTTTTGCACACTTTTATGGCTCCGCCTATAAAAAGTATTGTAGGTTTTTTGCACACTTTTTTTTAAAAAAGTGTAGTACGTTTTTGACACACTTTTTCCTAAAAAGTGTATAGATGGCCGAGGTCCAAGAACCATCAAAAGAAGCGCTGAATCTGCAACCCGCTGAAAATTTCGGTGTAGTCCCCGAAGATGAGGGACCAATTATTGAACTCGGTGACAGAATCCGAATTTTGGGTGGCACCTACGACGGCACAAAGGGCCGAGTCGTTCTAAGAACAGATAATGAAATCCATCTGATGCCCGACGGAGTGACAAATACCGTTATAACATTCAACATTGATGAAGATGGATTTGATGAAGAATACGGTATAGAGTCTGTAGAAATCCTGCAGAAACGCAAGAAGACCGCTTTAGTGGATATCCTAGATCTGGCACCAGGGCAACTACTGGAAACGTTCAATCCCGATGGCACAAAGGGCCTCACCTATACAATAACAAAGGTGGACAGTGATCTTGATATTGTGACGATCAAGAATGAAATGGAACAGGAAATAGAGGTACCATTCCGTTTTCGGGGGTTACCTGATAATGTGCCTTTCCGTGTAATTCGTGCTAGGCAGGCTCCAGAAAAACCGGCAACTCCATCACCATCTGAAGAAGAGGGCGATGAAGCAGAAAATTCGGAAGAGGAGGGCGCCGAATCAGGTGATGAAGGCAGTTTAGTGGAATATGAAGATTTCACATTCTTGGATGACGAACTAGAGGCAACTGTCCCGGCAGAAGAGGAGGAGGAGGCTGCTGAATATCTAATTGAAATCCCTAGATCTGAACGTATATACTCAAACATAGCTCAGAAAAGTGAGGCATATGTTGATCTCCTCTCACTGTTTCCGCCGAATGCCCAGAAAGCACATGATACTCAGAAAAAGACGAGAATTCTCACGGAAATATTCTTTCAACTTCGCAGTGGCATTATCCGTACATCCGACGACGGCATTCCACAAGGTATCAAGCCATCCAGTATTCAGACACTTGCCGATCTGCTAGATACACGCAATTTATCTATTAGTCGCCCAGTAATAGACATAGATAAAATTCTGTACCACGATATTGACCCTGACTCTGAAGATGGTATGGCAGAAAAGCAACCAGATATCATGGACCACCTCAAACTCCAGTTCTACGCAAAGAAAATCCTTGATTCTAGTGCATACCTCACAAATTCTTCGGATATGGAGGGACAAAAGTTCAACAGTTTCATGAACAGTTATCTGAGTAAATTTGCCGCGGCGTGGAGAGAAACCGACGGCGCCAAGGCAGCCTTTCAACGCGATGAAGAGGCATTTCGTCTTAAAATTCCAAGCCAAGAATCTGCTATTCCTGGATACTCCATCCTACCGAATGAAAAATTTGCAGTCTCTGCCGATTTAGTCAGTGAGGTATCTATGTCCTTACAGCGGTGTCTAAAGGCGCTGCGTACGAGAACACAACTTATACAACTAGGGGAAGAAGCTAGTATTATATCCCACGTTATATTCCCTCTGGTCTACGCGAACTCCCTCAATACTCTTCGGCAGGAGTCGCTTATAGGCGATGTGGAAGCTGGGTTGCACCCATTTTCTAGTATGGCTGGTATTCTTAAGAAGGGTGAAATAAGCGATATCCCATCATCTACTCAGCCATTTTTAATAGGTGCTGAAGGTGGAACTCTGGGAAATATCCCCCTGCGCGAGTATCTGAAGATCAGCGGTGTCAAGGCAGAGGGCCTGGGTGATTTCTGGCCACTGCAGACTATTCTGGGTATGAAGGACCGTGAGTGGACAATTGACCAGAAAGCCATCTTGGATGAAATTGTGAGCCGAACACATAATGCAATATATGACGTGATTCTGAGAATGCGCGAGAATTTGGCAAAGAAGGTCGCACAACCGGCTGCGGTCCAAGGAATTCAGATGGTGCCCGAGGGACCTCTACTCATACAAAAGCTGGCGGATGAGCCTCTTCTCAAAGACATCCAGCAAGCTATCATGGAACAAATGCCATCTTATACCAATTCAGACGTGGCGCTGGTAGGCTTATTGCTCAGACAGCATTCCGATTTTTCCATGGCACAGCTGGCTGAACAGCCCGCGGCCCTGGCGAAAAGTCGCATGAAATATTCGCGTGAAGAGTACTTGAGAACAATTCGTAATATTCAACTGACAAAAGAGCGTGCGAAAAACGCGGGTGAGCCACCCGAACCCATTAAATGCCCCCACGTAAAACCGCTCGCGATGATTCGGAAAATCAAAGACAATAACACGCGCTTGGCTCTCTTAGCCAAATTCCTGGCGAAATTCCAGGGTTCCAAGGCGGATAATTGGGTGGATTGTCGCGTGGGAGATCACCACCTGCTGTGCGTCCACGAACTCTTACAGGTCTACCAGTACCTGCGGCCTGGTGATACGGCCACCCTCAATAAAGATATTCAACTCACATTTGGGGGAGGTCAATTTCAAGGGTTTTATATATGCCGCAACTGTGGTCAGCCTATCAGTGAACTAGAATATGATACACATCTAGAATTTGACGATAATGGGCACCCTATGATGGGTCGCGCAGAAATAGTGGATAAAGATGCTATCACAATGGAGGAGATAGATCAGATTATAGGCCCCCTGGGAGATGTAGAAGATGAGCCGCATTTTGATAACAAGTCAAAAGAGATCATTTATGCAACGGCAAAACAAATGGCTGATAAAATGGCCGCACCCTTAGAAATGAGTGAATATATGGTTCTAGTTACGAGAGTGCACGGGGTGCTTCAACAAATCCCTTCCAGAGAGCGCTATATTGAAATCCAAAAGGCTCAGAAGCGTGGTAAAAAAGGTGCAGCTGCTGCAGCAATAGCAGAAGAGGCCGCTGGAGATTATGACATTTATATAAATAAGGCCTTAGTTTGCGCGGTAGGTGTGCACCTCTTACTAATGATCCAGTGCCGCAAGCCAGATATTATATTGCGGGGCACTGCAACCGGCTGTAAGAGTTTGAAGGGGCAGCCCTTAGAACCCGATGGTGGTACGCAGGGTATTGAGTGCATAGTCGGTTTAATCGCATCTTTTCAGAAAGACAGTCACCCGTGGAATTTGACGCAGTTCCAGACTGAGAAGGACGAGGGCATGCGGCGAAAAATGGTGATGGACGTGTTTGAGCCGATTTTGCGCTCGTCCTTACAAGATCCCGCGATTTTACAGGCCTTGTCTCAGAAGCGCGAGTATCGGCGTAAAATTCTGGGTGCGGCAGGTAAACAGGGGCGGCCTGACGAACAGGTTCCTGCAAACTTTGCCCCTATACCATTTGTACAGAAACCCGAAGATTTCGTGGAGAAAGTCATCATACCTGAGGCGGCGAGTCCCCAGGACAGAGCGGAGCTCTGGGTTCGGCAGGGCAATCATCTCGCCAGAATCACGAAACTCCCCAAACCAACTGCCTTTACCGAAACATCGTGCTGCCTGTCACCAATTGATCAGATTGATGAGTATTGGAAAAAGAGTGCGGCAAGCCTACCACAGTTTGCTGCCCTCACGGGCCTACCTGCACCTCCTAAAATCACAAGATCCGAGCCGACCATGAAGCCCTCTATAATATCACGGCCGCTACCTGATGCGCCCGAAAGCAGTTATTATCGCCTATTCTTGAAGGTCTGCTTTGACGGTGAAAAGAAGGGGTATTCCCATGAATTCGGCTTGACGCATAAATGCGTATGGTGCGGGCTTACTTTACCCAAAGAAGTAGAACTCCTAACGCCAGAGCAGGGGCGCACCGCAATAGAGGGGCAGGGAATTGATGTTTCCAAGGAGTCTTTTGATGACCTATTAAATGAAACACACCGTATTAATTCATTCAAAACAGCTCTTATATTGGAACTACCAGGGCAATTAGATAATTGGATCGCCCTGACAAGGATGCAGCCAGAGCCACACGAAAATTACAGGGTAGTTATGTCTGAAACCCAGGTAAAGTTGGAAAGTCTACCGCGTGACGCAAAAGATACCGAAGTCGCTATCGCCCTTTCTGATTTCTCTATATTTACATCACAGGTGGAAGAGAAATTTAAGCGGCGGATTCCAGCATCACAGTACTCCGTGTTTGATCGGTTGGTAGAAGATGGGCCTGAATCTGTTACGCGATTCTTGCAGTCGTATGTGATAGTGCCCCTGAAACAATATATCTCTAAAAAGAGCCCATTTGTGGCAGTGCCTAAAACATGGAATCTCAGTCAGCAGCACTCGGATGATATTAATATGTTAATCCAGGCGCATCGCGGATATTTAACAAAATTCAATAAGGTGGAAACGACGCCATGGCTTGAAGCAAAGGTGGAGACTGCACTTGCACAAACAAGAGCCATTTTAGATGCTCTGAGCAAATTGAGGCCCTTACAGGTGCCAGGTGGAGCGGATACATATGGATTTTTCCTGCGGTTCTGTCTATACGCGCCCCTCGCCAATTTCGCCGATCCTAATACACTGCCTCTGCCTCAATACAGCGGTGTAGAAGCGCCGGCTTCGCAGGTAGAGCAACAGGCGCTATTTCCAGCGAAATTCTTGACCGAAATGGCCGCGCGTTTCAAGGGTGAGGGCTTCCATCTGACGCCCGAACAAATCCGCGAAATGATTGCCGAGCGTAATGAAAAGGAGAAAGCCAATATCATCCGGAAAATGAATACCATGTCACGAGCTGAGCGCGACATTGAGAAATTGAAGATAAAACTGGGTATCGGTGAATACGCGGTGGGTGGTACAAAGCTGATCTACGCTTATGATCAGGATCGCTATGATATTGAGCGTGAGCAGCGTGCAGAGGCGGGTATTATAGATTTCCCGGGGAGAGGGCCATATGATGAGGCTGGAGGGGATCAAAGGCAAGTGGACGGCCTCGGATACTATAGAATGGAAGGAGAGGAAGAGGGATATATTGGCGGTGATATGATGGGCGAAATAAATGGGTTTGACGATGATAACTAGTGATTTACTTGGCCAGCAGCGCTAGCGGCGGCGATTATACGAAAATAAGAAAGCGCATCACTAATTAAAGAGGGATGCGGCGACTTATTGTGGCCGGTTTGGTCTATTTAACAGGAATAGCAGTTGTTTTACTCTTGAAGCCAAATCTTATGTTTCACGAAGATGGCCGATGGAAAGAGTTTGGAATCGGACGGGACCCCGCACATTTTACCTACATTCCATTCTGGCTCTTTACTATTATTTGGTCAATTCTAGCATATGTGATAATTATGTTGTTGGAGGACTCTCTATATGTACCGAGTGATGCAATTGAGTTTCCGAGAAACAACATGCGGGTCCGAAATGTAAAACAGGCTGCCGCAGCCCAAGAACTCACTCCCGGCTATTATATGTTGAATGAAGGTTCTACTGGGCGCAATGGAGTCCCGCGATATGTTTACCTAGGTCCGGCTCCAGGTATGGATGCCGAAGAATGAATTTATTTGGGGCATGCCTGAGCCGCACCATTCATATAGGCCTGTGTATATAATGCCATGAAAAACGTGTAAAAACCGGCAGACAAGCCATGACGCATGTCAGGACTTGTGTGCTGTGCCATACCTTCTATGGGCCATCTCCAGGAAGGAAACATGTAGAGGAATAATTCACATAGATAAAAGGGTATTGGTACTAAATACAGCCTGCTGACCTGCGAGCCAAGTGTGATTACGCCGCAACTTAAATACTGAATCAGGCAGTTCAATCCTAAAGAGATTCCTACGGCTAGAGCTGGCACAAGTACAAGATTTCCAACCCAAAGCTGTATATTAAGTGGATTTGGTATAAGCCGGCTGTTCCAAATGAGTGAAAAGAGGCCGAAGAAAACGGCAAAAACTACTGATATAACAATTCGGACATCTGATCCGACTCCGGCAGGTTTAGTGGCAGGAACGGGTACCACGTTGGGGGCGGACATATCTGATGAAAGATGTCAGTAAAATTATACCTTAAATACAAGTAATGGCATACCAATTGGACGCTAAGTTTTTTCGGAAGGCGAAAAAGGTGAATCGGGCAGTTGAGATTACCGATACACACGCCGTCATCCCGGCCGTGAAAGATAGCCCGGAAATTCGTGTTGCACTTCCAAATCGCCGCCCCAAAACCATGGAAGAGCGGGGGGAGGTTCTGGAGGAGAGGTTTAGTCAAATATCTGAACTGGAGGAGGAGATTGAGGTGGAACGTAGGCGGTTAATGGAATTGATAAAGGCATATAGGGCAACTCCTGTGGCCGGAGTTACCGAAGTCGCAGGAGTTGCAGAAATTGTCGTACAAAATCTGAAAATCCAGAATTTAATGGACCGCCGTAGAAGTCTTCGGTACCCTGAAGCCTGGATTGAATCTTTAGGAGGGCTCACTCTCGTAGATGTATTTGCAAGTAAGCGGGATGCGCGTAAGCTTGATGGATATGTGTATCAGGTTAAGAATCGCGTAGAGCCTATAGAAAGCCTCTATGTTGATCTTGGTGGAGCAGGGGCTAGAGCAAACGCTGAAGCCGAAGATGAGGAAGAATTTGTTTTGGCGATTCCCAAGACTAGCGAAGTTAAAGCACCTACGGCGGAAGAGAGAGCAAAGGGTGCTATAATTGCATCGGCAAAGAAGTCATTCAAATTGAAAGCCTCAAAGACGCCTTTTGGTCCCGTTTACGGTACAGGTGGTGGGGGCGGGGGTGGCCCATAATCAACCAGATAAGGGGTATTCCTTTATCTTTGACTCATTTTTGTCACAACTGACTTCTGCTACCTTGTAACGGTAGCAGGCGCCATTTGGATCCTTATAGACAAGAGCATCCACAGTAGTCGGGTGAGGGTATTTGTAAATGACCTCATGTGCTCCTTTACCACCCAACATAATGTATGACACGCCTACGGCCAAGCCAATAAAAAACGGCATAGCGTGAAAAAAGTCAAATAGGCCCTGCATCTTATCCTATCGTTGAGGTAGAAGTAAAAGATGATTATCAATGCCTTAAAAAGTCCTGTATCTGGAATGGTTATATCATTCATGTTCGGCATCGCGTTAGTCATGGTGATGGCTCCGATTTGCCGCGGGCGGAATTGTATTATAGTGAAAGCTCCTCCTATTCACGAAGTCAAAGATTCCGTGTATCAAATTGGAACGAAATGTTATAAGTTTGATACGGTCGCTTTAGATTGCCCCGCTTCAGGGGCAGTTGAATCATTCCAGAATCTGCGTTGACATCTCCCGGGTTTCTTTACAGGGATCAAAAAGAATGGCCAGTGGAGGAACTCTTCTTTCCGACTTAGACGGAAAAGCTCCGATCGCGGGAGATGGCGATCTTGTGAAAATGATTTATCAGGATATGAACTCCGGGGGATCTCTTGGACAGGTGCCGATGGGTACACCCATGGGCGGTATCCAAAGCGGCCCGATAAACCCTATGCCCCCTCCACAATCCACGCAGCACTATCAGATGGACCCAACACCCGCTACGGCACACATTATCGGAGGACAGCATCCGACTGCCGCAGACTTTTCACAGATGCTTCAAAGTTCCACCCCCGGTTTCCCAGCGGGCGGGGGCTGGGCTGGGGCTAGCGCAAGCGCAAATTCGCCGAATCAGGCGCAGATTGCCGCACAGATTGCTTCCATTCAGGCGTCCCAGGGCAAGGCGTGGAGTAATTGGGTAACGGATGAAATGAAGGTGCCAGCTCTAATAGCCATCCTTGTGTTTGTAGTGAATCTGCCATTTTTGAGTGTCTTAGTTGCACATTATGCGCCCTGGATGTTAAAGGCCTCCGGTGACATGAACTTGTATGGACAGGCGTCAAAGGCACTATTGGTAGGTGCACTATATTGGGCATCTAACCGTATAATTCTTCCTTTATTAGGTTAGAGATGGCCCCGTCAAACCCAAAGACTGTCGCAGCCCCCGATTATGCTGCTTATCTTACAATTGCTCTATATGCTATTCTTGTATCGGTGAACTATAAAAAGCTGACGATGTTCATGATGACTCTATCACTTGGTGTAGGGTGTTTGGCCTATGCAATAGAAATGCCCTTGTCTGTAGCAGCAGGGGCTGCCGCGATCACTCTGTTGATAATAACAGTCACGATGAAGGAGGGGTTTAACACGCGTACGCCGGCCGTTGATATTGCAAAGCAAATCGCATCTGGAAAACACAATTTTAAGTTTTCCAAGACAATTGAAGGCTATGAAGATGTGAAGGCGGAGAAGAATGAGAAGCCTGCGCCGGTACAAGAGGAGTCAAAAGACAATCTGGCCATACCATTCAAGTTGGGCGAGGTGCCGTCGCAAGTGAAAACGGGACCTCACTTGGATGCGTCCTCTACACTGATGAAGGCACTCAAGAGTCTGGACCCGGATCAGATCAACGCCATGTCTAAGGATACACAGCAGCTGATTGAGACCCAGAAGTCTCTGATGAACATGATGGGTACCATGAAGCCGATGTTGAATGACGGAAAAGAACTCATGGACACGTTCCAGCAGATGTTTGGCAAGTAAGGCACTTTTAGAAAAAGTGCGCAAAATCTAGTAGCACATTTAGGAAAAGTGCGCAAAAGGGCACTTTTAGGAAAAGTGCGCAAAAGGGTACTTTTAAGAAAAATGCGCAAAAATTTGAACGTTTGTTACACCTTTGATAAAAAGTGTAACAACCCCTCAATTAGAATGCCTTCGCGGTGTCCGCCTGGAATGGTATGTTTCCCCAATCAGTTCTCAATATTTTCTTGGCCCACAGCGACTCTAGTCGTCATATTTATGATTGCGGTTGGTCTTGTAATATCATCACAGCGCGCAAATGGGTCCTACAGATACCTGCAATCGCAGATGCAAGAACATGTGCCCAGGCCAGAACGACCCATTCAGATTAATGTGCAAGGTGGCGGTGGTGGGGATGACCGTTACACTCGCAGCCCAGAAGCCGAGCGAGTCTGGGATACACCCCCCGACTACAGCCGCATTCCTTCTCCAGACAGACCCTTCAATATTCCAACGCAGGGTATTCCAGAATCGTATCAGTCTATGGGAATTATTAAGACCCCGGATGGAAAATTACTGCCACTCTACGGCAGACGGTCCATTTCTAGCCGTGACCGCTACAACTATTATACTCGTACAGACACATATAACCCAATACCGATCCCGGTCTTAATGAAGGGCCGTGATTGTCAAGACCAGGTCGGCTGCCCCGAGCTGTTTAACGGCGATAATGTTAAAATGTCAGCAACGAATGAAACGGGTGAGGTGACAATTTATCGTGTCAGGGATATTGTCCGTTAAGTAAAACCCCAAATTAGATTAAGAAATGTCACTACAACAATGTGGGGCAACTGCTACTACAGGATTTCCATTGAGTCTAAATCGCAATATTTTTGATGCAGGATGGGGTGTTGATGAATCTACACGGAAAAAAATGGTATCGCCCACCGACTTCAATATAAATTGGGGTGTATCTAATCCGGCCATGCGGATTAGTACACTGGTTGATGGCGAACAGTTTCAAATAAACTTACCAGGGGATTACGCAAGTGCTACAACTATCACATATGACAGTGGCAGAGGGAGTGATTTATTAACATATACCTCTTTACCCGTTTTATCAATTACAGGGATCCGGCATAGCACATTAGTGAAAAATGATGATAATCCAACCCAGGAAGCAATATTCCCATTTATAATTGACAGCTCTAAAAAACAAAATAATCCCACATCACCTGATATTATCCTCTTATGTCGCCCACTCATTCTTAGCACGGGCAAGTCATCTTCATCCTTTTGGACAGCTGTAAATTCTTCGGCAAAAGCGGCTGCTGGTCGTAATGAACGAACTGGAGAAGTAAATTTGGCTTCTGTTTACACCTATGGAGACGCGGATAAAACACTGTTGCCAATGATGACATATGAAACCTGTATTCCCACGCGGTTCATAGGCGGGCCTACGCAAAGGCTTGGTAGCGTTCTTGTAAGAGTTCATGTTGTATCAAATCCGCTTGTAATTTATTCTGAAGAAACGGGTACAGGACTCTGCAGGCGGGTTTCTAAATACATATTTCCAAGTATTATAAAGCGCTTAATATCTTCAGATCTGCGCAGTAGTGACCTACAGTTCTCTACGGGTGTTGGCCCTGGCACTTCTGGATACCAGTTTCCGACTAATACAAACACAGGGCAATATCAGCCTACAACCGGCCCTTCGCCATTTACTACGTGGGATCAGGTTACAAGTAAACTAGAATATCTAATTCCAGAAGCTTTGCTAGGCAAATCATTAGCAAGTATTGCAAATGCAAGTACCGCCCCTTCTACACCAAGAAGCAGTGGAGGGCGCAATTTTAAGTGTTACACAATTGATCCTCAAAAAGATATTGTGAATGGTCAAATCAATATAGATCCAACCACGGGGGAATCATTAAATCAACTACTGGATTATCAATCAGGCGGTGACCCGGCCTTGGCAGCGGGGCTTGCTGGCCAGGCAGTAGGGGGTGCAGGAATTTTGCCCGGTGACGTTGAATATGTATTATTTATAGTAATTACAACAATCTGTACAATTTCTATTGTTGCATATACATTTCATGTACTTACTCTTTTTTACGAGGGAGTAAAACCTGAGCGATACGCGCATGTGTTTCTTCTTCTTGGAATGATAGGTGTATTCATTGGATTGCAAGTTGCATTTGCTCCGAAAAAGAAGATCCCAATCAAATGATTTGATTGTCCGGCTATACACCTTTTATAGTTCCTTTATCTAGGTTAGATGGGTTCGGCGATACCGTTTATAATATGGATTTTTTGTATTGGCGTGGCGGCCCTAATTATTGGAAAAGCCTTAGGGGATGATACCCCTGGTATACCTTTAACCCTTCTAGAAAAGAAAGAGGGTTTCGTTAATTTGGCGAGTGTATTTAGGGTTACAGCGTGCCCAGGTGGTACAACTTCCTATATTTTGAGTAATGGTGATACAAACTGTTGCAGCGGAGATATTGTAGGCAATAGATGTAATGGTGAGGATGTGTGTAGTTTATCACCCGATCCATACGATAAGAATCTAGATTCGTGTTCTGCTTGGCTTGCGAGAGAGTGGGGGAGACGGGCTGCTAGATTTTGCCCTAGGTCCATGTACAATTATTTTGGTAAAATGACCAGGGGTGGAGGTAATATAGAGGGTTGCTCGGCCTCTTTGCCCACGTCTGATGGTTCTCAGCCATCAGATGAAACCCAGCCACGGTGTAAAATTTACCAGACTCTTAATGATGAGTTATCAGATGTAGATAGTTGTTATAATATGATAGCATTAGATAATTTAGTATGTCCGCAGGCAAATGCTACCAAGGATATAAGTGCGAGTACTGGTAGAAATGGAGAGAAACTGCCCGCATTATTAAAGTGTACATATATACCGAGAAATGGATCTACGTTTAATTCACCAATTCACTGTATTGATGTTCCACGTTACAAAACATATATAGGTATGAGCATACCAAGTCAATGGAAACAATTGGCGAATGAATTACTTGATCAATTTGGGAGAGTAGATGTGAATTTTTGTCCCGCCAGCAAGGCCTATTATGTAGATGGTACCTTATCAAGAAAGGATGCACGTGGCTTACCTGGTTCTGGTTCTGGATCTAGCTCTGAACCTGATTCAGGGGCATGTGGAGAATTAAGAGCAGCTGGGTTATTGAATGACAAATATCCTAAAACTAGGCAAGCATGCGGTAGATAGCTGCAGAATTTGGTGCAGTGAAAGATTTATTCCGAAGAAAATAAGACAAGAAGCTAAAATCTCATAAAACACAGGAATTAAATTCCCTTGTTTTATGATCTAAACTAACTAACTAACTTACTCAGCCGAGCCATTACGATTCCCCTCAGCCAAAGCCTCCGCCTGTCGCATATCCTCTCCAAAAAGACTTTGTGATTTGGAACCTAAGTTTTCGGTGGGCAAGACGTGCTTCTCGTTGATAGACGGCCCCGCAGGTGAGAATTCATTCTCCTGATCCTCCTTCTGGGGTGTATAGTCGGCGGTCTCATAGTCTTCAGATGCGTATCCCCCGTGTTCCAGACGTACAGTTGCTTCTGGGATTTCATAGGGGTTCAAGGCACCGCGTTTCTTAGCCGCAGCAGATAAGCCGGATATATCATTCTGATGATGCTGAATGTAGACCGCCAGTATTAACAAAAATACCGCCAGAGACAAATATTTATCCAAGTATATAGAGCCCAATATAAGGAAGAGAGCCGCAAAGCGCACGGGCAACGTGTCAAGAGCGTGGCCAATGCCGTCTGAGATCTGACCTACAAATAAGAAGCCGATTAAGAGACCTATAAGCGCTGCCATTTGTACTTTGTCTATATTCACTGCCATCTATCTACCTAATTAGCGCTCTTTAAAAATTGACTCTTTGCCATCTTGCCACCCTCTGTAATCAATAGAATGACGAGTGTACTCACTACTCACGGATATGCTGTTCTCAAAGCCGATATCTCAAAGGACCTGGAAGCGAAAATCCGAAAGGAACTCACCGTGAAACCCAAGACCCAACAATCCCGGTATGCCGCCATGGCCGATACCGAATTCCCGGTATTCCTAGAATCTGCAACCCGACTCTATCTCCCCCGAGTCTGGGCGAAAGATACTTTGGGTCCGGCGGCATCCTCCGTAATGTCCGATGGAGTTCCGCTTCCAGAGAATCTCAAGTTCATCGGATCACCGTACGAATATCAAGAACAAATTATCAGCAAATTCCTGGCCGCCGATGCAAACGGGTTAATCTGTGTTCCGTGTGGAAAGGGAAAGACTTTCATGGCGGTGGCAATTGCGTTTCGGCTGAAGCGGCGATTCATGGTTGTGGTGGATAAGGAGTTTCTTTTGGACCAGTGGGCCGGAGAGATGCGAAACTTAATTCCGGGGATCAGGATTGGCCGGTTTCAGGCGAATAAGGCGGAAGTGGATCCCGCGGAATTTGATTGTACGATTTGTATGATTCAAACAATTGTTCAACGGCAGATTCCGGAATCTGTTCTGCGCTCATACGCCTTCACCATCTTTGATGAATGTCACCATCTCGGGGCCAAACATTTCAGTAAGATCCTGAGCAAGTTGCAGACGAAACATATGCTGGGTCTGAGCGCCACTCCTACACGGGAAGATGGTCTCACAAAGGTCTTTGAGTGGCATCTGGGAAAGCCGGTGTACTGGGAGAAGCGTCGGGAAGCGGATGAGACTGTGAGCGTGGAGATTATGCGATTCTCATGCGAGGATCCTGACTACGCGACCGTGCCGACCAATTTCCGGGGCGAGGTGGAATATACCAAACTCCTATCACAGGTGGTCGCATGTAACAAACGTAACCAATATATCGCTAACAAACTCAAAGACCTCATAAAAGAGCCGACGCGGCGTATTCTTGTATTGAGTGGGCGCGTGGGCCATCTTGAAGAATTGGAGACATTATTGAAACCCACGGGCTGTGTTATGGGCTATTACATTGGGGGTATGAAGACTGCGGTACGAGATTTGGCTGCAGAAAAGGCGCAAATTCTGTGGGCGACCTATTCCATGGCAAGTGAAGCCATGAATATCAAGACACTTAATACGGTTTTATTGGCGAGCCCACGCAAAAATGTGGAACAAAGCACGGGCCGCGTTTTGAGGCAACGACCGGAAGAGAGATCAGTCGCACCAATCATTATAGATGTAATTGACCCTCATTCAGCATTCAATGGACAGACTCGTCAGCGTATTGCCTATTATAGGAAATGCGGCTACAAGATCAAGGATGGTCAATCGGATGATTCAGATAATGAGGTGGTAGAGACCCTGGCTCAAAAGTGTAAACGCGTTGATTGCGAAATTGTGGATGACGATTAATCTGTAGATAATTAGAATGTCTCAGAATCCGATTCTGAAGGCCGGGTCGGCCTCAGATGTCATAAGCAAGAATAAGGGTCGTGTGGAATATGGTAATATTCTTGGTCAGCAAATGGCAGTTGAAGCTGGTATTCTGCCGAGTGTCACTCTCCAAAAAGGCGGTGGAGGGTCGGCTGCCTCTAGAGTTGCATCCATTCTGGGATCATCTGTTGTTACGGCGGCTGAGCGTACTACGGCAGTGACGAATTTAGTGTCAAATATATCTATTAACGCTATTACGGCTACGAGACTTTCAGCGGCTGCTCGTGGCAAGTTTGGAATTACGAATGTTCCCGGTACGGCGACTGCAGCCGCTGTAGCGGCCGCTGCTCCCGTTGATTTATTCACTGCTACTGGGACTTATACTACATCTATTGCAAATGGTCGTAAATACTATATATTCACAGGGTCCGGAACCGTTGTTGTTGGTGCAGCGGCAGCCACCGTTGAATTTTTTGCTGTTGGTGGTGGCGGTGGTGGTGGTGGTGGTAGTGGTAATAGAGGAGGTGGTGGTGGTGGGGGCGGTTTACAAACAAATTCATCAACATATGCTACTGCATCTCAACTTGCATCTATATCCGCATTAACTGCTGGAGCCACATATACAGTTACAATTGGGAATGGAGGGCAGTTCGTATCAGGTAATGATACTCCTGGTATGCCATATATTGCTGGTACGACGGGTCAAAATACCACTTTTATAGGTACTGGTATAAGCATTTCAGCCGCTGGTGGTGGTGGTGGAAGCGGGTCCGGTGGTGGCGGGGGTCAGAATGCAAAAGGTGGTGGTTGTGGTGGCGGTGGTACCCCTCAAGATGGTCTTTCATTTCTTGGTATAGGATCTCAAGGATTTAATGGTTTCAATAGTGGTACGCCTGGTGGTGGTGGTGGTGGCGGTATAGGAGCTTCTGCAACAAGTCTTACTGGGGGGTAGGCTTAACTTATCCCACGGGTGGATTAACATATGGTGCTGGTGGTACTGCTGGTGGTGGTACTACTGCGTCCGCCAACACTGGTAATGGTGGTGGTGGTGCTAATCCATATCCCGCCCAAGCTGGAAGTGGTGGCTCAGGCGTTTTCATCATCTCCTACCCATTTTAGATATAACCTATATATTACAATCATAAAATCCGTCACAGAGATGTGCTGGATTTTATGATTTTACAAAAAATAATTTAACGCCTGTGCGCCCTACGCGTAGCCCGCGACTTTCTGTGCCGCCGCTTTCTGCCACCCGTCTGCGTGCAGGCCTTGCTCCACATCTGGCCATTGAGGGGCTGATTCAGAAGTACAGGCGCACCCGTAGAACCAGTCCACTGGCTCGGCGCCGTAGTGTAGCGCGCAGTGTGCTCCTCCAGAATCGGCGAAGCAGACGCAGCAATGCTGCCAGCGCCGACACCGACCGCAGCACCGCCGGACTGTTTGATAAAACCCGTGTTCATCGGATTTACGTGGTTCGGGTTGCAGTGAGAGGTGTCACGGTCAATCTGGGCAAATCCCGCAATATTTGAGGCCAAGTTGTTTGTATACGCACCACCCTTCATCACTCCCCCATAAGGTAAACCGCCCGCCATGGAAAAAGGGATTTGCCCGGGACGCGCGGCACTCAGGCAAGCATCATATTTCTGGTTCACCATTTCGGGGCTAGCACCGCCGGGTAAGAGTGGGCCGCCAACAGTCCAGCCAGAACCCGCGCCACCACCCGACTGCTTCTTATTACGCCGGTTCTTGTTCTTCCGATTGCGATTGCGACTCTTTCTACAGGTAGGCATCCCTTCTACTTCTAGACCTTGGAAATAGTTACGCCATACTCCCTTCTGGGTGATCCGGTGTAGCGAGTGTCCACTACATATTTCAGAGAAGGCGCGAGCAGCGGTGTTACCCGAATAGTAGCGCAGTAGGAACGCTTATTCAAAACATGCTGGCAGCGGCTGACGCGGGTAGCAATTGGCACAACAGATTCAATATAGATCATGTAATCCTCGTCACCCTGGTCAAGGCCGGGGCACTCACGCCGCACCAAAGTCAGTAGGAACTCATACAGCCTAGGCAGATATTGGTTAAGATATACCAACTCGGCCGGCAGATTCTGAACCGGTGCCGTCAGAATGTCAAGGGGCAGCT
>SXGQ01301781.1_pt1 | contig 18539 bp, 18 predicted proteins | sample 3178371 | NCBI WGS metagenome assembly SXGQ01 (sample SAMN11356859, study PRJNA531348) | freshwater metagenome | isolation source: freshwater sample F1-20 | place: China: Fuxian Lake, Yuxi | collected 2017-12-25 | reverse complement strand
GGCATTGCCACACCGGCATCTACGCGGGTGTCATGCACATGGCTGTCCGCTTCGGCATACCGCTCGTGATTTGGGGCGAGTCCACCGCCGAGTACCACAGTTGGTACACGTTCGAGGAGATGGAGCAGGTCGACGAGCGGCGTTTCAATCGGATCATGAACCAGGGGATCACGGCAGACGACATGTTCGAGTTCCTCGGCGGCCGTGTCGAGCGACGAGACCTCTGGATGTTCGATTACCCGAAGCGGAAGGATCTGCTTTCGCTCCGTGTCCATTCGATCTGCCTCGGCAGCTATATCCAGTGGGACACCAAGCGACAGGTCGAGATCATCAAGCGGGAGCTCGGTTGGGAGGGACAGCGGGTCGAGGGAGTCCCGCCCGAGTACGACTACGAGAAGATCGAGTGCGCATTTCAGGGCATGCGCGACTACGCCAAGTTCGTGAAGCGCGGCTATGGCCGCACCAACCATCTGGCCAGCATCGACATCCGCAACGGCAGGCTCGACCGCGAACGTGCCGTCTCGCTTGAGCAGCTTCATGATGGGAAGCGGCCGGCGTCGATGGATTGGTTCCTCGGACTGCTCCAGATCACCGAGGACGAGTTCTACGCAATCCTGGAGAAGCATCAGGTGTATCCCTGGGCGTTCGATCGGGGTTCGGTCGGACAGGGCGAACCGCTCCCGGACATGCATCGCTGGTTCGTACCCGCCACCGACGACGCGGTCGGACCGACTCGCGATGCGTCGGGCAGGCTCGGCGGCTACGTATGATCGCGGTGGTCGACTACGGCATGGGCAACCTGAGGTCGCTCTCCAACGCGCTTGAGAGCGTGGGGGCTGAGGTGAACGTCACTTCTAGCTCAGAGGACCTTCGGCGGGCCGAGCGGATCGTGCTGCCCGGTGTGGGCGCGTTCGGGGATGCCGCCTCGGCTCTCCGGGATCGCGGCCTGGCGGGTGTGCTGGCGGATGAGGTGCAGCGCGGGCGCAAGCCGCTCCTTGGAATCTGCCTGGGCATGCAACTCCTTGCAAGGACGAGTTGCGAGCACGGGATGCACGAAGGCCTGGGATGGATCGATGCGGACGTCGTTCGCCTGCCTCCGCATCCCGGCATCAAGGTGCCGCACGTCGGATGGAACGCCGTGCAATTCGATCCCGGGGACTGGCTGTTCCGCGGGATCCGCGCGGCCGAGTCGAATTTCTACTTCGTTCACAGCTTCCACATGGCCTGCCGGAACCCCTCCGACATCGTCGGCATGGCCGGGCATGGCATCCAGTTCGCCGCTGCGGTGCGTTCGGGCAACGTCGTCGCCACCCAGTTCCATCCGGAGAAGAGCCAGGACAACGGCCTCCGCCTCCTGTCCAACTGGGTCGCATGGGATCCGGCGTGCTGAAGCAGCGAATCATCCCGAAGTTTCTGATCTCGGGCGGCAGGCTCGTGAAGGGGATCGGTTTCCGCGACAACATGCGGGAAGCCGGCAATCCTGTATCCACCGCGCGGGTCTACGACGCCTACGGCACCGACGAACTCATGTTTCTCGACATCGACGCCACACCCGCGTGCCGTCCGCCTTCCGGATCCGTGATCGAGCGCGTCTCCACCGAAGTGTTTATGCCGTTCACCGTGGGCGGTGGGATCCGCACGTTGGCGCAGATCGAGTCGCTCCTCCGAAGCGGGGCAGACAAGGTGAGCATCAATACCGCGGCGATAGACGATCCTGCATTCGTGCGCCAGGCGGCGGCACGCTTCGGCGACCAATGCATTGTGGTGGGGATTGACTATCTTTGCCGTCCCGATGGCACCCGCCGGGTGTTCTCTAGGTGCGGCACTCAGGAGACTGGCCACGACCCGCTGGAGTGGGCACGCCGTATGCAGGACATGCATGCGGGCGAACTGATGCTTTGCTCAATTGAGCGTGATGGACGGATGTGCGGCTATGACCTCGACCTCCTCGCTGAGGTAGCGTCGATCCTCGAGGTGCCCGTAATCGCCTCGAGCGGCGCTGGGTCGCTCCGGGACTGCGCCGATGCCCTTCGTACCGGCGTATCGGCAATCACGGTGAGCAGCATGTTCCTCTTCTCGGATCACAGTCCGATCAAGCTCCGCACGTACCTTGCCGGCAACGGCCTCCCAGTGCGGTCCCAGCAGGGGGGGCACAGTTGACGAGGCGGGTGCAATGCTCACTGAAGGTTCCCGCACTCGCCGGGATGGTCGCGCGGCAGCTGGTCCTCCACTTCCCCGACGGGGACGTCGTGGGGACAGATGACCTGATGCCGGCGATGGACGGTGCGCTTGCCCGGCTGGAGCACTGCTTCCCCCATGTGGCCAACCGCTACTTCTTCGACGGCACCCAAGCGTGCTTCGATCACCTCCACGGTGACCAGTACGCCATGTGGCTGTACTTCCTTGCGCGCGAACTGCATCTGGCGGGAGGCCCAGCGTCCGTCTGCAAGAAGCTCTTCCTTCTCAACAAGGCGCTCCACGGCTGCGACATCTTCTACGAGGTTGAGCTCCCACCAGTGTTCCTCCTCGTCCATCCACTGGGCACCGTTCTCGGCAGGGCTCGCTACCGTGACCGGCTTGTGGTCTACCAGCGCTGCGGCGTAGGGAGCAACCATGGGGCCTACCCCGAGATCGGAGCGGGCGTGACCCTTCATCCAGGGAGTGCGGTGCTTGGATGCTCGAAGATCGGCGATGGCTGCACCATTGCCGCCGAGTCGCTCGTGCTCGACCGGGAGGTGCCTTCGGGGTCGCTGTATATTGGCTCTCCTCGGGACTGCAGCGTGATCCCGCGTGCACCGGACCATGTGATCTGGCGGATACCTGACTGACCATGAGCAATTCCGACTCCATCCGCGTCCGACTCCACCGCGCGATCCCGGGAGGAGCACATACCTACTCCCGGGGCGATGACCAGTTCCCCTCCATCGCGCCCCCAGCGTTGGTCCGTGGAAAGGGCGCCCATGTGTGGGACATTGAGGGTAATCGTTTCCTCGACTACGGCATGGCGCTTCGTTCGGTGACGCTGGGCTATGCGGACGAGCGCGTGAATGCGGCGGCCTTCGCGGAAATGGGCAAGGGTGTGGGACTGACGCGGCCGTCCCTCACCGAGCTCGACGCCGCGGAGACGCTGGTGGGCCTGATCCCTTCGGTGGAGATGGTCAAGTTCGCCAAGAACGGATCCAACGTGACCACGGCTGCGGTCAAGATCGCGCGTGCGTATACCGGCAGGCGCTACGTATGCGTCCCACGCCAGCAACCATTCTTCTCATTCGATGACTGGTTCATCGGTACCACGCCAATCAAGCGAGGCATCCCCGCCGAGTTTCATGCCTCGACCCTTCTGTTCGATTACGGCGACCCGGGTTCGCTCGCGAGGCTGTTCGAAGAGCATCCCGGACAGGTCGCGGCCGTGATGCTCGAGCCGGCGACGGCGCTGGTGCCATGCCCGGGGTCATGCGCGGACAGGCTCTTCTCGAGCGGGCACTGTGCCGGGAGTTGTCCGTCCGCGTCGAGCAACTTCCTACGGCAGGTGGAAGGGATGTGCCGGTCGGACGGAGCGCTCTTCGTGCTCGACGAGATGATCACCGGCTTTCGGTGGCACATTGCCGGTGCCCAGACGCTGTTCGGCGTCACGCCCGACCTGAGCACGTTCGGCAAGGCGATGGCCAATGGATTCTCGGTGGCTGCCGTCGGCGGCCGCCGCGAGGTCATGGAAGTGGGTGCCATCGACCAGCCTGGCGCTGAGCGCACCTTCCTGCTCTCGTCAACGCATGGTGCGGAGATGACCGGCCTTGGCGCGTTCATGGAGACGGTGCGCGTCTATCGCGAGGACGACGTGGTGGGCCACCTTTGGGAGTACGGGCGGCGACTTCAGCGGGGCATCTCTGCCATCGCACAGTCGCACGGGGTCGGTCATGCCGTGCGGGCGGAAGGTCCGCCGATCGCGCTCAACCTGGTCGCTTGCGGACCCGATGGAGGTGCATCGCCGGCATACCGAACGCTGCTCGTGCAGGAACTCCTCCGGCAGGGCGTCATGATGCCATGGATCGCAGTCTCGCGATCCCATGGCGAGTCCGAGTTGGACCAGACGCTTGCCGCCTTCGATGCCGCGTTGCGGGTGTATTCGCAGGCGCTCGAGTCGGGCTGGGAGCGATTCCTGATCGGCGATCCGGTCCGTCCCGTCTTCCGGCAAAGGAACTAAGCATGGGGCCAATGGAGCAAAGGGTGTCGTCTGGGGCCAGGGGTTTGGAGGGACGCGTGGTCCTCGTGACTGGCGGTGCGGGTATCCTCGGGACTGGGTTCTGCCGGGGCTTCGTCGATGCAGGTGCGATGGTCGCCGTGGTCGATGTGGACGGTGTCGCGGCTAGGCGGGTGGCCGATGGCCTCGGACCGGGTGCGGTGGGTCTCGAGTGCGACGTCTCCTGCGCCGACTCGGTGAACCGGTGCGTGGAGGCGGTTCTGGCGAGGTTCGGCCGCATCGACGCCCTTCACAACAATGCCGCGACGAAGACGCCAGACCTCCGTGCCTTCTTCGCCCCTTTCGAGGAGTACTCGCTGGATACCTGGCGGCAGGTGATGTCCGTGAACGTGGACGGGATGTTCCTCATGGCTCAGGCCGTCGGCCGCCACATGGTCGAACGGGGAGGTGGTGGCGCAGTGCTCCAAACGGCATCCATCTACGGCATCGTCGGGCCCGACGAGCGGATCTACGAGGGGTCCGAGTACCTCGGAGGAGCCATCAACACTCCGGCGGTGTACTCAGCCTCGAAGGCCGCCGTGGTCGGTCTCACCCGATGGCTCGCCACCCACTGGGCTCGCCATGGGATCCGGGTGAACGCGCTGGTGCCCGGCGGGGTATCGAGCGGACAGAACAGCCGCTTCTCTGAACTCTATTCGGCGCGGGTGCCGCTTGCCAGAATGGCCCATGCTGACGAGATGGTGCCCGCGGCGGTCTACCTGCTGTCCGACGCCTCGTCGTACGTGACTGGCCAGGCGCTGGTGGTGGATGGAGGCCTGACGTGTTGGTGACCGCGCCGTGCGGTGGACTGCCGCCCGGAGCGGCGGTGTGATGAGGCGCTCGATCGCCTCGATCAAGGTCGCTGAGTTCGGCGCGCGCTCGCTCCTGATGCTGCTGTGCATGTACCTGCTGCCGGCTAGCGAGGCTGCGCTGTTCGGCTCCATCATGCTGTTCGTCGGGTTGTTCGGCTTCGTAGTGGGTTTCGAGCGGTACATCGACATACAGCGTCGTATGCCTGCCATGTCCGACTTGGACTTGCGCGGGGCCATCGCATCGTTCGCGAAGCTGGTCGCGGTCGGCTATGTCGCGTTGATTCCACCACTGTACCTATTCCTGATTCACTTCTGCGGCGCCACCAGGGACCAGGCGCTTCTGGCCGTGATGGTCGCGGTGGTCGAGCATGCCTCGCAGGAGTGCTACCGCATCGTGCTGGTCACGCACCGCCACCGCATCTTGCTGGTTGGCAGTGCGGTCAAGACGATGGCTGTCCTGCTTGCGGTCATGGCAGGCGGGTTTGTCCGGCGGGAGCCGCTGTCGATCGACGCGGTGCTGGCCTGGTGGGCCGCGATCGGCTGCGTCTGGCTCGTCCCCACTCTCTTCGGTATCCAGCCCATCCTCCGTTCCGGTCGTGCGGGCGAGATCATCAGCATCCGATCCCAATTGAGCCGGTCGAGACGCCACTTCGCCATTGGCCTTGTCGCGCTCCTGGCTATCCAGGCCGATCGGCTGGTGGCGATCAGGATGCTTGGCGCGGAGGATCTGGCGCAGTACTTCCGGGCAGTGATGACGGCTGGCGCCGTCTACCAGTTGCTCACGGTTATTTCATTCAACCGGGTCGCGGGCGATGCCTACCTCGGCCTTCAGCGCGGCGCATGGCAAGCCGTCCGCGAGACCTTTCTCCGTGAGCGAATGGTCTATATCGCAGCACTGGTTCTGATCCCGCCCTGCATCGAGATCGCGCGCAGATGGTGCGGCATCCCATGGCTGCAGGCAGCGCTCCCGCCGCTGCCCGCGGTTGCCCTCGCTAGCGGTGCGGTCCTCCTGCGCGGCATCTCGGACTTCGAGTCCATTGTGCTCAACCATGCGCACCGCGAGTCGAGGGTCTTCCTGGCCAACGCTGTTGCCACCACCGTGGCGATCGCCGCCGCGCTGTTGTTGGGCGCTGTATTCGGGCTTGAGGGTCTCCTTGCCGGCGCCGTCGCGGGTTCAGGGGTGGCCGCACTCGTACTTTGGCGTTCCGCAGCCTCCGTGCCCGGCCAGCTCGGCCCTCAACGGTATATCCACGAGTTTCGCGCGTAGTCGAGAGCCCGCTCTGGCCGGAAGAACGCCTTCTCGAGCCGGAGCGGGGAACATTCGCGGACGAACGCGATGTCGATAGGGGCCATGGCACCGTCGAGCGACCTGAAGTGCCCTTCGAGCGCCTCGTAGCACCGGAAGTCCAGCCGCGACATCGCTGCGATCACCTCGTCGATCTCGGGCTCACCCTTCCGGAACCGGTGGAAGCTCGTCTCGATGATGGCCTCGTACACCTAGTCCAGCAGCCGCTGCGCCGCAGCCAGCACGTCGAGCTCGGCACCCCGCGTGTCGATCTTCCGCAACTCAGGGCGAGGGCCGGGCGATGTCTGACGGACTGATGCTGTCGAGGCGCCACATGGGAACCCGGACTCGGGGTCCATCAAGCGCCTCGCCCCCACTGGCGCTACGTACTCGCGCCGGAGACATCTCCGTGCACGAAGAACTCGATGTCGCCGTCGGTTGCGCATGCCGCAACGTTTAAGCACGCGGCACCGATCTCGCGCTTGAGGCGGTCTAGCAGGGGGCGGTAGGAAGGGACTGGCTCGACAAGGAAGAACTTCGCCCGCGGAAGCGACGAGTACAGCTTCGGGGTGTCGAACACGATGCCGACATCGACGACGGTCCTCGGTATCATCGACAATCGCCCTCGGTGATCAATGAATGCCCCGGAGTCACGCGTGGGTGCCGATCGCGTCGCGATCCTCAAGCCGATGGGTGCGAGTGCGGCATTCGCGGTGACAAGGGTCTTCGTCATGAGACGTCGCATGGTTCCTGTACCCACCTCATCTGCCGTTTCATTCGACACTATGCCTTGGCCCGCCGCGGTACACCACCGGATATCTCGCCCCGCACGCTATCGATCCTGAACCCTGGCCGAGCCTGATCACGGGCTCGAGATGTGTCCTGCCGCCCATTACGGTGTCGCCCTTCGAGGCACCCGATGATCAGGGACCCCATGCTTGGATCCGGTACGACGAGCACCCCGCCTACGCGGGCCATGCCGCTGGTTTGATCGGACGGATTCGTGCGACGGCCACATTCCTCAAGTACTTCGCTGTCATCCTGTGCAAGCGGACCATCTCGTACGAACTGATACCCGCTGACGTCCGCAAGCATGGAGGCATGCCGTTCGCGGCGGCGGCCTTCGCAAACGTGAGGCGCAGGTTTCTTGGCGGCCGTCCCGCGCCGGTCACGCCGGACTCGCGTCCGGTCACCGATGCACTGGTCCGCGACGGTATCTGCGTCCTCGGGATCGAGCCTGCCGCCTTCTCTGTGATTGCCACCGAGGCGACGCCTGTCCTCGAAGGGCTACGCAAGTCCCGTGGAGAGCGGAAGGCGGGTGGGCGTGATTTTGCGGAGTCGCGTGCCTCGGCGCTGCGAGCCACGAATCACGAGTTGTTCCGCGCCGTTGACTCGATGCTCTGGGAGAGCGGAGCGCTGGCCGGCATCCCGGCGTACATCGGCCGTGAAGCCCGGCTCATTGACGTCAATCCTCAGATCAACGACACGACGGACGACTTCTGGGCCCGGATCTTCCTGCTGAGCAGCGCCCCTGCAGCTTCGTGCATAAGGATGCGTCCGGGGGCGTCACTAAGGCGATGATTTACCGGTCGGACTTGGGTGAGCGCGCTGGCCCAGGTACTTTCGCAGTCGGTTTGCATCCGCCGTGTCGCGCACGGCTGGGAGACAGGGTTGGGTAGAGTAAAGACCTGTCGGTCTTATCTGGTACCAATCCTGAGGTACGTGCGCGCTTAATGTCGCTCTAGGACCCTATGCGGCGTAGATGAACTTTCGGCAACGAAATCTACCCCCGCAGCGAGTTCGCGGTACGAATTCTGCGTTCCAAGCAGTAGGGTTTTGCTTTTCGCCGGGATCTCGTGAGGTTTGATGTCAAAGATGATCACCGCGGCGGCGTGGCAATAAAGGGTGATCAAGGTTTGATGTATAAATGATATTGGAATGATGCCACAGATCAATTTCTCAAGAAGTCAATTCGCCCTACTCGTTACCGCGGCGCTACTCGTTCTCCTACTCGTTATCGCGGCGCTACTCGCGGTTCTCCCGGTCAGCACTGTTGGTATTGTCCGCGCTGAGACACTACCTTCCCAATTGCGGTTTGACTTCGGCCAATCCGAGTCGCTTGCCCCGTAGCTGTCTTGGATGCCCACGAAGAAGGTCTCGGACGGTATCGAGATCAGGCTACCGGGTCGAGTTGACTAGAACCATCTCGACGGCATAGGGCCGATCTATCTGATCGCGCATCTACCAATGTCGTCGTTAACGGGCTCAAATTCCGATGATCTACGCGATGCCGAGGTAGTGCTTTCGGTCCGCACCAAAGACCTTGACCTAGCTGGCGGTCGAGTCTGCTGGTGGATTGTGTCCGAGATCCCTAAGCAGATCCGCGACCCGGCGTATCCGTGGCAGCAGACCAACTGGGCCCTTACTGGACGGGCCGTTGCGCTCGCGGCCGACTCTGGCGAGCAGGCACAAGTAGTCAAGACCATACTTTCCCCAGATCCTTCTCTTTGGACGTATGGAGGGACGAGTGACACCTCGCCCTGGTCGGGGCGATACCGAGCGTTTCCACTCGTTCGCTCGCTGGCCGCCGTTGACACAACGCTACACCTAGTGGTGCTCGGTTGCGATCCGAGCCGCACACCCTCCGGCACCGTCGTATTCCGCTCGATCGAGATCCGTCATGCGGAGCCGACCGTGTGCCCCACGGCTATGGAGGTTGAACGCCTACTCGTAGCAGGTGACTGGGTTGTGGCTCGCCCGGTGCTGGAGCGTGCCGCGTCGGGTGGGCAGTCTGGTGCAGCATTCCACCTAGGCAACGCGCTAAAGTTCGGATTGGGAGGCGCAATCGACTACCACCGGGCCTACGGCTATTTGCGGCTGCGGCGGACGACGAGCCAGAGGCTGCGATTGAGCAACCAGACCTCCTAATGAAAGGACTCGGCACAGTCCAGGATTATGGCGCCGCGATACGCATACTGTCCCGCGAGCGTATTCGTCAACTACCCCGCGCCAAGTATCTGCTTGGACTGCTCCATTGGCGTGGTAAGGGGATGCCCGTGGATCTCGCCGGTGCCCGCGAACTCTTAGAATCCGCAGCGACCAATGGGCAGTACAACGCCATGATTCCTGCAGGGTTCGTTTGCATTGACCTTGGAGATAGTGAGCAGGCTTACCGCTGGCTCACGCTTGTGAAGACGCGTTACACCGCCCAGTTCGAGTCGATGATGAGTATCGTTGACAGGCGTATAGAGGTGCTCTCCGAGCGCATTCCCAAAACACGGCGCGATTCGCTGGATTCCGACGTTGCCAGCTGGCCATCACGCCAGTTCAGTGCAGTGAAACGTCCCGGGTGAACTCGGGATTTGTGGCGATCCATTCGGCCGTCCGCTGAACCCCATCGCGGCGCGTGAATATAGAGCCGGGGCACCATATCGTGTGCCGGATTGCCTATGAACCCCGTTGCCTTCCGGCTGCGCTGACGTGAGGTAGTCAAGTACAAGCCACGCCGGATCGTGTGCAAGAGTTCTTAGTACCTCACGACGAACCATGGTCCCAAGATTGATGTCGGTCGTAGGATCGTTGGCTTAAACTCGGCCAGGTCGATCTGGTGCCCTCCGTCTTAGTCCACGAGAAGGCTGTCATCGACTTCAAACTGGATAGTCCCATGTCCCTGCAAAAGTCACGTCGCTACCTCTGAGGTGCCGACGAAGCCTCAGCCGTCGGTCGCAATCACGCGGGCCATCGGACCTGCTCCATTGAGGGCTTCGCTGGTTTGATGCGTCCCTCGGCGATCCACTGCATGGTGCGCTCATATCCTTCGGCCAGCCGCATGACGTTCTGTGGTGCGATCCCCACTGGATTTGTGATCCGATCGACGATTGTCCCCTCGAAGCTGTTGCTCAGGATCCACGCAACGAGGCGGATGTCATGCTCTAGGTCCGGAACCGGAGGACGCATCCGCAGTAGTGCGGCGACTTCCGACGGATGGCGGACTAACGTGACGGTGGAGAAGCCGTCCATGAAGGTCGAGCCGAGCACCGCGGCGTGCTTGCCGTACGCCGCTGCCTCCATCGCGATAGTGCCAGTGATGCACGCCACCAGTTCTGCGCGCTGCAGTAGCCCGTGGCTGTCTATACGCGGGTCAATCAGGCGTACGCCCGGTAGCCGCTTGAACCGGCGCAGTACAGATGGCCCTCGCAGGCCGAGTGCGCTTGGGTGTTCCTTCACGTATAGGCGTACGCCGATCGGTAGGCACCGCGCTAGCGCTTTCGCTACCTCGTACTGGTTGGTCCAGTGCGGCGCCTCGACGTCGATCGAATGCTCAGGCTGGTAGTTGAGCGTGAAGAGCACGAAACGCTCGCCGTCCACGGGCAGGTCGAACAGGCGATCCCACTGCATGCGGTTTAGCCTGTGGTTGACCGGAATCATGTGATAGCGATGGACGGTGAACATGTCCCAGAGACTGTACATGTGGCCGTCGTGCCGTCGTCTGATGAGCGATCGATACGCCGCTCCGCGGAGGACGCTTCGGATGAAACGCGTTCCGAATCCGGGCGCCTTGGCCTTCTCGGCAAGGAAGGGCATCCTCTTCCGCTCGCGGATCTGCCTCCAGACCTCACGGGCGGCCTGGATCTCCCCTTCGGACACGTCTGCGGGGGTTCGCGCGCCGGTGCATAGAGGAGAGATCTCGACATCGGAATCCCAGATGGCGAAGCGACGGACCGGGAAGCGGATGTCGAATGGCGCGCCATAGTGCCTTCCTGTGGCTCGGCAGATGAGCAAGGCAACAAGGTCGTGGGCGCCAGTCGGTTCACCACTGACGAACCGTATGGCGTGGCGGTCCAGAAACGCCTCGATGCGGCGGAAGCAGTACGCGGCGTAGCGGAGCGCCTGTTCCCACGGCCGCTCACGCAGGAAACGGTCCATCATGAGCAGGTGCTTGAGGCTGAGCCCAGTCATGCGCTCGTACTCGGCGATGCGCCCGACGGAAACGAGATCGAGCGGCTCCGAGAGGGCCTCGTCGATGCGCAGCCAGAGGATGTGGTCCTCGGGAACTCCCTTGGACAGGCACAGATCCCGGTATTCGCTTGGCGTGACGATGTGGAAGACGCGCAGTCCACGCTCGGCGAGGTGCTCCCCGATGGCAACCCAGGACTCCGTCCGTTCCCACATGGAGCAGAAGCAGACGTCAGGAGCGTTGGAAGACAGGTCCCGTATCATGTGGTTCGGGATCATACGGTCGACTCGCGGCGAGCCCGCCCGGACCTCACCTTTCAGGAGATGCGCATCGTCGCTTCGACAACGTCTTGTACTGCCAAGAGCCGGCATCCCGGCAGGGGTGTGGTGACACTTGCCTCGTCGCCACGGTTCTTGCTGCTGCTCGTGTTTGGCTTGTGCTTGGCGCTAGCAATCGTCGGTCCCGTCATCCAGGAACCGCCGGTGTCGTGGTATGGAGTCGGGCAGCAGCTGGGGTTGATGGCGGCCTTCTGCTTCGCGTACGGGGTCGCGAACCGCACGGTGTCGTGGCGTGGTGCGCCTTCTATCGCGGCGTTGCCGGCTGCATCATGGATATGGATCTTCCTCTGCATCGGCATTGCGGGGACATGCCTGCAGCTCGCGTCGAAGCTGTCATCGATGGATTCCATCGGGCTCGAGGGTTTTGCGGTGCTCAGGCAGCAGCGAGCTGAACAACTGCTCTTGTCCCAGCCTGCCGTATCGGCCCGGTGGGCCGGGCTTGGCTTCCTGGCCTATCCCGCAGGGATCGTGGGGTGCTGTGCGGTCCTGCGTTGTTACGAGGATATGCGGGGCATGCATGTGCTGCTCGTGCTCGTCTTCCTCGCAGGATTGGTTGCATTGACCGTGGTTGCGGGGGGGCGGGGACCGCTGTTCGCCGCAGCCGCGGTGCTGGTCAGCACGCTTGCCCTGCGTAAGCTCGATGGCCGCCGGGCCGTGCCGCCCTCCTTGACTCTCCGTTACATAGGCATCATCTCGGCGCTTGGTTTCATCGCGTACAGCATGATGCTCTGGTCCGTTCGGTCGGAGCTATCTGCGATGGACGCGGAGCGCTTCCTGTCCAATACAGAGGGTGCATGGGGAATGTCGGTGCGCCCGGAAGTACGAAACCTGCTTGAGCCGCTGGTCGGACTGGAGGGATTGAGGATGATGGTCTTGTCGTCCTTCTACCTGAGCCAATCGTTCTCCGTGTTTGAGCGGGTCGCCTCGGCACCGGAGCTGCCGATCATGCTCGGACTCTACGAAGTGGATGCGCTGGCCGCGGGCTATCGGGTGATCGTGGGGGCCGATGCCGGACTGCTGGCGACCGGTAACTGGGCGCTGCTTGATCTGAAGGTCTACGGGTTTTTCGCGGGCGCATGGGGAAGCCTCGTGATCGACTTCGGCTTCTCCGGGGCCATCGCGGCGGCATTGGCCTGGGGCTGGTTCGCGGGACGCAGTTGGGGCGCCGCAGCACGTTGTCCCGGTATGCCGGTCACCTTCATGCTCCCGTACTGGTGCGCGTCGAGCCTGTGGAGTTTCGCGTCATCTCCGATCGGCTTTTCGAACGCTGCGGTGCTGCTGGGCTGGTTCGTGGTCGCCGTCGCCTGCATCGGCCGCCTGAAACGATCCCAAGCAACCGCCGCAGGTAGCATCTAGTTACTCACGGGCCAATAAGCAGGTATGGATAAGGCGTTCATCATCGCGGAAGCCGGCGTCAACCATTGCGGAAGCGTGGAGCGCGCGATCGACATGGTCGACGTGGCCGCAGGCTGTGGTGCCGATGCCATCAAGTTCCAGACGTTCGACACGGATCTTCTTGTGTCCGACTCGGCTCCGACCGCGGACTACCAGCGCACTGCCGTCGGCGAGTACCGGCAAGATCGGATGCTCAGGGCATTGGAACTCCCTAAGGAAGCGCACGGGCTGATCGTCGAGCGATGCGCACGTCGCAGCATCGAGTTCATGTCGACTCCGTTCGATCTAGGATCGGCAGCGTTCCTCGTCTCCTTGGGTATGAAAAGGTTGAAGGTGCCTTCTGGCGAGTTGACCAATGACGTGTTCCTGCAGGGCCTGTCGGCGCTCGGCCTCCCACTCATTGTCTCGACCGGAATGGCCACGCTCGCCGAGGTCCGTCATGCCGTGTCCGTCCTGAGCCCGGGCGCGGCTGCATGCAGGGATGGGATCCCTCCGCTTGTGCTGCTGCACTGCACATCGAACTATCCGGCCCATCCGCTCGACGTCAATCTGAGGGCAATGGCCACCATGGCTTCCGAGCTCGGTCTCCCCATCGGCTACTCCGACCATACTCTTGGCATCAATGCATCAGTTGCAGCCATCGCGCTTGGTGCGGTCGTGATCGAGAAGCACTTCACCCTCGACCGCACGCTTCCGGGCCCTGACCACGCCGCTTCACTCGAGCCTGACGGCCTGGCGGAGCTCGTCCGATCTGTCCGTGAGGTCGAGGCGATGCTGGGCAGTCCCGAGAAGCAGCCATCGCCCTCCGAGCTTCCGGTACGGGCCGTGGCCCGCCGCAGCGTTGCATCCGCGCGTGCGCTTGTCCGTGGCCAGCGCATTGCTGTGGATGACCTGACCTGCCTTCGTCCTGGATCGGGCATCCCCCCGTCTGAGTTGACTTCCTTGGTCGGCAAGGTCGTGCTTCGGGACATCTCGCCAGGAACGCTGCTTGAGAGGGATTGGATCGGCTGATGCGGCGCATCTGCTACGTGACCGGATCACGAGCCGACTTCGGCCTGTTCGCCTCGACGCTGCAGGCGATTCGTGCGGAGCCCGGTCTCGAACCGTCCGTTGTGGTGACGGGAATGCACCTTGATCCGGCGCATGGCCTTACCGTTCGCGATGTTGAGCGATCCGGTCTGCCGATCTGCGCCCGCATCGAATCGCCCGAGCTCGATGGCTCTGGGCTTGGCATGGCTCTAGCGCTGGGCACGATGGTCCGAGGTCTCGCGCGAGCCTGGCAGGCCGATCGACCCCATGTGGCCATGGTCCTCGGTGATCGGGGCGAGATGCTCGCCGGTGCGATTGCGGCGGCTCATCTGGACATACCCGTCGCCCATGTGCACGGCGGCGAGAGGTCGGGAACCATCGACGAGTCGCTTCGGCATGCCATCTCGAAGTTCGCCCACCTGCACTTTGTCTCGACCGAGGGGAGCAAGGAGCGCCTCGTGCGCATGGGGGAGCGGCCGGACCGCGTTTGGGTGACCGGTGCACCGGGTTTGGATGGACTGCACGAGATGGCGGATCGAACCCGTGAGGAACTCTGCTGCCGGATGGGCCTTGACCCGACCATCCCCATCGCCCTGTTCTGCCATCATCCGGTCCTCCAGGATGGTTTGGGCTCCGCAGATGCACCGCGGGCGGCGCTCGATGCTCTCGCTGCACGAGGAGTGCAGGTCCTTGCTTTGACGCCCAACTCAGATGCTGGATCCTCGGCCATCCGTGCGCTGCTGGCGGAGCGTGCATCCCGCGGTGAGGTGACCCTAGCGCGACACATGGATCGACGGGACTTCGTATGCTGGATGGCAAAGGTGGACTTGATGGTGGGGAACTCGAGCGCTGGGATCATCGAGGCTGCGAGTTTCGGCACGCCGGTCGTGAACGTCGGTGACCGGCAGGCCATGCGCGAACGCAACTCAAATGTTCTGGATGTCGTCGGGGATGCCGCATCCATCGCTGCGGGCATTGGGAGGGCCCTAGGAAACGGACGTCTGGCGCCTGTGAACTGGTTCGGCGACGGCAACGCCGCGTCGCGTATCGTGGAAGTCCTTCGGACAATCGAGCTCGGGGATGGACTGACACGCAAGAGCAATGCCTACTGATCTCCCCATCCTCGTCTTCGGTGCCGGCGGCCATGCGAAGGTCGTCGTGGATGCAATCCTTGCGTCGGGTCCAGCGGAGTTGGTGATCGTGGACGATGCCTCGCGGACCGCGGGGCGATTACTGCTTGGGATACCTATCTGCGTCCTTTCGGACTCGATTGGAAACTGCACCCGTTTCCATGTCGCCATCGGAGATAACGGGACCCGCCAGCGGAAGAGTGCCGAGATCGTAGTTGCCGGGCTGAGGCCCTTCACGGTGGTCCATACCGAGGCCAGGGTGTCTCCATCGGCAACGGTGGGCGAGGGTGCCTTCCTTGCCGCGTGCTGTGTCCTCGGTCCGGACGTGGCGGTCGAGACAGGTGTGGTGATCAACCATGGTGCCGTGGTGGATCATGACTGCGCGGTCGGAGAGTTTGCCCACGTCGCGCCGAACGTCACGCTTGGTGGCGGTGTCATGGTCGGTCGCCTCACAATGGTCGGTGCCGGAGCCACGGTGCTGCCTGGGGTTAGGATCGGGGAGCGCTGCGTCGTCGGAGCGGGAGCGGTGGTTCGTCGTGATGTCGCGGATGGAGCGACTGTCGTGGGTGTCCCGGCACGGGAGGTCCGCAGGTGAACGAAACCCTCAATCCCCGGGACCTCATGGTCGGTCGCGAGACGCGCATCATCGATGCGCTGGGCATCCTGAACCGCACCGCAGCGGGACTTGTCCTGCTGGTTGGCGAGGATGGCAGCCTTATACGGACAGTGACTGATGGCGACATCCGAAGACTGCTCTTGGCTGGATCCTGTGTCGAGGATCCGCTCGAGGTGCTCGGACCTCAGGCTCCCGTCACGATCGGTCCAGGGTGGACTCGCCGCGCCGCGCTGCAGCTCATGAATCAGCACGGCATCAACCACGTGCCTGTGGTGGACGTTGCGGGTCGATTGGTCTCCATCATCGTCCGGCGTGACATCGACGATGCAATTCCGCTGTCCGTTCCGCACATGGGTGATTCGGAACGGGCCTTCATCGATGATGCGTTCCGTACGAACTGGATTGCTCCGCTGGGGCCGAACGTCGATCGCTTCGAGAGGGAGTTCGCGGACATGCTCGGCATGCCCCACGCGGCGGCTGTCAGTTCCGGAACCGCCGCATTGCATCTTGCGCTTTGCCTGCTGGGCGTGGGTCGTGGAGATCTGGTGTTCTGCTCCTCACTGACGTTTGCCGCAAGTGCGAATCCGATCGCCTATCAGGGGGCCGTTCCGGTCTTCATTGACTCTGAGCCGACATCATGGAACATGTCGCCTGAAGCGCTCGAAGATGCGTTCGCGTGGGCCTCGGCGCGCGGAAGCATGCCGAAGGCGGTGATCGTGGTGAATCTCTACGGTCAGAGCGCGGACGTGGACCGCGTCACTGCCATATGCCGACAACATGGCGTGCCGGTGGTGGAGGATGCCGCGGAGTCGCTTGGCGCAACATACAAGGGCAGGCCCAGCGGTACGTTCGGCGACCTGTGTACCTTCTCCTTCAATGGCAACAAGATCATTACGACGTCCGGCGGCGGCATGCTCGTATCGCACAGTGCCGAGCACGTGCGCCGCGCGCGCTTCCTGTCGACCCAGGCCCGCGAACAGGCTGCGCACTACGAACATCGGGTCATCGGCTTCAACTACCGGATGAGCAACATCCTCGCTGGTGTTGGTAGGGGACAGTTGCAGATACTGGGGGAACGTGTCGAGTCCCGTCGGCGCGTGTTCCAGCGGTACCGGGATGCGCTCTCTGATATCGAAGGAATCGCATGGATGCCCGAGCCGCCATGGAGCAGGTCCTCCCGCTGGTTGACGGTGGCCATGATTGATCCCGGGCTGTGCGGATGTACTGCGGGGCAGTTGATCGATTTACTGGCAGCAGAGCTGATCGAAGCCCGCCACGTCTGGAAGCCCATGCACCGCCAGCCAGTGTTCGCGGATGCCATGTACTTCCCCCATCCCGGACAATCGTTCTCGGATGCCGCCTTCGGGAATGGAATCTGCCTACCCTCGGGATCGAGTATGACCGATTCGCAGATCGATCGGGTCATCCACGAGATGCGTCGCATGATGCGACGTTGATTGATGATGCATGGTCGGGTCCTTGCCGCCGTGGTGTCGCGGCAGAGCCTGCGGATCAACGCTTCAACGCAAGCTTGAGCGCCGTCCGCAAGGTCACCGTGAACCCCGTGCACTGGACGGTGGCGACTTCTCGATCGGCCTCGAGTATCTCGCTGCCGGCAATGGCGTTTTCCCATGCCCTCCTCACCGGCGGTGCCGGATTCATTGGCGACAACTTCATCCGGCACTGGTTCGAGACCGTTGGTGGGCTGCTGGTATCAGCTCCCTCCACGCACAGGGCAAGTTGGTGCGGGTGCTCCGTGGTGCAGTGCTGGACGTGGCAGTGGATGTCCGCCGCTCGTCGCCTACGTTTGGCCAGTGGGTTGCGGTGGAACTCACTGAAGAGAACCAGGTGCAGCTCTGGATCCCCGCGGGATTCGCTCATGGGTTCATGTCGCTCGCCGACGGCACGGACGTGCTGTACAAGACCACCGACTTCTGGGCGCCTACTGCCGAGCGATCCATCCGCTGGGATGATTCGGACTTGGCCCTGCCGTGGCCGAAGGACATGGCACCTCGGCTTGCACCAAAGGATGCCGCTGCGCCGCTGCTCGCATCGGCTGAAGTGTTTAGGTAGGCGACATAAGCCGTATCTAGGAAAAAGCATTGACCCAATCTGACCGGAGCGCGAACATATCGGCGTGCCCGATACCGACTCAGAGCTCCGAGGTGGTCGCATGGCTGAGGAATCCGATGACGAGGACTCAGGGCTCCAGTTGTTCACTGAACCAAAGCCGCCAACTTTACGTGACGAGCAGTCACCATCCGTTCAGGTGAAGGCACCGCAGGACAGCCCAGTTGCTGATGGCGATCGGCAGGTCGAAGACTCGATCGATTGGTCTGAGTTTCGCGAGTCGTCAATCGATGTCGACCCCCGGCTCCGAACCCGAGCAGGGCGGATCTGGAGTCGAATTGCGGGTGTGCTCGTGGTTCCTGTGTTGATCGTGCTTTTGCCAGTCTGGCTTCCGCTCGCGCTGTTCGATGAGGGGCGTCGGTGGTTCAGGCAGCAGTTTTTGCTGAGCTATCTCGGTGGCCGACCCAATTCAGGTTGGGTGTACGGAGTGCTCTATCCCATCACGCCCCGCCGATCGATTCGCGATGGCGAGAAGGTGCTCCGTGTGCTGCACTGGGCATTTCAGCAGCGCGGTCAGGAATGGGCCAGCCTCGCCATGGTTCGTGATGCATCAGCCGGTCGGCTTCGATGGGGACTGACGGAGGTCATGGCCATGTTCGAGGACAGTGGC
>SXGQ01535846.1_pt1 | contig 18546 bp, 18 predicted proteins | sample 3178371 | NCBI WGS metagenome assembly SXGQ01 (sample SAMN11356859, study PRJNA531348) | freshwater metagenome | isolation source: freshwater sample F1-20 | place: China: Fuxian Lake, Yuxi | collected 2017-12-25 | reverse complement strand
GGCACGGACGGACCTCAGACCGGCGGGACCCCGTGACGGCGGTCCGAGAAGTGGCGGTCCCTGCCTCTGGCTCGCTCGAGCCGCAGGTGCACCTCACGACGGAGGTCCACGAAGTCGACCACGGCGTCGACGACGAGCTCGGAGGCCAAGCGGAGCAGGTCGACGTCCTCCTCGTAGAGGCGCCGCTGCTCGCTCACGAACGCCGCCCGCTCGTCCGGGTCGTCGATGGCGGCGATCCGGTTCGCGAACACCGCGTTCACCGCGGCCTCGGGGCCCATCACGGCGATCTCCGCCGTGGGCAGGGCGATCGTCGCCACCGGGTCGAACGCCGGGCCGGACATGGCGTACAGCCCGGCCCCGTAGGCCTTGCGGACGATGACCGACACCTTCGGGACCGTCGCCTCGGACACCGCCGTGATCATCTTTGCGCCGTGGCGGATGATGCCCTCACGTTCGACCTGACTGCCGATCATGAACCCCGGAACGTCGGCGAGGAAGATCAGGGGCACCCCGAAGGCATCACAGAGCCAGATGAACCTCGCCGCCTTGTCGGCCGAGTCGGCGAAGAGGACGCCGCCCTTGTGGATCGGGTTGTTGGCGACGATCCCCACCGGGCAGCCCTCGAGCAGACCCAGGCCGACCACCAGCTCCGGGGCGAACAGCGGCTTGATCTCGAAGAAGGACTCCTCGTCGAGCAGTCCGTCGACGACATCGTGGATGTCGTACCCCTGCGTCTCCTCCACCGGCACCACCGTGTCGTCGAGCGGCCGCAACGGTGGACGCGGCTCGTACCGTGGTGGCTCCTCGGTCCAGCGGGTCGGCAGGTAGGTGAGGTACGCCCGCGCCTGCTCGATCGCATCCTCATCGTCGACCGCCAGGTTGTCGCCGCAGCCCGAGGTGGTGGCGTGCATCCGCGCGCCGCCCATCTCCTCGAGCGTGACCTGCTCCCCCACCACCATCTCGGCCATGCGGGGCGAACCCAGGTACATCGAGGCATTGCCCTCGACCATCACGACCAGGTCACAGAAACTCGGGATGTAGGCGCCGCCGGCGGCCGAGGGCCCGAACAGGCAGCACACCTGCGGGACCTTCCCGGACAGCCGGACCTGGTTGTAGAAGATCCGGCCCGCACCCCGACGACCCGGGAACAGCTCGACCTGGTCGGTGATCCGGGCTCCGGCCGAGTCGACCAACCACACCACCGGGAGGGCGTCCCGCAGCGCCGTCTCGGTCAGCCGGACGATCTTCTCGACGGTCCGGGCGCCCCAGGAACCGGCCTTCACGGTGGGGTCGTTCGCCACGACGCAGACCGGGCGCCCGTCCACCTCCGCCACACCGGTGACGACGCCGTCGGCCGGGAGGTCACTCGCCATGTCGTCCCGGTACGGGGCGTTGGCGAGGAGTTGGTCCTCGACGAACGAGCCCGGGTCGCAGAGCAGGGCGATCCGCTCCCGGACCGGGAGCTTGTGCTGGGCGGCGAGCTTGGCCCCTCCCCGCGCCTGGTTCCCCTCGACGGCCCGGCGCCGGGCGTCGCGCAGCGGTTCGACCCGGTCAGCCGTCACGAGGTCGGATCAGCAGTCCCGGTCAGCCGACCGAGACCAGGTCCACCGTGAACACCAGGGTGGCGCCCGGCTGGATGCCCGATCCGGGTGGCGGCGACTGGCCGTAGGCCTGCTCGGCAGGGATCACCAGCGTCCGGCGACCACCCTCCTTCATGCCGACCAGACCCTCGCTCCAGCCCTGGATGACCCGGTCGAGCGGGAACGTCGCGGGCTCGCCCCGGCTCCAGGACGAGTCGAACTCGACCCCGTCCGAGGCCTGCACGCCGACGTAGTGGGCCGTGATGGTGTCGCCGGCCTGGACCTCGGCACCGGTGCCCTCGACGTCGTCGGTCACGACCAGCTCCGTGACCTCGTCCTGGGCTGCGATCTCCGGCTTGCCGCGTTCCTCGATCTGTGCGAGCACCTCGCTCCCTCCCGATCCGCCCTCGGCGGATCCTCCTGCGGACGCCGTGGTCGACGTCACCTGCGCCGCATCCTCGCCGCCGCAGGCGACGATGGCGAATCCGGCGGACGCCACCACGGCGGCGGAGACGACTCCCCGCCCGACCGCCCGGCGCCACCGGCCTCCGAACGTGGACGAGGACTGCTGAGGCTCCGCCGTCCCGCTCGACACCATCGCATCCGTCGTTCCGGACATCTGCAGCTCCCCACGTGCTCCGGCCCCGGGGGCGGTGCCACCCGAGCCGTCGGGAACATCCCGACGAGTCGAGACTAGGCCCGCTCAGCTCCCCCGGCGTCGCACCCGGATCTTCACCGGCACGGCGCCCAGATCGAACTCCTCACGGAACATCCGCTCGATGTAGCGGAGGTAGGACGGGGGGACCTCCTTGCTGGCGAACAACGTGAAGGTCGGCGGGTCGGTGGCCCCCTGGGTCCCGTACAGGATCCGCGCGCCATGCGGTGCGGGCTGGGCCTGCTGGGCCCGGCGCAGCACGTCCACGACCCGGCGGGTCGGGACCCGGGTGTGGTACTGCTCCAGCGTGGCGCCGAGCGCCGGGAGCAGGCGGTGCACGCCCCGACCGGAGAGCGCCGAGAGGCGCAGGACCGGGGCGTCACCGAGGACGTGCAGTCGCTGACCGAGCTGGTACAACACGTCGTCGCGTCGCTCGGCGTCGAGCAGCTCCCACTTGTTGAGGACGACCACCACGGGACAGCCCGCACCGTCGATGCGCTCGGCGAGTCGCTGGTCCTGGTGGGTGATCCCCTCCGTGGCGTCGATGACCAGGAGGGCGACGTCGGCCGCGTCCACCGACCGCAGGGCCCGCACCATGGAGAAGTACTCCGTGTCCTCGTCGATCCGGGAGCGGCGACGCATCCCGGCGGTGTCCACGAAGCGGATCGGCCCCGAGGGCGTGTCGACCACCGTGTCGACCGAGTCCCGTGTGGTCCCGGGCATGTCGTGGACCACGGCCCGGTCCTCGCCGATGAGGCGGTTGAAGAGGGTCGACTTGCCCACGTTCGGGCGACCGACCAGCGCCACGGCGACCAGTCCGTCGGAATCGTCGCCATCGCCGATGGCGGACTCCTCGGCCTCGTCGTCCTCGGACCCGGTGCCGGGGAGATGCTCGAGGAGCACGTCGAGCAGGTCGCCGGTGCCGCGACCGTGCTGGGCCGAGATCGGGTGGGGATCTCCCAGGCCGAGGCCCAGCAGCTCCCAGATGCCGGCCTCGTGCGCCGCGTCGTCGACCTTGTTGGCCACCAGCACGACCGGCACGTCGACCGACCGGAGGAGCTGGGCGACGGCGGCGTCGTCGTCGGTCACCCCGACGCTGGAGTCGACCACGAACAGCACCACGTCGGCTTCGCGCACGGCCTTCGCCGACTGCTCCGACACCTTGCGGTCGAGCTCGGAGCCACCGGTCATCCATCCACCGGTGTCGACCAGCCGGAAGGAGCGCCCGAGCCAGTCGGCCTCGACCTCGACCCGGTCGCGGGTCACACCGGGGCGCTCCTCGACGATCGCCACCCGCTGGCCGACGATGCGGTTCAACAGCGTCGACTTGCCCACGTTCGGTCGACCGGCGATGACCACCAGCGGCAACTCGGAGCTCACGGGCCCACCTGCTCGGCCCTGCGGTCGCCCCCGTCCGGACCCGACTCGAGCGCCGCCCGCAGGGACCGGCCGTCGGTCGGGATCACCTCGACCGGACGCGGCAGGTCCTCCGGCCGAACGCCGTCGAGGAAGGCGCCCCGGCTCAGGCACACATCGGGGAGCAGGTAGCGGTGCCCCTCGGGCTCCCTGGACAGCACCTCGGCCAGGTCCTGTCCGACCATCAGGCCGCTCACGCCGATGTTGCCGCCGAAGAACCGGTTGACGACCGGGATCACCCGGATGTCGCTGCGCCCGAGCGTGGCGACCAAGGGCTCGATCACCCGTGCGCCCATCTCCCCCGTCAGGATCCCCACCGGAACGGCGGGGCTGCCGGGGACGCCGAGGGACGCCGGGACGGCAGCGGAACCTGCTCCCTGCGATCCGGCTGCGGCCGGCTCGCCCCGGGGAGCCCGGTAGCCCGTCGCCGGGGCGCCGTCGACCGAGGCGAAGAAGCCGGGTTGCACACCGATCACCTCGGACCGGGCACCGGTGAACTCCAACTCGAAGGCCCGGGCCATGCCGATCCCGTCCTCGTGCATGGAGAACTCGCCGTACTCATCGGCGGCGGGGAACGGCAGGCCGGCGAGCAGGTAGTACTCGTCGGCGGCGAACACCACCGGCCGGCCCAGCACCGAGCGGAAGACGTCGCGTGCCGCCTCGACCGTCCGGACCACGGCCAGGGCCTCGTCGCGGGTGTGGGGCCGCATCCTGGGCTCGGGGTTGTGGTCCGACACTCCCAGCGGGACGACGGCGAGATCCGCGATCTCGGGGTACTCGTCGAGGACCCCGCACAGGGTGTCGGCGAGCACCGGACCGTCGTTCAGCCCCGGACAGACGACCACCTGCCCGTGCACCTCCACCCCGTGGTCCAGCAGCGCCCGGAGCCATCGGAGCGAGGTGGCGCCCCGGCGGTTCCGGAGCAGGTCCGAACGGACCGCGGGGTCCGTCGCATGGATCGACACGTAGAGCGGGCTCAGGCCCTCGACCACGACCCGCTCCAGGTCGGCCTCGGTGAAGCGGGTCAGCGTCGTGAAGTTCCCGTAGAGGAACGACAGCCGGTAGTCGTCGTCCTTGACGTAGAGGCTCCGGCGCATGCCGGGCGGCAGCTGGTAGATGAAGCAGAACTCGCAGTGGTTGTCGCAGGTCCGTATGCCGTCGAAGAGCGGTGAGTCGACCTCGATCCCGAGCGGGACGCCCGCTGCCTTGCGGACCTCGACGACGAGGTCGACCTCACCCCGTCGGATCTCGAGGTCCACATCCGGCTCGTCACCCAGGACCCGGTACTCGATGACGTCACGAACCGGTCGTCCGGAGATCGTCCGCAGCTCGTCGCCGACGCGCACCCCGGCCTCGGCGGCCGGTGATCCGGCCGCCACGGCGGTGATCACGGCGTTCGACACCTGCGGATCGTAGCGCCGACCGGGTTGCGGGACGGCACCCGTGCCACACTGGTGACCGGCCGGGCCCGTCGGGGTCCGGAACCGGACGACGTTGGGGGAACGACGTGGAAGAGACGGCTGGACATCAGCGGATCTCGGGGCTGCGGCGGGCCGCCCTGCTCGTCATGGGGGCGGGCCTGCTGGCCGCGGCGTGCACGATGCCGCCACCGGCCACCGGTCTCAACCCGGACACCGCACCCCGGGCCGGAGAGGCCGCGTACGCCGAACGCGGTCCCCACCCGGTCGGGGTGACGACGCTGTCGCTCGGTGACCGCTCCGTCGAGGTCTGGTACCCGGCCGACCCGGAGGGCATCGGCGACACGCCCCGGGAGTCCTACTTCATCCGGGACTTCGTGCCGCCGTCCTTCGATGCGCTCATCCCGCCGGAGGTCGACCCGCCGTACCTGACCGACTCCTACCGTGACGTGCCGGCCGCAGCGGGAAGCTTCCCGCTGTCGATCTTCTCCCACGGAGCGGCCAGCTTCCGCCTGCAGTCCACCGAGCTGACGACCCACCTGGCGTCCTGGGGGTTCGTGGTGATCTCGCCGGACTACCTGGAGCGCGGTCTCGCGAACGTGCTCGGGTCACCCCCGGCGGCCCCGAAGACCGACACGCTCGTCGCTGAGCTGGCGATCGACGCCGTCATCGCCGCCGGGGACGACCCGACGTCGCTGCTCTCGGGGGCGGTGCAGTTCTCCGAGGTCTTTGCGTTCGGTCACTCGGCCGGAGGAGGGACCTCGCTGCGCCTGCTGGCCCGGCCCGACGTCGACACGGCGATCCCGATGGCCGCCGGCATCAACCCCTTGTCGGTGATCAGCGGCACCGCTCCTCCGCTGGCGCCGGGCGAGTCCATCACCTGGATCGCCGGCCAGGGCGACGGGATCGCCTCCATCGACGGGGTCCGCGGCGGCTACGACCTCACCCGAGGCGAGAAGAAGATCATCGAGATCCGGGGTGCCGGCCACAACAACGCGTTCACCGACATCTGTGAGATCGGCGAGGGTGGGGTGGTCCAGCTCGCGGTCGCCACCGGCCTGCCCATCCCGACCCAGTTGCTGGCACTCGGTGACGACGGCTGCCGGGTCCCGCCCTTCCGGGAGTCGGCCGAGGTCTGGCCCGAGGTGCGCCACTTCGTCACCGCCGAGATGCGCTACCGCTCCGGCCTGGACGGCGAGCCGGTCGGACTCGGCCGGCAGGTCGTGGCCGCCTTCGACGACGTCGCCCGGTACGACCACGCCCCCTGATCCCCACGATCGCCCGACCGGTCCGTAGTCTGACGGCGTGACGAACACGGACGGGACGTCGGCGACCGCAGCCACCGCCGACGGCCGGGTCGAGCTGGTGCTGCTGGCCGAGCCCCGGGGTTTCTGCGCCGGGGTGGAGATGGCCATCAAGGCGCTCACCTGGATGGTCCGGTCCTTCGAGGCCCCGGTGTACTGCTACCACGAGATCGTCCACAACCAGGTCGTCGTGCGGCGTTTCGAGGACCAGGGTGTGGTGTTCGTCGACGATGTCGACGAGGTTCCCGAGGGCTCACCGATCATGCTCTCGGCCCACGGTTCGGCCCCGGAGGTCGTGGCTGCGGCGCGGGCCCGGGGGTCCTTCGTCGTCGATGCGGTCTGCCCGCTGGTGACCAAGGTCCACCACGAGGTGCGCACCCGGGCCGACAAGGGCTACTCCATCGTCTACATCGGCCACGAGGGCCACGAGGAGGCCGTGGGGACGATGGCGGTCGCTCCGGACGCCGTCCACCGGGTCGAGTCGGTCGAGGCCGTCCGGGCCCTGCCCGATCTCGACGGTCCCGTGGCGCTCCTGGCGCAGACGACGCTGTCGCACCGGGAGTGGGCCGAGGTCGCCGAGTCCGCCCACGAACGGTTCCCCGACATCTGGACACCCGGACGCTCCGACCTCTGCTTCGCCACCACCAACCGGCAGGCGGCACTGGTGGAGCTCGCACCGCGCTGCGACGCCGTGGTCGTGGTCGGGTCGTCCAACTCGTCGAACACCCTGGCGCTCGAGCGCCTGGCCCGGGAGTCGGGTTGTCCGACGGTCGTCAGGATCAACCGCGCCGAGGAGCTCCCTCGACGTGCCGACGGGTCGGTCGACCTCGCCGGGACCGTCGGGGTGACCGCCGGCGCATCGGCGCCCGAGGAGCTCGTCGATGCGGTCCTGGCCGCCCTCGACCCCGCCTCCGGGGTCGAGCTGCTCCGGGTGACCGACGAGGACGAGTACTTCCCCCCGCCGCGGAACCTGCGCGAGCTGGTCACGGCTGTCGCCCGCTTCGCCGGACTCGGTCTGGGTGCCGCGACGGGCAGCTCCCCGCTGTCGAGCGACCGCGACGTCCCGGCGAGCGAGGCCCTCGAAGCCCTGGTCTGAGTCCCGTCGACCTCAGTCGAGGCCGCGTGCGCCGGCGAGACAGAGCTCCTGCAGGGCGGCCCGAAGATGCTCGGTACCCTCGGTGACGGCGCGTCGCCGCACCCGGCCCGTGATCTCCACGTCCGGGTAGATGGGTTCACCGATGACGACCCGGATGCGGGCGGGCCGGATCCGGGGCCGGTCGATCGGCATGGCCCGCTCGGTACCGACCAGACCGACCGGAACCACGGGGACCCGGGTACGACACGACACCCACACCGGCCCGTCGAAGAGGTCCTCGACCAGCGGGCCCTCCTTGCGGCGACCCTCCGGGAAGATGACGATCGGGTCACCTCCCAGCACCGCCTGCTCAGCCGTGCGAAGCGCCGCGCGATCGGCATGGTCCCGGTCCACCGGGAACGAACCCACATAGGTCGCCAGGCGACCGGCCAGCGAGGACCGCCACACCGTGCCCTTGACCATGAACCGGCACAGTCGTCGCAGTGCCACACCGACCACGATGAAGTCGATGTACGAACGGTGCACCGGCGCCACCACGTAGGGGACGCCGACGGGCAGCCGCTCCAGGCCCTCGACGCGTGTCGGCCAGATGGTCCGGCACAGGAGCACTCCCACCAGCCAGAAGCACCGGTACAGCACTCGACCGCCCCGACCGACCGGCCGGACGTCGTCCGGTCGCCCCCGGCCGGGAGCGCTCACATCCGCTCCGCCACCATCGTCGCCAGGTCCTCGACCACCCGGGCGACCTCCACGCCGGTGGTGTCGTACTCCACCGCCCCGTCCGCCGTCACCAGCGGACTGGCGGCACGCGAGCTGTCGGACTCGTCCCGGCGCACCAGATCCTGGGCGACCCGGTCGTAGTCCAGGTCCTGCATCTCCTGGGCCCGTCGACGGGCCCGCTCCTCGACCGATGCCGTGAGGTACACCTTGAGCACGGCGTCCGGGAAGACCACGCTGCCGATGTCACGTCCCTCGACCACACCGCCGCCCCGCTCCAGGGCCCACAGGCGCTGCCGGGTGCAGAGCTCGGCGCGCACCTCGGGGTCGGCCGCCACGGCCGTCACGGCCCGCGTCACCTCGGGGCCACGGATCTCGAGCGTGGCGTCGACGCCGTCGACGAGGACACGCCCCCCAGCCATCTGCAGATCCATGGAGCGTGCCAGCGCCCGGACCCTGTCGGTGTCGTCGGGGTCGGCCTGGGCCCGGATGACCGAGAAGGCGACCGCCCGGTACATGGCGCCCGTATCGAGGTACTCGAGGCCGAGTCGCTCGGCCAGGGCCCGGCCGATCGTCGACTTCCCCGACCCCGCAGGACCGTCGATCGCCACGACCTGCAGATCACTCAGCGCACTCATGTCCATCGTGGAGGCATCCTAGGGAGCCGATGTCGTCGACGGGGGTCCCGCCCCGACGAGCGACGCCAGGTCGGAGAAGTAGTCCGGGTAGGTCTTGTCCACGCAGTCCGGGTCCTCGATGACGATGCCCGGTGTGCACAGGCTCAGGAGGGCGAAGCTCATCGCCATCCGATGGTCACCGTAGGTCCGAACCACTGCTCCGTGCGGACGGCCGCCCTCGACGGTGAACCCGTCCTCGTCCTCGACGGCATCGACCCCCACGCGCCGGAGCTCGCGGACCACCGCCGAGATCCGGTCGGTCTCCTTGGCCCGGATGAAGCCGATCCCCCGCACCCGGGTCCGTCCCCTGGCGACGGCGGCGACGACGGCGAGCGTCTGGGCGATGTCGGACGCGTCCCGGAGGTCGACGTCCACACCGACCAGGTCCCGACCGGCGACCTCGGTCCAGTCGGACCCCTGGGTCACCACCGCGCCCATCGTGCGCAGGATCTCGGCGAAGACGGCATCACCCTGGCGGGACGCCGAGCCGACCCCGGCCACGCGCACGCGGCCTCCGGCGAGCACCGGAGCGGCCATGAAGTACGAGGCCGCACTGGCGTCGGCCTCGATGTCGAGGTCGCAGGCCCGGTACCCCGAGCGGGCCACGGACAGGACCGTGGCGGGCGCCCCCTCGACCTCCGCGCCGAACCGCTCCATGACATCCAGCGTGAGCTCGACGTAGGGCACCGAGACCAACGGCGTCGAGGTCGACACCTCGAGCCCGGCCGGCATGAGCGGGCCCGCCAGCAGGAGCCCCGAGAGGAACTGACTCGACGTGTCACCGGGCAGCTCCACACGCCCGCCCCGCAGCGGCGGGCTGCCGAACCGGAGCGGCAGGTGACCCGGGTCCGCCAGCTCCTCGACGCCGGCACCGATCGTGCGGAGCGCCTCCACCAGATCCCCCATGGGGCGGGAGCGGAGTCCGTCGTCACCGGTCAGCTCCACCGACCCCGGGCCGAGTGCGACCACCGGCGCGAGGAACCGGGCGGTCGTCCCGGACAGGCGCGCGTCGAGTGGCGTCCCCGTCGGGCGCAGCGTGCCCGCACACCCCTCCACCACGAGCGCCTCGTCCGTGCGGGTGATGACGACGCCAAGCTGACGGAGGCAGGAGACCATCGCCTCGGTGTCGTCGGCCCGCAGGGCGCGACGGAGGGTCGAGGTCCCCTCGGCCAGGGCGGCGCAGACGAGGGCCCGGTTGGTCTCGCTCTTGGAACCGGGAGGGGTCGCCGTCGCGTCCAGCGGGCCCGACGGACCCGTCAGGCCCAGTCGGACCGGGGCCCCGCTCACAGCGGGTGCACCGAGGCCGACCGACCGCTCGAGCTCAGGGCCGCCGCGAACTCCTCGGCGCGGTCGGATGCCACCACCAGGATGAGGACGCCGCGCGGGGCCCCGGCCTCGTGGGCGACCTCGACGTCGAGGACGTTGACGTCGAGGCCGGTGGCCAGCGTGGTCACCGCCGACAACTCCCCCGGTCGGTCCGGGATGGCGACACGGACCTCGGCCAGCCGGTCGGGCACACCGGCCCCCACGGGCAGACCCCGGCGGGCGCGCTGGGCGTCCCGGAGGCGATCGAGCAGACCGGTCCGGTCGCCGGAGGCCACCAGACCACGGACCCCCTGGAGCGACTCGAGCAGGTCGTCGAGCACCCCGAGGATCGCGTCCCGATTGTCGTCGCAGATGTCGAGCCAGATGCCCGGATCCCCCGCCGCGATGCGCGTCATGTCCCGGAACCCGCCGGCCGCGAGCCGGAGCACCGCCGCATCGGCTCGGGCCCGGTCCGCGGCCAAGCCCATCAGCGCCGCCGCCGTGAGGTGCGGGACATGGGAGACCATGGCCACCAGACGGTCGTGGTCGACCGGGTCCAGGCTGACGACGTCGGCGCCGAGCGAGCGGACCACCCCGTGGACCAGGGCGTGCGCCTCGGGCTCGGTGTCGGTGACCGGCGTCAGGACCCAGACCGCCCCGTCGAAGAGGTCCGCCCGGGCACCGTCGAGGCCGGTGGCCTCCGATCCGGCCATCGGATGACCACCCACGAACCGGGGCGAGTCGACCGCCCGGACCACCGGCGCCTTCACGCTACCCACGTCGGTGACCACGCCCCCGTCGTTGAGCGCGAGCCGGGCCACCTCGGGAGCGGCCCCCACCGGCACCGCCACGAAGGTGATCTCGGCGTCATGGTCGACGCCCGCCCGGTCGGCCACGCCGAGGTCGAGGGCCTGCTCGAGCGACGCCTCGTCCGAGTCGGCGGCCGTGACGTGCCAGCCGGCCCGACGCAGGGCGAGCCCGACCGACCCGCCGATCAGCCCCGTGCCGACCAGCCCGGCCCGGCGCCGGGTTCCACCCTCGCTCACTGCGGCAGGTCGTCCCGGAGGCCCCGGGCACCTTCGAGGTACACGTGGCGCACCTCGCTGCGCCGGAGCTCCGAGGAGAAGTGCACGAGGATCCGCACGCACAGCGGGGTCCCACCGTCGATGTCGAGCTCGCGGGCGCACAGGAGCGGCACGTCGCCCAGGCCCATCTCCCGGGCGGCGAGCGCCGGGAAGCAGCTGTGGACGTCGTCGGTGGCGGTGAAGATGATCGAGATGAGGTCGTCGTGGTCGATCCCGTTGCGCCCCAGCATCTCGCCCAGGAGCGTCTGGACCCGCTCGACGAGATGGTCCCGTTCGTCGACGTCGAGGGTCGTGGCGCCACGGAGGCCCAGCACAGAGGACACGGCCTCGGAGTCTACGAGTTCGCCGGTCGCCCGCCGGAACCGGTTCCCCTCGGGGGTGTCGCCTCCGGTGCCCGGCCGACGGCCTGCTCCAGCGCCCGAAGCTCGGCGAGATCCAACGGACGCCAGGCACCCGGGGGCAGGTGTGGATCCCGGAGTGAACCGATCCGGGTCCGCACGAGGCGACGCACGGGGTGGCCGACCGCCTCGCACATCCGTCGGACCTGACGGTTGCGGCCCTCGTGGATCACCAGACGGAGCACGCCCGGCGACACCAGCGTCACGGTGGCCGGAGCGGTCCGTCCGTCGTCGAGGTCGACGCCCTCCCGCAGCCGACGAACCGCACCGCGACCCGGCTCGCCCTCCACCTCGGCGAGGTACTCCTTGGGGACCCCGAAGCTCGGGTGGGTCAGCCGATGGGTCAGCAGGCCGTCGTTGGTGAGGAGCAGCAGGCCCTCCGTGTCGAGGTCGAGCCGACCCACCGGATGGACCCGCGGCTCCGACGGCACCAGATCGAGCACCGTCCTCCGACCGTGGGTGTCGGCGGCGGTGGTGACGACCCCGGCGGGCTTGTTCAACAGGTAGTGGACCAGCGTCGGATCGACGCTCACCGGCACCCCGTCGACCACGATCCCGGTGGCCGACGGGAGGACCCGGTCCCCGAGCGTGGCGACCCGGCCGTCGACCTCGACCCGACCACGCTCGATCAGCTCCTCGCAGTGGCGGCGGCTGCCGATGCCGGCCCGGGCCAGGACCTTCTGGAGCCGCTCGCCGCGGTCCTCCGACTCCGTCGGACCCCGCTCGCTCACTCCCCGGTCGCCGGCGGGGTTCCGCCGGCCGCCTCGCCGTCGTGCACCTCGTCGTCGGTCGCCTCGTCGTGGGTCGCCTCGTCGTGGGTCGCCTCGCCGTCGATCGCCTCGCCGCCGCTCTCCTCCTCGTCGGCCGGGCGCAGCCCGTGTTCGAGGGCCTCGACCACCTCGGCACCCGGGATGAAGTCGCCGAGCGAGGGGAGCTGTCCGAGCTCGTCGAGCCCGAGCCGCTCGAGGAACTCCTTCGTGGTGCCGAAGAGCACCGCCAGGCCGGGCCCCTCGTCCCGGCCGACCTCGTCGATGTAGCCGCGCTGTTGCAGCGTCCGCATGACCCCGTCGACGTTCACCCCGCGGATCGCGGCGATCTGGGCCCGGGAGATGGGCTGCTTGTAGGCCACGATGGCGAGCGTCTCGAGGGCCGCGGCCGAGAGCCTGGCGCTCTGACCGCTCAGGACGAATCGTTCGACGTAGGGGGCGCAGTCCTCGTGGCTCTGGAACCGCCACCCGCCGGCGACCCGCACCAATTGGAACCCTCGGCGCTGCTCCTCGTAGCTCCGGGCGAGCTCCTCGAGGATCGACTCGACCGCCTCGGTGGGGAGCTCGAGCAGCTGCGCCAGCAGACCCGGCTCCGCGGGCTCCTCGACCACCATCAGCACGGCCTCGAGCGCACGGCGGGCCTCGTCGACCCGGCCGGCCGGGAAGTCGCCGTCCTCGGGCTCGGCGGCGGTCCCGCTCCCTGTCTCGCCGAGGGGTGCCTCGGGTGTCTCGCCGAGGGGTGCCTCGGGTGTCACGCCGAGGGGTGCCTCGGGCGTCTCGTCGGTCGGTCCGTCGTCGTTCACGGGTCGATCAACCGTCGTAGACGTCGACGGACTCGATCGCCGATCGCGCATCCTCGGCGTCACCGATCCACTCGACCCCGATGTCTCCGAAGGTCACCGGCTGGTCGATGTCGACGAGCCCCTGCTTGAAGAGCTCGAGCACGGCGAGAAAGCGCACGACGACCTCGAGGCGGTCCACCAGTGACGAGGTCAGCTCCCGGAACGACACGCGCCCTGCGCCCGGCAGCTCGGCGCACAGCTCGGCCACGGCGTCGATCACGCTGGCCCGGATCGGGGCGACGTGGAACAGGTCGATGACCGGCTGGGGACGGGGGGTCACCGCACGCCGGTAGGCCGCCAGCACGTCGTCGGGGGTGATCCCGGCGAGCAGGTCGGGAGCGAGGTCCACGTAGCGTTCGTCCGGGCCGACCCGACGGGCCACCGACCGCGCCGCCCGAGCCTGGTGCCGCGCCAGCGACACCGCCGCATCCTTGAACGTCTTGCACTCGAGCAGGCGGGCCAGCAGGAGGTCCCGTTCCTCCCAGAGCGAGAGGTCGTCGTCCAGGTCGAGATCGTCCTCACCGGGCAGCATCCGCCGGGCCTTGAGCTCCACCAGAGTGGCGGCGATCAGGAGGAACTCGGTCGCGACCTCGAGGTCGAGCTGCTCCATCCGGGCGAGCTCGGTCAGGTAGGCATCGACGATCGACGAGAGGGAGATCTCGTAGAGCTCGACCTGCTCGCGCACGATGAGGTGCAACAGCAGGTCGAAGGGTCCCTCGAAGACCTCGGTCTGCACCTCGTAGGCCACGGGCGGCATCGTAGCGTCTCGCCGGCCCGCCGAGTCACACGCGTGTGATTCGCGTGTCGACCCCCTCCCCACGGGTAGCGTCATCGTCCGTGCCCCGCGTCTTCTCAGGGATCCAACCCACCGGCGAGCTCCACCTGGGCAACCTGTTGGGCGCGGTCACCAACTGGGTCGAGGACCAGCACCGGGCCGACAGCTTCTACTGCGTCGTCGACCTCCACGCCCTCACCGTCCCGGGACCGCCCGGCGCCCTGGAGGCGCAGACCCTCGGACTCGCCACCGCGCTCCTCGCCTGTGGCCTCGACCCCCGGGTCTGCACGCTGTTCGTCCAGAGCCACGTCCCCGAGCACACCGCGCTCGGTTGGATCGTGCAGTGCACCACCTCGTTCGGCGAGCTCCGGCGCATGACGCAGTTCAAGGACAAGTCCGAGCGCCAGGACTTCATCTCGGCCGGTCTCTTCACCTACCCGACCTTGCAGGCCGCCGACATCCTCCTCTACGACACCGACGAGGTCCCCGTCGGCGAGGACCAGCGTCAGCACATCGAGCTGACCCGCGACGTCGCCGAGCGGTTCAACGCCCGCTACGGGGACACCTTCGTGCTCCCGGCTGCGACCATCCCCCGGGCCGGGGCCCGGGTCATGGACCTCCAGGAACCGGATCGCAAGATGTCCAAGTCCACGTCGAGCGACGCCGGCATCGTGTTGCTCCACGACGACGCCGACACCGTCGTGCGCAAGTTCAAGCGGGCGGTGACGGACTCCGACGGCGAGGTCCGTTTCGATCCGGCCGAGAAGCCGGGTGTCAGCAACCTCCTGTCGATCCTCGGTGCGGCCACATCACAGAATCCGGCCGACCTGGCGGACGAGTTCGTCCAGTACGGACCCCTGAAGGCCGCAGCGGCGGACGCCGTCATCGAACTCCTCACCCCGATCCAGGAACGGCTCGCCGAGCTCCGCGCCGATCCGGGAGCCGTCCGCTCGGCGCTGGGTGCGGGAGCCGACAAGGCCCGTGGTGTCGCCGCCGAGGTGCTCGCCCGGGCCGAAGGGAACCTCGGGCTGCTCCCACGCGGTTGAGCTCCAGCCGCTCCGGTCAGGCGGCGTCATCGGCGGACGCGAGCAGGCGCCCCGCATCGGCGGGGACCGACCACGCAGCCGGCGGACGGTGGTGCTCCTCGGCCCAGGCGACGACCCGCGGATCGCTGCCGGCATCGCGGAGGAGCGCCGATCCCAGTGCCGGGTAGCGCGTGTACTCGGCCACTCGCCCCAGCCGGGAGGGCGGGCCGACCACACCCCGGAGCACCGGCCCCGCACCGACCCACGCCGTCACCGTGCCCAGGGCCCGGCCGGTCCGGCCGAGTGGGACGCAGGACTTCCCGACGTCGTGGAGGAGTGCGGCCCGGATGATCCACGGGTCGTCGGACGGTCCGTCCAGGTCACTACGACCCTCCTCGACGATGCGCGCGACCCGCACGGAGTGCGCCTGATCGGCCGGCGACATGGCCGAGAACAGCGGACGCTCCTCGGGGCGGAGCTGCGAGACCGCCCACATCAGATCGCCCTGGTCCACCGACTCGTCCCCGGCCCGCAGGAACCGCACCACCCGGTGCAGCGGCTGCAGCCTCACGACGTCGTCTCCACGCCCACACCTGAGCACAGGCCCAGAGCTCCGGCCACTCGGAGCTCAACCGGGACGGACGGCCCGGGCCCGGGGGTGGGCGGCCCGGAAGGCGGCGACGAGTCGTTCATTGGCGACCTTGGTGTACAGCTGGGTCGTGCTGATCGACGCGTGGCCGAGCAGCTCCTGCACCGTCCGCAGGTCGGCACCCCCGTCGAGCAGGTGGGTCGCACAGGAGTGCCGCAGGACGTGGGGGCTCAGCGACGACGCGTCCAGGCCGGCTGCGATCCCCCACCGGCGGATGATCTCCCACGCCGCCTGACGGGACAACCGGGCGCCGCGGGCGCCGAGCAGGACGGCGTCCTCGGCGTCACGACCGAGCGGTCGTCGCCGCAGGGTCGCGGCCACGAACTCGGGTCGCCCATCGTCGAGGTACGCCGCGAGCGCCTCGAGGGTCGGCCGCACGAGGGGCACCACCCGTTCCCGGCTCCGCTTGCCCAACACCCGGAGCGTTCCGGCGTCGGGGTCCAGATCGCCGAACCCGATCCCGCACGCCTCCGAGACCCGGATCCCCGTCCCGTACAGCAGTTCGAGCAGGGCGGCGTCGCGGAGCCGCACCGCCCACTCCGGCACGGCGGACGACGCCGCGGCCCCGTCCCCCCCTCCGGCCGATTCCGTCGGGTCCACGGCCCCGTCCACCGACCCGGCCGGAGCGACGGCGTCGAGGAGGGCGAACACGTCCTCCACCGCCAGCGCCCGGGGCAGCGAGGCAGGACGCCGTGGCGCCTCGAGGTCCGTGGTGGGATCGACCCGGAGGATGCCCTCGGCCGCCAGGTACCGGTGCATCGAGCGCACGGCGACCAGGGTGCGGGCCTGGCTCGACGTGGCCAGCCCCTCGTCGCGCAACGACGCCGCAAAGGCCTCCACGTCGTCCGCTCCGGCCCGTCCGAGAGCGCGCGGCACGCCGTTCAGGAATGCGATGTACCGACGGAGGTCCCGGCGGTAGGCCTGCAGCGTGAGCGGCGAGCGACCCCGTTCCACCGCCAGGTGCGTGAGGAACGACTCCGCCTCGATGGGCAGGTCCGCTGCGCCCTCCACGGTGGTACCCCCGACGGTCACGACCCGTCGGCCGACACCGTCCGGTCCCGGGCCAGGAGCAGGCCGATGACGGTCTTGGCGTCGGTCACCACCCCGTCCTCGACCAACTGGACCGCATCCTCGAGTGGGAGGTGGAGGACCTCGAGGTAGCGCTCCTCGATACCGTCGTGCGCCGTGGGTGCTGGCGACAGATCGGTCGCCAGGTACACCGCACAGGCCTCGTCGCAGAAGCCGACCGAGTTGTGGAAGGTCGTCAGCAGTTTGAGCGACCCGGCCGACAGCCCCACCTCTTCGACGAGCTCGCGGCCTGCCGTCACCTCGGGCGGCTCGCCGGCGACGTCCCGCTTGCCCGCCGGGATCTCGATCACCAGCCGATCGAGGGCGGCGCGGAACTGCTGGACCAGCGTCACGTGACCACGTTCGTCGAGGGGCACCACGGCAACGGCCCCGGGATGCCGCACGATGTCACGCTTGAAGGCGGTCCCGTCCGGGGCGGCGAAGGAACCCTCGACCAGACGGATCACTGCGCCCTCGTGGAGCGTCCGCTCACCGACCTGCCGGAATCCCCCGTCCCCGCCCGAGGGGCCGCGATGGATCGGGCTCACCTGCCACCGTCGGCCGGATCCAGGCTCGCAGCTCCGCCCAGATCGGCCACCAACTCGATCAGCTGCGGATGGCGGCCCTCGGCACGCTCCCGTGCCGCACCGACGAACGCCTCGAACATCGGCGCCGGTCGGGTCGGGCGGCTCTTGAACTCGGGGTGAGCCTGGGTCGCTGCCCAGAACGGATGACCGTCCAACTCGATGAACTCGACCAGCCGGCCGTCGGGCGAGGTCCCGGAGCAGCGGAACCCGGAACCCTCGAAACGGGACCGGTAGCTGGGGTTGAACTCGTAGCGGTGACGGTGCCGCTCGGAGACCACGGTCGACCCGTACGCCCGCTCGACCACCGAGCCCTCCTGCAACTGGGCGATGTAGGCGCCCAGACGCATCGTTCCGCCCAGATCGGTCACGTCCCGCTGGGAATCCATCAGGTCGATCACCGGGTGGGGCGTCTGCGGATCGAACTCGGTCGAGTTCGCGCCCTCCAGACCCAGCGCGTTGCGGGCGAACTCCACCGTCATCACCTGCATGCCGAGGCAGATCCCCAGGCAGGGAAGGTCGTTCGTACGGGCGAACGAGGCCGCCGCCACCTTGCCCTCGACCCCACGCTCCCCGAACCCGCCGGGGATGACGATGCCGTCGAGGTCCCGGAGCCGCCGACCGACGTCCTCGCCGGTGAGCGTCTCCGCCTCCACCCAGTCCAACTCGACGGCGGCGCCGTGCGCGAATCCGGCGTGCTTGAGCGCCTCGACGACCGACAGGTACGCATCGGGAAGCGCGACGTACTTGCCGATGATGCCGACGCGCACCGCGAACGTCGCCGTCGCCACCCGCCCCACCAGCGCACGCCAGTCCGTCAGGTCGGGCTCCTGCTCGGGGAGGTCCAGGATGTCGCAGACGACGGCGTCGAGGCCCTCGTCGTGGAGCACCAGGGGGATGTCGTAGAGGCTGTCCGCGTCGGCGGCGTTCACGACCGCCTCGGACGGCACGTCGCACAACCGCGAGATCTTCCGCTTCAGCTCGCCGCTGATCGCACCCTCGGACCGACACACGATCGCATCGGGCTGGATCCCTCGGCTGCGGAGCTCGGTCACGGAGTGCTGGGTCGGCTTGGTCTTCTGCTCGCCCGACGGCCCGATGAACGGCACGAGGGTCACGTGCACGTAGCAGACGTTGCGCCGACCGACGTCGAGCCGGAACTGCCGGATCGCCTCGAGGACCGGC
>SXGQ01694298.1_pt1 | contig 18551 bp, 22 predicted proteins | sample 3178371 | NCBI WGS metagenome assembly SXGQ01 (sample SAMN11356859, study PRJNA531348) | freshwater metagenome | isolation source: freshwater sample F1-20 | place: China: Fuxian Lake, Yuxi | collected 2017-12-25 | reverse complement strand
TTTCTAAAATTTGAAAAATAAAATTTGAGTACATCTTTCTGTTTTTTCAAAAATTTCAAAAGTTTTTTAGAAATTACAAAATAAATCAAGAGATGTACTCAAATTTAAAATTGAAAAAATATAGATATTCCAGTGTCTCAAGAACTGCTATGTTAATCTAACTATTTTATTATAAATATCAAGAGGCTACCGAGAGGCTACCGAGAGGCTACCGAGAGGCTACCGAGAGGCTACCGAGAGGCTATTGAGAGGCTACCGAGAGGCTATTTAGAAATGGTGTAGGCGTAGATATAGCTTGTCGTCGTTAAGTAGGCACTTGCGGCAGCTACATACTTTATCGCATTCTTTGTAAATTGATAGAGGAAGGGCATTCATACAGCATAAAAGAAGTGTTATTATAGCTATAATACTCACGATTACACCTAATATATTTAAGATATTGATAAATATAATCGTTGTGTATGCTATTGTATTTAGTAATCTTTTTAATTCTTATTTTTATATACAGCAAAAAATAAAAATTGATATTAATTAATTGAGAATAAGAATAACTATAGCAGCCTAAGATGTTATTTAGAAATAGCAATATTGAGAACATTCCAGTAATCCGGAACCTTTGTAATAATATTATGGAGGATTTCAATAAAACTATTCCGTGCGACGAGTGTAATACTCTGCGCTTTTTCGTATATGATTATATTGATAGAATGAGCAATATAGAAAAAGATAGTATTATGAAATCCTTTAATATTATTGAGCTGGATTATTATAATCGCAATATCCTTGACAAAATAAATAATAAATATGACGGCGAACCGCTCGTAGTAATCTGCTACGACATCCTTGATATCTAATGACATCTTAGGGATAACGGGGGATATATAAGGGATATCGGGAGGGGGGAGGGACATATTACATAATTGTACATTTTCTTGCGGTAGTTCCGCGAGCATTTTTATCATCTTTTTCTATTTTTTCGGTTATTATAGTGATTTCTTCAAATACCTCTTTAATGTCAGGTCTCATTTCAGGGCAAGTATCCCACATCCGCACGATTAATCTTTTCAAATCTATATTATCTGGAATATCGCCAATATTAGGACGGAAACCCTCCTTAATTAGGTGGATAATATGCGGATTTTTATCTATCTCATTAAAAGGCCTCGTGCCTGTTGTAATAAACCAGTAATTTAGGGCGAGCGAATAGATATCAATCATCAGATTATAATCTTTGCCATTATTAAATAATATTTCAGGCGCCATATATCTTAGCGTTCCAGTACAGCCACTCATTTTATATATATCGTGTTTCCTTTTAATCGTCCGTGATAATCCAAAATCTGTGAGTTTAATATGCAAATCATCATCCAATAAAATATTAGAGGGTTTAATATCGCGATGCATTATCGGATAATAGCAGTTGTGGAGAAAATAGATAGCCTGTGTAAGCTCCATAATCCATCTGTACATATATTTGGGCGAAGGCTTCCATATCTTAGAATATTTATGGGACATTTTGCTATAATAGCTATCCAAGGAACCGTTCGGCATATATTCATATAATAGCATTAAAGGCTCATTCAATGTGCAGGCTCCCAAAAATAGCACAAGGCGCGGATGTCTTAAATGCGATATGACAGATATCTCGTTTATCAAATCCTCATATTCTAAATCATTATCATTATGTCTTAGATATTTAACCACGCATTCGCTACCACGCCACTTAACCTTATTAATAATTCCGTTAGAACCTTCGGCTATCTTCTCATATATTTTAATTTCCTCTCTGCGCAATTCCCACCATTCGGCGCGACCCCTAAGATTAAAGGGGACCATTTCAAGATAAAGAGAAGATGCTGCAGAAACCATAGAATGACCAGAATGCGAAGATTGCGAAATATCCGAATCAACCTTTTCATCCGTCGTGCTAACAATACTCGCCAAGCTTTTCATACTGGTCATACTGGCAAAACTCGTCATACTTGTAAAACTCGCAATACTATTATAATTACTAATTACTATTATTACTATATCATTTTTTCTATATTATGTGTTTGCGTATCTATCTTATCTATCTTATAAATAATCTGCTGAACGACTTAAATCGGCTTTTGGAACTTCTACGACATTATAGGGGTCTTTGTTAAACATAGGCGATTTAAAAGTAATCTGTCGGGGAATATTGTAAATATCGCGCAATCTATCCCCGACTATGATATCGTCTGTTATAGGAACCTTGACATCATTATTATTATCCGTGGGTTTCATATAAAACTCCGAAATATGTCTGTCCTTTTGTCTCGCAAAGAGCTTCCAATTATTATTGCCAGTATCCTTATCATCTGAATTATTTGTAACATATCCTACGAGGCGATAAGTATCACCCATATCATTTGTCCTAATATACATATTTCTGTTCGCAATATTATTAGCAAGTTCGGCGTGTGTTTTGTTGTCTGAGCGATTTAATGGAGGATATAAGGGATCATTTAAAACCTTTCTATCGCGAATAACCGTTTCATCTCTCGCAGCCTGTTTGTTGTGGTTGGCTTTGTCCAATAGAACATTATAATCATCAATTGACAAACATATCTTATTACTTGCTTCCGGAACTGGGACTGACACGGGGAGGGGTGCGGTCTTAGTAGCTGCTCCCGATACTTTGGAATCTGCCGATGAGAAAATAATATATACGATGAGTGATATGATGATTAGGAGGAATACTATTATAACTGCTGTAATTTCATAAAACATATTTGTATCTTTGTTTTAATTATATAAATAGATAAATATATCCGAAATTAAAAAATCATATAAAAAGAAGACGCTATATATAGATAGCTAAGGGCGACAAACAAACACTACAAAACAACACGATGGCGAGAAGATACAGCAAGAAATCACACTTTGATGAATTGAGAAAAAACGAGCAGACATCTCGGGCGGGATTTGGATGGGAAGAAGGAGAGGAAGATAGGCTTCTTGCTATGCGAATGGAAAAATCTTCATATGAAGATATTGCGGTAGAACTTAAAAGGACTTCGCGAAGCATTCAGACGCGCATTTATCAATATATCTGCCGTCTTGTAGAGCACGAGAACGCCGATGAAGCCGAACTAATCGCCAAATACGATGTTAATCCCGATGACCTAAAAGATTTCAAAGTTAAACGTGATGAATACTTTACTAAAGTAAGTGCTCGAAAACGCCCAAATCGTTATAACAAGGATGAATCAAAACCCTATATTCAACCCGAATCTCGTAATATTAATAATGATATTCGCAATGAACTAAATGTTCTTCGCCAGGAAGTACGCGATCTTCGTAAGGAAGTCCGCGATATCCGCGACCGCATCTAAATGATTCTAATGAATATTCAACAAGTTCATTAGAATAGAGATTGCGCTGATGAGGGAATCTATTTTGCCTAAATCATAATTAATAAATCCGCTATCGGTATTTTTTGAATTATCATTATTTTTATCCAATTCTATAGTTATAGTATCATTCTTCGTAGATATTTGAATATATTTAACAGTTGAGACATCAATCTTAATATTTGCCAGGCTAATACTCTTAGCAATAAACTGATCATTGTTAATTATAGTATTATTCTTGATGTTAAAATAGATATCGTCAGCAATACCTTTGATATCTCTGGTGTCCCTGCCTGCTCCCGCGCCCACGCCTACGGATTCCTTTGGCTGTTCGGTCATATTATTAAATATTTTGTTATAGTTGATAGTCCTCTTAAACTTTCTGAGCGTAACTAAATAGTTGCCGTATAAATATTTTTCGTTTTCATTAGCAAACTTGCGATGATAAGCATTTCCCTTTTTAACAATATTCTTTTTACGAGTATTAGAGGAACTCGGAGAACTCGGAGCGCCTGGCGTGCCCTGCGAGCCCTGCATGCCCTGCATACTCATAGATATCAAGGAATTGATATAACAATCGGCGACAGCCACGATGGCCGATAGTAAAACCAGCAATACTGAGATATATCTAATTGTTATAGCTCTATTCATTGTTCGGGTTATTATATAAACAAATAAATATACTAATCAATTTTTATTACAAAAAAATATATAAAAATTGATAAACCTTATATATTAGTTGTCATTAATACCAAATATTACTTATGGACGATGAAATGTGGGAATTATTTAGGGAAATAAAAAACGAAGAGGACAAGCAGAATAAAATAAGTAATGGTATTGATGACAATGAAGCCGGCGGGGATATAATTAAGTGCGAATGCGGTTCTACGGATTATCTGATAGAAGATAATATGCATATTTGTAAAAAGTGTAGCTCAATCATCTCTAAGGTTATTGAGAATACTGCCGAATGGAGATATTATGGAAACGAAGACAATCGCGACGGCGACCCTTCGCGTTGCGGAATGCCTACTAATAATCTGCTTCCAAAATCTTCCATAGGCTCTATGATAGGTAGCGGATACAAGGATAATATAGATATGCGTATAATTCGCAAGTTCCAAATGTGGAATAGTATGCCCTATGATGAAAGGACATTATGGAATGTCTTTGATAAAATGACGGCGAATACTATTAACAATGGGATACCTCAGAAAGTCATAGATGATGCCAAAAACCTTTATAAACAAGCATCCGAAAAGAAAATATCGCGCGGCGACAATAAAGAAGGACTGATAGCATCCTGTATATATCACGCCTGTTTAATCAATAAAATCCCTAAAAGTTCCAAAGATATTGCTGCGATGTTTAACATATCTCACGTCACATTAAATAAGGGCAATACACGATTCCAAACGCTATTACAGCTCAATGTATCTTCGCCGAATCCTATTGATTTCATATCGCAATATGGCAACAATCTAAATATGTCTATAAATGATATTAACAAATGCAAGGAGCTCGTAAAACTGATAGAAGAAAATGAGATAATGAATGACAACTCGCCTACTTCATCGGCGGCGGGCATCTTGTATTACTATTCAACCGTCAAAGGCCTCGGATACTCTAAAAAGAACTTCGCGAAGGCCTGTAATGTATCAGAAGTAACAATAATAAAATGCTACAAACTAATAAACATATACAATACCTTCATAACAACCCACAAAAGCAACATATTCGCCTAATCCCCGGCGGACTATAATATTTATTAGAGAATAATTTAATAATTTAATAGATTAGATATGAATTACTATACATATTTAGCATTTGTTATAGCTTTTTTGTGGGGTATTTCACCTGTATTATTTAAGTATATTCTTTCTAAAAATATACCAACATATATTATAATTTTAACACAGGCTTCTGTATATTTCCTATCAAGCATAATATATATTATTGTATATGAAAGAGATGACATATATGGTGATATACAAAAAAATAGCAAATATATACCATTCCTGATAGTAATATCATTCTTTTCTGTATATGTAGCAAATGTATTGTATATTTTTGCTTTGGATAACAAAGCTAATGTAAATATAATGTCGCTAATAGTATCGTTGGCGCCTGTAATAACATTGATAGCCTCATTCTTGATATTTCAAGAGATTTTACCTATAAAAGTATTGATAGGCTTCTTCATAATATTTATAGGCTTGTTATTTATCTTTTTGCCCTTCTAATCTACACGACGCTACACGAAGACACTCTTTATTTTTCCCTTATTCTCCGATATTCTCTTAGAATATCTTAGATATATTCGTAAATATTAGATGATATATAATCCTTTTATATTGTAAATGCTATGACAAAAGATGATTTATTTACATCTATATGTAATGGAGATATACAGAACAGCATATTATTAAGTACTAAAATGATAATTATAGATGAATCATTTGATGTATTGGAATTGATTTATATAGATGTGTGTTCCTATATAGGAACCTTTGTATATATTACAGATATCGGGAAACTCGCTGATATCTATGAAGATATAGCGAATATGATAGATACTGATAAGATAGTTATTAAAAACATCTATATCATTATAACTAAGCTATGTATTTTGTGCGATATTTATAATAAACATCCCGTGGCTAAATGCGGTAATATGTCAATAGCTCTGCTAAAAAACAAAATAGCTCATATATTAAATGCAAATGATATGAAATTGTCGCATAATGGCATAATGCGTTTTGATGGGATTCTGCCTCCTAATAATCACGAGAATTATAATACTGCTCTCGGGATTATAGCAATTATCATAAAAACAATTAAAACGACGGATGATTTATCCGGCGATGATATAGATAAACTCGTAGGAATCTCTAATAATCTGCGATTAGTCATCGATTATATATTGCGTAAAAAAATAAAGATAGAAACGAAGTTTTATAGCACCGACGATGATATATCTTGGTTTATCTGGGGAGTATATAGTATCTTGTACAAGGACAAGGTATTTGAGAATGCTTTTAAATTATACAATCACGAATATAAAAAAAAGTATAAAATTAAAAGACAAGGACTATTATATTCTCTCGGATTGCTATGTATCTATATACATAAGCAAGATATATCAAAAGGCTGGACGAGTAAGGAGCGGAATGTCATAGACAAAATAGACGAGATTTCAATCAAATTGTATAACGAGATACGCAGAGATATAATCAGCAAAAACCCTGAACTTTATGAGAAAACCAATAAACATACGAGAGAGGAAAAAATAAAAGAGAGTGATGGCTTGAACTTTTTATTAAATTATGTCCCAGAGATAGATAGCAATAATGCCGATAAATCAGAAGCGCGAGAACACAGAGCGAATCACGCCGAATTGCCTCGTGTAATTGAAACATAGCATTGGAGACTCTGCGAGACCTAGGCAAGTCTTAGAGAATTGTATTTTTTAATTATATCTTGCTTTGATATGCTAAGGGGTCCTATATTATTCTCTTTATTAAACTTGAGACTATTTAATTTACTGAGTAATTCTCTTGTATCTCCTACGACAGCCCCTATTTTAATGAACCAATGCGTATTGGTGTTATCGCTTTCTTCGCGCAATTTAACGAATCCTATTTTGGAACCGACGCGTCTTATAGAGATGTCGGCATTTTCTTTTTTATCAAAAGAATACCAGGAAGCTGGGGTAATTTTCATAGCAACTCTGCGCGCTCTATCCTTCTTTATCCATATTTGAAAAACCGTTTTTATATTTTTAGGGATGCCTAAGTGCGTGAAAGAGTTAGGAGCGAGGGCTGTTTGATATACTAGGTGATAATTGGGAGGGAATGATTTTTGTAAGCTCGCTTTCTTGAAACTTATAGGTAATATAAAGGATATGCTTTTTGCCATTAGAATATTTGTGGCGTGCTTGATGAACGCAATAGCCTTTGAAGATTTATTGCCAAATGGGGGATTGCCTATAATATGACAACCGGAGCCGGAGCTGCTGACCACATTACAATCTTCAATGCGTAGCTCTAAGAAATCCTTGTTAATTATCTCTTCATTTTCAGGTTTAATATCATAAAACCTGTGATTATTTGAGAGCTTTTTAATGATATTTATGAATGCTCCATTGCCGGCACTCGGCTCTATTATTAGCTCCTTTTTATCAATATTCAGATGTTTTTTGATAGCATCATAGCATATACCTACAATATCTTTGTTTGTATAAAACTTATCAAGATTAATATGCCTATCAGCCATCTCTTATATATCTATTATCTATTGATTCTATCTATAAAAATATAAAAACATAAAATATAAAAACATAAAATATAAAAATATATACCTATATATACCCATATATACCTATACATACACCATACAAACTAAATCTACCCTATTTAATCGGCATTTACGAGCTCAGCCTCGAGCCGAGCCTTGAATTCGGGAGTTTCAGAGTAAGACCTCCATTCGTCAGCCAACTTGGAAACTTTTTCAATGCTTGAAAGCTCAGGGAACTCTTCGTTAATCCTAACATTTTCACGCATCCAAAACTCCGCATACATCTTGGCCTCTTGGTGGATCCTTTCCTTATTATCCACAAGATACTTGACATATTCCGCAGACATTATTCTAATACTGTTCTTTGTAAAACTTAGAAAAGGCTTTTGAAACTTTGTAGATGCTGTTCTACGGTTTAGCGACGCTTTAGCTTTTGACTGCGATAGTAATATTATTTGTATGTTTTGGTGTCAATTTTTATCTAACAGTTTTTAAATTGGAACATTTTTATATCAAGGAATATCAAGGAATAATATAAAATATAAAATATATAAAGTTATTTTGATATTAAGATAATAAGGATATTACAAAGAGATACAAGCGTCTATGTATTTCTCATCAATTAATACTTATGAAAAGGCATATATTTTGGGTTTAATTGTATTTAATATCAAAGAGAATTGTTCTGATAAGATTATTGTAGAAATCAATTTCAAGAAAGAAAAAATAAATAATTACGATTATTATAAAAATATTGATAAAATTATTGAGATTTTCAAAAAGGTTGGTAAGGTACAGTTCAATTGTGATACCAATATAATTGAGCTCACTATATCAATTCCCTATATCATCAAAGATATCTTTGTGAAACACTTGGATCTATATCTGGTTAATACAAAACACTATGATTTATCTTTGTTTATGAATACAATCTATAATGCTGATAAAAACCTATTGAATAACTTTTTAAAAGCATATATTGAAAAGAATGGCGAGATTGTCAATAATTGTCTCTATATTAAGCTATACAATTACAATACGCTAAAAAAGATTACAGAAATCTATAAAATCCCTCACAAAGTCCTAAAAGAAGATGGCGGCAGCAAAGCAGAAAAGGGCGAATTGTATGTATTGGAGTATAAAAACTCAAATATGATAGATTTTATGGGGCAAATATATGCGAATGGGACTGATATGGATGAGCTATATATTAATGATGACCTATACAACTTTTTGGGAAATCCAGAAGGATTCCAAAATCCCTTGCTAAAAATCTATAAGGCTGATGCAGAAGCCGTGGTTCCTTCAAAAAATAATTATTCGGATGCCGGATTGGATTTGACGATTATCAAAGAATATAAGAGGATGAATAGTGACACTGTGCTATATGATACGGGTATTAAATTGGAAATACCGAATGGTTATTATGTTGAAATTGTTCCCAGGAGTTCAATAAGCCGTTCAGGGTATATGCTTGCAAATAGTATAGGTATCATAGACCAAGGATACACTGGCAATTTATATGTTGCTTTGCGAAAAATAAATAAGGATTGCGAGGATTTGGTTATGCCTTATAAATGTTGCCAAATTATTATGAAAAAACAAATATATCCCAAAATTGTTATAGAAGATTTAGTAAGGGCTGGAGCAGACTCTCATAGCGATTCTGCCACATCGCGAGGCTCAGGGGGGTTTGGAAGTACGGACGCTAAAGCTACGCCGGACGCGAAAGCTACGCCGGACGCGAAAGCTACCTCAGAAACGAAGGTTAGAATTAAAGAATAGATAGAATTAGAATTAGAATTAGAAATAGAATTAGAACATTCTGAGAGTATTATGAGTATTATTAGTATTCCGTACATAGATTAGGGTAGATAATAGGTAGATTGTAATAATAAGTAATATAGTATGGTAGATTAATATATAATAGTTCTCATAGATTCCATTGATATCATAGAAATCTATATATTTGAACCAGAGGTTTCTGATGTGTTGATTGTTAGAATAGTTGATAATAGCGCGAATGCAATTCTGTAATTCGTCAGTAATCAATAACATTATCTAAGAAACTAAGGTACGGGACTGTAAATGTGGGTACCTACATTATATTTGGTAGTAAATCAATTTTTTATATTTTTATATTTTTATATTCTTTCTAATGGTAGCGGCTAATAATTTTATTATGTATTTCTTCGTATAGCTCCAAGGTATAATTGGCAAAGAAAACATTTTTAGAGTAGGCTTCATTGCATATGAATATATTGCTATAGAGGTTTTTAATTTTTTCCCTAACAATTATGTTGTTAATTCCTACATTCCATAGATATAGCGAGGTTTTTTTGATAGGATATACGATATTCAGATTGTTAATCAAGTGATTCTGTATATTGTGCTCATTGATTATGTTGTTATCATTATAGATATTATTGCAATCAATATTATATTTGCTAACACTATTTAATATTCGTCGGTTATCCTTGCTAATAAACTTGAATCTCAGCAAATTGTCTTTTGACAAGTTTAAAATGATAGCCTTAGCCACAGGAATCGTGGTATATTTTGCAAATACTGTTATATTATTGTCGGGTTCAATAGTAATATCGCGTACATCTGTATTAAACTTGATAATCACATTTTTACTGTATAAGTATTCTAGCATCCTGTTTATTATTACATTGCAATCCTCATCTACTATGAAAAACTCGTTATTGCTATTAATTTCGCTGCTAAACATAGATATCCCATATAAGGCCGAGATATTACAATAGATGTTGTCGTATTTATTAATATTTTTTTTGAGATAGCTGTAATCACTCTGTGATAGCAGGGTATAACAGAGCTTATCAAATGTCTGCATATACAGAAACTTGGAAGGAATATGCTTGGCTTTATGTAGGACGCTATTGATAATAAACAACAACTTTTCATTAAAACCGAGATTATAGCTGGTGTATTTAATAGAAAGGCGATTTAGCAATTGTATATAATGCGTGTGCTGTTTATTGAATATCTTGTAATTTATGATTTCCTCACAACAAGAGTTATTCCTTTCAACTATAATAACATCAAGGCCATTATCAATGCATTTCATAGCAGAATATAATCCCGAGAAATTACAACCGATGATTATTATATTATTCATATTGTTTAGTAATTGTTAATAATTATAATATTTTATATTTTATATATATAATAAATCTCCCTAAGTTCGCGTATCATATAATATAATAAAAAAATATATATAAAATAACGGCGTATAAATATTTGTAAATGCTATGGGAGCTAAATCTTCAAGGCAATATACATATCAACAATATTATGAGGCGATGAAGAAGAGCGGGCAATCTGCTAATATAGATTTAAAAAATATTAATATGGACACAATAGATCCTTATGAAGTTTTCAATATATCCAAAAACTTCACTTGGAATGAGCTGAAAGAAACATATAGAAAGCTGGCAATAAGCACGCATCCAGATAAGCCAGGAGGCAACAAAGATATCTTTAATATAATTACATATTGCTTTGAAAAATTGGCGCTGGAATACAAAAAGCGCGAGAGCGACTTATCACATATGGAGTTGAAAAAACAATCGCGCGATTTCTTTGATAAAATAGTGAGCAACAATATGCCCCATCCGAGCATCGTCAATATGAAAGACCGCGACGGACGCGACGGCGACAGCAATAATGCCGAGCTATTTTCGCAAAAGTTCAATAGAAACTTTGAGAAATGCAAAGTATATGATGATGAAATGGAGTTCGGCTATGGAAAAAATATGGATGAATCCTCAAAAGTCCGAGAGGACATTAAAATAGATAAGGTTATTAAAAAAAATAAGATAGATAACAAAAGCTTCAATGATATCTTTAATAGCAAGGTGCCTATTAATAAACAATTAGTAAAATATCAAGAACCCGAGCCTCTATTGCTGGCAAAAAGTCTCCAATTTACTGAATTGGGAAATAAGAGGCCTGACGATTATAGTAGTAGTAGCGTAAAAAAAACGAACTCTCTATCATATTCAGATTATATGAAAGCCCACGAAGGGACACGATTAATAGACACATCTATTATAAAAGATATGAAGGAATTCAAGAGTGTTGAGGAATACGAAGTATATCGCGATACTAAGGTAAAGGTCGAGCTTACTGCTAAAGAGCTTAAACAACAGGAACTCAAAAAACTGCGTGAAGAAAAAGAAGAGCAGATGCGATTAGAGAGATTAAACAAATATGACAGAAACATAGAATTATCCTATGAAAAGGCAAATCGCCTCTTTATCCGATAGATAAAGCTCGAGTCATCTAAGAAAGTAAAAATAAAATAAAAATAAAAAATGATATAATAAATATGACTGATATAATATAATGACAGATGAGGTTCGCGGTGCGGGACTTGATAAGTTCTATACAATTCCGGCAATATCTGAAAAATGTTTAGAAAGAGTTGGTTCCATTTATAGATGGTCTGAATGGGGGCTCGTAATAGAACCGAGTGCTGGGAATGGTAGTTTCCTTACAAGAATCCCGACGGCTAAGAAGATTGGAATTGATATTTCACCAGAACACGACGATATCATCAAACAAGACTTTCTTACATATAATCCCGCTGACAGCGCAGGCGAAGCTGGCAAGATTCTTGTTGTCGGCAATCCTCCATTTGGAAGAGTAAGTTCTCTTGCTATCAAGTTCTTTAATCACGCTTCCAAATGGGCTGATGTAATAGCTTTCATTATTCCGCGAACATTTCGCCGTGTCAGTGTTCAAAATAAACTAAATGCGAGCTTTCACCTAATATTTGAAGAGGAAATTCCGATGAAACCGTGTTCTTTTAGTCCTCCTATGATGGCTAAATGCTGTTTCCAAATCTGGGAGAAAAGAGATACTACGCGCCCTATTATAGAACTTTCAACAAAACACGATGACTGGGACTTTTTGGGGTTTGGACCAAAAGATGCAAAAGGACAACCGACGCCTCCAGAAGGAGCTGACTTTGCAATCCGTGCTTATGGTGGAAAATGTGGCGAAATAGTTGATACAGGGATTGAAATACTAAGACCTAAAAGTTGGCATTGGATTAAATCAAAAATAAATAAAAATACACTGATTGAACGATTTAACTCTCTTGATTATACCCTGAGTCTTGATACGGCAAGACAGAACTCTATTGGAAGAGGGGAACTTGTGCGGACATATAGCGAAATGTATGATAATCACTACTTGTATGTGTAGGCATTATAATATATTTTGATTTAAATATAAAAAATTGATTTTAAATTAAATACTTGTTTATACTTAAAGAAAATGAGCGAAACTATGTTTAACCCCGAAACTGACATTACAATTTTTGAACAATGTCATATTGCGAATTATGATGAAAATATGATTCAAAAATGTATATCTGATTTATTTATTAATCCAAGAAAAACAATGTATGAGTGGTCATCTATTACCGAGCAAACAGCTCATATTAAAATTGGATATGTGGGACAACATTTAGCGTCGGTATTGTTAAATACAAAAGGTTGTAAAACAGCAGCACGAGGAGAAGACTGTTTGGATAAATCTGAGGTTAAATCTTGTTCAAGAGTAGATCAAAGCGATAAATGTAATAGATTAATCTAAGTATTTTTATAATAATTATAGAGATATGATTGAGAGGCTATCGAGAGGCTCGCAAGATATTTTTGATATCATTATGATGTCTTAAAAAGAAACCAGATTTTTCTAAAAATTGAAAATTAAATTTTGAGTACATCTTTCTGTTTTTTCAAAAATTTCAAAAGTTTTTTAGAAATTACAAAATAAATCAAGAGATGTACTCAAAATCAAAATCAAAAAAATATAGATATTCCAGTGTCTCTATAACTGCTATATTAATCTAAGTATTTTTATAATAATTATAGAGATATGATTGAGAGGCTACCGAGAGGCTATAGAGATGCTATTAAGAGGCTATATAGCGGATATTGTCAAGGCTATAGAAAAGGCTATTTAGAATATTCAAGAGTATCAAGGAATGCTCTTGTAATTTTTTAGAATATCTAATATTTTATCCTTGTTATTTTTAGTGTCCTCCCAGCCATTTGCGAAGAGTTCGCGCGATTTATCCTTGTCTAAATAAAGCAGCTCCTTGCGCGTAAATTGTCGCCCCCACATTAACCTATGTATATCTATGGTATTCTTTTTATTACTTTCAGCGTGTATAGTACTTTTAACTTCCCCATCAATATAAAAGCTTCCTTTGTACTTTTTAGAGAAGGTGCTCCCTGATATGTAGGGGATATAAGAGCTACATAGACAGAAATCTATTAAATCATCAATATTATCAAAGTTGCCGTGCTTTTCATTTTTCATATTATATAGCTTATTTACATTTGTAGAAACTATAGATATCTTTTCAAGATTCAAAGGTTTTTTATCGGCATATCTGAGCTTCATATTTTTCCCAACATTATTTTGAAATACACGCAAATCATTATGTAAGCATATCCGCGATACTTCCTTTCCTACCGAATAATCCCATATAGTATCGTGATTTGACATATCATCTTCCTGTGTATATAACAAGGAACACCACGCGCCCCCTGATATCCCTGTTATGTTATAATCAGGGATAGGTATATTATTTTTAATGTATCCCACGACACCTATGCTGTATGGCAAATATAGCCCCGTTCCATATACATTTATATTAACAAAGGCCCTGCCTAACATACTTAAATTACATAACATCAAAGCTATCAATTTAATATAGCTTCGCATTTTATTATTAGTAAATAAGATAAAAATAAGATAATAACGGGCAGGCTGCTTATTCAGCGACTACTTTGCGCCACTTCTTTTTCTCTTCGGTTAAATCTCGTTTTCGCATATAATTAAAGAAAGCCATTACATCAACTTCGTTGCCTACTGAGAAATAAGAGTTCAGCTCGCCAATACATCTCTCGTTCTTGTGGATACAACCTAAAATAATGTTATTCATAATGTTTTTATAGCGGTCAGAGATAAATGGAGGCTGATCAACGAGCCACTTGGTCTTAATATTCGCATACATTTCAGGAGAGACAACGAGCTCCTCTACGGCATCATTATCATACTTGATATTAATAACAACCCTTTTATCGGCATTTTCTTCTGTAGAATCTAATATTTCCAAAGATACTATCTCATTATTTGCATATTCCATTTTAATATATATAAATATAAAGATATATTTATATGATAACTGATGAAAATAATATGAAATATTATGATTTAATTATATTGGGCGCAGGTCCTTCAGGATTAGCATTAGCCCATGTATCAAGTAGCATATATAGAAATATCTTGGTAATTGATAAAGAGCAAGAAATCGGAGGAATCCATCGTGCCAAAAGAGATTACTATGGAACATATAGCGAGTGTGGTCCTCGCATATATATGACGGCCTTTTATAATTTTATGGATATTATTAGAGAAATCGGGATTGATTACAAGGATATATTCGCAAAATATAAATATAATTTTATTACGAATCTATTATTCAGAAACGGTCTAAGAATATATGAAAAATATATACTGTTATGTGCCTATTGTAAATATATGTTAAATGATAATTACGGGAAAACGACGATCCTTTATGATTACCTGATATTTTATAAGTTCTCCACAAGTTCCGTAGATATTATAGACAATATCTGTGTATATATAGACGAAGGCAATAGTAAGACATACAGCTTAAACAAGTTCATCAAGCTCTATGACATCCTATTTAATAGCAAAATACTGGTATCATCTAAGCCACAAGACTACTTTTTATTTAATGTGTGGAAAAAGTATTTAGAAAACAGAGGCGTCTCATTTATTCTTGCGGATACTATTAAAAATATCAATTTAATTGATAATAGCGTATCGTGCGTTGAGCTATATAGTGGCAAAAATTATGGCTGTGTTAATCTTGTCCTCGCAGTCCCTCCAAAGGCACTAGTAAAACTCTTAAATAATGTTAATAATGACAGCGACAACGGCAATAACGGAGAAGATAACAAGGTACTAAAATATGCCTTTGGTGATTATGAAGAGATTGAAAGGTGGAAAGAAAATACTAAATATAAAAATGTCATTTGTATAACTTATCGTTTTAAAGATTATGTAGAAATGATGCATCATAATGGACTTGTGTTAATAACTGAATGGGGGATAACTGCTTTAAACATATCAGAATACTGCGAAAAATTAGAGAATAGCGACTATCCTATATTGAGTGTTATGGTAACACAATGCGATACACGCAGCTCTTATAATAATAAGACGGCCAACGAGTGTCGCGATGAGAACGAATTGATAAAAGAGGTATATAGACAATTGAGGGTATCGTATATAAATTATATAGATGCCGAATATTATGCCATTATAAATCCTAATAATTATTATGATGATAAAAATAAAAGATGGAGATGCGAGGATAACGCGTATTACAATGCATTTGCCGAAAATTATATAGCATTTAAGAGCAATACTATTGAAAACCTTTATAATCTCGGGACACACAATGGAAAAAGCTATATTCCATTTAATTGTATAGAAAGCGCGGTATCAAATGGAATATCTCTTGGACGCGAGTTATACCCTGATGTTATGAGAAAATACTGCGTAAGGCGCGGAATATATGGAAAGGATATAGTAATATTTAGCATAATGATATTATATGCCGCAATAATTTATTTTAGTATATTATAATAGATATAGATAATAGATAATATACTATAAAATGGAAAGAGGAATAATTATGTTATTACATTCAGTTATAATTGGCTTAATACTGTATATTTTGATGGTTTTCGTATTTAAGCAAAAAGAAGCCTTAGCGGAAAACCGTAGCATTTTAATATCAGCCCTAATATTAATCTATATGATATTATTCGGCCACGGTGTCCCTGACAAATTAAATAGCAACTTGTGATACAAGGGAATATGAGAGCATATAGGCATTTTTATTTTTTTCTAAAAAATTATCTACTCGTGATATATTAGTATCGTCATATAATAAGAAGGTTCTGTCGGTTTCGCAAATAGCCGTATAATGTCCGCCTGAAGTATTGCCGCTATGTAAGGCCATAGAGGACAGCTTATAATTCTTATCATTTTCCAAATCAAATAGAACGGTTCCTTTATCAAAGCATATATTGGGGTTAATATCTATGGGAGTATCATTCTTAATATTCGGATTAATAAAGCGATTAATGATGACAAAGAGGATATCTGGCAATCTCCATATTTTCGTAGATTTGATGTAATCCGTTTTACAGTTGCATTTATCACATATCCAATCGTTATTATTGTTATCTTCTATAAATAATTCGCGTATCATAGATACTATGCTGATATTTTGCGAGTTTTCCGGAATATTCAAATATAATGCGTAGAATGGTTCAAAGTTGAAAAGCGAGTTATTACAATTCCTGCAAGTAGTAATATTGAGAATGAACCCTTGGGTTATTTGTTGCCATCTGGATATCTTGTTTTCGTTGTGTTGTATATAGCCGTGCGCGAACTTATCGCTTAGAAAATGACTATTAACAAGGGCGTTTTTATAATCCGACTCGGTATCATATGCGACGCCGTTTATTATATTTTTGTTATTTAATTTTAAATTATCAAAATCTAATATTAAATTATAGTATCGCTCTTCTTTATTGATTTCGCTTATTATTTGCTGGTTAATAAATATCCATAGCTCGGTAATATCAATCTGTTCCCCGTAATTAAAAATATTACCAAAAAGGCTGTAAAGCTTTGCTACTAACTTTTTTGGTACAATAGATTTATTATTTATATGCATTAAAACGAGCACCTCTTTTAAATTGGTTAATAAAGAGTCCTCATCTATCTCGTAATTTATTATAGTATCTCGCATTAAATCATTTCGGCATATTATCTGTATTAAACTATTTATAGCACAGGTGAATCCCAGATTTGCCAATCCTTGCATTAATATATTATATAGCCTAACTAATATTTATATCTTATATTAGTAGATAATGGCAAAAAAAGAATCAAAATCTAACCCTAAAAACAAAGCTAAATCCAAATCAAATACAAAGAAAAGCTCGAGAGGCTCAAAGAGTCCGAGAGGCTCTAATAATGCCGAGGAATTAAAAATGATTAAATCACCTTTAACCGAGGCATTTAATAATAGAGAACTAATTACGAAGAGCGTAGGCAATACTATTAGAAACTTTCTCATTTTAAATGTAATAATTGGTATCGTAATATTAATTATAAATGTCTATGCCATATTATGGATTCATAAATTAGATACTATAAATTGCGCTTGCAGCGAAAGCTATATGCGTACATATATTAAATATTATTTATATGTATTTATCCCATTCATATGCATAGATATTTTAATGAGTTTATATATATTAACTTCTAATACATCTATATTAGAATTGGCTAATAATACACTATATAATATTTACAGAAATATGAGAGCAGTTTTCAGCATATTTTCTATTGTCAATATTATTATTGTTATAATATTTATCAATAAATTAAAAGAAATAAATTGCGAATGTAGCGAGGATATAGTAAGAGAAGTATATTGGATTTATAACATTGTATTAGCTTGCTATTTGCTTATTGCATTTTTAATAATAATCGTAGGCTTGATAATGATATTTATAAACACATCTTCTATGAGACCATAATCGCATCTATCCTCTTTGAGTCCTAATCAAGTTCTTCTACGACCACATTCTTTTTATCAGTAGCCGTCTCTCCTGCTTCACCGGCTTCGTCAGCCTCATCGGTATCTTCATCGCCGTCTTCTTCCTCGCCATTCTCATCAACGCCAGGCATACCACCAGGCATACCACCAGGCATACC
>SXGQ01505797.1_pt1 | contig 18554 bp, 18 predicted proteins | sample 3178371 | NCBI WGS metagenome assembly SXGQ01 (sample SAMN11356859, study PRJNA531348) | freshwater metagenome | isolation source: freshwater sample F1-20 | place: China: Fuxian Lake, Yuxi | collected 2017-12-25 | reverse complement strand
GATGGCGGCCAGCACGCCGGTGCCGGTTCCCACGTCAAACGCAAGACCGACGCGGCCTGCACCGGCAGGCCAGGGTGCCTTCGTAACCAGATCGACATAGTCGGCTCGGGTGGGGGTGAAGACGCCGTAGTGCGGATGAATGTGTCCGCCTGCAGCCGGCACCTCGATGCCCCGCAGGTACCACTGATGGGCACCAATCACGCCCAGCAGTTCGCGCAACGACACCACCATCGGGCCAGTCGCGGGTCCGTAGGCGTGACGGCAGGCCGCCTGCACGTCGGGGGCGCGGCGGAGCGTGATTCCATACTCGGCGTCGAGTTCGATCAGCAGCATGCCCAGCGTGCGTGCGCGCTGCGAGCGTGCCTGCCGTACCCGGTTAAATGTGTCTGCGGTGATGGCTTCTGATGAGCCCCGTGTAAGACTTTGCGCGGCCTTCCGGTCGACGCGGCTCGCGAGCGCGGTGAGCAGTTGCCGCGCGTTTTGGAAGTCGCTTCGCCAAAGCATGCCGACGCCCTGACACGCGAGACCGTAGGCGTCGTTTGCGGTGATGCGGTCATCGGTGGCGATGACGTTTTTTGGCGGGGGTGTGCCGCGCTCCGATTGCCAGCGGGCCGTACGACTCTCGCCCGCTTCTTCCCAGGCGACCGAGGGGGGGGCTTCCTGTGCTGGGGATGTCGGCGCTGTCAAAACCTTTCATCCCGACGAAGATAACGCCACTTGCCGATTGGCATGGGGCCGAGCGGCACACTGCCGCTGCGAACGCGTTTGAGGCCGGTGACGGCAAGGCCCACCAGTTCGCACATGCGGCGAATCTGGCGCTTGCGGCCCTCGCGAAGTACGAAGCGAAGCTGATGCTCGTTTTGCCAGGACACGCGCGCGGGCTTGAGGCGCACGCCATCCAGTTCCAACCCATGTTGCAGGCGCTTCATGTCTTCTTCCGACAACGCCCCTTCCACCCGCACCAAATATTCTTTTTCAACCTCGGAATCCTGGCCGATGAGGCGTTTGGCCACTCGACCGTCCTGAGTGAAGACGAGGAGGCCTGTTGAATCGATATCCAGCCGGCCGGCGGGCGCGAGCCCTCGAAGGTGGCCAGGCTTGAAGGTGATTTGCGAGGTGTCGCCATCCCAGCGGTTCTCCGGGCGGAGGAGAACGATCGCCGGCTGGTAGCCGTCTTCAGCCTGTCCCGAGACATAGCCGATGGGTTTGTTGAGCAGGATCGTGACCTGCTCGCTCTGGTGGCGGGAAGCGGCCGGGTCGATCTCGATCTGGGCTGAGGGTGGCACGCGAGCGCCCAGCGTGCTCACCACCTGGCCGTCGACCCTCACCCAGCGGTTTTCAATCCACTCATCGGCTTCACGGCGGGAGCACAGGCCCAGTTCGCTCATTCGCTTGGACAGGCGCGGGAGATCGGTGCTCGCCTGCGGGGCGACGCTGCGCGCTGGCGACCCGTTGGGTGCTGGACGGCTGGTCTTCGACGCGGGCGTTCCCGCGGGTCGCTGGCCCGATGAGCGCGGCCGCGATGACCGTTCCCCGGGCGGGGGTGTGTCGGCAGACCGCGGGGCTGACGAGCGCGGCGCGGTGGAACGAGTCGTAGGACGTGGCGACCGAGCGGGCGGTCTTGTCATAGGGCTGCTGTGAGAGGAGAGAAGGGTTGCAAGATCATACTCGTATGCCGCGACGAGCCGAGCCCCGCCTCACGGCCGGGCACTGTTTCGGCGTTCGCCCACTCCCACGCGCCAAACGCGAGCACGCCCGCAGTCAGCAACCAGCCAAGCCACACGCGGTTGCGTTGGACGATTGAGGGACCGCTACCGGGCGTGCGTCCCGTGAGCATCGGCGCTGCAAGGTTACGTCGGCGTACAAGGCTAAACAGCAGTAGCCCGACCAGATGGAGCGCGATCAACAACAGGAATCCGTTTGCAAAAACTTCATGCAGGGTTTCAAAGATCTTGCCACCCAGCGGCTTGTCCCATGCATGCAGCGCAAAGTATCCGGTCACGAATACCGGTACGACCCACACCATCAACAACAGCACCACGCTTGCGGTGAACAGGTTCTGCAACTGGGGGGTGAGGCGACCAGGGGTACGCCGACCAGGCTTGAGCGCTTCCATCCACGCCGACCAGCCGCTTGCGCGTTTCAGCAGTGCGCTCAGACGGACATGGCGGGGGCCGATCAGCCCGTAAATCAGGCGGAAGGCGACCAGCGCAATCATCATGTAGCCGAACGCGATATGCGACGAGCGCAACCACTCGCTGTCGCCGGTCAGATAGGCGCCCACCAGACTCAGCGCGAACAACCAGTGGAAAACACGGGTCGGCGCGTCGACGGTCAGTCGGCTAGCCCCGGAAGGGTGCACGGAAGGGAAGGGCAAATTGCCCCTTTCGCTGAGCGTTCGGCTGGCTCCAGGCAGGATCCTCGCAAGGATCGGTAAACTTGGTTTCATGGATCATCTGGCAGCGTTGAAGGAGCAGGCAGTGTCTGCGCCTCGACTTGAACTGAACCTGAACCGCGCGTTCAGCTGCCGTTCAGGTTCGTTTTGTCAGCATGACGGCATGAAAACCACGCATCTACTCCTGCTCGCCGCTCTGGCGGTTTCCCCTGTTCTGACCACCGCCTCCGGGTCGGATCAGGATCGTGCTCGCGCTGCCCTGCAGGCAGGCGAGGTGCTGTCACTTCGAACCATCCTCGAGCGAATCGAGCGCGATCACCCGGGACAGGTGATCGAGGCCGAGCTCGAGCGCAAGGGCGGCCGCTGGATCTACGAACTCAAACTCGTGCAGACGGGGCGTCAACTGATCAAGCTCGAAATTGATGCGAGCTCGGGTGAGGTGTTGCGGCGTGACGAGCGCACGCGCCGCTGAGACAGTAAAACGCTATGCGCATTCTGGTGGTTGAAGACGAACCCACGCTAAGACGCCAGCTGCGCGAGGCAGGCGAGGCGGCGGGCTATGTGGTCGACGAGTGCGATAACGGTCGCGATGCGCATTTCCTGGGCGATACCGAAACCTACGACGCGGTGGTGCTTGACCTGGGGCTACCGCTTCTTGACGGACTGACCGTTCTCAGACGCTGGCGCGAAGCGGGGCGTTCGGTTCCCGTTCTGATCCTTACCGCGCGCGACAACTGGACCGAAAAAGTGGCCGGCATTGACGCGGGGGCCGATGACTACATGACGAAGCCCTTCCATATGGAGGAGCTCCTGGCGCGTCTTCGTGCTCTCATCAGACGGTCCGTCGGGCTGGCCGACCCGGTGCTCCGCCATGGCGAATTGACCCTGGACACCCGCAGTGGAAAGGTGACCCACGCGGGGGTAGCCGTCGCGCTCACCAGCCATGAGTACCGGGTACTCGAATATCTGATGCATCGCTACGGCGATGTCGTCTCCCGGGCCGAGCTGATCGGGCATGTCTATGCGCAGGACTTTGACCGCGACTCCAACACCGTGGAAGTTTTTGTCGCTCGCTTGCGCAAAAAGCTCTCTGCCGATCTGATCGAAACCGTCCGAGGCTTGGGCTATCGTATCTCCCGACCATGAAACCGCGTCAACGGTCTGGATCCCTGCGCGTTCGGTTGCTGGTTATCACACTGGTGACGGTGCTCGCCGCGCTCTCGGCAGCCTATTGGTGGCTGAGCGGGCGCTTTAGCGCGGAACTGCAACGTCAGCTTGACACAGCGCTCGCGCAACAGCTCGATCAGGTCACCGCGCGGCTCGATTTCAACGAGGCGGGAGAACCTCTGGTTGATACGCGCCGCCTCTCCGATCCGCGCTGGGAACGCCCTTACTCCGGCCTTTACTGGCAGCTTGACCGGTTGGCTGCCGACGGCAACCGACGCGATGCGCTGCTTCGCTCGCGTTCACTATGGGACGCGCGGCTTGGTCCGATTCGCGCGGTCACGCCCAGCGAAGATCTTCATGCCCATGATGTAGACGGACCGAGGGGCGAGCGGCTGAGGGTGCTCGAGCGCTCAATTCGCATCGCGGGGCCGTTGCCTGCAGAGTGGCGACTGCTCGTGGCTGCGGACACGCGCGATACGCTGACCGCGCTGCGCGATTTCGATGGCGTGCTGCTGGCCTCGCTAGGGGGGCTCGGTGCGCTGTTGTGCCTGGCGGCACTTGCTCAGGTGGGGCTGGGGCTCGCGCCTCTCAGAGCGTTACATGCGTCGCTAGAGCGCCTGCGAACCGGCGCTACGCCGCGCCTGGAAGGACGATTCCCGAGCGAGGTTCAGCCGCTGGTCGATGACCTGAACACGGTACTTGAGCATAACGCGAGGATGGTGGCGCGTGCGCGAACCCAGGCGGGAGATCTCGCTCACGGCTTGAAGACGCCGCTTGCAGTGATCAGAAACGCGTCAAGTCAGGCGGGCGAGAGCGAATTGGCCGTGCTGGTATCCGAGCAGGTCGAGCTCGCGCAGCGCCAGATTCAGTGGCATCTGTCTCGGGCACAGGCCGCCGCGCGTGGCCGGGTACCGGGGCAACGCACGCCAGTAAGACCGGTGGTGGACAGACTGATGCGTGTGATGAAGAAAATTCATGCTGACCGAGCGCTCACGATGGTGGTCCAGGCAACGCGAGCCGATGCCGCGTTTGCCGGCGAAGAGCAAGATCTGCAGGAAATGTTGGGTAACCTGATCGACAACGCGTGTGCGAGTGCCCGATCAGAAGTACGAATTTCGATTCTTCGTGAAGGCGTGGTGGTTGGCATTCGCGTTGAGGACGACGGGCCCGGTATCGATCCTGATCAGCGTGCCTTTGTGCTACGGCGAGGCGCGAGGCTTGACGAGTCACGGCCGGGGAGCGGGCTAGGGTTACCGATCGTGGTTGATCTTGCTGAGTTGTACGGCGGGTCGCTGCAGCTGGAAACAGCTGCGATTGGCGGGTTGGCCGCTGAGCTGACGCTGCCCGCCGATCGATGAAGCTAAACCGTGCCGCCGGCCACCAGCTCGTCGGGCTGGTCCTTGGGCATGGGTGCATCCCGAGCCGGAATGCCCTCGCGTCGACTCCAGCCTGATGCAGGGTCGTATTCAATCAGATCGGGTGCAAGTTTTCGGACGCCGGGTACCTTGATCCAGAGCCGCATGAGATGGCGAGGGTGCTCCGCGTCTTCCTCATAGGCCGTGCGCGAATGGAGAACCGTGTAGTTATTGCAGAACTGCATGTCGCCAGGCTCGAGCATCATGGAATACGCGAGCGATTCCCGTTGGGATAGCTCTTCCATGTAATCGAGCACCTCGCGTTCCTCTGGGGTGAATGGCTGTCCGAGCTTGCGCTGTGCGGTTTCCATCGACTGACGCACATAGCGGATGCTGAGGTCGGGCTCGGTGTAGCTGAATACCGGCACCGGATCACTGATGCTTTTCTGATAGAAAGTTTCCTCGCCGCGACGGTCGTAACGGAAGCCGCGATAGAGCAGATCGAGATACTCGGGATGCTCGGCAAGCACGCAGTTGTACATTGAGATGCCGCTGATGACCGAGCTCAGACCGCCACTTTTTCCCTTGTTGATGCACAGAAGACCGACGACATCGGAGGGGTCACAGTGAAATGGAAGCCGCGCGGTGGTCTGGTAGCCCCGAACATTCAGGGCATGAAAATCGAGCCCTTTGCTTCTGACCGCTCCAAGTCTGTCGCCGTCTGCGTTTTGGGATACGGGCTTTCCCATGCAGGTGCCCAGCGCCCAGAAGAACATGGCGCATTGCTCGACGGTGTATCGGCGTACCGGAAAACCGCGAATCATGCCGAAGCCGCGTTGACTGATATCGAAGTCGAGAAATTCCTGCAGAAGCGGCTGAAGGCGAGGCAGCCGCAGATCGCCGGCACGCACCGTGTCCAGCGTGATGCCGCGCTCTGCAAGCTGACGGATCGCGGCGTCGATCTCCTCAATGTGATGGAGCTCGAGCACCCGGATCCAGTCGTTGGAACCGCTAAAGGTCTTTGCGGTCCAATTGCTTTCATCATTCAGCGGTGTGAGGCGGCGGGGTTGACCGGCAGAAGGGCCTGACGATGGGGTGAATGGGTGGGGCATTGGCGTACTTTCCGAGGATCTGAAGCGAACGGTGAAGGCGTGCGGCGGCGTGAGTGTTTCGGCTAGTTGATCGTTGCCCCAGAGCTTTTGACGATTGGCTCCCACTTCGCGCGTTCAGCTGAAAGAAACCGCGCGAACTCGCTGGGCGACGAGGCATAGACCTGCATGCCGAATTCCTTGAGCCGTGCGCTGACCTCAGGTTCACGCAAGGCCCTGACCATCGCCTCATTGAGGCGTTTGATAATTTCTGGGGGCGTGCGGGCGGGCGCCATCACGCCGAGCCAGACCACCACGTCATAGCCCCTGATGCCCGACTCGGTCACGGTGGGCACGTCGGGCAGAGTGGGATCGCGCTGCATGCCGGTGACGGCGAGCGCGCGCAGACGACCCGAGCGAACGAACTGCATGACCGAAGGCACGTCTGGCAGACCCACCTGTACCTCGCCCGCAGCCAGTGCGGTCACGAGCGGACCACTGCCTTTGTACGGAACGTGCGTGAGTTGCAGACCGGCCATGGACGCGAGGAGTTCCATGCCAAGATGCAGCGTGCTGCCGTTGCCGGCCGATCCGTAATTGATCTTGCCGGGCTGGGCGCGGGCTTGCTCAAGGAACTCTTCGAAGTTTCGAGCGGGAAACGACGGGTGAACGACAAGTGCGAACTGTCCGCCTGCCACGAGCACGACCGGGGTCAGATCCCTATCGGTGTCGTAGGGCATTTTTGGGTACATCGCAGGACTGATCGCGAGCGTGCCAATCGTGCCCATCAGCAGCGTGTGGCCGTCTGGTGGCGACTGAACCACCAGCGCCGAACCGACGGTTCCGCCCGCGCCGGGCCGGTTTTCAACCACCAAGGGTTGACCCAGGATTTTTCCGGCGCGCTCAGCGAGAACGCGGGCCACCAGATCGGTTGCGCCACCCGGCGCCAGCGGTGCCACGAGCTTGATGGGCCGGCTTGGAAATTCCTGTGCGCTGGCTGCCGGCGCTCCAAGGAACGCGAGGGAGCCGGTGGCGAGTGCTGCGATGAGGTGACGTCTGGCTGGCGTCATGGTCTTCTCCAATTGAAATGGTGCGCCGGTGGGTGATGGGGGCGGCGGGCGGGTTGTTCTTTAGGACGTGAGGCGGTTGCCACCCACCAGGAACTCGCGGCTGCGTCGGATGTGATGGCGAAGGAGCCTCGCCGCACGCCGTGCATCTCGGTTCTCAATCGCTTCGAGCAGAGCCCGATTCTCTTGCAGCACCTCCCGAGGGCGATCGGGAAAGCGCTGAGCGAGCGACAGGCCCACCATGTGGATACGATCGTTTAGCCCTTCGAGCATTGACGTGAGCAGGGCATTACCGCCTGACTGCGCAATGGCGGAGTGAAAGCGTCTTGCAAGGCGGAGGGATTCCGTGGCGCGTCCCGCAAGCAGCGCCGCCTCGCTGTCGTCAAGGTGTTCGCGCAGCCTGGCGCTGATGCGGGCCTCGATCCGTGGCATCGCCACCGCAAGCGCCTGCAGTTCGAGCGCCTCGCGGACATCGAACAAGTCGAGCACATCGGCAAGCGATAGCTCGCGTACGGCAAATCCCCAGCCCCCCTCCCGGCGGACCAACCCCTCCTGCTCGAGGCGGCCGAGTGCCTCGCGAACCGGGGTACGGCTGATTGCCATCTGCTCGGCGAGATCCTGGGCGCGGAGTCGGTGGCCGACCGCGAAGCGGTGATCGAGGATTCGCGCCTTGATAAAGCGGTAGGCGCGCTCCTGGCTGCTTCCGCGAAGGTTGGACGCCATAGCTCAGTTGGGATCTGATTGAATTCAAATTGAATGCAATTAAGAAATATAGTCCTAACCTATCGTGCTGACAATGAGGCTTCGGAAAGCCGGTGGTGAATGGCTCGGGGATCATCTTCGGCGCGGCTCGCGCGGGCCCCCTGACGGATTGACCGGAATTCAAAGCGTGAGCCGATCGGCCCGCCAGACGGTCGTGCAACGGGGCGTCCTGCTCACCGGAACGCCGTGACCTTGTTTTTTCTAGACGACCGGTCTAATGTGAATGGATGATTACCACCTTAAAACCCCGGCGGACAGCACGCGCCCAGCATCGTGGCGACACGCGTCGTGCGCTGATCTGGTGTGGCACCGAGATCCTCACCGAGCGTGGATTCGGGGCCACCGGCATTGAGGAGGTGCTGAGCCGGGTGGGCGTCCCCAAGGGCTCGTTCTATCACTACTTTCCCAGTAAGCAGGCCTTCGGTGAGGCGGTGATCCAGAACTATGTTGAGTACTACGCGCGAAAGATGGATCGCATTTTCGACAACACCGCGCGCTCGCCGCTTGAACAGATCGCCGAGTTTGTGAATGACGCCAGGCGCGGCATGACCCGTTATGGCTTTCGCCGTGGCTGCCTGGTTGGCAACCTGGGCCAGGAAATGGCAAGTCTCAACGAGCCCTATCGGGAGCAGCTGGAAGCGGTACTGAAGTCGTGGGAGGCGCGGGTGACAGATTGCCTTGAGCACGCCATCTCGGTGGGGCAGCTTCACCAGGACAGCGATGCGGCGTCGCTCTCACGGTTCTTCTGGATTGGCTGGGAGGGGGCTGTCCTGAGAGCCAAGCTCATGAGAAGCGACGAGCCGCTTGCCCATTTCGCAGATGTCTTTTTCGATCGTGTGCTCCGCCGTGTCTGAGGCATTTGTTCAGGCCCAATCCGCGCGGTCTGTCCTGTCAGATCTTTCAGCTGCCGACTCTGGCCGGCCAGCCCTGCTTTTGCTCTCTGGCGTACATCGGAATTTTGGTGGCGTCCAGGCGGTGTCTGATCTCAGCTTCGATATCCGGGCGGGGGAAATCGTCGGACTCATCGGCCCGAACGGTTCGGGTAAATCCACCACGGTGAATCTGATCTCAGGAACCCTTCCGGTATCGGGCGGGCGTATCCTGCTGGCAGACCGCGATATCACTGGCTTACCCGTACATTCCCGCGTCGGATCCGGCATCGCCCGGACCTTCCAGACCACCACCCTGTTCGCTGAATTCACCGTGCTGGAGCAGGTACATGCCGCGTGTCATGCGCGCTATCAGAGCGGAGCGGGCGCTGCGGTCATGCAAAGCCGGGTCGCTCGCGAGGAGTCGGCAGCGCAGCGCACCCGGGCAGCCGACATTCTCGCTTTGACCGGGCTCGCCGATTGTGCGGGCCAGACCTGCGCGTCGTTGTCTTCGGCAGAGCAGCGTCTGCTGATGATTGCGACCGCGCTCGCGACCGGCCCCCAGCTCATTCTGCTCGACGAGCCTGCTGCGGGCATGGTGGCCGCTGAGCGACGCGCGCTCGCGGATCTGATTCGCCGCATCCGCGATCGCGGCATCACGGTCATGCTGATCGAACACCACATGGGCCTCATCATGGAGGTCTGTGACCGGATCGTGGTGCTCAACTTCGGCCGCAAAATCGCTGAAGGCGCACCCAGTGCCATCCAGAGCGATCCGGTGGTGATCGATGCCTACCTGGGAACGGGAGGGCATTGATGCTCGAAGTCCGTGATCTCCGCGCAGGCTACGGCAAGCTCGACGTGCTGCGCGGCATCAGCCTCAGCGTGGGAAGCGGTGAATGCGTCGCGCTGATCGGCGCTAACGGCGCAGGCAAGAGCACCACACTGCGTACCATTTGCGGCCTGCTTGCCGCCCGGGCAGGCAGCATCCGCTTTGACGGCGAGCGAATCGACGGGCTCACCGGTCACCAGATCGTTCGCCGCGGCATCACCATGTGTCCTGAGGGGCGCCAGGTGTTTCCCGAGATGTCGGTCCGAGAGAACCTGGAAATGGGAGCGCACGCGCGCCGCGATGCCGAGCAGAAGCAGGACCTGGAACGGATGCTTGCGCTTTTTCCGCGCTTGGGCGAGCGGATCGCTCAACGCGCTGGCACGCTGTCCGGCGGCGAGCAGGAGATGCTGGCAATTGCGCGTGCACTGATGGCGCGCCCGCGGCTCTGCATTTTCGATGAGCCCTCACTGGGGCTCGCCCCTCGGGTGGTCGAGGATGTGGAGCGAACGCTTGCTCGAATTCGGGCCGAGGGCATGACCATTCTTCTGGTCGAACAGAACGCGGCCATGGCGCTCAGGCTCGCCGACCGCGCGTATGTGCTCGAAGCAGGTGAGGTGGTGCTGGAGGGTACCGGCAGCGAACTGCAATCCAACCCGGCAGTCAGCCGGGCCTATCTGGGACATTGACATTTTAAGGGAGACACAACCATGACCAAACGGACTCTATTTCGACTGCGGCTTGCCGCGCTGGGCCTCGCGGCCGGGCTTTCGAGCGTTGCCGCGACTGCGGCCGAGAAGCAGCTCCTGATCGGTGTGAGTGACTCGCTCACCGGACCTGGCGCGGTCTATGGCCTGCCACAGGCCAACTCGGTGCAAATGGCGGCCGATGCGATCAATGCCGCAGGCGGCATCAAGGCGGGCAGCGACGTCTATAAGCTCAAGGTGATTGCCTACGACGACAAGGCCAATCCCACCGAGGGCACCAACAGCGTGCGCAAGCTCATCGACCGGGACGGCGTGAAATATGTGCTGGGCTTTTGCTGCTCAGGTCCCACCAGTGCGGTGGCCTCATTCATCGGCAAGGAAAATGTGGCCATGCTGGTAGGCAATGCGGCGGAACGCGCCATTACCGCGCGCGGCGCCCCCAACCTGTTCCGCACTCGCCCACCGGCCGATTTCACCGGCGCCTCAGCAGGCACTTTTGTGGGCAAGCACGGCGTGAAGACCATTGCGGTGATTGGTTCGCTCGACGTGTCGTTTTACACGCAGTACATGGAAGCCTTCGAGAAAGAGTTCGCCAAGGCGGGCGGTCGGATCGTGGCGCGCGAGACCTTCGGTCTGAAAGATCGCGACATGACCCCGCAGCTCACCAAGATCAAGGCGCTCAACCCCGACGCGCTCCTGGTGCTGGGCTATGTCGAGCCTTCAGCGTTTGTGTATCGCCAGGCGCTCGAGCTCGGCATGAAAATTCCACGTTACGGCTTTACCAGTGGCAGCGAAGAGCAGTTCCTGCGGGTGCTGTCGAGTGAGCAGATGGAAGGTGTGTGGGATCTTCGGCCCGTTGAGCTCACCGTTGAGGCGCTGAACGACAACGCCAAGAAATACGTCACCGACTACACCAAGCGCTTCGGCAGTGCACCATCGCCCAGCTCGCCCTATGCCTACGACCAGCTCTATGTGCTCAAGCAGGCGATCGAGCGCGCAGGCTCGGCTGAAGACCCCAAGAAAGTGATCGAGCAGATTCGTTCGGCGCCGGTGCCACCCGAAGCAGTGATGAAATACCTGCCGGTGAAGGGCGCTATGTTCGATGAAAACGGTCAGGCCTACACCTCCAATGGTGCGTTCCAGTGGCAGAAAGGAAAGTGGGTGTATGTCTCGGACCTGCCGTCTGATCCGGTGGCCTATTCCGCGTTCCTGCGCGGCCTGCGGCGCTGAGCGGGATGGGGGCGCGCCCATCGGGCGCGCGCCCTCGCCAATCCTGAGGCAGACGGTGGCATGACTGAAATCCTGCAGCAGATTCTGAATGGGCTTGCGATCGGCGCGGTGTACACGCTGATCGCACTGGGCCTTACCGTGGTGTTCGGCATTCTGGGCATTGCGCATTTCGCGCACGGGTCGGTCGCCATGTCGGGCGGCTACCTCACGTTCCTGTTCATCGAACGTTTCAGCCTCGGATTTTTTCCGTCGATGATCGTGGCGATGGCAGCGGGCGCCGTGCTGGGGCTTCTGATCGAGCGGCTGGCCTATCGCCCGGTACGTGATGCCCCGCACATCAACGCGTTCATCATCGCGCTGGGCCTCACGATGATGTTCGAGGGCGGCAACCTGCTGGCGTTTGGCGCTGATCAGGTGATCATTCCCACACCCTATCGGGGCGTGCTGGATGTGGGCGGCGTGGCGGTAGCCGAGTTACGGCTTGCGGTCATCCTGACCTCACTCACGCTGATTGTGGTGGTGGCCTGGCTCATCCGGCACACCAAAACCGGCAAGTCGATTCGCGCGGTGGCGCAGAACCGGCCCGCCGCTATTTTGATGGGCGTCAATGTCAACCAGGTGTCGGCGATCGTGTTTGCGGTGTCGTCGGCGGTCGGGGCTGCAGCCGGCGCACTGGTGGGTGCGCTGCTTGCCATTGCGCCAGGCGTTGGCGAATCGCTGGTGGTCAAAGGCTTCGCTGTCCTGATCCTCGGGGGGCTGGGCTCGATTTCGGGCGCGATTGTGGGTGGCGTGGTGCTGGGGGTCAGCGAGTCGATGGCGGCCGGCTTTGTGTCATCGGCCTACAAAGATGTGATTGCGTTTCTGGTGATGATCGTGGTGCTGCTGGTGCGGCCCGAAGGACTGATGGGCCGCAAATGAATCCGGTTGCGCGTTCCATGCTTGCGATTGCGCTGATCACCTTCGCTGCGGCCTGGGTGCCAGCGATCGTGACCGTACCTTATTTTCTGCAGCTTCTGATTCTGGGCCTGATCTGGGTGGTGGTCTCGCAGGGGCAGAACCTCATTCAGGGATTCACTGGCTATGTCTCGATCGCGCAGGCGGGATTCATGGGCCTGGGCGCTTACGCCTCCACGCTCCTCAGCGTGGAGGCAAACTGGCCGGTCTGGGGAACGATACTGGTGGCCCCCGCCATCACCGCGGTGTTTGCGCTGGCAGCGGGCTACCCTAGCCTGCGGGTGAAGGGTCATTATTTCGCGATCGTGACGCTGGCCTACAACATGGTCATCTTCATCGTCCTCATGACCTGGAAGAGCTTCACGGGGGGCGAGGCAGGAATTTTCAATGTGCCGCGCCCCGCCTCCGTTGTGGTCGGTGAGCTGCAGTGGGACCTCTCCACTCGCGGCGGCTATTACCTGCTGGTGCTGGCGGCGGCGGCGTTCGCCAGTCTGATGTGCGCGCTGATTCTCCATTCCCGGGTGGGCCGAGTGCTGCTCGCCATTCGCGAAAACGAGGTCCTGATTGAAGCGGTGGGCGTGGCCACCTGGAAATATAAGCTGTTCGCTTTCGTCACCAGCGCTAGCCTGGCTGGGCTGGCGGGCGCGCTCTACGCCCATTTCATTGGCTTCCTGAACCCCGACCCCTTCAGTGTTGAACACTCGCTCAATGCCATTCTGGCAGTCATTCTGGGGGGTAGTGGCACGCTCACGGGGCCTGTGGTGGGTGCCTTTGCGGTGGTGTTTTTGCCAGAGTATCTACGCGTCGCCGAAACCTATCGGCTGGTCACCTATGGCCTGCTGCTGGTGATCGCCACGATCTTCATGCCGAGAGGGCTGGTGCCCCTTGTGGTGTCGGGCTGGCGCGCGGCGCGCGAGCGCATCGCCCGTTCGAGGGCATCGTCATGACCAGGGACCTGCCTGCGCCCGACCTGCCGGCAGTGCGTGCACGTGTCGAAGGATTTTTATCCGAGTGGTCGGGTCCCTGGCTCGATCACGTGCGTTCGCTTTCCTGTGAAACGCTCGAGCCCGCCGCGCTCAGTGATGCACTGCTTTCGGCAGCCGCCTCGGCGGGCCTGCTTGGTCTGGAAGTTTCGCCCCGGCAGGGTGGGCTGGGGCTCTCGTTTCAATCCAAGTGCGTGGTCGCCGAGCTGCTGGGCGCAGCTGACTTCTCGCTTGCCATGACGCTGATCAATTCGCACAACATCGCGGCGATGCTCGCCCGACGCGGCTCCTTGGAACTGTGCGCGCAGTGGCTTGATCCACTCCTGCGCGGTGAGCGCGTGGGTTGCACAGCGCTCACCGAACCAAGCGCGGGCTCCGATGCCACAGCCCTTCAAACCCGCGCTCACCGCGTGTCAGGCGGCTGGCGGCTGGAGGGCGAAAAGGCCTGGATCATCAACGCCGATCGCGCGGACTGTATGCACGTCTATGCCCAAACCGAGCCGGGGTCGGGCGCACGGGGAATCGCTTCGTTTCTCGTTGATGCACATCGCGCCGGGTTCGAACGCCTGCCGCCGGCGCCGGCCGCCTCGGCGCGGGCGCTGGGGACCGGCGGGTTCCGCCTGAACGGCTATGTGTGCGGGGAGGCTGAGCTGATCGCGCCACCCGGTGAGGCATTTCGCGCGGCGATGGACTCCATCAACGGTGCGCGCATTTATGTGGCGGCGATCTGCTGCGGGATGCTCCAGAGCTGTATCGACGAAGCAGCGCGCTACGGCAATGACAGGCAGAGCTTTGGCAGCCCGCTGGTTCAGCACCAGGGCTGGCGCTGGGCGCTTGCGCAGGCGGCCGTCGAGCTTGATGCCGCCCGTGCCCTGGTGGCGAGCGCATCCCTCTGCGTGGACGACGGCCTGGATGCGCGTGCCCCTGCGGCGCGTGCCAAGGTGTTTGCCACGCAATGCGCCCAGCGGCAGATTCCGGCGCTCATGCATCTGATGGGCGCCGAGGGTCTGGTCGATCATCGCCCCTTCCAGCGCCATCTGGCAGCCGCGCAGATCGCGAGCCTCACCGACGGTGCCACGGAAATGCTGCTTGACCGGATCGGCCATGAATTCATCCGGCGCTGAGGCCGCCATCCGACGGCTCTTTCCACTGCCGCCCGCTGAGGGCATGGGTGACGAGCCCGCGTTCGTCATGTGCGAAAGCGGTGAAACGGTGAGCTTTGCGCAACTGGAGGCGCGAGCCAATCAGGTCGCGCATGTCTTCCGACAGCTCGGCATGTCGCGTGGCGCGCATGTGGCGTTCCTGATGCGCAATCACAGGCAGCTAATCGAGGCTTGTTTCGGTGCCGACCGCTCAGGGATCTACTACACCACCATCAATACCCGCCTGCTCGCAGACGAAATCGCTTTCATCATTCGCGATGGCGGCGCTCGCGTTCTGGTGGTGTCGGCCGATCTGGCGCCGTTGGCTGAAGCGGTGCGGGCGCTGCTTCCGGCCGCGCTCCCCTGCTTTGCCTTTGAGGGGAGGCCTGCCGGATTCGACAGCTGGGAAGCGCAGCTTGATCAGGCTCCCATCGTGCCAATTGCCGATGCAGCCCAGGGGCTCGACATGCTGTATTCATCGGGTACCACCGGTCGACCCAAAGGCGTAAAGTGGCCGATGCCCGACCAGCCCGCGGGGGCCCGGACCATGCTGGTTGAGCTGCTGGATCGCCTGTTTGATTACCATCCGCGCTGTCGTTATCTGTCGCCTGCACCGCTTTATCATGCGGCGCCGCTTCGGCATTCGATGACGGTGATCAAGCGCGGAGGCTGCGCGTTCATCATGGAACGCTTCGATGCCGAGCGTGCGCTTGCCTTCATCGAGCGTTACCGCATCACCCACAGCCAGTGGGTGCCGACCATGTTTGTACGCATGCTGAAGCTCACTCACGACATTCGGCAGAAATACGATCTCAGCACGATGCGCGTGGCGATTCACGCGGCAGCGCCCTGTCCGGTTGATGTCAAGCGTCAGATGATTGCTTGGTGGGGACCGATTCTCCATGAGTATTACGCCGGCACAGAGAACAACGGCTTTTGCTCGATTACCTGTGAGGAATGGCTTGCGCACCCGGGATCGGTGGGGCGAGCCTCCCAGGGCGTGCTCCATATCTGTGATGACGAGGGCCGCGAGCTGCCCTGCGGCACCGCAGGGATCGTTTATTTCTCGGACGGTCCGCGCTTTGAGTACCACAACGATCCCGAGCGCACTGCTCGTGCCCGGCATCGGCTCGGTTGGACCACGCTGGGTGACATTGGTCGGGTGGATGAGGAGGGCTATCTCTATCTGGTTGACCGCAAGGCGTTCATGATCATCAGCGGCGGCGTGAACATCTTTCCTCAGGAGATTGAAGACGCGCTGATCGCCCATCCCGCAGTGGCCGATGTGGCGGTGATTGGTGTGCCCGATGATGATCTGGGCGAGGCGGTGAAGGCGGTGGTGCAGCTGGTGGATCCGGCGGCGGCGGGCGAACCGCTTGCCCAGGCCCTCCTTGCTTTTTGCCGCGAGCGGATTGCCGGGTTCAAGTGCCCCCGGAGTATCGATTTTGACCCCGATCTGCCCCGGCAGCCCACCGGCAAACTTTTCAAGCAGAAGCTGCGCGAGCGCTACTGGAAATGAGGGCGGATTGGAGTGGGGTCAGTGAGGCAGTTCGATATAGCGCTCGCCAAACACCAGATAGGTCTGCGACTTGGGTTTGGAGGCGTCTTCCGGCTTCACATAGCGGATCGAGCTTCTGCCTTTGCAGGCGCGCGGCAGAACGAAGCAACGTATAAAGGAGGTGGGCTCGCGCTCGGTGGTGGGCGCGAGCACCGGCTCATGGCCGATTTCAAGCCAGGCCTCGCCAGGCCCGTGCACTGCTCGGTGGCCGCCCGCCTCAATCGTGATTTCGCCTTTCAGGCAGCAGCGAATTCCCGGCCCCTGATGGACATGCGTGAGGGCAACGCCGCCCGGTGGGAAATTGACCCGGTCACATCGGATCAGCCAAGACTGATCGGGATCGAGATCAAGTGGTGCTGCCAGCTTGAGCGTGGATTGGGCGCCTGGGTTGGAGCGGAGCAGTCCGTCGGAGGCGGGATGGGCACCCACGAGTTCCCAGCGCCAGATCCGAGCGCCTGCCGGGCCGGTCACGCAGGCAATCGCCTCGCTTCCGATCCATACGCTATCGGCCCCGTGGTGCGCGGCGCCCGCTTCAAATTCAATGGTGAGCGAACCATCCACCACATAGATTGCGCGCGCGGCGGCGGGCAGATACGTCGGGGCGAGGGCGGGCGGCAAGACATCTTCAATCAGGCGAAACACGGGCAGCGACATGGGGGCTCCGGAGGCGACGTCCGACTGTAACCTGATCCACAGGGAGTGAAAAGCGCGCAGTCCGAGGCGGCGAAACGAGGGTTCTCAGGCGCAGCAGGGGCGATGGCTCGCCGCGGATGCGTTGACAGTCGTTCATCCGCCTTCCAAACTGTCAAAAGGCATTCAGAATAATCATTTCACTCAGGAGGCATCACACCATGAACACGCATGCATGGCTGCGCGCCGCGGCGCTCGCGCTTGGCTTGTCGGCCGCTTCGGGCCTCGTGCTGGCGCAGGAGGTCACCCTGAAACTCGGCACCGGCTTTGCCGAGAACTCGATGTATGTGAAGCGCCTGCTCGACTGGGCGGCCAAGGTCAATGCCGAGGGTAAGGGGCAGCTTCAGATCAACTTCATTGGAGGGCCGAAGGCGATCCCCACGTTTGAGGTGGGCAAGTCGGTGCGTTCGGGGGTGATTGACCTCGCGCTCAACACCGGCGCGTTTTACACCAATGTGATGGTGGAGTCTGATTTTCTGAAGCTCACCCAGATGCCCATCGCCGAGCAGCGCAAAAACGGCGCGTTCGAGGCGATCAACGCGGTCTGGAACGAGAGGGGCGGCATGCAGTATCTGGGCCGTTTCGTTGAGAATCAGCCGTTTCACATCTATCTCACCAAGCGGATCGACAAGCCCGACCTCACCGGGCTCAAGATTCGCATCACGCCTGTATACCGAGACTTTTTTCAGGCGCTTGGCGCCACGGTGATCACCACGGCGCCGGGCGAGGTTTACACCGCGCTTGAACGCGGGGTGGTCGATGGCTATGGCTGGCCCATCGGCGGCATTTTTGATCTTGCATGGCATGAGAAGACCAAATTCCGCGTTGAGCCTGCGTTCTACGATGCAGAGGTTTCAATCATCATGAATCTGCAATCCTGGAACAAGCTGAACCCGGCCCAGCGCGCGCTGCTCACACGCAGCATCATCGCGTTTGAAGCGGGCAATACCTATTGGAATCAATACGCGGCTGAAGAGTCCGATCGTCAGACCAAGGCAGGCATTCAGACTATCCGGTTCGACGAGGCCACGGCGCGCGCCTTCCGCGAGCGCGCCTATGAAGTAGCGTGGGCCGCTGCAGCCAAGCAAAGTCCCGATGTGGCGGCGCGGTTTCGTCCGCTTTTCACGAAAAAATAGTCGCTTGACATTCAGCCAAAGCGAAACGCCGAGACCGTGGTCTGCATGACGCGGTCGCTGAATACGCAACGGCCGGCTTCGCCCTGTGCGGCGCCGGCCGCCACCATGAGCGGCAGCAGGTGCTCTTCGGCGCGCGGCGGGTGACAATGCTGCGCCTCCGGTGCCTGATCCCATTGGGAGAGGGCACGCTCGCGCTCACCGGGAGCTGACTCCACCGCGCTGATCAGCCACTCGTCAAAGCGGTCGGAGATTGGCGCAAAGCGCGGGTCGCGATAGCCACGCATGTTGTGAAAGCTCATGCCGCTTCCCACGATCAGGACACCTTCATCGCGCAGCGGTGCAAGCGCGCGGCCCATGGCCAGATGGGCCGCCGGGTCGAGCGATTGCAGAAGCGAGACCGGAACGACCGGAATATCCGCCTCGGGGAACATCAGAAGAAGCGGAACGAACACGCCATGGTCAAAGCCGCGCCCGGAATCGGCGTGGCAAGGGATGGCAGCGGAGTTGAGCAGCGACTGAATCCGTGCGGCAAGCGTCGGGTCGCCAGGCGCCGGGTACCGCAGCTGGTAGGTGTGCGGTGGAAAGCCGCAGTAATCGAAGATCATCTCGGGACTTCGCACTG
>SXGQ01258384.1_pt1 | contig 18555 bp, 17 predicted proteins | sample 3178371 | NCBI WGS metagenome assembly SXGQ01 (sample SAMN11356859, study PRJNA531348) | freshwater metagenome | isolation source: freshwater sample F1-20 | place: China: Fuxian Lake, Yuxi | collected 2017-12-25 | reverse complement strand
CCAGGCGCTTCACGCAGTTCGTCCCGTCGCGCGCGATCACCCTCGACACCACCCGCGCCGATCTCGCCCTCGGCACGAACACCGTCACCGTCCTCCCCGACGGCCGCTACGAGGTCCGTGCCCGCGCTCGCGAGGCGAGCACCGGTGCGGAGGCGACGGTCACCCTCACCCTCACACCGGCACCGGGCGCCTACTTCCCCGGGACCTCGATCGGCGATGCCACCCTCGTGAGCGGGTATGCCGTCCCCGCGCTCCGCGGCAGCATGGACGGCACCATCTGCGTGAGCGGCCGATGTGAGCGCTTCAGCGAGGCGCAGGGCTACCATGACCACAACTGGGGGGTCTGGCGCGACGTCGAGTGGGAGTGGGGCTCGGCGCGCCTCGGGGCGTACGCGGTGCTCTACGGGCGCGTCCGTCGCAGCGGCGCAGAGGATGTACGCGAGCCCCTCTTCGTCTATCTCGTCGACTCGCTTGGCTTCCGCTCCCTCTTCCGGCCGAAGACGATCCGCTATGAGGATGATCGCACGGTGATCGCCGAGGGGCGTCCGCTCAGGGTGCCGAGCCGTGCGGTGATGGAGGACGTGCGCGGGAGCGACACATTGCGCATCACGCTCGAGATCGAGGACGCGATGGCCTCGGACGTCCGGCTCGACCGGATGAAGCAGCAGGGCCAGCGCACCGTGCGCAGGCCACGTGAGGCCACGACCTTCCTCGTCCAGATGAAGGGGATCGCCACCCTCAGCGGGCGACTCGGCGGCCAACCCCTCAGCGGGCGCGGGACCGGATTCTTCGAGACCTATCGCTGACGGGCGCGGGACCTCACGCGCCGTCCGCCTTCCACCGCCGCTCTGCCTCCTCGACCGCCGCGTTGATCTTCGAAGTCACGAGGAGGATCATCGGCAGCGTCCCCACCGAGAGCAGGAGGATCACGATGTGCATCGCCGCGGGCGCCTCCCCATCCCCCGCGCGCCAGAGCATCACGTGGACGAGCAAGAAGATGACCGTGACGATCACCCCGGTGCAATCGAGTGTCGCCCGCATGAGCGCGATCACCGGGCCATGATAGGCGCGCGGGATTCTCAGGAACCGCTCCTTCTCCGCGAAGTTGAAGAGCTGTGGGTGCTTCGGGAGCAGTGCGCCGATCCCTTGGAGCAACGCGAGCGTCGCGACCCCGATCATCGGGAGGCCGAACCACTCAAGCCACGAGGTCGAGCGCATGCGCGTCACCTTCCCGGCGAAGTCGAGATGGGTCGGCACGTACGGCCCGAGGCTCGGATAGATCGCGATCGCGAAGAGGAGGTGCACCGCGAGGATCGCCCAGGGGAGGATGTGCAGGAGACGCAGCCCACCGCTCGTGGGTGTCGCGACGGTCATGGCTGCCGCGCGATGGCGCGGAGCCCCTGATGGAGATAAGTGACCTTCCCGCTAGGATCGCGCACGAGGAGGAGATCGATCGGATCCCCCATCGGCGGTATCACGCGGATCCTATTGGCACCGAGGAGGAGGAGCGGAAGGGTGATAGGTCCCTGCGTGAAGCGTAGGGTGTCGGAGCCCGCAGCGATCGAGACGCGTGTGGCCCCCATCGCGTAGCTCCCGACGAGGGCGCGCTGCTCGTCTGCGGTCCCGAGGCGCGGGGTCACCGGCGTCGGCGTCGGACGCGCCGGGAGGCCGAGCACCTGCTCCCGCATGAATCGGTCGATCTCGGTGAGCGGCGTTCCACTGCGATTGTCGATGACGACCAGCGCCGCGCGTCGCTCCGGCCAGACCGCGAGAATCGCGTCGAATCCGTTGATCGATCCCCCATGCTCCCAGACGCGGACCCCATCCTTCTGACCGATCACGAGCCCGTAGCCGTAGCGTGCGACCGAATCCCCCGGAATCGGCTGATACCCTGTGGTGAGTCGCTGCACGGTGGATACGGCGAGCACGCGTTTCCCATCGAGCTCGCCCCCCTGCATCAGCGCGGTCGCGAAGCGCGCGAGTTCTCCCGCGGTGGAGAAGAGGAAGCCGGCGGCCCACTGCGCCGTATTCTCGGTGTAGGGACGCACCACTGTCGCTGCGCCCCCCGGCGGGCCCATATGCCCCTGCGAGAAGTCGGTGGTCATGACCTCGAGCGGGCGGAAGGTCGATCGCGTCATCCCCACCGGCCGCAACACCAGTCGCTCCGCCAACGACGCGAAGCGCGCGTCACCGGCGCGCTCCGCCACGTATCCCGCCATCGAGAAGCCCGGATTCGAGTACGAGATCACCTGTCCGGGGTCGGTGAAGAAGAGCGTATCGCTCACCTCGCGGAAGACCTCCCCCAGCGCCCCCTCCCCCATCCGACCATAGGCGACGGCGTTGTCGATCCACCCCGCGGTGTGCGTCAGGAGCTGATGCGTTGTCACCGTCCCCACGCGGCGCGACGCGACCTCAGGCACATACCGGCCGATCGGCGCCTGCGGGTCAAACGTCCCCGATGCCGCGAGCTCCATCACGGTCGCCGCGGTGAGCATCTTGGTGACCGAGCCGATCCGGAAGAGGGTTCGCGTCGTCGCAGGACGTTGCGACTCGGCGTCGGCGAGCCCCGAGGCGCGCTCATACACGAGGCGCCCATCGAGCACGATCGCGACCTGCACCCCCGGGGTCCCGGTCCGCGTGAGCGCGGCGCGGGTGATCGAGTCGAGCGCCGAGGCCCAGCTTGGGGCGGCGGCAGATTGCGCGCCGAGCAGCGCAGCGGAGGAGGCGAGCAGGAAGAGGGAGCGAACGAGGGTCATGGTGTTCTCTTGGGGGTAGGAGATCCCTTGGGTTTCGGCGCGCGCCCCGCCTTGGCGAGCGCGGCGCGCAGCAGGAAGTCGATCTGCGCGTTCAGCGAGCGCAGATCGTCACCGGCCCACCGCTGCAGCGCGTCGAGGAGCGCCGGGTCGGTGCGGAGGAGGAAGGCCTTCTTCTCGCTCACGACTCACTCAGGTGTAGAGCGACCCCGAGTTGACCACCGGTTGCGTGGAGCGCTCGGAGCAGAGCACGACGAGGAGGTTGCTCACCATCGCCGCCTTCCGCTCCTCGTCGAGCTGCACCACCTGCTTGGTGCTCAGCATCTCGAGCGCCGTCTCGACCATCCCGACCGCCCCCTCGACGATCTTCTGCCGCGCCGCGATGATCGCGCTCGCCTGCTGCCGCTGCAGCATCGCCGCAGCGATCTCCTGCGCGTAGGCGAGGTGCGAGATCCGCACCTCCACCACCTCGACCCCCGCCGTCTTCAGGCGGTCGGCGAGCGCGGCCTCGAGCGCCTGGGAGACCTCGTCCATGTGCGTGGAGAGGGAGATCTCCCCCGGCACATGCGCATCGTACGGATAATGCGAGGCCACCGCACGCAGCGCCGACTCTGACTGTACCGCCACATAGCGCTGGTAGTCGTCCACCTCGAAGAGCGCCTCCGCCGTCTCCACCACCTTCCAGACCACGATCGCCCCGATCTCGATCGGGTTGGCATGGTTGTCATTCACCTTGAGCTTCGCGGTCTCGAAGTTCCGCACGCGGAGCGAGATCGCCTGCTTGGTTATGAAGGGGTTCGCCCACCAGACGCCATCCTTCTTCACCGTCCCCTTGTAGGTGCCGAAGAGCACCAGGGCCTTGGCCTCATTGGGGTGGATGATGAAGAAGCCGCCGAACCCGATGAGGACGGCGATGAAGAGGAGGGCATGGATGCCGCCCACGACGAACGCACCGTGCATGAACGCCTCGGCGGTGAACCACCCCGTGGCGATCACCGCGACGATGTGGACGACCAGGGTGATGAGCCCATTCAGGGCGGGGTAGGGACGTTCGCGATACATGGGGCGCTCCAGAGGGGCGGAAAAGTGATATCACTATGATATCATGCACCCCAGGGGCGGCGCCAGCCCCGTCCCAGCTTTCAGGTTCCAGCCTTCACCAGCCCCTGATCCCCCGCCCGCGCCGCGCGCTCCCCCTCCGCCACATCCACCCGCGTCAGCACCAGCCCACCCACGATGAAGAAGACGATCACGCTCAGGATCGCCGTGCGCGAACTCTCCCCCGCGCCGATCGCCAGCGTGAAGAGCACCGGCCCGAGGATCCCGCCGAACTTCTCGAAGACGCTGAAGAAGCCGAAGAACTCCCCACTCTTGTGCTTCGGGATCATCGAGGCGAAGAGCGACCGACTCAGCGCCTGCGTCCCCCCCTGTACCATGCTCACGAGGATCGCGAGCGTATAGAACTCGCGCGTCGTGTCCATCCCATACGCGTAGAGACAGATCCCCGCATACGAGGCGATCCCGAAGAGGACCGAGCGCTTCGCCCCCAACCACTTCGCCACGAACCCGAAGGCGAAGGCGAAGGGGATCCCGACGAACTGCACCAAGAGGATCGCCGCGATCAGATCCTTGTCCGCGATCCCCACCGTCTTCCCATACGCCGCTGCCATCCCGATGATCGTCTGGATCCCATCGTTGTAGATCGTGAAGGCGACCATCATCAGGAAGGCCTGTTTGTAGCCGCGCAGCTCGCGCAGCGTCTCGCCCAAGCGCGTGAAGGCGACCCGCGTCGCGGGCATCCCCTGTAGCTCGTCCGGCTCCAAGGTGCGCGGCGGCTCCGGCACCTTCCGCAACACCGGGATCGAGAAGAGGAGCCACCAGAGCCCCGCGCTCAGGAAGGCCAATCGCGCCGGGAGACTCTTCTGCTCAGGTGTCAGCCCCTCCCCCACGGGGAGCCCGATCATCCCCGGGTTCTGGATGATCATGATGTTCGCGAGCAACAGGAGCCCGCCCCCCACATACCCGAGCGCATATCCCGCGGTGGAGACGCGATCGATCTCTTCCTCCGATGCGATATGCGGGAGCAACGCTTCATAGAACGTGGTACTCGCCGTCGCCCCCGCGATCGAGAGCACGAGCAGCGCCGAGGCCAAGAGCACCTGCCCCTGTCCGATCAGGAACATCGCCGAGGTCGAGGCCACGCCGAGCACCATGAAGGCGCCGAGGAAGCGCTTCTTGGCGGCCCGATAATCGGCGACCGCCCCCAACAACGGCGCGATCACGGCGACGGCGATCGCCGCGGCGGTCTTGGCGATCCCATACCACTGGAGCGCGCTCGCCTCGGAGCGCCCCGCCGCCGCATAGCTCAGGAAGAAGACGGGGAAGATCGCCGTCATCACGACGACGGTCTGCCCGGAGATCCCGAAGTCGTACATCGCCCAGGCGCGGAGGTCGGGGCGGTGGAGACCGAGATGGTCGAGGAGCTTCGCGCGCAGGGAGGCCATGGGCGAGACGATGCGCCTCGGTTACCCTTCGTGCAAGAGCGACGTCCCCTCTCTCGACCCCCTCCGCGCCCCCCCCGTGCGCCTCCGCACCCTCCTCGGCCTCCTCATCCCCCTCGCCTGCGCCGCCCTCTTCGTGCGGCTCGGGGTCTGGCAGCTCGCCCGCCACCAGGAGCGCGCCGCCTTCAACGCCGGCCTCGCCGACCGCCTCGTCGCGGCCCCCGTCCCGCTGGACGAGGTCCCTCGCGATTCCGCCGCCCTCCGCTGGCGCCGCGTCACCGTCACCGGCCGCTTCCGGTACGACCGCGAGCAGGTCCTCGCGAGTCGCGCCAGTGAGGGATCCCCCGGCGTCCATCTCCTGACGCCGTTCGTGCGTGAGGGGAGCGACACCGTCGTCGCGGTGATCCGCGGGTGGGTCTACTCCGCGGATGCGAGCGCCGTCGATCGCACCCAGTGGCAGGAGGGGGATACCACCCTCACCCTCTCGGGCTATCTGATCCCATTGGCCGACTCGGGTGCCGCACCCCCGGGCGATCCCGCGCGTCCGCTGCGGTCGGTGCACCGCGCCGCCCTCGCGTCACGCATCGGCGTGCCGGTGCTCCCGTTCCAGCTCGTGATGACCTCGGACTCGACGCCGCGCGCCACCGGGGTCCCGAAGCGTCTCCCCCTCCCGACCGTCGACGCCGGCCCGCACCGCTCCTATGCCGCGCAGTGGTTCAGCTTCGCGGCGATCGCCGTCGCCGGGGGGGTGCTCCTCTTCCGTCGGAATCGCGCCGCCGATGCCGTGGCGGCGCGCGCCTGAGCCCAACGCACCCTACGCGACGCGGTCGCGCTTGAACTGCAGGAGCGCCACCGCGCTCACGATCAACGCCCCGCCCACCAACGTGGGCGGCGTCATCCCCTGACCCAACGCCACCGCGGCCAAGAGCGCCGTGAGGAAGGGCTCGATCGTCGAGATGATCGCGGTGCGCACGGGGCCGAGACGCACCAACCCCATCAGGAAGAAGACACTTGGCAACACCGTGCTCACGATCGCGAGCACCGCGAGGATCCCCCACGCGTCGGCGCCCAACCGCCAGGTGAACTCGCGCTGCGCCACGCTCAGCACGAGGAAGACGAGCGCGGCACCGATCTTGGAATACGCCGAGGTCGGTGCGACGGGGTGATCCCGCTGCAACGCGCGCATCATCGGGATGTAGGCGCCATAGAGGATCGCCGCGCCGATCGCGAACGCCACGCCGCGCCAATCGAGCGAGATGTTCGACGCGAGCGCCGGCACCCCGACCATCACCGCGATCCCGCCGAACGAGAGCGCCAACGCCCCCGCGCGTCGTCCGTCGAGTCGCTCCACCCCGCGTACCAGCTGAGCGATCGCGACCCAGGCCGGATACGTATAGAAGAGGAAGGCGAGCGTCGCCGCCGGGATGTACGCGAGCGAGGAGAGCGCCAAGAAAACCACCAGCGCCTGACCGCCGCCCCCCAGCACCACGAAGCGCAGCATCTCGTTCGAGGGGATCCGCTTGTACCGGTGCGTGCCCACCCAGAGGGTGAGCACCACCGCCGCGATCAGATAGCGCCAGAGCAGGACCGTCGGCAGCGCGATCCCGCGCGCGATGAGCAGCGAGGTCAATACGCTCACCGAGGCGAACCCCGCCGCCGCGAGCAGGGTGAAGACCGTCCCCTGCGTCAGGGTCCTCGCATCGGCACTCGTCGTCTCTGGCGTCATGGCCACATCACTCTGGTGCCGGCGCATCGGTGGCGAGCGCTGGGTGCGCCGAGCGCTGCAGCAAGACGATCGCCCCCATGATCACCGAGCCCCCCGCGATCGTCATCGGGGTGATCCCCTGCTTGAGCACCACCGCGGCGAGCATCGCATTCCAGAAGGGCTCGAGCGTGGAGAGGATCGCCGTGCGCACCGCGCCCAACACCTCGAGCCCGCGGAGGAAGGCGATGAACGCCACCACCGTCCCGATCACCGCACACCCGAGGGCAAGCCCCCACATCGGGAGCGTCATGTTCGTGAACAACGTCCCCTGGATCGCGCTCCACGCGCTCAACGAGATCGCCGCACCGGTGATCACGTAGGTCGAGGCCACCGCCGCCGGGTGCGGACCGCGCATCCGGTGGAGCAGGGGGATGTACCCCGCGTAGATCGCCGCGCTCCCCAGGGCGAGCCAGAGTCCTGGTGCCGGGATCGCGGTCGCCCAGGGGCGCCCCACCATCATCGCGATCCCCGCGAGCGCCAACCCGAGCGCCGCCACCCGCCCACGCGTCAACCGCTCCACCCCGCCGATCGCCATCAGCAGGGCGACCCAGGCGGGATACGTGTAGAAGAGGAAGCCGAGTTGCGCCGAGGTGAGCCACTGCAGCGACGAGAAGCTCATCGTCGTGATCACCATCTGCCCCGTGCCTCCTAAGAGGAGGAGCGAGAGCGCATCACGCACCGGGATGCGCAGCGCGCGGAACCCACCCGCCGCGAGCACCAATAGCGGGGCCGCGAGCACATAGCGCCATGCCATCAGCGCGAGCAGCGCGACCCCCGCGCGATCGGCGAGCACCACCGCCGTCGAGAGCGAGCCGAAGGCGCACGCCGCGAGGAGGATCAACCCCGTCGCCCGACGCTCCGTCACGATCGGTCCGCGCTCAGAGGACGGTGCCGCGCAGCAACAACAGGGCGACGGTGAAGTAGAGCACCACCCCCGTCACATCCACCAAGGTCGCGACGAGCGGTGCCGACGCGCTCGCGGGGTCGAACCCAATCCGCTTGAGGAGGAAGGGCAACATCGCACCGGTGAGCGTCCCGAAGAGCACCACCCCCACCACCGTCGTGCCGACGGTGAGCGCGAGGAGCTCATAGTGCGCCCCGAACTCGTAGAGCCCCATCCACTCCCAGATCATCACGCGAAGCAACCCCACGAGCCCGAGCACGAGCCCCAACGCGAGCCCCAGCACGAGCTCTCGCCGCAGCACGCGGAGCCAATCGCGCGTCCCGATCTCCTGCAGCGCCAAGGCGCGGATGATCAGCGAGGTCGCCTGCGACCCCGAGTTCCCACCGGAGCTGATCACGAGCGGGATGAAGAGCGCGAGCACCACCGCCGTGTCCAACGCCCCTTCGAAGAACCCCATCGCCGCCGCGGTGAACATCTGCCCCACGAAGAGCACCAAGAGCCAGGGCAAGCGCTTCTTGAGTAGATCCCCCACCGAGCTCTGGAGATAGGGATCCTCCAACGCGGTCAGACCGCCGAACTTCTGCACGTCCTCGGTCTGCTCCTCCTGGATCGCATCGATCACGTCGTCGACCGTCACCACGCCGAGCAACCGCCGCTCCGCATCGACCACCGGGACCGCGACGAGGTCGTAGTTGGACGTCAGCTGCGCCACCTCCTCCCGGTCCGCCGACGCCTCGACCGTCACCACCTCGCTCCAGATGACCTCGCTCACCCGTGCCCCCTCGGGCGCGGCGAGCAACTCGCGGAGGGAGAGCACCCCGGTGAGCGTCCCGCGCTCGTCCACGGTGTAGAGCGTCCCCATCGCCTCTCGTCGGCCGGCGCGCGCGATCCCTCGCACCGCCGCAAGCGCCTCCTCCACCGTCGCGGATTCTGCGACCGAGACGAACTCCGTCGTCATCAGGCCACCCGCCGTGTCCGCCTCGTATTCGAGCAGCCGCTCCGTCTCGAGACGCGCCGCCTCCGGCAGCTCCTCGAGGAGCTCGTCCGCCGTCTCCTCGTCCATCTCCTCGAGCGCATCGGCGCGCTCGTCGGGCGTCATCCGCTCCAAGAGCGCGGCCGCCACCTCGGCGTCCATCGCCTCGAGCACCTCGGCGCGCACCTCCTCGTCGAGGTACTCGAGCACCGTCGCGGCACGCCCTGCGGGGAGATGCGCGAGGAGCACCGGGATCAACGCGCGCGGGAGGAGCTCCGCCACATCGGCCAGGTCCGCCGGATGCAGCTCCTCCGTCTCCGTCGCGACCCCGCGCGGATCCGTCTCGAGCAGCTCGATGATGTCGGGGGCCACCAGCGCCGCGACGGTCTGCTCTGTCTCGCGCTGATCTGGGGTCACGGGGGGCCCTCCCCGGGTGGTGAATGCCGGCGCACGGGGGCGCCGTGAGGATATGTCTCGAAGCTAATCCGGATCGTGGAATGTGGGCAGGTCGGACTTCAGGGCCCAGGTCTCGGTGACCTGATATCCGGTGGCCTCGATCGCCGCGATCAGGTCGGCCTCGGCCACATCGAACGTCGTCCCCGGGGTGAACCAGACCTCCGCCCGCCCGAGTTCGACCTCGGCCCGCACGATCCCCGGCACCCCCGCGAGCGCGGTGAAGACCGCCTGCTTCGCGTGCACCGCCACCATCCCCGAGATCGCACACGCCATCCGCATGCCGGGCAATCTATCTTCCACCCCATGCCCACCGTCGCCTTCCTCGGACTCGGCGCCATCGGCGCCCCCATGGCGCGGCACCTCGCCGCTCAGGACCTCGGTCTCCGCGTCTGGAACCGGACCGCCACCACGGCCGCCGCCTTCGCCGCCTCGCACGGCGCCCTCCGCGCGGGCACCCCCGCCGAGGCCGCGCGCGGCGCCGACATCGTCATCACCTGCCTCCCCGTCTCCGCTGACGTCGAAGGGCTCCTCGATGGCCCCGATGGGCTCTTGGCGGGTCTCGCCACGGGGAGCGTCCTCGTCGACTGCACCTCCGGCGACCCCGCGACCTCGCGCCGTATCGCGGCTCGCTTGGCCGAGCATGGGATCGACTTCATCGACGCCCCCGTCTCTGGGGGCGTGGTCGGGGCGGAGAACGCGGCCCTCACGATCATGATCGGGGGCGATGCCGCCGTGCTCGAGCGCGTCCGCCCCGTCCTCGCGGTCTTCGGCAAGTTGCTCGTCCACTGTGGCGCCATCGGGGCAGGGGACGCGGTGAAGGCGGTGAACAATGCGCTCCTCGCGCTCCACATCTGGTCCGCCGCCGAGGGGCTCGCCACGCTCAAGCGCGCGGGCGTCGATCCCGCCGTCGCCCTCGAGGTGATCAACACCTCGAGCGGCCGCTCCAACAGCTCGATGAACCTCTTCCCCGAGCGCGTCCTCACCCGCGCCTTCCCGCGCACCTTCCGCTTGGCCCTCCTCGACAAGGACGTCGGGATCGCCGCCGGTGTCGCGCGCGAGCACAAGCTCCCCACGCCGATGCTCCAGATGACCGCCGAGCTCTATCGCGCCGCGCATCTCGCGATGGGGGAGGAGGTCGATCATGTGGAGGTCGTGAAGTGGGTCGAACAACTCACCGGAACGGTGATCCAATGAGCGCGCTAGTGACCACCACCACTGCACAGATCCGCGCGCGCTTCCCCGCGCTGCAGCGTCGGCACGCCGGTCATCCCGTCGCCTACTTCGATGGGCCGGGGGGCACGCAGGTCCCGCAGTCGGTCGTCGATGCGATGAGCGATTACCTCCTCCATCACAACGCGAACACCCATTGGGCGTACCCCACCTCCCATGAGACCGACGCGATGCTCCTGGCCGCGCGCACCGCGGTCGCCGACTTCCTGAACGCCACCCCGCGCGAGATCGCCTTCGCGAACAACATGACGACGGGCGCCTTCCATCTGGCGCGTGCCCTCGGGCGCCACTGGGGCCCCGGCGATGAGATCATCATCACCGATCTCGATCACCACGCGAACGTCGCCCCCTGGCGCGCCCTCGAGCGCGAGCGCGGGGTGACGATCACGCGCGTCGGCGTGAACCTCGCCACCGGCCAACTCGACTGGGCCGCGCTCCAAGCGGCGCTCACCCCCGCGGTGCGGCTCCTCGCCATCGGTGCGGGCTCCAACGCCCTCGGCACCATCACCGATGTCGCCGCCGCCACGCAGCTCGCGCACGCGAACGGCTCCCTCGTCTTCGTCGACGCGGTGCACTACGCCCCGCACGCCTTGGTCGACGTCCGTGCCATCGACTGCGACTTCCTCGGCTGCTCCGCCTACAAGTTCTACGGCCCGCATGTCGGCGTGATCTATGTGCGCGACGCGCTCGTCGATCTCCTCGATGTCCCCAAGCTCGATCCCGCGCCCAACGCGGGGGGCGAACGTCTCGAGACCGGGACCCAGAATCACGAGGGGATCGTCGGCGCCGGTGCGGCGGTCGACTTCCTCGCCTCGTTGGGCACCGGTACCACGCGGCGCGCGCAGCTGGTCGACGCCTTCCATGGGCTACACGCGCACGGGATGGCGCTCTTCCGCCAGCTCTGGGAGGGCCTCGGCGCGATCCCCGGCGTCACCCGCTACGGCCCCGGCCCCGATCAGCCCCGCACCCCGACCATCGCCTTCACCCTCAAGGGACATGACGCCGAGACGGTGACACGCACGCTGGTGCATCGCGGCGTCTTCACGAGCCACGGCGATTTCTATGCGGCGACCATCGTCGAGCTCCTCGGCAAGTCGCAGGAGGGATTGGTGCGCGCCGGCGCCGCCTGCTACACCACGGAGGATGAGGTCGCGCGGTTGATCGACGGCGTCGCCGCGCTCGCACGCGGCGCGTGATCGCTGCGCACGCGGGGATCCTCGCTCGGCACATGCGCGCTGTGCTGGTGGCGGTGATCGTCGGGTTGCTCGCCGCCTGCACCGACGCCCCCGTGCCGGCCCCCCGCACCGAATTCATCGTCGTCGCCTCCGATTCGGTGTTCTGGGTCCGCTCCGAAGCCGAGGGGATCCGGGTCCGGAGCGCCCCGATGCTCTTGGCGCAGCTCGACGGCCGCTTCCACGAGCTCTACGTCACCGACGACGATCGCTCCTATTACGACGCGACCTTCCTCGGCCAACACCTCTACGCGCGCGATCTCATCTCGGGGGACTCCACCCTCCTGCTGAGCGACACCGTGATGTTCGCGCTCGCCGAGGCGTACGGGCGTGCGCACCCAGAGGAGCGCCCCCTCACGATCGACGAGGAGGGCGCCGCGAATCCCCGCATCATGGGGACCGCCGACATCGGGATCCTCGATGTGCATGGCCCCTGGGTCTCGTTCGAGTACCTCACCGATGTCGATGCCGTCGGCGCGCGTTCGCGCCACAGCGCCGAGCAGGGGGTGCTCGATCTCCGCACCGGGAAGCGCGCGACCCTCCTCACCCTCTTTGGTGCCAGCGAAGCCGCACGCCTCGCCTCGCTCGGCTTCCGGGAGACGAGCTTCCACCTCGATGTGATCGATCGCGCCCCTATGGTGCACTTCACCGGGATCCAGCGCGATTCCGAGGAGCCGGCCGGCGTCACCTCGCTCGACACCGAGAAGGTGCTGTCGCCGGACTGGTGGACCCCGCTCCTCCCGCACTACGCCGATAGCGTCACGCCCAGTGAACGGCGGTGGACCCGCGAGGGCTTCGCCCTCCGTGCGCGCCCCGCATCAGTGGGCGAGCTGCGCATCAGCATCGCGTTGGTGGATGATCGGGAGGGCGAATGGCTCCTCGGCACCGTCCCCGCGCCACTCCATCGGGTGCTCTGGGTCGATCCCGCCATCGCGGGGGACAGCACCCGCACCGCGCTCACCACGGCCTTCAACGAGGCCGCGCTCTATTCGGAAGAGGCGCGCGTCGTGCGCGCACCGCGCGCGGCACCGCGCGCCACTCGAGGCTACTCCGCGGTCGTATTCCCCGCCGCGTCGCGGAAGGGCACCTCCACGGTGAGACCATCCTTGGCGAGGAGGAGCTCCCCCGTGAACGCCTCGCGCGCCTCGCGCCCCAAGTCGCTCGCGTCGCGCGAATAGCGCGCCGAGAAGTGGGTGAGGACGAGCGTCCGCACCTTCGCCATCTGCGCCACCGTCCCCGCCTCACGTGCGGTCGAGTGCATCGTCTCCGCCGCGCGTGGCGCCTCTTCGTCACCGAAGGTCGCCTCGTGCACGAGGAGATCGGCCTGGTGCGACATCTGGATCGTCGCCGCGCAGGGGCGCGTGTCGCCGGTGATCACCACCGTCCGTCCCGGGCGCGTCGGCCCCACGAGCGCTGACGGCGCGATCACGCGCCCATCGGGCAACGTCACCGATTCCCCTTTGTGGATCTTGCCCCAGAGCGGCCCCTCGGGGATCCCGAGTGCCGTCGCATGCTCGGGATCGAAGCGCCCGAGCCGCTCATGCTCCACGAGCGCGTACCCTACCGCGGCCCCTTGGCGATGCTCCACCGCGAAGGGGCGGATCGAATACCCTTTGCGCAGGATCGGCGTATCGGGCTCCACCTCGGTGATGATCAGCGGGTAGGTGAGCTTCTCGTTCCCGAGTCCTTCCGCGCGCTTGAAGAGCGCCTGCGCGCCGCGCGGCCCCCAGAGGCGGAGCGGCTCCTCGCGCCCCTGCAGCGCGAGCGTCTTGAGGAGTCCGAGCGCGCCGAGGTAGTGATCGGTGTGGAAGTGGGTGAAGAAGATGTCACCGACGGTGAACCCCACCCCATACCGCATCATCTGTCGCTGCGTCCCCTCGCCGCAATCGAAGAGCATCGTCTCCCCTTCGCGCGTGAGCGCGATCGACGAGACCCCGCGTTCCACGGTGGGGCGCGAGGCGGAGGTGCCGAGGAAGGTGAGGGAGAGCGACATCAGGGAAAGCTACCGCGGACGACGCATCCCCTCTATGGCGTCGAGGAACCGCGCCCCGAGATGCACCCCGGTCTGGTCCAGGATCTCCTTGAAGCAGCCGGCGCTGGTGACGTTGATCTCGGTGAGATGGTCGCCGATGATGTCGAGCCCCACGAGGTCGAGCCCGCGCGCGGCGAGGATCGGCCCCAGGGCCGCCGCGATCTCAGCGTCGCGCGGGGTGAGCGGCCGTGCCGTCCCCTTACCTCCCACCGCGAGGTTCGCGCGGAACTCCGTCCCCGTCGCCTGGCGCGCCAGCACGTACGGCGCCGGCTCCCCCGCGATCAGCAGCAACCGCTTGTCGCCGTCGACGATCGCCGGGAGATAGCGCTGCGCCATCACCTGACGCGTCCCGTGCGCGTTCAACGTCTCGATCGCCGACCCGAGGTTGAGCCCATCCGTGGTGATGCGGAAGATCCCCATCCCCCCCATCCCGTCGAGCGGCTTGAGGACGATGTCGCCGTGCTCCGCGTGGAAGGCGCGGAGTGCCGCGGGATCGGCGGTCACGATCGTCGGCGCGATCCACTCCGGGAACTCGAGGATCGCCAGCTTCTCCGAGTGGTCGCGGATCGCGCGCGGACGGTTGGAGACGAGCGCCCCCTCGCGCTCCGCCTGCTCGAGCAGATGCGTCGCGTAGAGATACTCCGCGTCGAACGGGGGATCCTTCCGCATCAGCACCGCGTCGAGGTCGCGGAGCGCGCGCGTCGCCGGGGCGTCGAGGCGGAACCAGTCCGGGGTGTCGGGGGCCTCGGTGAGGAGGGTGACACGACGCATCGGGGCGGTCACCGGCTCGCCGCGCCGCCAGCGCAGATCCCGCGGTTCGCAGGCCCACAGCGTGTGGCCGCGCCGCGCGGCCTCGTGCATCATCACGCGCGTCGTGTCCTTCCAGTACATGAAGGCGGCCAGGGGATCGGCGACGAAGCAGAGCTCCATGGTGGCAAGTGTAGGGGCCGCAGGGCATATTCGCCAACGATGGCCACCCTCCCCGAGGTCGGACCCTCCCCCACGATCGCGGGGGTCGCCGACTGCGTCACCTGGATGCTGGACGGCGCGCGCCGGCCGGAGGCGCGTCTCCTCGGGTTGGAATGCGAGCGCTTCGTCATCGGCCCCGATGATCGCCCCGTCCCGTACGAAGGGCGCGCGAGCATCCGCACCCTCCTCGAGCGGCTCATCGATCGCCACGGGTGGCGCCCCGTCACCGAGGTGGGTGCCCTCGTGGGACTCACGCGCGACGGTGCGACCATCTCCCTCGAGGCCGCGGGACAGCTCGAGTACTCCGCCCCACCGCTCCCGACGGTCGAGGCCATCGGCCAGACGCTGGCCGCGCATCAGGCCGAGCTCGCCGACGTCACCGCCGACCTCGATCTCCGCTACCTCTGGGCGGGCTACAACCCCGCCGACCATCGCCCCCACACCCCCGTGATGCCGCGCGAGCGGTATCGCCTGATGCGACGCAACTTTCCCGGCGCGGCGGGGCGGGGGAGCGCGATGCTCGACTTCACCTGCGCCGTGCAGGTGAGCCTCGACTTCACCGACGCCGCCGAGTGCCTCGAGATGGTGCGCCTCGGGCACGCCCTCACCCCGGTGCTCATCGCCCTCTTCGCCAACTCCCCCATCGCGGGGGGCGTGGACACCGGGTGTCGGTCGTGGCGTGGGCGCATCTGGCCCGAGGTCGATCCCGCTCGGTGCGGGGCCCCACCGATCGTCTTCGATCCCGCCCTCTCCGTGGAGCAACTCGTCGACTGGGCGTGGGACCTCCCGATCTACTTTCTCGCGGAGCGCGCGGCCGATGGGGAACCGCGCTACCGGATGCTCGATGAGCCGCTCACCTTCCGACAGTTCGTCGGGCGCGGCCTCGCTGGTCGCCGCGCGACCCTCGCCGACTGGATGCTCCATCTCTCCACCTGCTATCCCGACCTGCGTCCGCGTCGGCAGTTGGAGCTGCGGCAGTGCGATGCCGTCCCGCCGGAGGGTGCGCTCGCGCTCCCCGCGCTCGTACAGGGGCTCTTCTACGATCCCGCCACGCGCCGTGCCTGCCTCGCCCGACTCGGCGATGGCGATCGACGCATCGACCGCGTCGCGCTGCGCGCGTCGGCCTGCGTCGCGGCGCTCGACGCCGACGCGCTCGGGGGGACGCTCCGCGACCTCGCGCGCGACGTGATCACCCTCGCGCGCGCGGGTCAGGCCTCCCGCATCGCCTCAGGGCACACGGTGCCCGATCCCGCCGCCGCCGACGCCCTCGACCGACTCGAGGCGATCGTCCGTGGGGAGGCCCCCCCCTTCTGGGCCACGCTCGCCGCGGGATGGGCGAGGACGCCCTCCCTCTACGCGCTGGCGCGACCGGCCTGAGGCCGCGCGGTCACGACCGCGGTCACGAGCGCGCGCGCTGCAACAACCGATTCGCGACGCTGAGCTTCCCCGAGAGGTTCGTCGCGATCAACCGGTGCAGGAGCCCCACCGCCTCGCGCGCCTCCCGCTCCAGTCGCGCGAGCGCCTCCTCGGAGAGGCAGAGCACCACCGCCTCGTCCACCGCGAGCACGTCAGCCCCCCGCGCCTGCCGCGTGTAGAGCGCGATCTCCCCGACGATCGCCCCCGCCGTCATCGTGCGCAGCCGCATCGGCACGCCGTCGGCTCCCGTCACCTGCACCGCGAGCGACCCTCGCACCACGAGATAGAGATCGCGGGCGGTCTCCCCCGCGCGGATGAGATAGTGTCCCGCCGGGACGGTGCGCTCCTCCATCGCGTCGAGCAGCACCGCGATCCACTCACTCGGTCCGAGCTGCTGGGCCAACTGCTCGTGCACCGGACGGTCGGCGGTCTCATCCACGCCGTCGGCGAGCAACGCCGTCTCACAATGCTCGAGCGCGGCATTCACGTCGGGGAACCGCCGGAGCGTGTCGTCCACCCCGAACACGAGCTCCGCGCGGGCGAACTGCGCCAGCACCGGGGCCGGCACCTCGGTGCAGACCAGCGAGACGCCGCGCCCCGTCGTCAGCTTGCGCAGCTTGAGGAAGACGGCCGTCGCCGCGGAGTCCACCCCGCTCACATACCGGAAGTCGAGGAGGAGGAAGCGCAACGGCGGGAGCGCCTCCTGCCCGAGGCGCGCGCGGACCTGGTCGAGGATCCGCTCCGCCGTCCCGAAGAAGAGGAACCCCTGCAGGTGGATCACCTCCACCGCATCGCCGGTCGCGGCGAGATGCGCCGTCGCCGCGGGGGAGCGATCCACCGTGCTCCGCAGGTCGCGCCCGCTCGCGCTGAATCGCACCACCGGGAGTCGTGAGTAGGTGTAGGCGAACATCCCCACCGCCACGAGGAGGCCCACCCCGAGGCCGGCGAGGAACCCCACCGTGCTGATCACGAGGAGGATCACCGGGACGATCGCCCACTCGAGCGCGGGTAACCGCCGCCGCGAGGCGACCGCCCAGGTGAGGAGGAGCTCGATCCCCAAGAACATCACCAACCCACCGGTGACGAAGACCGGCATCGCCGCCACGAGCGTGCCCGCCACCGCGAGCAGGGCGAGCAACGCGACCGCGCGCGCATACCCGGCCGCGCGCGTGCGCACCCCGATCCGCTCGGCCAACATCGTCCCCCCGACCGCGACGAACCCCGCCATCCCGCCGAACGCCCCCGCGAGGAGGTTCGCGAGGCCGTTCGAGCGGAGTGCCTCGTCGGGATCCAGATCCACACCGAGCGCCAACTCCAACCCGCTCGTGTTGAGCAAGAGCCCGATCAGGGCGAGCACCGCCGCCGAGACCATCGCGGGGGCCGCCTGCCAGACCGCGCCCCATTCCACGAGCGGGAGGAGGGCGGGGGTGGGGAAGGTGATCGCGCGCCCCGCGGGTGCCGCCGCCGGGAGCCACCCCACCGCGCGGATCTCCGCGTCGGAGAGTCCGAGCCCCAGCATCGTCACGCCGTAGAAGAGCCCCGCCGCCAGGAGGAGCGCGCCCGGGATCAGGAAGGGATGCGAGAGGCGGCGCGTCCCCACCGAGAGTCCGGTCGCGAAGGCGAGGGCCGGCACCGTGCGGGCGAGGATCTGCGGATCGCCGAGTTGCTGCAGCATCGCGAGCGGGGTCTTCGCCCCGAGCACGAGCGAGAGGCCCCCGGTGAGCATCAACCACCCCGCGCCCGCGAGGAACCCCGCGATCACAGGGTAGGGGACGAAGCGCACGAGCCCCCCGAGGCGCAGTCGTCCGACGACGAGCAGCAGCACCCCCGTGACGATCGTCGACAGCCCGAGGATCGCGAGCACCGTCGCCACGCGTACCGGCTCGGGGGCGGTCATCTGCGCCGCCGTCGCCGTCATCGCCGCGGCGATGAGCGGGATCCCCGCCTCCTGCACGATCCCGATCGCCCCCGGGAGACGATCACGCCACGCGGTGTACGCGGCGTAGAGGACATTGCTGAGGATGAAGACCCCGACCCCGAGCCCGTAGCCTGACGCGGTCGGGCCGCTGAACATCAGCGCCATGATCGCGAAGCCGAACCCGAGGGTGTTGATCGCCGAGACCGTCCCGAAGGTCAGGAGGCTCAGCAGCCGCGCGGCATCGGTGGGGGCGGGGCGGGTCGTCGCGGCCATGCCAAAAGGTACCGCGCGCTCAGAGCGTCCGCGCGAAGAGCAGGTCCGTCGTCGCGTCGGTCCCCACCATGAAGGTGTACGCCCCCACCGGCGTGAACCCCTGCCGCCGATAGAAGGCGATCGCCCGCGGGTT
>SXGQ01217612.1_pt1 | contig 18559 bp, 13 predicted proteins | sample 3178371 | NCBI WGS metagenome assembly SXGQ01 (sample SAMN11356859, study PRJNA531348) | freshwater metagenome | isolation source: freshwater sample F1-20 | place: China: Fuxian Lake, Yuxi | collected 2017-12-25 | reverse complement strand
TCGGCATAGAGCGCCTCCCCTCCAGTGATCACCAAGACCACCGATCCCAGCACCGGGAAGACGGTCCACCCCCCGGAGAGCAGGAAGCCGAGTCCATGAAAGGGGTTCAGGGCGGAGAGAATCTCCGGATGGCGGGCCAACTGGGGGATTCCGAGGGCAGCCAGTGCAGTGAACCAGGCGATCATCACGATGCCGAACACACGGCCCACGGCCGCGGTGCCTGCCTTCTGAACCAGGAACAGCATCGCAAGGATGATGCTCGACAGGGGTACAACCCAGGATTCCAGCCGTGGCTGGAGGACGGTCAGGCCCTCGACAGCGCCCAGGACCGAGATGGCGGGGGTGATCATGCCATCGCCGTACAGCATCACGGCGCCGAACAGGCCCAGAGCAATCATCACCCGCGCCCCCAGCGGTTTCTCCCCGTGGTGTCCCCGCTCCGGAAAGGCGAGCGACAGAAGCGCGAAGATCCCGCCCTCACCCCGGTTGTCTGCCATCAGAATCAATCCCACATACTTCACGGCGACGATCAGGATCAGGGACCAGATCAGCAGCGAAACCACCCCCAGGATGTTGCCGGGTGTGACGGCAACCCCGTGGTGGCCGTCGAAACACTCCTTGAGCGTGTAGAGTGGGCTGGTCCCGATGTCCCCGTAGACAACCCCTAGGGCGGCGAGGGTGAGTCCGGCCAGGTGCCAGCGGGCCGGAGTCCCGCCGTGGGATGTCCCCGTTTCCGAGGAGGTATCGGGTTGGGATCCCGAGTCGTGGTTCGGGTGTGAGGTGGTGTGGTGGTGCCTAGGTTGCTTGGGATGGGAGGTTCCATCCGGGCCGGGCCGGTCATTCATGGTTCAGCGACGAGCGGTTCAAGGACACCGGTCGTCCGCGAACATCGCGGTCCGTCAGCATGTCCCTTCCATCGCCTACGAGGTTAGCTGTCGGGCTAGGGCTGAAAGGTGCCCCGATCCCCGGTTGCCCGGTTCACTGCGCCCCGTCCCAGGGAGAGGACTCCCCGGGGGTTTGGGTCCCCCGCGTCCGTCGTGTGGAGGACAACGGACCTCGGCGGGCTCTGAATCGCACCCCCGTCAGGATTCGTCAATGAGCTGAACAGAGGCGCACCACTGGTGCATCCCGGGTGAAGACCGATCCGGTTCCGGGCGTCGATCCAGTGATTCAGGCGGACATCCCCCGCCTTCGGCGCTACCGTACCACCATGATCCCCTTGCGATTCGGCCGGATCCTACCCCTGTTGGCCACACTGGTGTCGGCCGCGGCCGCGGGGGAGCGGGTCGACTTCAACTTCGAGGTTCGGCCGCTTCTCTCGGATCGCTGCTTCTTCTGCCACGGACCCGATGACAAGGCCCGCAAAGCCAAGCTCCGTCTCGACCAGCGTGAGGGCCTCTTCCAGTCGAGGAAGGATGGCACCTGGATCGTAAAACCCGGCGATCCCGCGTCGTCGGAACTCCTGAAGCGGGTCGTGTCGACGGATCCGGACGACGTCATGCCACCGCCGGAATCGCACCTCGAGCTCAGTCCGGCGGAGAGGAGCCTCCTGCGCCGCTGGATCGAGCAGGGAGCCGAGTGGGGGGATCATTGGGCGTTTCGTCCGATCACCCATCCCACGCCCCCGAAAGCGCCCAACGGGGTGCAGGTCGTCAACCCGATCGACCAGTTCATTACCGCACGTCTCGCCATCTCGGGTCTAAAGCCGTCGCCGCCGGCAGCCCCGGCCCGACTTCTCCGGCGGATCCGACTCGACCTCACCGGCCTTCCCCCGACGCCCGAGGAGCTTGAGGCGTTCGTCCGGGATCCCTCGCCGGCGGCCTACGAGCAGGCGGTCGACCGTCTCCTCGCCTCTCCCGCGTATGGCGAGCGTCGGGCCAACGAATGGCTCGATCTCGCGCGTTTTGCCGACACCTATGGCTATCAGACGGATGCCGATCGGGACCTTTCTCCTTGGCGCGACTGGGTGATCAAGGCCTTCAACGAGAACCTGCCCTACGACCAGTTCATCACCTGGCAGCTCGCCGGAGATCTCCTCCCGGAGGCCACGGATGAACAGATCCTCGCCACCACCTTCAACCGGCTTCACCGCCAGACCAACGAAGGCGGGAGCATCGAGGAGGAGTTTCGCAATGAGTACGTGGCCGACCGCGTCCACACGATGGGCACCGCCTTCCTCGGCCTCACCCTCGAGTGCTCGCGGTGTCACGACCACAAGTACGACCCGATCAGCCAGCGTGACTACTACTCCCTGGCGGCATTCTTCAACAACATCGACGAGTCCGGACTGTATGCCCATTTCACCGCGGCCACGCCGACCCCGACCCTGTTGCGTTGGGAGGGGGACGCGAAGGGGCGTCATGCGGAACTCAAACGCCAGCTTGCGCAGGCCGAGGAGCGGCTCGCCACCGTCACCCAAGAAGCCCGAGCCCGGTTCCTTTCGACCAGTTCGAGGCCAGCCCTGCCGACGCCTGTGGCCCACTACGCGTTGGATGCGATCGTCGAGAACCGGACGCCGGATCGGATGAGCACCAATGCGGCGTCGCTGTCGGAAGGTCCCGAGATCATGCCCGGCAAAAGGGGTCAGGCGTTCCGCTTCAGCGGCGACAACTCGGTGACGGTCCCCGTCGCCGGTCAGTTCAAGCGGACCCAGCCGTTCAGCTTCGACCTCTGGCTTCGTCCCACCGAGCAGCGCGATCGGGCAGTCATCCTCCACTATTCGCAGGCCTGGACCGATTCTGGCAGCCGAGGCTATGAACTGGTGCTGGACCACGGCCGGCCGTTCTTCGCGTTGATCCATTTCTGGCCCGGCAACGCCCTGGCGATCCGCGCCAAGGATCCGCTGCCGCTCAACGACTGGTCCGAGATCACGGTCACCTATGACGGCTCCAGTCGCGCTGCCGGGGTTCGGTTGTACCGGAACGGCCTGCCGCTGGAGACCGAGGTGGTGCGCGACCGGCTCACCCGGGACATTCAGCATCGGGGTGCCTGGGGCGATTCGGGTGAGGGGTCGATCCGTCTCAGCCTCGCGGCACGGTTCCGTGATCGGGGATTCCGCAACGGGGAGATCGATGAGTTGCAGGTCTTCAACACCTGCCTCACTCCTGGGGAGGTCAGGACGCTTGCGGGATCCCCATCCGGAGGGGGTGTCGAGGACACGTTCCAGACCTATCTCGAGCGGCAAGACATCGCCTATCGGGAGGCCCTCGTGGCGGTGCAGAAGCTGCGCGACGCCGAGAACGACCTCGTCGGCACGGCCCGGGAGATCATGGTGATGACCGAGATGCCCGGGCGTCGGCCCACCTTCGTCCTCAAGCGCGGGGCGTACGACTCGCCGGCGGATCCTGTCGAGCCCAACGCGCCGGAGCGCATCCTGGCGTTCCCGTCCGACCTGCCCCGGAACCGGCTGGGATTCGCCCGGTGGGTGACCGATCCTAGGAATCCCCTCACCGCCCGGGTGGCGGTCAACCGGGTCTGGAAACAGCACTTTGGACGCGGTCTGGTAGGCACCCTCAACGACTTCGGTGCCCAGGGCCAGCTGCCCGACAATCCGTCGCTCCTCGACTGGCTGGCGGGCGAGTTCATCCGCTCGGGTTGGGATCTCAAGGCGCTCCACAAGCTGATCGTTCAATCTGCCACCTACCAGCAGGCTTCGGAGGGATCCGCCGATTCGATGGCCAAGGATCCCGAGAACCGCCTGCTGTCCCGGGGTCCCAAGCATCGGCTCGGCGCGGAGCAGATTCGGGATCAGGCCCTGGCCGTCAGTGGCCTGCTGAGTCCCGAAATCGGTGGCCGGAGCGTCAAGCCGTACCAACCCCCGGGGGTGTGGGAAGAGGCCGGAACCGGCAAGAGCTATTCCCAGGATCATGGCGACAAGCTGTACCGTCGAAGCCTCTACACCTTCTGGCGTCGGACCGCCCCGCCGCCGTCGATGATGAGCTTCGATGCCGTCACACGCGAGGTCTGCACCGCCAACCGCGAGGTCACGAGCACACCCCTGCAATCGTTGGTCCTGCTGAACGACACCCAGTTCCTTGAGGCGGCCCGGGTGCTGGCCGAGTCCCTGTGGCGGGATCCTGTGGCCGATGGGCGGCTCGAGCGGGCTTTCCAGCGGGTTCTGGGTCGGTCCCCCACGCCCTCCGAGGCCCGCATCCTGCGTCAGCTGTTCGAGGAACAGCGCGCGTATTTCAGCCAGAAACCGGAGGAGGCATCCCAGTTGCTCAAGACGGGTGAGAAACCGGTCGATCCGTCCCTGCCGCCGGTCGATCTCGCTGCGGCCACCCTTGTGGTGAGCACGCTGATGAACCACGACGAATTTGTGATGAAGCGATGAATGCCTCCCTCTGCACGGGTCATGTGCCGGCGACCGATCTCAGCCGGCGCCAGTTCCTCAACCGGTTCGGCATGGGCCTCGGCGGGGTCGCCCTCGGGTCGTTGCTGAATCCCACCCTCGCCCACGCCGCCGGCGACCCTGGGGTGCTCACCGGAAAACTAGCGTTCCCCCCCAGGGCCAAGCGGGTCATCTACCTGTTCATGGCCGGCGGGCCGTCCCAGCTGGAGACGTTCGACTACAAGCCGCTGTTGAACGAGCGCCAGGGACAGCAGCTGCCGGATTCGGTACGGATGGGCCAGCGTCTGACCGGGATGTCCGGGAATCAGGCGTCGCTGCCACTCGCGGGTTCCGCCTTCAAGTTCGCCCAGCATGGCAAGGCGGGGACCTGGATCAGCGAGCTCCTGCCCCACACTGCCGGCGTCGCCGACCAGTTCTGCGTCGTCCGATCGCTCTACAGCGAGGCAATCAACCACGATCCCGCCATCACCTTCCTCCAGACCGGATCCCAGCTCAGCGGACGGCCCAGCTTCGGATCATGGGTCCACTACGGACTTGGCAGCGACAACGAGAATTTGCCGGCCTTCGTGGTGCTCATCACCCGGGGCAAGGTGGACCAGCCGCTCTATGCCCGGCTGTGGGGCAGTGGATTCCTGCCGTCCCGCCACCAAGGGGTCCAGTTCCGGGCGGGCAAGGATCCGGTGCTCTACCTCAGCAATCCGGACGGCATCTCACCGCAGAACCGGCGCCTGATGCTCGATCGGCTGCGGGATCTGCACCAAACCGCGGCAGAGATGTCGGGCGACACCGAGATCGACGCCCGGATCGGCCAGTACGAGATGGCCTATCGGATGCAGACGAGCGTTCCGGATGTGATGGACTTCTCGAAGGAGTCCGACGCGACCTTCGACCTCTATGGTCCCGACGCGAAGAAACCGGGGACCTTCGCCGCAAACTGCCTGTTGGCCCGGAGACTGGCGGAGCGCGGGGTGCGGTTCATCCAGCTCTACCATCAGGGGTGGGACCAGCACGGCGGACTGCCCAACGGGATCCGTCAGCAGTGCAAGGAGACCGACCAGCCGTGCGCTGCGTTGCTGAAGGATCTCAAGCAGCGCGGGCTTCTCGAAGACACGCTCGTGGTATGGGGTGGGGAGTTCGGGCGGACGAACTATTCGCAGGGCAAGCTGACCCCGACCGACTACGGCCGGGACCATCATCCCCGCTGTTTCTCGGTCTGGATGGCCGGAGGCGGAGCCCGGCCGGGCATGGTCTACGGGACAACCGATGAGTTCGGCTACAGCGTCGCGGAGAACCCTGTCCACGTGCACGACCTCCACGCCACGTTGCTGCACCTCATGGGCATCGACCACTTGCAGCTGACGTACAAGTTCCAAGGCCGCCGTTTCCGTCTTACCGACGTCCACGGTGAGGTGGTGAAGGCGGTGCTGGCGTAGCAGGCCGGGCGTCGATCAACCGACCCACTTCCGGAAGCTCTGGATCGTCTGCCGCGCCGCGGTCTCGGCATCCGGCAGTGGCAGTACTTCAGCCGAGAGATAGCCATTGTACCCGATCGATTTCAGCGCCTCGATGATTGGGCCGACGTTGGTGTGGCCGAGGCCGATGGCGCGTCGATTGCTGTCGGCGAAATGCACGTGACCGACCAGAGGGCCGGCGGCGCGGATGGCGGCGGCGATATCGGCCTCCTCGATGTTGGCGTGGAACAGGTCGACGAGGAGTCGGACATTCCGGGTCCTGAGGGTTCCCAGGAACTCGCTGGCCTCCGCGAGGGTGTTGAACAGGTTCGTCTCGTACCGGTTCAGCGGTTCGTAGAGCAGCGGGGCGTCCAGAGCGTGTGCCCGCGGACCCAGTTGGTCGAGTTCCTCCCGCAACCAGGCCAACGCCTGTTCCCGCGACACACCGTCTGCAACCCGCCCCTGCATCGATCCGATGATGGCGGGCGCACCGAATCCTCCCGCGAAATCGACGATGGCCCCGGCGAAGTCCCGGGCACACATCCGGACGTGTGGGTCGGGATCGGTGAGGCTGAGCTTCCGGGTCAGCCAACCGGCACCTGTCCCCATCGCAGCGAGCTTCAGCCCGTGCTGACGCAGCAGCGACCGGAGCTCCATCGAGTGGACGTCATCGGCGTGGGTTGGGAACAGTTCGATGGCATCGAATCCCGCCTGGGCAGCCTGGGCACAGCCTTCGGCGAGGCTGTCATGGAAGACGAAGGGGCCGCGACGGGCTTCGGGACCGAGGCAGACGGTGACCGCGGAGCGCATCATGCAGAGGCCTGGTAAGGCAGGACCCGGGGAACGGGGGGATGGTGCGAGGTGCAGGTTTCGAACCTGCGACCCCTTGCGTGTGAAGCAAGTGCTCTACCACTGAGCTAACCTCGCGCGAAGTCCGGTCTAGATAGACAAGCGGCGTCCCCGTGCCAACGAAAAGTTTGTCCGGAATCACACACCGGGGACTCACCCGAGGGTGCGGAGCCGCGGAGGAAGACCGAGCCAGGTGAAGAGAAGGAGGGACGACAGAAGAACAGGTAAGGCGCTGGATGTTCCAATACCGAACGCGTTCATGGGTGGGTGATTCTGGAGCCGGTGGGCGCGGGAGCGCCCGGTGCAAGGTGTGGGACCACTCCGTTGGGTCCCCATCTGAACCCGCGAGGGCGGAGTGGATCGAACAGTCCAGACGGGATCCTCTGTCGCGTCAGCGGACCCGTCCCCCTTCACGGGTGCACAACGTGCGGCGGGTCGAGATGGGGCCGTGGCGGAGCGCAGCCCTGCCGGCATCGCCTCTATCTTGATCTCCCCCGCATTTCCTCCGTGCCTTCGCGTCGCCGTGTGAGTCTCCCCCGGATCTGGATTCCCGGATTCCCTTTGCAGGCCGGGACGGCATCATGCGCCGGTAATGAGCCTTCAGGAACACCGCCAGGCGATCGACCGGCTCGATGAGCAGATCGTTTCCCTGCTCAACGAGCGGACCCGTCATGTCCTTGAGATCGGACAGATCAAGATCAAGGCGGGTGAGGAGATCTATGCCCCGCACCGAGAGCGGGCGGTCCTGGAACGCGTCGTCCGCAAGAACAAGGGGCCGATCACGAACGACAGCCTGCGCGCCATTTACCGCGAGGTCATGTCGAGCGCGTTGTCGCTCGAGAAGACGCTCACGATCGCCTATCTCGGTCCCGAGGCCACGTTCACCCACCAGGCAGCCATCAAGCGGTTCGGCTCAAGCCTGACCTATGCCCCCCAGAAGACGATCGGCGAGGTCTTCAGCGAGGTGTCCAAACACCGGGCTGACTACGGGGTTGTACCGGTCGAGAACTCCACCGAGGGCGTGGTGACCCACACGCTCGACATGTTCGTCGACAGCGACCTGAAGATTGTGGCCCAGGTGGTCTTGAGGATCTCCCACTGCCTGGCCGGCAAGGGGGCCAAGGACACGATCCGTCGGCTCTACGTCCATCCCCAGACCCTGGCTCAGTGCCGGGGCTGGATTCAGCGGACCCTGCCGCATGCCGAGCTGATCGAGACGAGTTCCAATGCCCGGAGTGCAGAGCTGGCCGCGAAGGAGAAGAAATCTGCGGCACTGTGCGGCGAGTTGGCGGCGGCCCAGTATGGGGTGCCCATCCTCGAGCGGGATCTCCAGGACAACGCCGCCAATGCCACCCGGTTCCTCGTGCTGGGACGACACTGCGGTCCGCCTGCGGGACAGGATCGGACCAGCATCCTGTTCAGCATTCGCGACGAGGCCGGTGCCCTCCACAAGTCACTCGCTCCGTTCCGGAAATTCCGGATCAACATGACCAAGATCGAGTCCCGTCCCAGCAAGCGGCGGGCTTGGGAGTACTTCTTCTTTGTGGACGTCGATGGCCACTCGGAGCAGCCGAAGGTGGCCAAGGCGATAGAGCTCCTTGGACAGCAGTGCAGCTTCGTGAAGGTGCTCGGCAGCTATCCGAACGTGGAGTAGGGGGAGCTGACCGTTGAGCATCGAGCATTGAGAGGCGCGCGATCGGAACCTCTCCATGACGGTGGGTCATGCAGGTCCCTGTATTCCAGGCTCTGGGGTCGTCACTTCGGCATCAACGCCTCTGTTGGGCCCCCATCGTTCCCGGAGGTCGAGTGGATGTGAAGGGTTGGGCTGGGAACCTCTGAAGTCTTTGCGTCAGTCGTCTGCCTCCACGGATGCACCATGCAGGTCCCATATCACTGCGGTCGGACGACGCCGTTGGACCAGGTCTTGTGCCAGGTGAGGCTCCAGAGGAGCTCGTTGGGTGTGGTGTTCGCGTGACCGTCGGCAAACACGAGATTGATGGAGCCCGGGAGGCGACTGCCCTTGACGAGACTCTTCGGAACGCCTTGGAGTCCGGAGCCATGTCGGGCCAGGACGATCCGGGCCATGCCGGCGTTGGCTCCGGCGTCGCCCTCGCGGAGGTTGCCCGCCGGACGATCCTTCTCTTGGGGCCAGGCATCGACCCACATCGAGTCACAGAACACGGGTGTCGTGGAGGGAGAGGAGATGTCCGATTCCGCCCGGAACGCGTTCTTCACCTGGGGATAGAGTCCGGCCCCGTCCGGCCAATCACCGGCGTACATCCAGCCGTTGAGCGCGTAGCTTCCGGTCCACCGCGGTTCCTTGGTGCCGGGGCGCAGCTCGCCACCCCAGACCCAGGCCGTGTTGGCGGAGCCGGTCGGCTTCTTGGGTGAATAGGGGGCAACGGGACAAAGCCGCACGGCGTCGATCGACGAGTACAGATTGACGAGGGCCCGCATCCAGAGATCTCCGCTGAGGGTGTAGGGGAGGATCCGTCCGGAGTCGTTCACGTACATGAAGTTGGCCATCCCGATCTGCTTCAGGTTGCCGACACACTTCATCGAGGACGCCTTGCTTTTCGCCCGGGCGAGTCCGGGCAGCAGCATCCCGGCGAGGATCGCGATGATGGCGATGACGACCAGCAGTTCGATCAGCGTGAACGCATGGTGGGGGTTGAAACGGCGGAGGGAGCGCCTTGGACCGGGGGGCATGGAGTTTGCTGTGGTGCGTTTAGGGTCGAGCGACAAGCGAAATGCGGCCCTCCGATCCTCCGTCAGGCCGTCCCCGTGTCTCCCGGGAACTCCTCTGCCAGAGTGGGAAGTTCCCGGTCGCGGGCAGAGAGGATGGGGTTCGCCACGGGCCAGGGAATCGCCAGTCTGGGATCCTCCCAGCGAATGCCCCGTGCGAGGTCCGGGACGTAGAAGTCCGACATCAGGTAGGCCATCTCGACGTCGTCGGTCAGGCATTGGAACCCGTGGGCAAATCCCGCAGGCACGTAGAGCTGGGTCCCGTTCTCGGGGGTCAGGTCAAAGGCTTCCCAGCATCCGAAGGTTGGGGATTCAGGGCGGACATCGACAATGACATCCCAGACCCGTCCCCGGGTGCAGCGGATCAGCTTGATCTCCGGATGGGGCTCCTCCTGCCAGTGCAGGCCGCGCAGTGTGCCCCGTTTGAGAGTCTGGACGGCGTTGGCCTGGGGCCAGACGGTGTTCAGTGCGTTCCTCGAGAACTCCGTGGCGCAGAATGTCCGGGCGAATGACCCTCGTTCGTCGGTCCGACGTTCAGGCTCGATCCGGATCAACCCCGGGAGCGTGCAGGGGTGGAACAGCATCGGGTGGGGCTAGACGACGCGGACTTCGGGCAGCGGAATGATGAACCGTCCCCCGAGGTCTCTGTAGGGCTGCTGCTGCTGAAGGATCTCCTCTGCAAAATTCCAGGTGAGGAGCAGCGCATAGTCGGGCCGCCTCACGGCCAGTTCCTCCGCGGGCACGATGGGTAGGTGGGTCCCAGGGGTCCGTCGTCCCTGTTTGGCAGGGCTGCGGTCGACAACGAAATCGATCGTCTCGCCGCCGAGACCGCAGAAGTTGAGGAGGGTGCTGCCCTTGGCGGATGCCCCATAGGCGGCGATGGAGTGTCCCTCCGACTTCAGCTGCGCCAGGAGGGCCGTGAGATCCGTCCTGATCTTCAGGACCTGCTCCCCAAAGCGCGTGTACCAGTCCACGCGATCCATGCCGCACGCCTTCTCCTCGGCGAGCACCTGTGTCACGCTGGATTCAATGGGATGGGCACCCTGATGGGCCGCGTAGATGCGCAGCGATCCACCGTGGATCGCGAGGCGTTCGACGTCGATGATCTCGAGGCCGTGTCGCGCGAAGAGCGGTTGCAGCGCGAGGATCGTGAAGTAGAAGACGTGCTCGTGGTAGATGGTGTCGAACTCGGCGTGGTCGATCATGTCCCGCGCATACGGGAACTCGAGGATGACCCGCCCACCTGGCTTCAGCAGTGTCGCCAACCCCTGGACGAAATCATTGGTGTCCGGCACATGGCCCATGACGTTGTGCGCGATGATGATGTCGGCCGTCCTGCCCTGGAACTTGAGTTCGCTGGCGAGGGCCGTGCTGAAGAACCGGTTGATGGTGGGAACCCCCCTCTTTTCGGCAACCGCGGCGATGTTCGCTGCCGGCTCGATCCCGAGGCAGGGGATGCCTGCCGCCACGAAGTTCCTCAGGAGATATCCGTCGTTGCTGGCGACCTCGACGACGAAGCTTCCACGATTCAGCCCGAAGCGCTCCTGGTGGCTGCTGCAGGCCTTTGCGACATGCTGCAGTAGGAAATCGCTGACCGAGGAGAAATAGACGTACTCCGTGAAGAGCTCGACCGGAGGGACCGTGTCGGTGATCTGGAGCAGCAGGCATTCCTCGCAGATCGATAGACGGAGTGGATGCCTGGGTTCAGTCTCGTTGATCTGGCATTCCGTCAGCAGACGATTCGCAAGCGGCTGCATTCCGAGGTCGACGACGATTTTGATCCTGTCTGAGGAGCAGGAACGGCAGGTCATGGGCTTCATTTACCGTGTCGGAATGCGTTTTGAGTGCATGTTGTGGATCGGTCCGGCGGCCTCTTGGATCCTTGGATCCGTGAGCGATTTTATCGTTGTGATCAGGGTCTCTCCGGCGTCGAGACGGTATCAAGGTGATTGTGGGTCCCCCTTCAGCCCTTCGTTCTGAGCTCCTCCCAACGTCCCCGTTGGCTGCTGCGGAGAATGGCCTCGCAGAGCGCGACCTCGTGGTGCCCCTCCTGGGCCGTCGCGAAAAGGACCGGTGTCTTCCGTCCGCTGGCGATGTGTTCGTAGATCGCCCGATAGTGCATCTTGTGGCTGTCGGGGAATCCCTCGGGATGACCTCCGGGATAGTCGGTGAATCCCGCCACGTCCTCCTGGAACCCGGCCGTGCCGCGTTGGAGAATCTGGTTGGGTTCGTCGCGACGACCCAGGATCAGATGGTTCGGATTCTGGAACTCCCACTGGAGGCTGCCCTCGGTTCCATAGATCCCGATGTAGAGGCTGCATTTCCAACCGGCGGCCACCTGGGAGACCGAGGCGTTGGCGTGGACCCGGTCGGCGTGTCCGTGGGCGGTCTTTCCGAAGCGCAGCAGGACGCTCCCGAAATCCTCGGTGTCGACGGCATACGGGATCCCTTTCTTCGCGGAGGCCTTGGTGAAGGTCTTCACCTCCCCGCGCGGCCGGTAACGGGTGGGATGGGCCGTCCCGAGATGAGCGAACACCGCCTCGGCCTGGGCGCCGAGGATGAAGGAGACCGCATCGATCCAGTGGGTGCCGATGTCCCCGATCGCGCGGAGCTTGCCGCCCTCGCTGGCGAGCAGGCGCCAGTTGTAGTCGGTGTCCTTGAGGAGCCAGTCCTGGAAGAAGTGGCCCTGCACATGGAGGATCCTCCCGAGGTCGCCGCGCTGGACGAGGGCCCGCATCTGGAGCACGGCCGGGAAGAACCGGCACATGTAGTTCACCGCGAAGACCGGAGACCCGGGACGTTCGACAGCTTTGAGGACCCGGGCGGTCTCCCGGGTGTCCATTCCCAGCGGCTTCTCGCAGACCACGTGCTTGCCAGCCTTCAGCGCGGCGAGGGCCTGTTCGACGTGGGCCTTGTTCGGCGAGGTGATGTGGACCACGTCGACATTCGGCGACTGGACGAGTCCGCGGTAGTCATAGTCCCCATGGATCTCCGGGATGCCCCACCGGTTGGCCGTTTCGGCGGCGGATCGGGTGGAACCGCAGATGGCGGTCACCTGGACACCGAGACGCCTGAGGGCCTCGATGTGGACGGGTCCGATGAAACCCGTGCCGATGACGCCGGCGCGGAGGGAGTGGAGGGGAAGCGGCATGGGGCGAAGCGGCGCAGTGACGTGGTTGGAACGAAAAGGCCGTGGAGTATCAGATCCGTCCGTCGGGTCGGGCAGCCTACCGAGGGAAGAGCATCTGCACGGTGAAGCGGAGCTGCCAGGTGGAGCCATATTGGGGTGTCTCCACGTTGTAGAACGCAGAGAGGGACAGGTTCAGCGGCAGGCGTCCGAGGTGGACGATCTTCCCGCCGCCACCGCCGACGGGAACCGTCCACTGCTGGCCCGCGGGTGCTTCCCAGTTGGCGGTCATAATCGGGCTGGAGCTCAGGTACCATCCGCCCGGGAGGTTGTAGTTGATGAAGGGCTGGATCAGTAGGCCGTTCACCGGCTGGGTTCCCCATCCGGCAAAGGACCACTGCTGGTGGGCGAGGGCGCCCACCACCCAGGGGCCCTGCATTGTCAGGCCCACGACGGCCGGGCCGGCACACCACATCTGTTGTCCGAGCAGGCGATCCGTCGCGGTGGGGAGAGTGAAGGTCGGACCGGCACCCCAGATGAATCCCTTCGAGCCCACTGGCGACACGAAGAAGGTGGGATTGAGATCCCCCAGACCGAAGGCACTGGGGACTCCCGGGGCGATCGAGGGTTGGTCGATCACCGGCAGGACGGTGCGTGTGATCAGGTTCCAGTCGTTGTCCAGCGGCACCGGGATCACCGGTTGGACGTTCATGATCCACTGGGTCACCCGGCTCGGACCGAGACCGAAGTTGAAGTTGTTCTGGAGCGGGAAGCTGATGAGGTCGGCGACCGGGTTCTGGGTTTGCTTTGCGAGCGTCTCGGCACTGGGAGATTCGGTCTCGGTCTTTGGGGTGTCGGCCCAGGCGGAGAGGGTGCAGGCGAGGAGCACGGGTACGATGTGCCGCTGGGATGGATTCATCAGGCAGTCACGGGATCAAAATCCACGGAAATTGCCAAGGGTGGTGTAAACCCCTGGCAGCACGAGAGGTGGGGATCCCGTGCTTGTCCTGGTGTCGGAGTCGCCGATGCTTCATCGCATGCGGGAGACCTGGTTTCATCTCGACTCGGGCATCCAAGCGCCCGAGGTGAACATGGCGGTGGACGAGGCGCTCCTGGAGGCGTCGGCCTCCCTGGGGTCCCCCGTCCTCAGGACCTATGGCTGGAGCCTGCCCGCGGCCACGTTTGGATATTTCCAGCGGTATGACGAGATCGCTGCCCTGACGTCCCTGAGACCGTTGATCCGGCGGCCAACCGGCGGAGGTCTGGTGCCGCACGACACGGACTGGACCTACAGTGTCGTGGTTCCCCCGGGTCACGGCCGATATCGGGTGTCGGCCGAGACCAGCTACAGGCTTCAGCATGAGTGGCTTCGTTCGGCCTTTGCCGCGGTGGGAGTTCCGACGGAACTCGCCCCGTGCTGTGATGCGCGCGGTCCAGGTCAGTGTTTCATTGGTGCCGAGAAACACGATCTGTTGCACGGCGGACTGAAGATCGCCGGGGCGGCCCAACGGCGGAATCGGCTGGGGCTCCTGATCCAGGGCAGTATGCAGCCAAAGAGTTTGGAGGTGCCGCGGACGGCTTGGGAAGGCGCACTCCGCGAAGTGTGCCGTGATGTCGACTGGCGGCCGTTGGTCGTGACCCCATCCCTTGAGGAACGGGTCGGCGTCCTGGCTGCGGAGAAGTACGGTGCGGCGATCTACAATCGGCGCCGCTGAACCGATCTGGGGTCGATGCTGGTTTCGCACCTTCGGGCACGGTCCGCGGCCCGCTGCAAAGACTCAGGGTGTCCTCAAGGGCAGGACCCAGGCGACCGCCTCGCGATCATTCCGGACCAGCAGGCGATCCCCTGCGAGCGCGATGGGGTTCCAGGTCTTGGCGTCGAATACGGGAATGGATCCCAGTTCGTTTGCGCCCTTCTGGTTCGGCTGGAGCAGCACCAGTTTCCCGGATTCGGTCATGAGGAGATACACATCCCCGACCCAGAGACCCTGGCCATGGCCGTAGCGCCCTTCCTTCCAGAGCTGGGAACCCTCCTTCAGATCGAGTCCGACCAGGATGCCGTCATCAAGTCCGTACACGACATCGCCACGACGCACTGGGTTGGCAAACTTCGCCTTCAGTCGCTTGGTCTTCCAGACGCTGACCGGAGGCCGGCCGGGTCCGGGGATCTCGAGGAGTTCTGCGCCGACGTTGTAGCCGGCGGTGATGAGGACGCGGTTGGACGACACCACGATCGGGTTCGCCACGAGCGGCATGCCTTCGCCGAACGGATGGTTCCAGAGGACATGTCCGTCGGTTGGGTCCTGGGCGGTCAGGGAGCGCCCTCCGAAGATCAGGAACTGGGATTGTCCGGCGAGGTCGGCCCGGAATGGCGAGGCGTAGTTCAGCCCGGAATCCCCGCCGGACCATGCGGGTTCACCGGAGTCAGCCCGATAGGCGATGAGCCCCTTGCCGCCACCGCCGACTTGGACCACCACCAGCATTCCATCGCTCCATGGCGATCCGGAGTAGCCCCATTCCGGGACACCCCTGCCGCCGTCCTGGGTGAGACTCCTGGTCCAGATCCGTCGTCCCGTCTCGAGTTCCAGACAATCGAGGATGCCCGTGGCACCCAGGGTGTAGACGCGGTTGGAGACGACCGTGGGGGTGGCCCGTGGTCCCTCGCCAGCGATGGTGGTGTCGTATCGGGCCGTGTTGGTGTGGGCCCAAAGCGGGTGTCCGGTCTCCAGGTCGTAGGCCGTGACGAGTTCATCGGGTCCCTGCTGCTCCTGGGTGAGGGCACGTGTGCCGACGATGGCGAATCCCGACCAGGCGGCGCCGATGGGGCGCCGCCAGAGGAGCCGTGGGGGTTGGGTGGTCCAGTTGGTGGCGAGCAGAGGTCCGGGAAGCTGGCCGTCCCGGCTGGGTCCGAGGAACTGCGGGAAGTCGGATCGTGTCGACCGGGTGGCGGTTGAGGCGTCCGACGGTTTCAAGGGGGCTGAGGCCAGGTTGGGGATCGACCATCGGAATGCGATGATGGGAACGAAATCCCCGGATACGCCTTGGATCCGGAACAGGGCGACCAAGATGCCCGTAGCCAGCGAGATCCACCCCAGGCCCTTCCATCGGGTCCTCCAGCGGACCCCGGACCCCAGCATCCACCAGATCAGACCTGAGGGCAGGACGACGAGGAGGGTTGCGAGGGTCGCCAGATTCCGGCGCTGGAAGGGCCAGGACTCCTGGAGTTGGGCGAAGAGGATGACTCCGAGCGCAATCCCCAGGATGGTCCATGCTGGCCAGAGCCGGAGCGAGGGTGGCCGATCTGGTTTCTGGGAGGGGTCGATGGGGTGATCCATGGTTTCGAGACTAGCCCAGTGTATGCCGTTGGCGAGGATGGTGAGCCAGGGTGGTGGTACAATGGGTCCACACTCCCCCCGGGGTTGCGGTGACGGATGCCACGCAGTGAGGTGCCTGTCCGCGGTTCATGGAGGCATGGGGCTGCTGTCGGCCGGATTGACGTTTGAGCTTGGTGGGGTCGGGGCTAGGCTGCCCGGACATGAGTGTGGACGTCTCCGCAGAGGGAGCGCGGGCGCAGAAGGTGCGTCAGGCGATTCCCGATGGAGGGCTCTTTGACGGGGCAACGTGGCGGATCTCTCCCGACCCGTTCCCGTTGGATCCCGATTTCGTCGACGAACTGGAATCCTTCGGCCGGGTCCTCCTGCAGTTCTACCGCGCGGTCAACCTGCTCTATCGGCGGAGTATCGCGGGCAAGGCGCCGTCCTGGGTGGCCCAGGTCCTGGATCAGGGCAAGCCCGCTGAGTTGGTCGCGATCCAGCGGGACAACGCCTTCAAGAACCAGATCCCGAAGGTGATCCGTCCCGACGTCCTGCTGACCGAGGACGGCTGGGCGATCTCGGAGCTCGACTCGGTTCCAGGGGGCATCGGCCTGACCCAGTGGCTCAACGAGACGTATGCGTCCCTGTCACCGGGAGAGATCGGTGTGATTGGAGGCCCCAACGGGATGCGGGATGGATTCTCGTCGATCTTTGGTGAGGCCCGTCGGGTGCATGTCGTGGTCTCCGACGAGGCCGCGTCGTACCGGCCTGAGATGGCCTGGCTGGCCTCTCGGATCCAGGACCGATCCGTGGAGGTGCACGGTGGTGACTTTGCGGATCCGGCCCCCGGGGATGCCGTCTATCGATTCTTCGAGCTGTTCGACCTCCCCCAGGTTCCGGGTTCCTCACGGTTGATCGCGCGCGCGCAAGCCGGGGAGATCCGGATGACCCCGCCTCCGAAGCCGATCTTCGAGGAGAAGCTGCTCTTCGCGCTCCTCTGGAACCGCAATCTCCGCGATTTCTGGCGTCAGGAACTGGGTGAGGGATTCCTGAACCGATTGCAGCCTGTGGTTCCCCGGACGTGGCTGATGGATCCGGCACCCCTGCCGCCGAACGCGGCGTATCCGGGGTTGGAGCTGACGGATTGGCGTCAGTTGAAGGGACTCAGCCAGCGGGAGCGTGAGCTGATTCTCAAGATCTCGGGGTTCAGTGCGGAGGCCTGGGGTGCCCGCGGGGTCCACCTGGGCAGCGATCTCAGCACGGCCGACTGGAGTGTCGCCGTGGAGCGGGCACTGGCCGCGTGGCCTGTGTCACCCCATGTGCTGCAGCGGTTCCATCGCCCTCGGCTGGTCGAGGCCCACTGGTGGGACTTCACCCAGGGGACGCTGCATCTCATGCCGGGCCGGGCACGCCTGTGTCCCTATTACTTCGTCCAAGGCGACGGCGATGCTGCCCGTCCTCATCTGGGAGGTGTGCTGGCCACGGTGGTTCCGGCCGACAAGAAGATCGTCCACGGCATGCGTGACGGGATCCTGGCTCCGTGTTGCCGGAGGGACTCATCGGCAGCATCCCCGTTGAAAGGCGCGTCATGAGCCCGGTGGAGTACGGCCTGTTGGCCCTGAGTTCGCTGCTCGTGATCATCGATCCGTTGGCGACCGTCCCTGCCTTTCTGGCCATGACGGCACACGACTCGACGGAGAACCGGATCCGGATGGCGAGGCTCGCCTGCCAGGTGGCAGCCGTCCTGCTCCTGGTGTTCGCCATCACGGGACAATGGGTGTTTCGGTTCCTTGGGATCACGATGCCGGCACTCCAGATGGCGGGTAGTGTGATCCTGCTGTTGATCGCCCTCGACATGGTCCGTGCCGAACGCTCGAAGACCCAGGAGACCCGTGAGGAGGTCCAGGCGGGCATGGCCAAGGAGGACATCGCTATCACGCCCTTGGCGGTTCCGATGCTGGCAGGACCCGGGGCGATCTCCACGGTGATCCTCCTCCAGGGCGAGGCGGATTCGTGGCTCAAGCGTGGGCTGCTCTACGCGAGCGTCGTCATGGCCTGTGCACTGAGCTATCTGGTCTTTTTGATTTCGGCCCGGGGTGCCCGGTGGCTCAGTCCGATCTTCCTCCGCGTCACCACCCGCGTGATGGGCATGATCCTCGCCGCCATCGCGATGCAGTTCCTGCTCAATGCCCTGAAGGAACTGAAGCTGGTGAGTTTTGGCTGACGGGGTGGAGGGTCCCGGCGGCGCGGGTGGTGGGTGGAGGGCTCGCGGATCCAGATGGGGCTGCAAGGGACTGCGGCCCTATCGGGGTCGGGGATACCGTCCCGGATGTCCCTGATCAGATTTCGAGGAACTTCTCCGCGGCGGCATCGGCGAACCGGAGACCCTGACGGGTGAGCCGGAACGACGTCGGGGTCTCCTCGGCCCATCCTCGCCGGATCAACTCATCCATCTCGTCACGCCATTCGGAGGCGAGATCGACGCCGGTCCGTTCCCGGAATTCCGTCAGCGGCCAGCCCGCGTTCATGCGCAGTCCGAAGGCTGCGAGCTCGCCGGCACGGGCGAGTGGAGGCAGGGCCTCGGCGAACTCCTTGGCCCGACGTCCCTTCTCCAGCTGCTCACAGTACAGCGTGGTGTTGGCCCAGTTCCGGGATCGCAGGCCACGGACATATTCACTGGCGCTGGGGCCGAGGCCGTAGCTGTCGAGACCGCGCCAGTAGG